>Ga0209509_1001022_pt1 | contig 22718 bp, 12 predicted proteins | sample BioC13SIPDNA_FD_185743 | JGI IMG/M metagenome (GOLD analysis project Ga0209509, IMG submission 185743) | Anaerobic biogas reactor microbial communites from Washington, USA - Biogas_R1_A C13 SIP DNA (SPAdes) (version 2) | ecosystem: Engineered > Bioreactor > Anaerobic > Unclassified | place...
ACTTGCTTTACACGGCGATTACCCGTAGTCGCAAGCTGGTGGTGCTGGTGGGCACACTGAAAGCCCTGGCCATCGCCGTCAAGAACATGGATGCCCGCCGCAGAGTGACGCTGCTGAAGCAGCGGCTGCAGGCAGCTGTTGGCCTTGCAGACTTGTCTCTATAGAATAACCCGGGATTGTTGGTGGCAATGGTTCCATATCGATGCCCTGCGACGTCATCACTTCAGAGGCCCATTGATCTGATCCTTCATCAGCCGTCCCGGTTTGAACACTGCCCTCTGTTTGGCTGGGACGCGAACCTTCTTCAGAGTCTTGGGATTCTGGGCCATCCGCGGTGCGGCGGTTCTCGTCTCGAATACGCCGAAACCCCGAAGTTCGATGCGATTGCCCTGGGTCAGCTCACGGATAACTTCATCGAAGAACGCCTGGACCACGCCCTTGGCACATCTGTGCGTGAGGCCCGTGCTCTCAGCGATGCGTGCGATGAGGTCCCTTTTGGTGATGGCCATGATCTACCCTCCAGCGCCATTGTAATGATCCATCTGCATTGGTCGGAACCGGAGGCCAGTGTATTGCGAAAGGTTATGCCGGGCAAGCATCCATGTGTCATGAGCGGTTGCCTGTACACAAGGCCATGAGTACCAATAGATCCCATCGCGCCACCGTATTGGGTTCACGCTGCCGGACGAGATCTTGAGCTGCTCTCACGATACGGTCACATTCAGCTTCACTGAATACATTGATTTCTGCCATCGCACACTTGGGCATCTTGATATGTACCAGTGGATTCTCATCCAGTTGGCGGCGTCTCACGGCAGTCTGGAAGACGGCCTTGATCTGCTTGAGCTTCTTGACCACTGTAGCTGGTCGATTGCCTTGTCCGTGAGACCCTATAGCCTGGATGATTTAGTCCGCGAATTGAACGCGGTCTATGATTATGACTGGAAGACACACTTCTTAGAGCGCGTCACATCCATCAAATCAACGGCCCCACTTGCAGGAATCGAGAATGGCGGTTGGCATTTCAAGTATGGACACAGTGTATCGTCTTATCAAAGAGCATGGGAGGAAAATGAGGAGGAGTTTCATTATCGAAGTTCCCTGGGCCTTGATTTGGAGAGAGAAGGCAAGGTCAAGGCTATTGTGCCAGACAAACTGGTGAAAAGCGCCCAATAGGGGGCCAGGAGGGGGAGAGGTTGGAGGCGTAAAGAGCGCCGAATTGGAGACCACCGCATTTGACCGATCTTAGTTATCTGGAGATGGTTCCAGATAGCAAAGGGGTCAGAAGGGATGTTGACGGTGGACCATTACGAACTCATTCGGCGTAAGGTGTTGATCGAGGGGCTCAGCCAGCGGCAGACAGCCAAGGAACTGGGCCACTCCCGCACGACGGTGGCCAAGGCCCTGGCCGAACGGCTGCCACCAGGATATCGGCTCAGCGGGCCCCGACCTCGACCGGTTCTGGAGCCGGTCAAGCCTATTATCGACGCCCGGCTCGAGCAGAACACCCAGACGCGGCCCAAGCAGCGTCAGACCGCCCGCAGGATGTATGAACGCCTGTGTGATGAGTACGGTTTCACCGGCCATTACGGCACGGTGCAGCGGTATGTGAAGCAGGCGTCGCATCGTCAAAAAGAGGCGTTCATGCCCCTGCAGTTTGACCCGGGTGAAGAGGCCCAGGTCGATTGGCACGAAGGCTGGATCGTTGAGAACGGCATCGAACGGAAGTGCCAGTTCTTCGTCATGAAGCTGTGCTATTCGAAGGCCACCTTCGTCTACCGGTGGTGGGTTTATCCGGAGGCGGGCAGCTACTGGGCCGAGGCCGAGATCGAAGGATCGCAGGCCGTACAAGCAAAGGTGCATGTCCCTCGAGAGGCGGCCGGTCGTACAATTCACGTAATCCTGGAGGTCACCGATCAAGGCGAACCGCCCTTGACAGCATATCGACGAGTGATCCTCGAGGTCAGCGGCGAGCGGGTGGAAGCCCCGCCGGGAGCGGAGCAGTTCGGTCGGGTGGTCGAGCCGGTGACCGAACTCGACGGGCCGCCCGAGCGTCTGGGCAAGTGGCGGTTTTATCGCGGGATCAACATCAACGGAGAGACCATTGAGATCGATGGTCACCGGTGGACAGGCGACGACACGAAGCATTTTGTCTGCGACGAGACGGCAGTCAACAGTCCGCAGGTGCCGTTGTGGCCGCCGACGGACGAGAATCGCGCCAAGATGATCCACTCTTTCCGCTGGGATCGGAAGGTCGAAATCGAGGTGAGGGAGGTCCCGGACGGCAGGTATGCTGTATACGCTTACGTCTGGGAAGACAACAACGCGGAGCAGTTCTCGATCTCCCTCAACGGCAGGCAGGTGGAGCGCAAGTACAACAGCGGCCACCAAGGCCAGTGGCAGCGCCTGGGGCCTTGGATCACATCGGTACGCGAAGGGACCATTCGCATCACGACCCAGGGCGGCGCCGCCAATTTCTCCGGTATCGAGATCTGGCAGGCACAGCAGTAGCCGACCGACACATGAGGGGGACCGGTGCCTACATCGAACGGTCCTTTGCTTCGATCAGCAGCAGCGCATCCGGCCAATCCTTGGGCGTCGTAAACGAGGAAGTCTCGGTGGTCGGGAACTCGCCGGCACTGGACTGTTTGCCGGTCCGCGGGTCGATCCATGTGGCCGAGGTTGTCTTGGCGGCTGAGATCGCATCGAGACGTACCGAGGCGGTGACCCGGCTGGAGAAGTAGAGCAACAGGCAGTCTCCGGCGGTGGAGCGCATCGCGGCATTGCGCGTCTCACCGCTGGCGGTTCCGCTGGCAAAGATCGCAGGGTCGGGAACGAGTTTCCACCAGTCGATCGAATGAAACAACTCCGCCAGCACGGACAGGTCCCTGGCACCGGGTGAATGCAGCGCCTGCTTCCAGTTCTGCGTCCCTTCGGGTTCGTACGAGCCGAAGTTCCAGGTGTTGGTATTGCCGTACGTATGATAACCGCCTGACAGATACGACCAGTAGGCCTGTTTGCGGATCTTCAGGGCATCGATGGGCCGGGTCGAGTACTGGGGACCGTCCTCATAGGAGCCCTCGCCGAGTCCTGTCGGCTTAACGGGCGTGAGCTGATAGTCCTGTGCGATCTTCGGATAGATCTGCTTCTCGTTGCCCCAGATCTGGATCATGTTGAAATCGAGCCAGGGGGCTTTGTGGAACCATTGCGAGGACGAATTGCCGCCGTTGATGTGGTAGGTCATCAAGGTCCGGCTATAGTCCTCCCGACCGGCCACGCCAACTGTGACCCCCTTGGCCATCTCATGCCAGACCTCTTGTTTGGCCTCCGTATCGGGCGTATTGTCCCCTCCGAGGATCCAGACGACATGAGACTGGTCTCGATAGCGCTTGCCGAGAAAGAGGCCGTAGTCGTAGGCGTTCTCAGGCTTGAGATAGTTGTATCCGTCGCCACGCCAGCCGACGAACAGTGGCAGCAGGCCCAGAGTCAATCCGTGAGCCTCGGCCCGCTCGACGATGTAGTCGACGTGGTCCCAGTAGTCGTACTGCGCCGGCTTCTCGGGATCGCTGCCGGGTGTGACCAGGGGCCGCGCAGGGTTGCCGTCCGAGAAGGCCAGGTCGCCATAGAGGTTGGGTCGCAGGGTACCGCCGACGCGTTCCTCACCCATGACGACGCCTGCCTGGATTACCGTGAACCCCTGCTCGGCCCGGGTTCGGAGATAAAGGTCCACATCCTCGCGCCTGGTCATCTGCGAGATCAGCCAGGCGGTATCGCCCAGCCAGAAGAACGGTTTTCCGTCCGGCTGGACCAGATAGCGGCCATTTTCGCTCACGCGCAGCGCCGACGCCCCTCGCCCCATCTCGGCGATGCCCGATACGACAAGGATGAGCACGATCAGCAGTATGTGCAGATGGCGGGCGGACCGAGCCACACGTGCATGCCAATGAGGAGCTACCATTTCATTACCTCCTTGCCAATCGATTCCATGGGCCTGTGCCATGTGAACTGAGAGTACCTTGACGGTTACGCGGTGTCAATGTACAAGGGGTTGTGCGTAAACTCGACGTCAGCCTCCAGGGTCGAAGGGACATGGCAATGAAGAGCAATTCCATCTACGCACTCGTGGCTGTTTTATCCCTCGTTATGAATGCTCACGCGGAGTGGCACGTTTGGACGGTGACGGAGACCCGACATGTGCTGCGCAGCGACCCGCCCGGTCATGATCGAGCGGTCGAAGTCGGTGCGGCTCAGAATGAATGGGTGAGTTTTCAGGTTCTGCTGCGCTGCGATGAGCCGGTCAAGGCGGTGCGCTTGGAGGCGGACGAATTACGCGGGCCTGGCGGCGCGACTCTACCGATGTCGGAAAGCCGATGTTATCGCCAACATCAACTCCATCTGGAGACCGGGACCTATCGGAACCGTGCCTTTAAGCCCGACGGGTATCCGGACCCGCTGATTCCCTTCCATCACCCGCTGACGGGTGATACGCTGGGATCGGCACGCCTTGTCGCTGTGCCCTTTGACCTACGTGCCGACGAAACCCATGGCTTCTGGGTGGACCTCCATGTCCCCGCCACAACTTCGCCAGGAGACTATCGAGGTGTGTATCGTCTCACCTCGGGCAACTACAGCCAAGTCGAGATCCCGGTGACATTGAGGGTGTGGGACTTCGCGTTGGCCCCGACACCGACTCTGGTTACCGCTTTCGGCTCGCCTGCGCAGCGCATGCGGGGCTATTATCGCGACAAAGCCGGCGGGGAGGCGCCTGCTGATTGGCAGGCTGTGGAGACTCAGTGCGCGCAGTTGCTGAGCGAGCATCGAATCAATGCTACGCCACCGACGGAGCTGCTCCGCCCGGTCCGGCAGGATGATGGCTCCTTTAGGATACCTTCGCAACAGGTCCAGGCGCTACGCGCATTTGTGGATCGTTACCACGTCAACGCCCTTCAGGTGCCACATCCCTCCGCCGTGGTCAAAGACCCGGAGGAGGAACGCGAGACGCTGCGGGCGTGGCTGGCAGCGTTCGACCGTGCGGCCAAAGAGCTGGCTCGTCCCCATGTCGTCTTCTTCATCTACCTCAAGGATGAGCCGAATACGGAGGAGGACTATCGCTACGTGCAACAGTGGGGCCGCGCGATTCGCGAGATCAAATCCGTCGTCCACGTCATGGTCGTCGAGCAGACCTGGACCGAACCGGGCAAGGGCGGCGCCGACAGTGCCTGGGGCGATCTGTACGGGGCAGTCGATATATGGTGCCCACTCTTCTCGCTGCATCGCCCGGACAGCGCCGCCAAGCGACGGGCGTTGGGCGAGACGATATGGACCTATACAGCTTTGTGTCAGGGCACGCCCACTCCGTGGTGGCACATCGACTACCCACTGCTGAACTATCGCGCTCCCGCCTGGATGGCCTGGCGGGACGGCATCCAGGGCCTGCTCTACTGGGGAGGTATGTCCCACTGGCGGCAGACCGAGGACCCCTGGACGCACGTGCCCATCTACATCGGCCAGGGCGCGTTGCAGCAGGGCCGGAGGGACGTCCTCTTCAATGGGGAAGGATCGCTGGTGTATCCTGCGCGGGCCGTAGGTTACGACGGCATCGTGCCCACGATTCGTCTGAAGGCCCTGCGGGATGCGATCGAGGACTACGAGTACCTGGCCCTGCTCAATCGCTTGGGTAAGTCCGCTGAAGCGGCACAAATCGTGCGCCGCCTGACGGACTCATGGTTCCAATGGGACAAGGACCCGGTAGCTTACGAAAAGGCCAGGGCCGAACTGGCCGCGATGATCGAGGCGGTGGTTGAACCTCGCCCCCAGCCGTCTGCGGGCCCGGCGAATTCTGGGCGAGTTCCCCTCCGCCTTCACCCGGACAATCCTCGCTATTTCCAATTCCGGCAAGAGCCGACGGTGCTGATTACCTCGGGCGAACATTACGGCGCGCTCATCAATCTCGATTTCGATTATGTCGCCTACCTGGATGAACTCGCCCGTTACAGCTTCAATCACACTCGACTCTTCAGTGGCACATACCGGGAAGTTCCTGGTGCGTTCGGCATTCAGGGCAACACGCTGGCCCCGGCACCCCAGCGCTATGCTGCTCCTTGGGCCCGCAGTGACACGCCGGGTTATTTCAATGGTGGCAACAAGTTCGATCTGACCCAGTGGGACGACGGCTATTTCCAGCGGCTCAAGGATTTCGTGGAGCAGGCCGGGCAGCGTGGCATCGTCGTTGAAGTCACCCTTTTTTGCACGATGTACAGTGAGGAGTTGTGGAGGGCTTCGCCGATGCACCCGGCGAACAACGTCAATGAGATCGGCGACGTAGGGCGGTATGAGGTGTACGCCCTGAAGGATGATACACTCACTGAGGCGCAGGCGGCCGTTACGCGAAAGATTGTTCATGAACTCAATCCCTTCGACAACGTCTACTACGAGATCTGCAACGAGCCATACGAGCGGGGCGGCATGCACTCCGATTGGCAGGACCGGATCATCGCTGCCATCCGGGATGCAGAGGAGTCCTTGCCAAATCGACATCTTATCTCCCTTAACGTCGCGCATGGCTCGGCTGAAATCACGCAACCACGTCCCGATGTCTCGATCTACAACTTTCATGCCGGAAGGCCTGAGGCCGTCACATTGAACTACGATCTTGCGAAGGTCATCGGCGACAATGAGACAGGCGGCTCGCAGCGGGACGACGCGACCTATCGCATGCAGGGTTGGGAGTTCATCCTTGCCGGAGGTGCGTTGTTCAGCCATCTGGATTTCTCCTTCGCTACGAACCATCCACGCGGCAGGCTCACCGAGCATCGAGGTCCGGGCGGTGGCGGTCCCGCCCTGCGGCGGCAGTTGCAGGTTTTGAAGGAGTTCATTCACAGCTTCGATTTCGTGAAGATGAGGCCGGACAATTCCGTGATCCGGGATGGTGTTCCTGAGAAAGGCAGGGCGTGGGTACTGGTCGAGCCCGGGCGAGCCTACGCGATCTACCTGGGGGGGAGCGGGCCCATCGAACTGACGCTCGAATTGCCTGAGGGTACATATCGAGCCGAATGGATCAACACGCCCAGCGGCTCGCTGGACAAGGAGGAATCCTTCGCGCACGGCGGCGGTCCCAAGCGGCTCCAGTCGCCCGATTTCGCTCAGGATATCGCCCTGCGCGTCAAGACGAAGTGAAATCACAGCAGGAGGAACTCTTGAAGGAAACCACCATGCACGTAACAAGAACAATGGCCTGCATCTGCCTGGCAGCACTGATTGGACTTGCCGACGCGGCACACGCAGGCCCCGCAAGAGGTCCGCTTCGGGTCCACCCTGAGAACCCGCGTTACTTCACAGATGGAACGCAAGGCCCGGATGGTTCGCCGGGTGCCGTTTATCTGACCGGGGCCCACACGTGGAACAACCTGGTGGATATGGACCGCAGTGATCCTCCGGAGCAATTCGACTTCGCTGGCTACCTGGACTTCCTCGAACGTCACCATCACAACTTCATCCGCCTCTGGGCATGGGACTCGACCCGCTGGGACACGCGGGCCAACGGCGCATTGGGTAAAGACTTCATTCACAAGGCGGCGCCGCAGCCCTGGCTGCGGACCGGCCCCGGTGAGGCCCTGGACGGCAAGCCCAAGTTCGACCTGACGAAATTCGAGCCCGCATACTTCGAACGCTTGCGGTCGCGGGTTGCGGCGGCGGGCGAGCGCGGGATCTATGTCAGCGTGATGCTCTTCGAAGGCTGGGGCCTGATGCACGGTAACCGCCGGCAGAACACCGAGGACGGTTGGGCCTGGCGGTCGCATCCGTTTCATCCCGCAAACAACATCAACGGCCTGGAAATCGAGGGATCGGACGACCTGAGTGGACGCGTTCACACGCTGCGCAATCCCAAGGTGAACGAGCTGCAGGCCGTCTACATTCGCAAGGTGGTCGACACGATCCATGAGTATGAACGGACCAAGCCGAAGCAGCATCCGGTGGGCAATACCGGCCATGGCGCCGAACGATTGCCCAGCATGCTGGCCAGTCCGGCCGAATGGGTCTCTCCCGGGCGGGCGGACGGATTCGCGGAGGACCCGCCGGTCTGGAACGAGGAGAAGGTCAGCCTGCTCGATACCGACCACGTATGGGGTGTGGGGGGCAATCCGGCCTGGGTTTGGAGGAGTTTCCTACGCGGACACAACCCCATTTTCATGGACCCGTACGACGGCTCAGTTTTGGGACGGGGTCGCGATTGGGAGCCATTGCGAACCGCCTTGGGCCACGCCCGACGTTTGGCTGAGCGGGTGAATCTGGCGGCGATAGTCCCACACAACGACTTGGCTTCGACCGGCTACTGCCTGGCCGATCCAGGGCGTGAATACGTGGTGTACCAGCCGAAGAAGAACGAGACCTTTTCCCTGGAACTCGCCGCGGGCATCTATTGGCTGGAGTGGTTTGATCCGGCTCAAGGAGCGAGAACGGACAGCGCGCGGATCGAGGCGTCCGGTGGAGGGCGACAATTCAAGGGACCGTTTGCAGCCGACGCAGTGCTTTACCTCAAGAAGGTCGGACCGTTGTCCAAGGAGGTCGAACTATACCACTGGGTAGATTTCCCGATTGAGGCTCCGGGGGCCACGGACGGCGTTGCCAGATGGGACGTGGAGGGCGCATGCGTCTGGACACACGAGAACGGCACAACTCAGCGCACCAGCCTGGTGTGGTACTCGGGTTCGGGCGATACCTATGTCTATCGGTTCGGCGGTTCTCTGCCGGGCCGCTGGACCGGCATCACGAGTTCGCCGGTCACGGCTCTCGATAGTCTGGAACTGACGGTCGAGGTGATGCCCTCCCGCAATCCGGATCGTGCGGGCTGGAGCGGGCAGCGACCGGAGGAGCCGACCGCCTGGGCGCATCAGAAGGGCCCTAACGGTGAGCTGGTCAAGAACACGCCCATCCTGATTATGATGCCCGGCATGCAGCATTGGTTCGACAAGCCCGCCGAGATGCGGGATTTTGTAGCTGAGTTTAACGACCATCATGGCTTCAACGGTGGTCACATTTCCACCATCGGCCGAAACTGGTTCGAAGCCGACTCGACCGATCGTCTCCGCACGGCGCCGGCGGCGCCCGACGTACGGACCTTTGAAGCGCTGGAAGCAGCCGCGTCGGAGTGGTCCGAACGGGGCGGCTGGCTGCATCTGTGGATGTGGGGCAAGGGAGACGGCGGTGATTTCTCGAATTTGCCCGGCGGCCACAACGGCGCGCAAAGCCGGCGGATCAACCGCTACATTGCCGCGCGGCTGGGCCCGGTGCCCGGCTGGTCCATGGGCATCGGGTGGGACGTCGAATTCTGGGCCGATGAGGCGAAACTCACGTGGTGGCTGGATGATCTGATTCCGCAGCTTGGTGGCTGGCACCATTGGATCGGATTCCGTTACTCGGACAGCGATATCGGGCAAGGTAGAGACCCCGACCCGGCAAACAAGGGCCAGTACCTGGAGCGTGGTGTTGCCTGGAATACATTGCGGCCCGGAGACGAGCAATATGCCGGCTGGGAGCACTGGGCCACCACAACCAGCGACAGCGCGATTGACGCCGGTCTGGCGGCGATTCCCGACCGACCAATGATGAGCGAGGACCGCTTCCGACGGCGTGACAATGCCTGGCGACAGAAGGATATGCACAGCGATGATGCGATCCTGAAGGAGATCCCACGCTGGGCAACGCGCGGCGTCGCGGCCATCTACGGTCGGCTCATCGACAGCAAAGACGGAGGCAGCGACGTCTGGCCCAACAAAGCCGCCATCAAAGCGGTGATCTCGACTGCGAATGGCAAGGTTGCCGATCGCGCTGACGACGAGCAGGGTGGGGTCCTGTTCGGTGTGTATACCGGCAACGACAAGAAGGAGTTCTTCTCGTTTGAAGGGGCCTTTGGGCGGCGTATAGAGGCTGTGTTGGCTTATACGGGCGACAGAAACTGGCAGGATGCGAATCCTGGCTGGCAGCTTTCGCCAAGGTGGCTTGCCGGCACAGGCCGTGAGTTGCTATGGTCAATTCCGATGATACCGAATGATGAAGTAGTGCAGACTTCTCGCGAGGCGGCCAACGGAGCTCATAACGAGACCTACCAGAGTTGGGCTCGGCAGATACTGGAATCACGTAGCGACGACGACCGGCCGATTTACGTTCGCACGACATGGGAAGTGGGTGGCGAGTGGTTTTACTGGACCGAAGCAGCGAAAGAGGACCCCGAGGCATTCAAGGCGGCGTGGCGACAGTGGGCGCAGTCGTTTCATGCGGTCTCACCACGGTTCAAAATGGTCTGGGACTTCACGGCAGACAGAGGCCCGGTAGAACAATGGTATCCTGGAGATGAAGCGGTCGATGTGATTTCTCAGGATATTTACTGGAACCCCCAGTGGCAAGGCGATGATCCGGTCGAGGCGTTTGAAACGTCGGTGAGCGGTTATTCGCGAGGTTTGGCGTGGATGGCCGAATTCGCCACACAGCACGATAAGCCCATGGCGATCTCAGAATGGTCGCCTGGCGACAGACCGGGCGCGGAGGTCTGGATCGAGCAGTTCTCTCAATGGGTGCATAGCCATAATGTAGTTTACACGACCTACTGGGCAGGAGGGGAGGGATCCGGATACGATGGGACGCTCTCTGAAGGACCCGTGCTTGAAGCACTTCGAGAATTCGCCGCCAAGTGCGGGAGCAGGCCATTGCCCTGAGGGCAAGCTTCGATGAACCGGTCTTGGGAAGGAACGGATGAGGACTTCGCCGGCGGATACGGCGGAACTCGACCGACACGATAGTCACTCGATGGATAGGAGTATTTACATGCGTACCCCGGTTTGTATCGTGCTGGCATCGGCCGCTTTCAGTTGGGCAGCGCCGGCGGGCGTGAGCTTCTCGCCGTCTTCGGAGAGCGTGGACTGCTACGACTTTCTCGAGGTTGAGGTCAATGTGGACGAGGTGGATGCGGCCAATCCGTTCATTGATGCATTCGTGGAAGGGCACTTTGGGCCTGCCGGTGAAGAGCCGGTGAAGGTCGACGGCTTCTGCGATTCCGCCGATGGAGGGGTCTATCGCATTCGGTTCCTGCCCACTCGGCCCGGCGATCACCACTATTCGGTCGTGTACCGGCAGGGGGCGTATGAGGTCTCGCACCAAGGCACGTTCACGGCTCGTGACGCCGGCCGGCGGGGACTCATTCATGTGGACGCCGAACACCCTTGGCACTTCCTCTGGGAGGGTACGGGCGAGCACTACTTCTGGAACGGCACGACCACGTATTGGTTGCTGGGCTGGGACGACGAGACGATCCGCGAGAGCATCGACCGGCTGGCCCGACTCAAGGTCAATCGCCTGCGGACGGCCATCAACGGCCGGGTCAAGAACGGACGGGCCTGGTACGAGAACGTCTACCCCACCGAGAAGTTCTCGTTCCTGATGAACCCCTGGGTTGCCGAGCGGCCGGACAGCGTGGATAAACCCGGCTTCGATGTGACTCGATTCGATCTCGCTCACTGGCGCAAGATCGAACGCATGCTCCGGTACGCTCGCGAAAAGGACATGGCCATCTCGATCATCTTCTATGTCGACGGGGCCCGGCCGGGCGTCGATCCGTTCGGCAAGGCCGGTATGGGCGGCGAGGATGAGCAGCGGTACTACCGCTATGGGGTCGCCCGCCTGGCGGCATTCTCCAACGTGATGTGGGACGTGACCAACGAATACCACCTGTTCCGCAATGAGGAATGGGCGAACAAGATGGGCGCGTTCATCAAAGAATGTGATCCCTACGACCATGTGGCCTCGGTCCACGGGCATGGCCAATTTCCATTCCGCACCTCCGAATGGGCGGATTTTGCCATGTATCAGCGCTGGGACGAGGGCGGCGGTTACCGGTTCATGCTCGAGAACCGCCGCCAGCAGCAGGAGACCGGCCGACCCATGCCGCAAATCAACGAGGAGTATGGCTACGAGGACCACTATCCCACCTGGGGTGGTGGTCGCAAGGCCCCGGCCCGCTCGGCGGACAATCGCCGGCGTCTGGCCTGGGGCATGTACATGGCGGGTGGCTATCAGACCACCGGTGAACGGGCCGATACCGGAACCGGCTGGGGACCGGATACCGGCGGCGGCTGGCTCAACGGCCGGGGCGATGACTCCATGGTCATGCTTGAGGGTTACGGGCATATCGTGGATTTTTTCACCGCCCTGCCCTGGTGGCGGCTGGAGCCCGACAGCGACTTCTTCGAGACCCGCAGTACGTCTGTCGTGGATACAGACCTGACGCACGTGGTGTACACGCGCGACCGCAGCGGCAAGGCCACCCTCTATATCGATGGCAAGCCTGTCTCGACCCGCGATGTCGGCGGCGATCTGTCGAATTGGGAGGACGGATTCAACCTGGCGCTGGGCAATGAACTGACCGGGGATCGACCGTGGCGGGGCGAACTGCATCGGGTGGCCCTGTATGCGCGTGCTCTGAACGCGAGTGAGATTGTCGATTCGACCAAGAACGCGCGGGACAAGTCGCCAAAGGGGGCCTCGGCAGTCTATGAGTTTCGCGAAGGGAGGGGGCAGGTCGTGAAGGATACGTCCGGTACGGGGGCTCCGCTGAATCTCCAAATCAAAGAGGCCTCGGCTATTCAGTGGCTTGAAGGCGGCGGTCTGGGGCTCACCGGATCGACGCTGATTGCCTCGACCGAGCCTGCGACGAAGCTGATCGAAGCCGTGAAACAGTCGAAGGCCTTTACGGTCGAGGCGTGGATCGAGCCTGCCAACATCACGCAGGCCGGTCCGGCCCGTATCGCCACCCTCTCGAGAGATCCCAGCAGTCGCAACTTCACGCTGGGCCAGAAGGCCGATGCCTATGAGGTCCGCTTCCGCACCACGGTGACTTCGGCCAACGGCGAGCCGGCGCTATCCTCGCCTGGTGGCGATGAGACCATTCCATCGGTAGTCGGCCTGCGATCGCCCGAGGGCGATCTGGCTGTGCTGTACTTCTCCGCCGGCGACGCCGCCAAGATCAAGTCGAACAGCCTGACTGACCGCACGAGGGCGCAGTGGTTCGATCCGCGCCGTGGCGAATGGTCGCCAGCCGAACGGAATGAACGCGGCGATTATGTGGCACCGGATGAACAGGACTGGGTACTGCTGATGAATGAGCGATAGGAAAGGAGTGACCACGAGATGAGCCAGACGCGTCGACAGTTCTTGCAGCAGACGGCTATTGGCCTCGCGGCGACGCTTCCCCTTGGTGCAGCGCGAACGATCAAGGCACGTGCCCATACAGCAGGAACGACGGCGGTTGCCGCAGGCGATTTTCTGAACAGCCTGGGTGTGTGTTCCAGCATTACGGGGCGGGGCGAGACGCTGGCGGGGACCATCGAGGTTCTGAGGTACACCGGCATTCGGTTCGTGCGATGCGGACTGGAGGATCGCATCGCCGTGGGGGACATGATCCGTCTCCACGAGCAAACCGGCGCGCGAATCGTCTACGGCTTGCTGAGCGGCGGTACGAATCTCGACAGACTCCTGCGCGAAGCCCGACCGTTGGCCGCCGCCGGCGCGCTGCTGGCTATCGAGGGCAACAACAAGCCGAACAACTGGGGCATCACGTACGAAGGGCAAGCTGGCGGAAGGAACGACTCGTGGCTGCCGGTCGCCAGGCTCCAGCGCGACCTGTATAAGGGCGTCAAGGGCGACCCCGTTCTTAGAGACTATCCCGTCTGGAATATCAGCGAGAGCGGAGCGCAGACGGACAACGTTGGGCTGCAATTCCTGACGATCCCGGAAGGGGCCGAGACGCTGATGCCGCCCGGCACGGCCTACGCCGATTTCGCCAACTGTCACAACTACATTACCCACCCGAGTTGGCCGGGCCTGCACGACAACCAAACCTGGCGCAGCGCCAGCCCCGATCGCGACTGCCCGGTGGACGGATTATACGGCAACTACGGAAGGACCTGGCGGAATCACTTCGACGGCTATTCGACTGCCGAGTTGCTCACGCTGCCCCGCGTGACCACGGAGACCGGCTACCCGGTTGGAGGCGAGGTTACGGAAGAGATACAGGCGCGTCTCTTTCTGAACCTGTATCTGTCACAGTTCAAGCGCCGGTGGAGCCATACCGCCATCTATCTCTTGCGGACACGCTCCAACGAGCCGGCGCACGAGCGCTATGCCATCTTCCGCATGGACTATGCGCCCAAGCAGGCGGCGCACTACCTGCACAACCTCACCACCATTCTGGCCGACAGCGGATCAGTCGCGGTGCCCGAGCGAATGGATTATTCCATCTCGAACCAGCCGACGACGGTGCACAATCTGCTCCTCCAGAAGAGCGACGGCACCTTCGAACTGGTGCTCTGGGGCGAACGCTTCGCGGGCGGCTCCGATCAGGTCATGGTAAACCTGGGCGTGATGTACGATACGATCAACGTGTACGACCCGACGAGGGGCGCATCCCCGGTGCAGACCGCGGCCGGTGCCGACTCGATCAGGTTAACCTTGAGCAATCACCCTATGATCGTCGAATTCCGCATGGCTGGCCAGAGATGAAGTGAGACCCATCAACGGAACAGAGCTTACTGGAATGTCTTGACAGGAGAAGAACCGATGAGATGCAGCAGATGCCATGTCCTCGTTCTGCTTGGATTGATTTGTGGTTCAGGTGGCTTGCCGGTGTTTTCCGGACAGTCAGCCATACCGTCGCCGCTTGTTCGTGTGGGTGTAGACAAAGGGGGATCGGCGTGCCGGCTCAGTGGCGGTATTCAGCGGCTGGAGGATGGGACGCTCTCATTTACTGCCCAGCCGGCCGCAGGGGAGTGGGGCTGGGTCACCGTGAGCAAGGACGGGCAACCTCTTAGGCAACTGGAGGGCCTGGAATCGTTCACGATCTGCGGTTGGCTGGCGCCCAACTCTCTGCAAACTGGTTCCGGAGGCAATCGCATTGCCTTTAACCTCAACTACAACCGATCGGGATTTGATCTGGTGCATTTGGACGATGGTCGGCTTCGGCTGGCTGTGAACGAATGGCCGGACGGTGTCCGCAACGATTCGTCATCCGGGAAGCTCAAGCCCGGTCAGTGGACGTTCTTTGCCGTCAGCTATGACGGGGCCAGCAAGAGAGACAACGTCCGCTGGTACTTCGGCGGCCCCGATTCGGCGGCAAGTCTTGACAGGAAGATGAGCTACTCAGCCGGACCGACCGGTTCCGATAGCGGTCCGCTCACCATCGGCAATTACAATCAGACGATCCACCGGCACGGCACGGATCGCCAGTTCCGGGGCTACCTGCACGGAATCCAGATCTTCGGCAGCCGGCGTGGGACCGATGGAGCACTTGATCGGGAGACTATCCGTCAGCTTCAGGTGGATGCAGCGACACAACCAAACTTTGGCATCAGGCCCGAGAAGGCCCGCAGTACACCGCCGCTGCATTCGACGATCCAGACCGACCCCGCCGAACCGGGCGTCAACGTCCCCAGCCCAGCGAGCGGTACGCGGCCGCGGATCATTGCCACTACGGACGGCGAAATCGACGACCGCTGCTCGATGGTCCGTTTCCTGCTGTACGCCAACGAGTGGGATATCGAAGGGATCGTCCACAGCAGTTCCAAGTTCCACTGGAAGGGCGATGGCCAGGACATCCGGCGGCACAACTGGGCCGACGAGGTGTGGCTCGACCGTCAGATTGATCTCTACGAGCAGGTCTATCCGAAGCTCTCGCGGCACGCCGATCGCTTCCCCACGGCCGACGCCCTGCGGAAACTCGTTTATACGGGTAACGTGGCCAACGTGGGACACATGAGCCAAGACACGCCCGGTTCCGATCGGATCGTCGAAGTTCTGCTGGACGACGAACCCGGGCCGGTTTATTTGCAGGCCTGGGGTGGAACGAACACCATCGCCCGGGCCCTCTGGAAGATCCAGCACGAACATCCCGACCGAATGGCGGAGGTCTCAAGAAGGGCGATTCTGTTCCTCATCCTGGATCAGGACACGACCTTCCGCGAATACATCCAGCCGAACTGGCCGGATCTGTTGACCCTGGGAAGTTTCAGTCAGTTTGCGACGATCGCTTATCGGTGGGACCGGATGATCCCGGAGGAGTTGCACGAGTACTTCGACCGCGCCTGGATGGAGCGGAATATCCTCGGTGGCCACGGTCCGCTGTGCGCCATCTATGAGGCGCATCCGCAGAAGGGGTTCCGTTCGGAAGGGGATTCGCCGGCCTTCATGCACCAGATCGACGTTGGCCTGCGCAGCTTGGAGCACCCCGGCTACGGCAGTTGGGGTGGGCGATTCACCCGCGAGAAGCCCGGCAGCGCCGTATGGAAGGGGGCCCGGGACGGTGGCGATCCGCCAAGCGTACTGTATCGTGGTGACGGTATCGGACAAGGACGAGGTTCAGGCGTTCAAGCTGTCCGTAGAGAATGAAGCCCATTTTGAGACGATCAAAAAGGATAAACGCTCACGGGTGCAGGACACCGCGATTACAGCTGAAGCCCTGTTGCCCGACGGTCCCTATAATCTGTGGAAAGGCGGCGAGACCAGCCGGCGCGTGAAAAACCTGGCTGGCGCGTTCGCACAGCTTCCGCACTTGCCAAAGATGCTCAAGTCACAGGCTATCGTGGAGACACTTGTCGAGGGGTGCGTGCAGGGTACATTCGTCCTGAAGCTCACGCGGCCGGACCGCACGTTCCGCACGTGGTGGCGCATGCGGCCCGACGACGCGGCGTTAAACGACCCCGCGATGGAGCTCGTGCTGCCCGAGTCGGCCGAACTGGGAGAGATCTCCGGCGACCTGCTCGCGCCCAAAACGCTGGCTGATCTATGGCCCGGCGATGAAATCACAGTCCAGGCCGTGATAGACTACTTCGATGGCAAGAAGGTGGTGCAGGTCGACAGAGGTGGCTTCACCGAACCTGTGCCCGTACCCAAGGCGGCCGCCGAAGTGGTCAATGCCGCCGTGAACGACGCAGTTGAGGCGGGCAAGGTGTGGCTGCTCTCGGGTCCGGCCAGTCTACTGGCCGAACCCATTCCCAAGGGCGTTCTGACACCCACCGCCACTCTGCGTGTGCCACCGACACCCGTTTCAGCCGCATCCATACTGCCAGAGAATCTGCCAACAGCATGGCAGGACGGTGCGACCACCGCGTTGGCCATTGCTACGGCACTTTCGCAACAAGCAGGTTACACCCTGCCGTGGAAGACCGTGCGGGATGTCATCGGCGGAGCGATTTCTGCACGGTTCGTCGCTCTGGCCGACGACTCCGCGCCGTGGCCATGCGAGCTGTTGGCAGCAAACGCGGTGAAGATCAAGGTGGCGACGGTTGGTGCAGGCGGCGGTGCAGCTATAGGCGGCGGAACCGGCGGCGGCCCGAAACCCGGTGTTCGCTTTGCGGCAGGCGACTTCGAACCGTCGCAGATTCAGGACCTTGGCGACTTGATCCCGTTGCTGCTGACTATCAAGGCCAGGGCCAAGGTCGGCATGAAGTTCCACGTCTGTCTGGAAATCGGCGATGGATCGACCCCACCTAGCGATGAGTTGGTGCACGAAATCAACGAGCTGCTCAAGGACCTGGGCGGGGAGTTCCGCATTGGTTGAGAGGCAACAAGGCCCCCATGCTTGACAGATGGCCGAATTGATATGGCACACATCCTGCGGTGAGATGACATTGCACGGTGCCGAGGCCCGGCTATTTGCTGAGGCGTTGTAGGGCCTGGTGGACGAAGTGCGGACAGTTCCATTGGACGATTACGAGTTCGGCGTGCCGTGCTTCGTCCAGCAGACGCATCAGTTGCTCGTTGTACGGCGCCGGGGCCTGCGAACAGTAGTAAAGGCTGCTGCGCCCCAGGCCCAGCAACTGGCACTGACGCCGCACCGAAATCTCCTGGTGCTCCGGCTCGACCATTGATTGCTTCTCCTCAGGTGTCATAACCAGGTTTTTTTCAACTAGTCCAGCTCCACTTTCAACTCACCGATTTGCTGGTACAACCGATCCGTCAGAGCCTCCTGACCACGGACGTCCGGATCGTGGCCGTTGAAAAAGAGTCCCGGCACCCCGTCGAGCAGTTTGCGCTTCCATTTGGTGATCTGGTTCGGATGGACTCCGAAGTCACTGGCCAACTCGGCCAGCGTCCGATCCCCCTTGACCGCCGCCAAGGCCACCTTCACCTTGAAGGCCCCACTGGACTTCCGGCGTTTGCTCTCCATCATTCGTCTCCTGAATACGCTTGCCGTTCAGGCAACGAATCCACCTTAACCGGTGGTCCAGATTTTGGGGAGTATTATATTCTTGTAGATGCGCTCTGCATACAGATCCCTGAAAAGCTCCACACCGAGCTTCCCTTCCTCGTTCCAAAGGCAACCGGGTGGCCGAGGGCTTCACCGTGCATGCCGATTTCCAGTCACGGACTATCTGACCTTCCACTCCAGTACTCCCCCTGAATACGCGTCCTGGAGTTGGACCTCTATCCGTAGCGAAGTTGTGTCAACTGCATCAAATGATACCTCGTTGAATCGGTCTTTCTCGATGCCATAGTCGCTATTCTCTTTCACGGTCCTCCACTGACCATTGTCCTCGTACAACAGACGCCATGACCGGGGTACGGCGCAGCCCCCACCGGCGGGACGGTCATCCCACCAGTAGAGCGCGACGGAGGAAACGCGTCTTGGACGGTCAAAATCATACTGCGCCCATTCGGTGCTACCCTTATGGTTCCACCAGGTGTGACGAGGAATCGTATGATCGTTCGAACAGGCCGGCGCCACCCCGTCGTTCATCGCCTTGACGGTGTCCTGATCAAAAGAGTGCGAAGCGCTCGCCCGGAAGGCCAATGCCGGTCCGGCTGCGATGGCGACTGACTCTTCTTCGGCGATCCATACATCAATCCGCGCGTTCGGGGTCCGATTGTCCTGGCAATAGAAAGGGATGGCCGTAAGTTGAACGGGCTTGGCCTGGTCTTGGTCTTGCCGACTCCATGCACTGCCTTCTATGACGGTCACGCTGCCGAGAAGCTCCGGTTGGCGGACGGCGGAGAGAGTTGAATCCGCCTGGAGGAAATATGAGACCTGCTGTGGGTTATCAACCTCTTCCAGACAATAGACCAGAGGGCCAGACGCCAGCGCCACCCGTCCGGCATCGGCTTCCACCGCCGGATGGGCGTATACACGCCGTACAGCCATGGGCAGTTCCATCGTTATCTTGTCACCATTGGCCCAGATGCGTTTGATCGCGGCATAGCCACGAATCAGGTCGCGACTGTTTAGTACCTCGCCATTGACCCTCAAGACGAGTCGCGGTTTGCCCCGGTCGGAACGGTACAGACCGAACGGGTTTTCCACTCCGCGTGCCCACCCAGGGACGCGCATAAATACGGTAAATTCCGCCGGTTCGGCCGGGGTAACGGTGACGGATATTCTCCCGTCCCAGGGGTAATCGGTAGTCTGCGCCAGTGTGACTGCTGTGGTACCAACGCGCATCTTGGCCTCGCTGCCGATGAACAGGTTTACATAGAGTCCGTCATTGTCGGTGGCATAGATGTATCCAGGAACCGCCGAAACGATCTTCAGGAACATCGGTGGACAGCAGGGGCATCCATGCCAAGCCCAGCGGGACCGGCCTGCGGTGGTCAGAGGGTTCTGGTAGTAATAGCGATTTCCCGCCAGCGATACGCCGTTGAGGACATTGTTGTACAGGACACGTTCCAACTCATCGGCGTACTTGGCGTGTCCGAACAAAAGGTTCATGTTTCTGTGGAAGAAACCAGCGCCGACGGCAGCGCAGGTCTCCAGATAGGCGTTGTTCGGCAGGCAATAGTCTGGTCCGAACTTCTCCTGGTGGGAGAAGGCTCCGACGCCGCCGGTAATATGCATCCGTTGGCCTACCATGTTGTCCCATAGCTGAGCGGCGGCCTCGGCGTACGTCTGTTTGCCATTGATTCGGGCGGTGGCGCTCAGCCCCGCGCACATCAGCGTGGCACGGACCGCGTGTCCCTCTATCGTTTTCTGTTCAAATATCGGCAGGTGATCTTGGGCGTAGTCTCCCCACGATGGACGGCCCTGGCCCAGGTAAGCCTGTTTCCGGATCCACTGGGCACATTCCGGCTCGGCCGTGTGCCACTGCTCCGAGGTAGGTTTCCCGCAGTTATTTCCGCGGTTGTCCAGCCAGTATTCGACGAGGCGCAGGTATCGCGTTTCTTTCACGGGAACAGGCAGTTCGTTCTTAAGAGCAGGGCAGTGGCGGAAGAGAATGTAAAGCTCCGTCATCGCTTCTTCCGGAAGAGAGTGAGACGGCACAATGCTCATCTTGGGGGAGGGCCCAATGAGATCGCACATGAGATTGGCGAACCGGGCCGCCACCTCGAGCAGTTGGGTCTTGCCGGTGGCCCGGTAGTGATGTGTCCCCGCCTCAACCAGAGCTCCGGCATTGTATAGTTCGTGTTGCCAGAGTTGGTAGCCGCCGTTCAGTCCCCAACGATGACCGGGCTCGTCCAACTGCGTGTAGGTGAGGAGATAGCCGTCCGAGCCCTGCTGGGCTGCGGCAATGCGCTCGATATAAGCATCCAAGCGCTTCTCCAGCGCCGGGTCGGGCCGAGCGAGCAGAAAGTCGCTGGCGGCTCGTATGGTCTCATAGATCAAGCCGTCAAACCAAGGCGGCCCCTCATGATTCTCGCGCAGGCCCTTGGCAACGCGATCGAAGTTACGGAACGCACCAGCCTGCTCGAATTTGTCAAGGGCATCATGGACGGTTACGTCCTGCCAGATGCCCAACTTGGGCGACCAGAAGGCGTCCTGTACGTGGACGGCCTCCAAAGGCACCGGTTCCAGGGGGTGAATGTCTGTCTGGGCCATCGTCGATGCGCCGTTGAAGGCAGTTACCCATGCCATCACAAGAATGATTGATATTCTCATCTCAGCTCCAATCGTAGCAAGGACCTATATCACATCGGTCTGGGTGACAGCTTCACTTGTCCCTTTTTTAGCACCCTGTTTGACACGTGTCAATGGGGATCGTTGCGTTTTCTTGACGAGGCGTCAGGACTTCGACATGGGCGGTCTAGTATGCGCGGCGGCGGACAGCAAAAGAATTTTTCAATTTTAGTTGTTGACACGTGTAAACTTATTCTGCTAGAATGTCACTGATGGCAGATTCCAACGCAGACAAGGCAGGGACCACCCGGTCCTGGAGTTCACTCCGAAGGGACAGGGCGTCATCGGGAGCCATCCTCGTCGGCGGACATGTTTGGCCAAAGCAGGATGCTCCGGCGGAGCGAAAACGGGAAGGTCTTGGTGCCCGACCAGGGTGTGCCTGCGTTCCGTAGCACGATGTGCAGAGGCTACAGTTCCATGATCCTACGACAGTGAGAAGAAAGACCTGACATACAAACTTGACACGTGTAAACCACTGCGGCGGCACGGGTGAAGCAGCCCGCGTTCAGTTGAATGACTTCCGCCTCACGACGATGAACGCTTTGCAGACGGTAACAGGACGATGGCGAGTTCAGTGTCCTTTTTGAAAAGGAGGTCGGTCATGGGTAGACAAGTGATATGCTTCATCGTGGTTGTCGTGGTATGGGGATTCCCTGCGAGCGGGTTCGCGGCGGAACTCGCTCATCGGTGGAGTTTCAACGGCGACTTGAAGGATTCGGCAGGAGGACAGGACGCCACCATTGTGGATGTGGGGGCCAATGACGCGATCCTCTCCGATACCGAGGTAAACTTGACCGGCGGTAACCGGGAGAGTTCAGACTACATCGATTTTCCCGATCGTATCCTGAGCAGTCTGGGGCCCACCGTTACGTTTGAGGTGTGGGCCACGCAGATTTCGGTGCAGAACTGGTCGCGCATCTTCGCGTTCGGAACCGGGGAGGCCGAACACACGTGCATGAGCTGGACCATGGCCACAGACCACAATACCGACCACGTCGAGTATTTCGATCCCGATCCTCTTGCGGAGTCCAGATTGGACAACACGAACGCGCCGTACGAACTGGGTGTGCCATATCATATCGTCGTCGTTTTCGAGCCGGGGTCGTTGACTTGGTATACGGCGCCGGCCGACAGTCCCGTCTTGGGACCGGCGAAAGGGTCCTTCGAGATTGGCGACGTATCAGGCTTGGACGATACCAACTGCTGGTTGGGCCGTTCCCACTACGGCGACAACACCGCCAACGCCAGCTACGATGAATGCCGTCTCTGGAAGGGCGTCCTCTCGGAAGCGGAACTGGAGGCGCTGCACGTGCGGGGCCCGGATGGACTGCAGCCCGGCGCCGCTCACGGCCCCTCGCCGGCCGACCAAGCCCAGGATATTCCGCAAGACGTGGACCTCCAGTGGGCGGCAGGCAAGTATGCGGCGACGCACGATCTCTATCTTGGCACTGTCTGGGATGACGTCAACGATGCGACGCGAAGTCAGCTGCAAGAGGTGCTCGTCAGCCAGGGGCAAACCGCGACGACGTTCAGTCCGACCGATCTTGCGTTCGGCCAGACCTACTACTGGCGCGTCGACGAAGTCAATGCGCCGCCGGACAGCACCATCTTCAAGGGAGAGATCTGGAGTTTCACGGTCGAGCCGTATGCCTATCCGGTTGCGGGCATCCTGGCGTCGAGCAACGCGACCTCGGAAGAGGACTCGGGTCCAGAGAAGACCGTCGATGGATCCGGTCTTGGCCCCGACGGCCAGCACACGACGGACGCGTCCGACATGTGGGCCGGAACG
>Ga0209509_1001023_pt1 | contig 22717 bp, 16 predicted proteins | sample BioC13SIPDNA_FD_185743 | JGI IMG/M metagenome (GOLD analysis project Ga0209509, IMG submission 185743) | Anaerobic biogas reactor microbial communites from Washington, USA - Biogas_R1_A C13 SIP DNA (SPAdes) (version 2) | ecosystem: Engineered > Bioreactor > Anaerobic > Unclassified | place...
GCCGTTGGTGGGCAGTGCAGCCGAGGGGGCGAAGGCGCGGATGGCGATGAGAGCGTCCGAGATGAAGAACAGGGCGCCGCCGAGCGCGCCGATGCGTCCCAGGCCGCTGGCGAGGATCGCCATGGAGGTCAGGACGATGCCGTAGATGACGACCGGGACGAGCAGGACGCCCGCACCGGAGGCGCAGAGGTAGACGAGGGCCGCCAAGGCCAGGATGTACGAGAGCATCCCGACCTTGTTGGTCCGGACGAACGACTGCTCGCGGAAGGGCAGGAACGCTGTGACGTAGGTGATCTGGGCCAGGAGGAAGCAGCCGACCAGGGTGAGGAAGGGGGCGTCTCCCCCGCCGACGAAGCCCGGCAGGAAGTCCCCCAGCCACGAGAAGCCGAGGGCGAGAAGTACGAGGCGGACGAGTCTCGACCGGGGCGGCTGGGTCGAGGCCCAGAGCACCAGTGCCAGGAGGGGCATGAGCAGCCACTGGGTCACCCGCGTGAGGGTGAGGAACCCGTCCCCGACGGGCATCACGTGTGAGAGGAGGTGGACGAAAGCGACGATTCCCCCGGCGACGAGTGCGGCGATGGCCAGGGTCCGGTTGCGACTGGGCACGAGGACACCTTGCCATGTCCGTTGCTCGTGCAGCGCTCGGGCTCGTCACCGAACTGATGCACCGTTCAGGTGAGTCGCGCCGGCAACGGTGCCGGTCGCATACCGAATCGTGTCGACCGCTCTGGTCGGCACCAACCGGCCTGCACTAGCGTGTTGTTCGGCAGGCCGAAGCGGCCTGACCCGCATGGTCGGGCCGGCCATGGGCGGTGCAGGTGTCGTCATGTGCGCGGGTCACGCCGTGAGCCGCCCTAGGCACAGTCGCGGTCGAGGAGGCGCTGGATGTCCACCGAAGCGACAGTGGTCTTCGTCCTTGTCGTTGCAGGCAGGTTCATCCTTCCCCTTCTCATTCCGAGGTTCCCGCTCCCGGCGATCATCGCCTGCCTCATCCTCGACGGGATCGACCAGTCGATCTTCCAGGCCTTCGGGTTCGACCCGCCGGGCTACCAGAACTACGACAAGGCGATGGACCTGTTCTACCTGTCGATCGCCTTCCTCACGACGCTGCAGAACTGGACCTCCCGCGCCGCGGTGCAGATCTCGCGGTTCCTGTTCTTCTTCCGGATGGTGGGGGTCCTGATCTTCGAGCTGACGGGCCTGCGCGCCGCGCTCCTGATCTTCCCCAACACCTTCGAGTACTTCTTCATCTTCTACGAGGCCGTCCGGCTGCGCTGGAACCCGCGGCGCTTCGGCCCCCGCTTCTGGCTGGCGGCCGCCGCGCTCATCTGGGTCGTCATCAAGCTCCCCCAGGAGTACTGGATCCACGTCGCGCAGCTCGACTTCACGGACACGGTCGCCGACGTTCCCTGGTTCGGACCAGCAGTCCTCCTCGGGCTCGCGGCACTCGCCGCGATCGGGTGGTTCGTCGTGCGCCCACGGCTGCCCGTCCCCTCCTGGTCGTGGAAGGTCGAGCCGGAGCCGCTGCCCGAGGAGATCGACACGGCCGCCGAGCGGGACGCCTGGATGGCGAGGAACCTCAAGATCATCTCGTGGTGGTCGCTGGAGAAGGTGGCCCTCATCGGCCTGCTCTCGACCGTGTATGCGCGGATCCTGCCTGGTCTCAACGTCTCCGAGCTGCGCATGTTCGTCGGCGTGTCCCTCTACGTCCTCGCCAACGTCCTCGTCTCGCTCCTCGTGGCGCGGCACGTCGGCAGCAGGCAAGGGCTGTTCGGCGCCTTCGGTGCACGCGTGCTGATCAACATCGGACTCGTCCTGGCCGCTCGGGCCTTCCTCGGGGGCAATGCGCTGTCCGTCTGGGACACCCTGTTCTTCGTCTTCCTCATCTCTTTGCTCATCACCTACCATGACCGCTTCGCCCCGGTCAGCGTCGTGCGCGCTGAGCATGACAGGAGGGACCCATGATCCGTCGGGTCACGACCGACGCCGGAGTCCTGGAGGTCCGGGACACCGGCGACTCCACGGACCCGCCGGTGGTGCTGCTCCATGGGTTCCCCCAGGACTCACGGTGCTGGAACGCCGTCGAGCCGCTTCTCCACGGAGCAGGCCTGCGCACCCTGGCACCTGACCAGCGTGGGTACTCACCGCAGGCCAGTCCGCACGACGTCCGGGCCTACCGCATGCGAGCCCTCACCGCTGATGTGATCGCCGTCCTCGACGCGCTCGGTCTCGAGAAGGCACACGTCGTCGGTCACGACTGGGGTGGGGCCGTCGCCTGGGGTCTGGGTGCGGCCTTCCCGGACCGGGTCGCTTCTCTGACGGTGCTCTCCACTCCTCATCCCCGGGCCCTGATGGCGTCCATGACGCGCTCGTCCCAGCCGCTGCGCAGCTGGTACACGCTGGCCTTCCAGCTGCCGATGCTTCCCGAGCTGCTGCTCTCCCGGACCCTCGTCACGGCCCTGCGCCTGTCCGGTCTGCCCTTGCACCTCGCGCGGGAGTACGGAGAACGGTTCTCGTCACCGGACGAGCTGTTCGGCCCGCTCGCCTGGTACCGCGCCGCGGCGCGAGGCCCTGTATGGCAGCCGGCGAAGGACCAGGATGCCGGCTCGAGCGCGATCACGAGCCCGACGACGTATGTGTGGGGCTCCAAGGACTTCGCCCTCGGGCGCGCAGCGGCCGAGGCGACCGCAGAGTACGTGGTCGGCGACTACCGGTTCGTCGAGCTCGACGCCGGCCACTGGCTCCCCGAGCTCTACCCGGACGTGGTCGCCGAGGCCATCATCGACCGCGTCGGCAGCGGACGGTGACTCCCCATGGCTGTGCGCATCGTCCGTCTCGGAAGCCCGCGCAGCCCCGGTGAGGGACTGCGGATAGGAACCGTCCGTCGTCCGCCACGGGGAGTGCCGAAGGAGGAGTTCGCCGCCAGGGACTTCTACGACGTGTGGCTCCCTGAGCTGAGCCCGAGCCAACCCCTGGTCAGTCAGGCTCAGCGGGCCGCCACGGACGCAGAGTGGGACGCGTTCCGCCGCGCCTACCGCAAGGAGATGGCGACGCCCGCGGCCCGCCATCTCATCGAGCTACTGGTCGCTGTGAGCGCGCGTACGGCGATCGCCGTCGGCTGCTACTGCGAGGATGAGCAACGCTGTCACCGAACGGAACTCGCTGCGCTGCTGGCGGAGGCAGGGGCCGAGGTCGAGCGCTCAGGCTGAGTGCTCCCGCACACTCGGCGCTGACCGCTCTCAGCAGGTGTCCGTGGCAGGTTTGCCGGTGAAGCGGTCCTCGGTCCAGGAGATGAGCTCGGGGATGAGCGGCGAGTCCGGCTCGACGAGCGGGACGTGGCCGCGCCCGGGATAGGTGCGGTAGTCGACGGCCTGGCCCGCAGCGCACAGTCCCTCGACGTAGGCCTCCTGCGCCGCGGGCAGGATGAGCGTGTCGTCCGCCCCCTGGCCGAGCAGCAGCGGCGCGGGGATCAGGCCCGTGGGCACGTTCTGCGCGAGTCGGGTGGCGAAGGCACCCCGGTTGGGGTCCCCGGTCCAGATGGAGCGGTCGAAGAGGACGGTCTGCAAGGCGGAGACGATCGTGCTCCGCTCCGCCAGGCACCGCTGGGCGAGCTCCGGCACGATGATGCGCGCAGCAGGTCGCAGGTACTCGGCGGCCTCGAGCTCGGGGTAGGTCGCCGTGTAGGACGCCACGACGAAGCTGCCGAAGATCTCGCCGCCGGTGATCGCGCCAAGACCCTCGATGAGGCCGGGCAGGTTGCTGGCCGGCGCGAGCGCGGCGACACCCTTGATGTCCAGATCCGGTGCATACGAGGGTGCCAGCTGGCCGGTCCACAGCGCGGCGTGGCCCCCCTGGGAGTGCCCCCACACGACGGTCTCATCCGCGAGCTCGACGTCCGTCAGCTGACCGGCAGCCCGGATGGCGTCCAGCACCGAGCGGCCCTCCCCCTCGCCGATGAGGTAGGGGTGAGGGCCCGCGGTACCAAGGCCGGTGTAGTCGGTCGCCACCATGGCCCAGCCCTGGCCGATGACCCGGTCCTGGACCATCATCGCGCCGGCGGCCAGACCGTCCTCGAGGATTGACGGGGCGCAGCCCTCCGCGAACCCGGTCGTGCCGTGGGCCCACGCGACGACGGGCGCCGGCCCCTCACGCTCCGGCACGATGACGAGCCCGGAGGCCACAGCGGGCTGGGCCTCGTCGCGCGTCGTCGTGTAGAGGATCCGCCAGGCACGCGCGCCCGCCGGGACCTCGGGGCTGGTGAACGGCTCGCTGCGCACCAGCTGCCCTGGCTGCGAGGGCACCGTCGCTTGGGCAGCGTAGAAGTCGTCCGGGGCCGGCCGACCCCTGCTCAGCGCGAGGCTCACGATGACCAGGGTGATGGCGAGGAGCGCACCCACGGTGGTGCCCGTGAGCCGCAGCCAGCCCCCTCTCGGGGCCCTGTCGGCGCCACGCCTCCGCAGCAGCGGGACGTCCTCGTCACCGCGGAGGAACGCCGCGACCTGGCGTCCCCCGGCCATGAGGACCCGGGCGCCGAAGAAGACGCCCACGACGAGGACGGTGACATCCGGCCAGGCCAGCAGCACCAGGCCGAAGGCGATCGACGCCACCCCACCGACGACGGCGTTGTAGCGCGCCGTGCCTCGCACGGCGGAGAGCGCGGCGATGTCGGAGACACCGTCCACGACGAGGAGGACCGCCAGGATGACGGAGAGCAGCCGGATCGATCCGCTCGGCCAGACGAGGATGAGGACGGCGGCGAGGAGGTATGCGGCGCACCGCACCCATGGCCACGCGCCTCGGTCCCGGTCCCTCCGGAGCAGCTCGCCCAGTCCGCCGACGACCAAGGCAGTGACGACCAGGGCGATGAGGAAGGCGAGCGACGTGAAGGGACGGAGCACGAGCACGGCCCCGAGGACGAGCAGGACGATCCCGACGAGGAGCCGCACCCACCTGGCACCCGGGCGGGACGTGAGGTCCGTGGTCTCGGCTCCCGCGTCAGCATCCGACATGGGAGCAACGTAGCGGGCGAGCCGCGAGGGTGCACGCACCGGGCTACGGTGGGGAGTGACCCTTGGAAGGAGTCCCATATGCCCACCTCTGTCAGCGCCCACGTCCTGCGCGAGCCGCAGGGCACCTTCGAGCTCGTCGACGGCATCGAGCTCGGTGATCCGCAGCCGGGCGAGGTTCTCGTCCGCTTCACCTCCACGGGCTTGTGCCACACGGACCTCTTCGCCCGGGACGTCTTCCACCAACCGGACTTCCCGCCGGCCATCTATGGGCACGAGGGGACGGGTGTGGTCGAGGGTGTCGGCCCTGGCGTGACCGACTTCGCCGAGGGTGACCGGGTCATGGCGTCCTTCGCCTCCTGCGGCGGCTGCCGAACCTGCCTCACCGGCCGACCCTTCAACTGCGAGCAGTTCAATGACATCAACTTCGCGCTCGCCCGTGACGACGGCTCCTTCAAGGCCACGCTCGAGGGCGATCCGGTCGGCTCCAGCTTCTTCGGGCAGTCCTCGTTCGGCTCGCACGGCCTCGTCGCCGCACGGGATCTGACCAAGGTGCCCGACTGGGTGACCCCGGAGGACGAGCACCTGCTCGGCCCGCTGGGATGCGGCGTCCAGACCGGAGCCGGCGCCGTCCTCAACGTTCTCCGGCCCGGTCCGCTCGACAGCATCGTGGTCTCGGGCACCGGGGCGGTCGGTCTGAGTGCACTCATGGCCGCCGCGGCGTCCAACGTCAGCACGATCATCGCCGTCGACATCGTCGAGGAGCGACTCGCCCTGGCGAGGGAGCTCGGTGCGACGCACACGGTCAACGGCAACGACGAGGACCAGGTGGAGCAGATCCAGGAGGCCACCGGTGGTGGCGCCTCACACGCCTTCGACACAACCGGCGTCGCTCCGGTGCTCGCCCGGCTCGTCGACGCCCTGGCCTGGGGCGGGCGGCTCGGCATCGTCGGCGCTGCCCCCGGCATGACTCTTGACCTGCTCCCGGTGATGCAGCTCGGCCGTCAGGTGCAGGGCATCGTCGAGGGCAACTCCGTCCCGCGCGTCTTCATCCCACAGCTCCTCGAGCTGCGCCGCAGCGGGCGCTTCCCTCTGGAGAAGCTCGTTCGCACCTATCCGTTCGCCGAGCTGGAGACCGCGATCTCCGACACCACCTCGGGCAAGACCGTCAAGGCAGTCCTCGTGCACTGACTCCGACCTGCGGGACCGCCTGGCGCACTGTTCCGAGCATCCACGCGCCCACGAGGGTCCAGGCCAGCCCGAAGGGAATCGCGAGCAGAACGAGTGATGTCTGCTCGTTGGCGACGGGCAGGAGGAGCAGGGTGACGAGCACCGTCGCGGCGAGGGAGCCTGGGAGGACCCTCGCCCTCCACACGGACCAGGCCACCAGGGCGAGGCCGATGCTGAGGAAGATCACGCCGGGAGCGACGAGAAAGGGCATGTGCTCCCAGTTGCTGTCGATGAACGAGGACGTCACCCCGGCGGCCCCGAGAAGGATCAGTCCGACCAGGCAGGCCACACCGCCGGACACGCCTGCTCGACCGACGCCCGCTTCTCGTCGGGCGAGGAGCAGAAGGCCGGCGAGGCTGATGGCAAGGAACGCACCGGCAAGGACCAGGAGACCGACGCCGAGCGCAGACGCACCACGCATCGGACCTCCCAGGGTGCATGCGTCGCCCACGCAGCCCTGGGGGAGGGAGTTGTGCACGAGCGCGGCCGATGTCCACGACAGGCCGCCGACGACGGCACTGACACCGGTGATGGGTCGAAGAGTCTTCACAGCAGTGGTCCTACCTCTCGTGCGGGGGTGCCTCAACGAGGCGTGGGGTCGTCGGTCGAGGGGCTGATGCCTCACCGAGCCGTATCGCGCCGCACGCGGGCGTGGGTCGACAACTCGTGTTGGACGGCTCGACCACGCGAACGGTTCCCCCGGTCGCGAGATCGTCTTTTCACGAGCCGGGCGCTGCTGCGCAACCCGCGGGGGGTCACCCGCGGCAGCGGCAGCCGGGGCGATCAGTCGCGGACCGGCCAGGTGATGAGCGTCTGGTTGGCCGCCGGGTCGCCGCCGGGTGTCGGCTCGGTCAGATAGCTCTCCCACATGGCATCCGCCGGCGTGAGGGCCTGCTCCCCCATCCAGGCGGTCATCCGCGCATACGCCTCCCCCAGATCGTCGTAGGAGCCGACGTGGAGGAACTGGACGGCGCGCCCACCGGGTAGCTCGAACGGCACCACGCCCTCAGCGGTCGGCGAGATCCGTCTGCCTGTCGGGAAGCCGGCCGCCACGTCCACTGTGTCGGTCGGCATGCCGAAGTACATCGCGAAGGGCGGCCCTGTGACAGCGACCTGCTGCTCGTGGACAGCGGCCATGACGGTCCCGAACACGCTGTCGAAGAACGTTCTCAGCTCGCTCATGGGCACCGTTCGGCGCACAACCGCAGCCTGGATGGGCTCGAGGGTGGTGAGCTCGGGGGTTGATTGGGACATCGCGGCTCCCTTCTGCCGTTGGTCAGATGACGAAGTCGGAAGGAGCCTGGATGGAGTCGGTGCGCAGCCCGAGGACCATCGGGAGCATGTGCCCATTCTATCCCCGCCGGGGCGACCAGAATCAGCGCTCGCGAAGGAATCCGAGGTGACCTACGGCACCGCTGGTGGCGGTCCCGTAACCGCCGCCGCCCGGTGTCTCGATGACGAAGACGTCGCCCGGGTGCATCTCGACGGAGGCGATGTGGCCGAGCTCTTCGACCGAGCCGTCGGCACGCTCCACGCGGTTCGCGCCGAGCTGCCCCGGACCGCCTCCGGCCATTCCGAACGCCGGGACGATTCGCCCGTTGCTGAGGATGCTCGCCGTCATGGGAGCCAGGAAGCGCAGCCTGCGGGTCCCGCCGTCGCCGCCGCGCCACTGCCCGGGACCGCCGCTCCCGCGCCGGATGCGGTAGCTCTCGAGTCGCACCGGGAAGCGGAACTCGAGGACTTCTGGGTCGGTCAGCCGCGAGTTGGTCATGTGGGTCTGCACCACCGAGGTCCCGTCGAAGCCGGGCCCCGCGCCCGATCCCCCGCTGATGGTCTCGTAGTACTGGTACTCGGCATTGCCGAAGGTGAAGTTGTTGACCGTGCACTGGGCCGCGGCCATGGTGCCGAGCAGCCCGTACAGCGCGTTCGTGATGCAGCTCGAGGTCTCCACGTTGCCGGCCACCACCGCGGCCGGGTACTGCGGACTGAGCATGGATCCGAGGGGGATGCGGACGTCGAGCGGCTTCAGACAGCCTGCGTTGAGAGGGATGGCGTCGTCGACCAAGGTGCGGAACACATACAGAACCGCCGCCATGCACACGGCCGAGGGGGCGTTGAAGTTATTCGGCAGCTGGTCACTCGTGCCCGTGAAGTCGATGACTGCGCTGCGCTCCACGCGGTCCACCCGGATCGCGACCGCGATCCGGGCGCCGTTGTCGAGCGGGAGCGTGAACTCGCCGTCCTTGAGGGCCGCGATCGCCCGGCGCACGGCTTCCTCGGCGTTGTCCTGGACGTGCTGCATGTAGGCATGGACGACGTCGAGCCCGAAGTCGGCGACCATGGCGCGCAGCTCCTGGGCGCCCTTCTCGTTGGCCGCGATCTGGGCCCGCAGGTCCGCGAGGTTCTGGGCCGGGTTGCGTGAGGGATAGGGGCCGGACTGCAGCAGCTCGAGCATCGCCTGCTCGCGCATCTCGCCACCCTCGACGAGGAGCACGTTGTCGAGCTGGATCCCCTCCTCCTCGATCCGCGTGGAGAATGGTGGCATCGATCCCGGAGTGATCCCGCCGATGTCGGCGTGGTGCCCGCGGGAGGCGACGTAGAAGGACGGGGTCTCGTGCTCCGGGAGGTAGACCGGCGTCACGACCGTGATGTCGGGCAGATGGGTGCCCCCGTGGTACGGATCGTTGAGGACGTAGACGTCGCCCGGACGCATCCGCTCCGCATTGCGGGTCACGACCATCTTGATCGACTCGCTCATCGACCCCAGGTGGACGGGGATGTGGGGGGCGTTGGCGATGAGGTCTCCGTGGACGTCGAACACCGCGCACGAGAAGTCGAGCCGCTCCTTGATGTTGACGGAGTATGCGGTGCTCCGCAGCTGTGTGCCCATCTGCTCGGCGATGTTCATGAACAGGTTGTTGAACACCTCCAGCAGGATCGGGTCGACGTCGGTCCCGATGGCGCGACTCGTCACCCGTGCCTCGACGCGCTGCAGCACGAGGTGACCGAGCGCGGTCACCCGCGCCCGCCACCCCGGTGCGACGACGGTGGTCGCGTTCGTCTCCGTCACCAGCGCCGGCCCAGCGATCGTCTGACCCGGCAAGGCGTCCTCGCGGCGGACGAGCGGCGCGTCCCACCAACGGTTCTCGGCATACATCGGGGTGCGGGAGTGGATGGGCGCCGGCCCGGAAGCGAGTCGCTCGGTCGAGGTCTCGGTGACGGAGGCACCGGCAGCGACCGCCTCGACCGACACCGCCTCGACGACGAGCGGGCGCCCCTGCATGAGGAAGGCGTAGCGCTGGAGGTAGGCGCTCTCGAAGGCCTCCTGCATCGCCGCCGGGTCGCCGTGCGGGACGACGAGACCGGAGTCCGTGCCCTGGTAGCGCAGGTGCACCCGGGGCTCGAGCCGGATGTCGCCGGCGGGCACCCCCTGCGCGACCAGGACGTCGCGCGCCTCCGTCGAGAGGCCTGCCAGCTCGGCGTCCACCACGTCCTCCGCGTCGGCCAGTGGCACCTCCACGGTGGCCTCGCGGATGACACTCTGGTCCGCCAGGCCCATCCCGTATGCGGAGAGCACCCCCGCGAGCGGGTGGACGAGGACGCGGGAGACACCGAGCGTGTCGGCCACCTGGCAGGCGTGCTGCCCGGCGGCGCCGCCGAAGCACTGGAGCACATAGCGCGTCACGTCGTGACCGCGGGCGATGGAGATCTTCTTGATGGCGCCCGCCATCGACCCTACGGCGATGTCAATGCAGCCCTGGGCGACCTGCTCCGGCGACTGCTGCGTCCCGGTCGCCCGGCTCACCTCCTCGGCGAGCGACAGGAAGCCCTCCGTCACTGCGGCAACGTCGAGGGGCTGGTCCCCATCGGGTCCGAAGACGTGGGGGAAGTGGTCGGGACTGATCCGGCCCACGAGCACGTTCGCGTCGGTGACCGTGAGAGGTCCGCCGCGTCCGTAGGCAGCCGGCCCAGGGTCGGCACCCGCGCTGTGCGGGCCGACCCGCAGCCTTGACCCGTCGAACTCGATCACGGAGCCGCCACCGGCCGCCACCGTGTGGATGCTCATGATCGGTGCCCGCATCCGGACGCCGGCGATCTGGGTCTCGAAGGAGCGCTCGAACTCCCCGGCGAAGTGGCTGACGTCGGTGGAGGTGCCGCCCATGTCGAAGCCGATCACCTTGTCGGTCTGCAGGTCCTCGCGGGCGAGCAGGGCGGTGCGGACCATACCCACCACTCCCCCGGCCGGCCCCGAGAGGATGGCATCCTTGCCCTGGAACGCCCGCGCGTCGGTCAACCCGCCGCTGGACTGCATGAACTTCAGTGGCACACCGGGCATCTCGGCGGCCACCTGGTCGACGTACCGGCGCAGGATGGGCGAGAGGTAGGCATCGACGACCGTGGTGTCCCCTCTGCCGACGAGCCTCATCAGCGGACTCACCTCGTGCGAGACGCTGACCTGGGTGAAGCCCACCTCCCGGGCGATCGCGGCCGCCCGCTGTTCATGCCCGGGGTGGCGGTAGCTGTGCATGAAGACGATGGCCACGCTAGTCAGCCCGGACTCCCGAGCCTCGGTCAATGCGTGCCGCAGGTGTTCCTGGTCGAGCGGTGTGACGACCTCGCCATCCGCTCCGATGCGCTCCCGCGCCTCGATGACCGACGCATACAGCTGCTCGGGGAGCTGGATGTGCTGGGCGAAGATGTCCGGGCGTTCCTGGTAGCCGATTCGCAGCGCGTCCCCGAAGCCCTCCGTGATGACGAGAAGCGTTGGCTCGCCCCGGCGTTCGAGCAAGGCGTTGGTGGCGACCGTGGTGCCCATCTTCACCGACGCGACCAGGTCCGGGGTCACCGGTTGGTCGGGAGCCAGCCCGAGCATCCTGCGGATCCCTGCCACCGGGGCGTCCCGGTACTGCCGCGGGTTGTCGCTGAGGAGCTTCAGGCTCACGAGCGTGCCGTCCGGGCGCCTTCCGACGATGTCGGTGAAGGTGCCGCCCCGGTCCACCCAGAACTCCCAGCGGCGTGCGACAGTCATGGGACCAACCTAGGTCGTCCCGGACGGCCTGTGCCACGATGATCCTGTGAGGGCATGGATCGTCACCGACCCGCGGCCCATCGAGCAGGGGCCGCTGCAGCTCGTCGAACGCGAGGACCCCGAGCCGGGCGGCCGGGAAGTGCTCGTGCGGGTGGAAGCCTGCGGAGTGTGTCGCACCGACCTCCACCTGGCCGAGGGCGACCTCGCTCCCCGACGACCTGGCACCGTTCCCGGGCACGAGGTGGTGGGACGGGTCGAGAGCGTGGGGCCCGAGGCGACCCGGTTCCGGGTCGGTGACCGCGTCGGCATCGCCTGGCTGCGCGGCACCTGCGGCAGCTGCGGATGGTGCCGCAGCGGACGCGAGAACCTCTGCCCACGAGCCGAGTTCACCGGGTGGGACGCCGATGGCGGGTACGCCGAGCTGACGCTGGTGGACGAGGCCTTCGCCTACCCGGTCCCCGAGGAGCTGTCCGCCGAGAAGGCGGCGCCATTGCTCTGCTCCGGCATCGTCGGCTACCGCGCCCTCAAGCGCGCCACGCTGCCACCGGGTGGCCGCCTCGGCATCTACGGGTTCGGTGCCTCCGCGCACCTCGTCGCCCAGATCGCACTTAAGCAGGGCGCGGTCGTGCATGTCATGACCCGCTCGGAACGCGCCCAGCGACTGGCCCTCGACCTCGGCGCGGCTTCGGCGACGGGTGCCGCTGATCCACCGCCGGAGCCCCTCGACGCCGCCATCATGTTCGCACCCGTCGGTCAGCTCGTCCCGCCGATGATGCGCGCCCTCGACCGCGGTGGCATCGGCGTCATCGCAGGTATCCACCTCAGCGACGTGCCTGGTCTGGTCTACGAGAACGAGCTGTTCTACGAGAAGGAGCTTCGCAGCGTCACCGCCAACACGAGGGCGGACGGCGAGGAGCTGTTGCGACTGGCGGCCACCCTCGATATCGAACCCACGACCACGGCCCATCCCCTGGAGGACGCGGCTAAGACTCTGCGGGACCTCTCAGCCGACGCCTACGAGGGTGCGGCCGTCCTGGTGCTCTGACTCACCGCCCCCTCGGCCCGTCCACGCCGGGTCAGCCAGTCAATGGGAAGCGACGCTATGGGCGGCTTCCGGGGCCTGCCCTCCGCAGTTCCGCGAGCCGGTCCATCGCCTCATCCATCTCGGCCGTCGCGCCGGCCAGGCTGATCCGTACCCACTTGAAGCCGTCCAGCTCGGGGTGCTGCCCGGTTCCCGGTGCGAAGTCCGCTCCAGGAGTGATCGCCACACCGGTCCGGGCCAGCACCTCGTCACACCACCGCGTCGAGTCATCGGTGAGGTGCGAGACATCGGCATAGGCGTAGAACGCGCCGTCGGCGGGCGCCCATCTCGTGATGCCGAGCTCCGGCAGACGTGAGAGGACGATGTCACGGTTCACCGCATACCGCTTGACGTGTGCCTCGAGCTCGGGCCGCGCCCCTGCACCGAGTGCGGCCACGGCTGCGACCTGGGAGATCGCGGGAGCACAGATGTTGAGGTTCCCGAGGAGGAGCTCGATGGGGCGCACGAGGTGGTCGGGCAGGACGAGCCAGCCCACCCGCCAGCCGGTCATGGAGAAGTACTTGCTCATCGAGCCCACGAGGACCGCAGCGCGCGATGTCGCCCACGCCGAGGTGGCCTCCTCCGCAAAGGTGACGCCGTGATAGATCTCGTCGCTGACGAGAAGGACTCCCTCGTCCTCGCACCAGCGGGCAATCGCGGCGAGCTCGTCCGCGGCCATGACCGTACCGGTTGGGTTGGCCGGGGAGGCGATGATGAGGCCGGCCGGTGGGCGCCCGTTCTCGGCTGTCCACTCCTGCAGCATTCCCAGCGTCGGCTGGAAGCGCACCTGAGGACCGCACTCGAGCTCGACCGCTCGACACCCCAGTGCCTGCAACGTGTTCCGGTATGCGGGGTATCCCGGGCGGGTCATGAGCACCACGTCCCCGGGGTCGAACGCCGCGAGGAAGAGAGCCGTGAACCCTGCGGACGAGCCGGTCGTGATGGCGATCGAGCTCGGCTCGACCTGCAGGCCGTACCAGTTGGAGTAGTGGGCCGCGATCGCCGTCTGGAGCGCCGGGATCCCCATGGCCGGGGTGTAGCCGAGGACCGCCCCGTCCTGCAGAGCGGCCGCGGCTGCCTCTCGAGCGGCTGCCGGTGCCGGCGTGCTGGGTTGCCCGGCGCACATGGTGATGACGTCACCATGGGATAGCTGGCGGTCGTGCGCGGCCTTGAGCAACTCCATGACGTGGAACGGCTCGACGGCGCCGCGGCGGGACAGGCGTGCGGTCATGCCTCCATCCTGCGTGACGTGGTCGCTCACGTCACCGCCAGCCCCCGAGATCGCGCCCTTCGGTCACGTTCAGAGGCCGAGGACTCCGGGGTTGAGGACGCCGTCCGGGTCCAGAGCGCTCTTGGCCGCTCGCAGGGCGTGGGCGAAGGGCTCTGGCCGCTGTCGCTCGTACCAGACGACGTGGTCCCGGCCCACCGCGTGGTGGTGTGTGATCGTCCCACCGTGCGCCGAGATCGCCTCCGAGACACCGGACTTGATCTCGTCCCACATCGGGATGAGGGAGCCCCATCGGCCTGCGGCGTACACGCCGTAGTAGGGAGCCGGCCCGTCCGGGTAGACGTGGGTGAAGCGGCACGTGAGTGCCCCGGGAGCACCCACCTCTGCCATTACGTCGTAGGCGGCGGCTGTGATCGCGGCGTGCAGCTCCTCGAAGCGGTCCCAGGTGCAGGCGGTCTCGAAGGTCTCGGCGATGATGCTGCGCTGCGCCACGGCATCGCGCTGATAGGGCATCCGGAGGAAGGACGCCCGCCAGGTGTCGGCCGGTGTCGCCGCTCCCCCGGCGCCACGGTCCGGACCCTTGAGGCTCACCTGACCGGGCCGTCCCCCATGGTCACGCGCGATCTCGATGGCCCTGTCGAGCCACGGCCCGACGGGGTGGTCGGCCGACTCGAACGCCAGCACCAGGAGGCCCCCGCTCGTCGTCGTCCCCGCATTGATCAGCGCCTCCATCGGGTCCAGCAGCCGGCAGTTGCTCGGGTGCAGACCGCTCTGGGCGATGGCCCGGGTGGCGGCGACTGCCTCGGCGAAGGTGGTGAAGTCGACGGTCACCGACTGCTGCCACCGGGGTCGCTCCTGGAGCCGCATCCACGCCTCGGTGATCACCCCGAGCGCGCCCTCGGAGCCCAGGAAGAGTCGATCCGGCGAGGGCCCTGCGCCGGAGGCGGGCAGCCGTCGTGACTCGCTGATGCCGGTCGGACTGACCACCCGCAGGCTCTCGGTCAGGTCGTCGATATGCGTGAGGACCATCGCGTAGTGACCTCCCGCCCTCGTCGCGAGCCAGCCTCCGAGAGTGGAGAACTCGAACGACTGGGGGAAGTGCCGCAGGGTCAGTCCGTGGGGCCGGAGTTGATCCTCGAGGGCGGGGCCGAGCACTCCGGCCTGGATCCGGGCCGCCCGGCTGACCGGGTCGACCTCGAGCACCCGGTCCAGACCAGTGAGATCGAGGCTGACCGCCGGGCCATCGAAGCGCGGCTCGACGCCACCGACGACCGACGTGCCGCCACCGAACGGCACGACCGCCACGTCCGCCGATGCTGCCCAGTCCAGGGCGTCCACGACATCCTGCTCACTCCGCGGTCGCAGCACCAGGTCCGGGACGTGGTCGAGGCCGCCCTGCAGGTTACGTACCACGTCGCGGTACGCCTTGCCGCGTGCGTGCGCGGCCCGGTCGACCGCCTCAGCGGAGACGATCGCCGCAAGGGACTTCGGGACGTCCATGCGCGGGGCGGGGAACTCGAGGTCGGCGATCTCGGGGGGCTCATGAAACGTGAAGTCGTGGTCCGGGAGCAGCGCGGCCACGCGGTTGACGAGCTCGTCGGCCTCCGCGCCCGTCACCGCGTCCTCGACGTTGCCCCACCCCCACCAGGATCTGCGTGCCATGGGCCTGACCCTAGCGACCCACGCCTCCCGCAAATCGTCAGGTGACCGACTGCCGACCGCGCGGTCCTGCCGGGCGGTTGCTCGTGCCGATCGGACACCCGGGCCCTTCGACGGGGGCCGGCTCCCCCGCGGCGGCGTACAAGAACGTTCCTATTGTCACGTTCCGGTACGCCTCGCCCTCAGGGGAACCTTCTGTGGGCGTACAAGAACGTTCCTATTGTCACGTTGTGGTACGCCTCGCCCCTCAGGGAGACCTTCCCTAGGCGTACAAGAACGTTCCTATTGTCACGTTCTGGTACACCCTCGCCCTCAGGGGAACCTTCCCTAGGCGTACAAGAACGTTCCTATTGTCACGTTCTGGTACGCCTGTCACCGTGGGGATGGCGGCGGCGGACGAGTATGCGTGCCTCCCTGTGCCACGATGAACCGGTGAGACGCGTCGTACGGGCTGGACTCTGGCTGCTCGGCGCGATCGCCGTCATGGTGGGGGCCTTCGTGGCGTGGTACGAGCTCACGAAGTTCTCGGGCAGCGGCCCACAGAGCTCACCCGTCCTGCTGACCGGCGCGACGGTCCTCGTCGGTCCTGAGCTGGAGCCCCGGCACAGCACGAGCGTGCTCGTCGACGACGGCGTCATCGTCGCGGTTGGTGATGCAGCGGACGCAGCGGCGGGAGGCGATGCCGAGCGGCTCGACCTCACCGGCATGACGCTGTTGCCCGGACTCATCGACCTGCACGTCCATCTCGGCACCGAGCGAGAGCCGGGCGAACCGCTACGCCTGACGGAGTACCCGCGCATCATCGCGAATGCGATGCGCTACGAGCCCCAGGCCCGCCGCGCACTGCTGGACAGTGGGGTGACGAGCGTCCGCAGCCTCGGCAACGAGGTGCCGTGGGTCCTCGAGCTGCGGGACATGGTCGCCTCCGGTGACCTCGCCGGACCGAGGATCTTCGCTGCCGGACCGGTGTTCACCACGCGGGGCGGACACCCGGTGGTGACGCTCCACGGCGGGACGGTGCATGAGGGTGGCGTGAAGGTGCCGGACAGCCCGCAGGAGGCGGCCGCCGAGGTCCGCGCGTTGGCGGACCAGGGTGTGGACGTCATCAAGGTGATCCAGGAGCGCGGTGGAGGCCGAATGGACCTGGATCCGATCCCCGCCGACGTGCTGGATGCGATCGTCACCGAGGCGCACCGCTACGACGTCCCTGTCACTGCCCACTGGGGCACCCCGGAGGACCTTGCCGAGGTCCTCGCAGCCGGGGTGGACGGGCTCGAGCATCTCGAGGCCCGCGAGCTCTTCGCGGGCTGGCCGGAAGACGTGCTCGCGGACCTCGTCGAGCGGCGGATCCCGGTCACCACGACGATGGTGGTGGTCGAGGTGTCGGTCCCGGAGGACGCGATGACACAGCTGCGTGGGGTCGTGAGCGAGTTCCATGCTGCAGGAGGCCGGATCGTCACGGGCAGTGACGCCGGGATGCCCGGAGTCCCCTTCGGCGCCGGGCTGCACCGCGAGCTCGAGCTCCTGGTCGAAGTAGGAATGACCCCGCAGGAGGCTCTGCGCGCCGCGACCAGTGATGCCGCTGACGTCCTCGGATCGGATCAGGTCGGAGTCATCGGGGTGGGCCGCACCGCCGATCTCGTGGCGGTCGACGGTGACCCGCTTGCGACGATCACGGACGCGGCCCGGGTCCGGCTCGTCCTACGCGACGGGATCGTCGTCGTGGACCGGCGCTAACGCTCCCGGCCCAGTGCCGTCACGCGGGCGCAGGAACCGCCTCACGGGTGCGCGCCCGCCAGACTCGCGCGAGAGCAAGCGCCGCGATGATGTCCCAGATCCCCCACCACGCGGCGACGAGCGCCATACCGCCGAGCCCGCCGAAGAACGCGAAGACGAGCAGGAGCCCGAGGCCGGCGTTGCGGATGCCGACCTCGAAGGTCAGGGCCTTGACCATCGGCTTCGACAGCCTGAAGCCCCTGCCCATGACATAGCCGAGGGCGAGTGCGAGGGCGTCGTGCAGGAAGACGGCGAGAGCAACCACACCGATCCACGAGACGAAGAGCTTCCAGTTGTTCAGGACCGACACCGCGATGAGAGCGCCGAGTGCGATGAAGGCGAGCGGACTGACGATCTTGCCGGCCCTGCTCGAGACCCTTGGCCACCGGTGCGCGATGGCAATGCCGAGGAGGAAGGGGATGCCGATGACGAGGAACACCTCGGTGAGCATGTCGGTCGGGTTGAGCTCGATGGCACGCATCATCTCGCCACCGGTCGGGTGCAGCGATCCCCAGAAGGCGAAGTTGAGCGGCATGGCCACGATCCAGATCAGATTGGCGACTGCCGTCATGGAGACGGATAGCGCGACGTCGCCACGGGCCTGATGGGTGACGATGTTGGAGACGTTGCCCGGCGGGCAGCAGGCGACGAGGATCATCCCGAGCGCAACCGACCCGCGCACATCGAGGACGAGCGTGAGGAGGAAGGTCAGCGCTGGGAGCACGAGGAGCTGCGCCAGGAGCGCGATCCCGATGACACCCGGTCGCCGCAGCGCCACCTTGAAGTCCGCGACCCGGGTGTCCAGCGCAATCCCGAAGAGGATCGAGGCGATGACGATCCGGAGGATGACCATCGAGGACTCGTTGAACGCGATCTTGATGTCGTCGACATCCGCAGGAACGGTTGCCAGTACCGACAGGGTGGTCGTCATGCGATCTCCTTCGATCCCATTCGGCGCAGCATGAGCCGACGATAGAGCCCCGGGGCGTGCCGGCTCGCGAACCACGCCAGCCGGGCCGTCCGCCCCACGAAGACCCGCTCGGACCTTCGCTCGATGCCGTCGAGTGTCGCCTCGGCCACGTCGGCCGGGCTGATCTCCTCCCCCGTCACCACACGCTGCGCCCCCGCGGTGCGTGGAGCGGCCTCGCTCATGCCACCCGAGACGAAGGTCGGGTGCACGATGGTGACACCGATCCCGTCGGCCGCCAGCTCCGGACGGATCGCCTCCACGAGACCGGTCACCGCATGCTTCGCTGCGACGTATGCGGGCCGGCCGATCACCGGGGCGAAGCCGGCGACCGAGCCGATGAGGACCGCATGGCCTCCGCCCGCCCTGAGCATCGGGTAGGCGGCCTGGATGCAGGCGACCGCGCCGAAGTGGGTCGCGTCCATCACCTGCCGGTGCACGTCGAGGCCGTGGTCGGTGATGGAGCCGATGGCCGACAGCCCGGCGGACAGGACGAGCACGTCGACCCGGCGATGCTCCGCTTCGATCGACGCGAAGGTGGCACGCACCTGGTCCTCGGCCGCGACATCGCAGGCCAGGAGGGTCCACGGTATGCGGTCAGCCCCTCTCCCTCCACCCGCGCCAACGGCCTCGGGCCGGTCCAGGCCGACCACCGCATACCCCCTGCTGTGGAGGCCGGTCGCGACGAGGTGACCGATCCGCCCCTGCGCACCGGTGACGACTGCGACCGGCTCAGCCACGGGCGGCCCGCCCCGAGCGGAAGATCTCGTAGGTCTCCTGCGTGGTCCGGCTCGGCAGCCCGGGGAAGTCTCGGCGCAGCCGGGAGTTGTCGAGAACCGGCCGATGGAGGAGGAAGTCGACCTGCTCCGGTCCGTAGCGGAACAACCGGGCGAAGCGGCCTGCCCGGAGCGCTGCACGCACGACGGCGGACGGGATGGTGACGACCCGCTTGCCCTCCGCCTTCGCGATGTCGCGCATCGTCATCACCCCATCACCGGCGACGTTGTAGACGCCCGTCCGGCGACGCTGCAAGCCGGTCACGATGATGTCGGCGACGTCCTCGTCCCAGACGAAGGTGAAGGGTCCGTCGTTCTCGCTGAGGCAGAGAACGATCGGCCCGGTGAAGAGGGCGGTGATCTGGTTGTCGGTGTGAGCGCCGAGGATCGTGCCAGGGCGCAGGACGAGCACTCCCAGCTCAGGGTGCAGCCGCGCGGTCCTCGCGAGGATGGCCTCGACCGCTGCCTTGTGCCGGGAGTACGCCAACTCGGGGCTGCCTGGGACCGGTTCGTCCTCGGTGAGGAGGCGGCCGTCGTTGCGGGCGTGGTAGCCGTACGCCGCTCCGGAGGAGGTCACGGTCAGGTGCTCGACCCCGGCGCTCAGACAGGCATCGACGACCCGCTCGGTCCCGCCGACCTCGATGTCCTCGAGCTCCTCGTCGCTCATGCCACGGGGCGGCTCCACGATGGCCGCCAGATGCACGACAGCCCGGATCCCGTGCTCGGTGAGCAGCGTGGACAGCTCCACCTCGCGCAGATCCGCAGTCACGTAGTGGACGCCGCCGACCGGCTCTGCCGGCTCCCGCCTGTCCACCGAGATCACCGTGGCGCCTGCCGCGGCGAGCCGCGCGACCACGAGGCTCCCGAGGTATCCGGAGCCGCCGGTGACGAGGACCCGGTCGCTCACCCCTTCGGCTCCTGGTGCATCTTCTTGAAGGCCTGCAAGCCGGGTGCCCAGAGGTGCTCGACGTTGTCGACGTCGACCTGGACGACGGCGGCCCGTCCGCAGTCGCGGGCCCGAACGAGCGCCGCCTCGAGGTCCGCACTGTCGGTGACGTGCTCGCCGTGGGCGCCCATCGCCTCGGCCACGAGGTCGTAGCGGCAGGGTGCGAAGTCGGCATAGACCGTCATGCCCTCGGGGAGGGACGAGTGGGCGAGCATCTTCGCGGCGACCGTGAGCACCGGTGCCGCAGCGATCTGCTGGCTCATCTTCACCATGCCCCACTGGCCGTCGACGAGGACGACGAAGACGATGGGCAGCCCGAGACGCACGGCCGTCTCGACCTCCGTCGGGTGCATGCCGAAGGCCCCGTCGCCGATGAGGACGCAGACGCGTCGGTCCGGCGCAGCGACGGCCGCACCGAGGGCCTGCCCCATGCCGGCCCCGAGCATGCCGAACTTGAAGGTCGACAGGATCGAGCGGGGCACGGTGGCGGTGTGGAGGAAGTTCGCCCAGACGACGGTGTTGCCGCCGTCGAAGACCCACACCGTGTCCTCGGGCATGACCGCCTGAGCGGTGGCCGGCACGTGGGCGGGGTGGACCGGGGCACCGTGCTTCTCGAGGGGGCGGGCCCGCTTGGCCTCCTGGGTGGCGACCTTCGTGCGCCACCCCTCGAGCGCCGCGCGCTGCCGGTCACGATCACCGACGCCGAGCCTCTCGACCTCGTCCGCGATCGCGGACAGCGCGTCGCGGGCGTCTGCGAGCAGCGCGACCTCGATCGGTTTGTTGACCCCGATCCGGTCGTCGTCGATGTCGATCTGGATGGTGCGCTGGGTCCGTGACCAGTTCGGTGCTTTGCCCCACCAGTCGGTTTCCCCGACCCGCGATCCGACGATGAGGAGGACGTCGCCCGCGTTGCGAACCTCGTCGGTGACGTCCAGCGCCGTCATCGGGATGGCCTCGGGCCGGTCCTCGGGCAGCACGCCCCGTGCCGCCCACGAGGTGGTCACCGGCGCTGCGAGCAGCCCTGCCAGCCGGGCGAGCTCACGTTCTGCGCCCGCGTGGTACACCCCCGACCCGGCGTGGATGATCGGCTGCTCGGCCTCGAGGAGCATCCGTGCGGCGCGCTCCACCTGGACCGGGTCCGGCGGGATGGTCGTCACCCGCCGATAGGTCTCGGGGGCCCGCACCGCGCTCGCCTCGATGCCGGTGGGCTGGTTGAGGATGTTCTCGGGGATGTCGAGGTGGACCACTCCGGGTCGACCGTGGAAGGAGGCCCGCAGGGCCTGCCGGAGCAGCTCCGGGATCCGGTCCGCGCTCGGGCAGTAGCCCGACCACTTCGTCATGGGCGCTGTCACGGCGGTCTGGTCGAAGTACTGGTAGGTCCCCCCTCGATCCGGGTGTCCGATCCCCACCCGGCGGGCGGAGGTGATGAGCAGCACCCGGTTCCCTTCGCCCTGCTCCACGGCCACCCCGGGCAGCACGTTGGCGACCCCGGGCCCGTTCGACGCCATGCAGACGCCGAGTCGGCCGGTGAGCCGCGCATACGCTCCAGCCATGTGGGCCGCTGCGGCCTCGTGCCGGGGAGAGTGCAGCGTGATCCCGGCGTCCTTGAGCGCCCGGTAGAGCCCGAAGTAGGTCCCGTCGATGATCCCGAAGAGGTCGGTGACCCCTTCGGCCGCGAGCATCCGTGCGACGAGCGCCCCTCCGGTCAGTCCCTTGGCCATGCCTCTCCTCATCTGTGCTTCTCGCCGAAGCCGCCTGCTGTGGTCCATCAGACCCGGCGAGCGTTGTCTCTGCTCACCCTGACGCTAGGGATCGCCCAGGGGGTTCTGCTTGTATGCGGCACGCGCCTTTCGCTCGTAGTTGTGGCCCATCACAATGCCGAGGACACTGATGGGTCATGACGGACCAGCGGAAACGTGACCTCGTCGTCGAGCTCATCGAAGGGGTGATGGCTGACCCGGGTCTGCTTGGTGAGGTCGTCGCCGAGGTGCGGTCCTCGATCCGGGAAATTGCCGGACTCGACCCGGCCGATGTAGCACGACATACTCGGGGCCTGCTGTCTGCGGCGACCCGTGCCCTGGCCGAGCGCCGTCCACCCACCGCAAGCGAGCTGTCCTTCGTCGACGACCTCGCCGTCGCCCGGGCCCGGCAGGGCATCCCTGTCCACGCCGTCCTGGCGTCCATCCACGTCGCCGAACGACGGATCTGGGCCACGGCACGGTCGGTCGCCCGGACCGAGGGGATTCCGGCCGAGCTCGTCCTCGAGGCCCGCGGGCTCTATGACGACTGGATCGCCCTGGTGCGCGAGCGCCTCATCGTCGCCCATACGGTGGCGCTGCGGTCCGCTGTCAACGCCCGCGAGGACGGGTTGCTGCGGCGGCTCCTCGCTGGTGGATCGGCGGCGGCGCTGGCGGCACGGTCGGCCGGGATCGTGCCGGATGACGACCCGCATCCGACCCTGGTCATCGGCGCTGCTCCGGACCTCGATCCCGAGCAGGCCGAGCTCGTCCTCACCCGTCTACGGGCCACCTCCCCTGGCTTGTCGTTGGGACCGGTCGGCATCGACGAAGGGGTGGTCCTCGCGGTGTGGCGGAGGGTCCCGCCACGTGTGGATCTTCCTGTGGCCATGGGGATCTCGGCTCCGGCCTCCCCTGAGTCGTTGCCGGCCGCCCGCGGTCAGGCGATGACCGCGGCGCGAGCGGCTCGACGGCGCGGGCTCGTCGGACTGGTCGTTGCCGCCGAGGTCGCGACGCTGAGTGCGATCCAGGGACGCGACGACCTGGCGTCCCTCCTGCTGCAGACCCACGAGGATGCTCTCGCCCGACTGCCCCGCTCCGCAGCGACCCTGCACACCGTCCGGACGTGGCTCGAGTGCGACCGTGACGCGGACCGAGCGGCGGCGGCGCTGTTCGTCCACCCCAACACGGTCCGGAACCGGGTGCATGCGGCCTGCAAGGCCCTCTCCGTCGACCTGAGCGACCCGTTCCAGACGGTCGACCTGTGGTGGCTCTGCGCTGCG
>Ga0209509_1001029_pt1 | contig 22665 bp, 19 predicted proteins | sample BioC13SIPDNA_FD_185743 | JGI IMG/M metagenome (GOLD analysis project Ga0209509, IMG submission 185743) | Anaerobic biogas reactor microbial communites from Washington, USA - Biogas_R1_A C13 SIP DNA (SPAdes) (version 2) | ecosystem: Engineered > Bioreactor > Anaerobic > Unclassified | place...
ATCAGGACGAGTTTGCCTGCCATCCCTGCATAAACACCGTAAGTCTTAAGTTCAAGACCTCGGAGCTGTTCGAAAAAGTAATTCCGGCCCTCAAGCATGAGCCGTTTTTTGTGACCCTGTAGTCAGGGAATATTCTAAACTTTTTTTACAATTCCGCAGTTAAATTCCAGAGTACATCTTGACGGTTTACATAAAATACTATATAATATGTGCGCCATAATGTTACTTATATAGTATAAAACACCTTATAAGAGAGAGGGATAACGATGAGCAGAAAGCAATTTCTCACGGAATTGAGTCAATATCTCACATTTGTCAGTCCCGAACAGAGAGACGAAATACTGGCCTACTATGAAGCAATGCTGGATCACGCCGGCCAGGACGGCGAGTCCAAGCTCCTTCAGGAGATCGGAACACCCATGACAGTCGCTATAATGCTTAAGCGCCGTCTGGAGGCAAACGAGCCGCTTCTCCCAGAGATATCGGAAAAAATTGATACCCCTTATTTTGTCAAATTCAGGCGCCGCGACCTGAGAGAAGTCGGCAGCGACCACGGAGACGAGGAGGGGCAAGAACATACGCCGGATGACGCGCCGGATGATGCCTCTGAAGACGAAGACGACTCCCACGCTGAAGAATCGCCTCAGCCTGAAACGGTTTCCGAGACAGAGGACGCCCTCCAGTCTGAAGAAGCTTTTGAGGCAGAGAAAACAGAAGAATCCGAAGCTGCACCCGTTTCCGGGGAAGACCCGGAACCCGCGGAAAGCACAGCCGCCGTCTCAGAAGAAGGCGCCTCAGCCGAAGCCGCCAAGTCCCAATCCAAGCCCCCCGTTACCTTTGGCCGGGTCATGACTGCGGCAGGCATAGTTGTCTTAAGCCTTGTCATCGTCGCATTCTTTTCAATTATAGCCGCAATAGGCGGTATAGTATTCGCATCCGCCGTGGATATCATTATTTCAGGCTTTGATTCCACCATCTACCTGTCAGATAAGCTGATGATTTTTGGCAGCGGTTCTCTCATAATGGCCTTAGGTATTTTGCTGACATGGCTCGCGATATGGGCCGCCATCAGGCTAATAGTCAGCATGGTCCGCGGCTTTAACAGGACTGCTTCCCCCGAAAAAAATGCACTGAAAACCTTCTGGAAGATCATCTGGATCATTATATCAGTATTAGTCGCCATCGCCATAATCTGCTGCGGCGTCTCCCTCTGCCTTGGAGGAGACCCCATGATTCTCGGCGGCAACGAGGCCCTCTCAAAAATGCTCTCCAGACTCAGCCCCTCGACATTTGTGAACTTTTTGAAAGACAGCGGCCTGCTCGGTTAATCACCACCCGGACACCGCCGTTTATGACACGGGCATCCTGTCCTCACAGACAGGATGCCCGTTTTGTGCTTATCTTGCAAAAACGGCGCTCTTACCTTGTAATTTTTGGATATGTTTTTTGTCAAAACAGCATGAAATCGGTTGCCAAGTCCGCCGCTTCGTGGTAATATTTTATACACCGCTGGAATACATTTGACTTTCACGGGGGGACACTCGTATGGAAACCAAAATTCAGCCAGAATACTACCTCGTAGAAGCAAAAATGCTTCCTGAGATCTTTATAAAAGTCGTACGGGCTAAGGAGCTGCTCCAGACAGGCGAAGCGGCGACCGTTGGCGAGGCAGCAAACGCACTCGGCATAAGCCGCAGCGCATTCTATAAATATAAGGACTCGGTCACACCCTTCAAGGACATGAAAGGGGGACACATCATAACATTTAACATAACACTGCTTGACAAAAAAGGCGCGCTGTCCTCCGTACTCTCGGTATTTACGGATACAGGGGCCAACATTCTGACTATCAACCAGAGCATTCCGATAAACGGGACGGCGCTGGTAACAATATCGGCGGAAACCACGGAGATGCGTATCACCGTGGAGGAGCTTTTAAGTGAGCTTCAGTGCACTTTGGGGGTCAAAAAGGTCGATATCGCCGCCGGCTGACCCAGTTATCAAAGACCACAGGAGGAAAATATATGGTAAAAGTAGCTATCTGCGGATACGGCACGGTCGGCAGCGGCGTGGCGGACGTTATTTTTGAAAACTCCGAGTCCATTGCCCGTAATGCGGCCGAGGAGATATCCGTCAAATATATTCTCGACAAGCGTGATTTTCACGGAGACCACTTTGAAAATCTCATCGTACACGACTTCTCAATTATCGAGAACGACCCGGAGGTCAGCGTCGTTGTGGAGACCATCGGCGGTGTGGGTATTGCATACGAATTTACAAAGCGCGCATTGCTTGCCGGAAAAAGCGTCGTCACCTCAAACAAGGAACTGGTGGCATCCCGCGGGCACGAGCTCATCGCTATTGCAAAACAGCGAAACCTCAACTATTTGTTTGAGGCGAGTGTTGGCGGCGGAATCCCCATAATTCGCCCCATAACCCAGTGTCTCGCAGCCAACAAGCTGGACGCTGTCTACGGGATATTGAACGGCACCACAAACTATATTCTCACCGAGATGATACAGAACGGGGCCACCTTTGAGGAGGCCCTCCATCAGGCTCAGGAAAACGGCTACGCCGAAGCCGATCCCACGGCGGACATTGAGGGCCACGATGCGGCGCGCAAGATCTGCATACTAGCCGATTTGTGCTTCGGCAGGCACGTCAACCCGGATGACATCAAGACTCAGGGTATCACCGGCGTAACGCTTGCAGACGTGGAATATGCAAAGCGCCTCAACTGCAAGATCAAGCTGCTCGGCCGCGCCGTTCGCACAGGCGCTGAAACCGCCACAGCATATGTCGCACCCCACCTTGTCAGCACTTCGAGTCTCCTCTCAAATGTGGACGGGGTAATGAACGGCATTGTTGTCCACGGCAACGCGCTGGGCAACGCCATGTTCTATGGTGCAGGAGCAGGTAAACTCCCCACCGCAAGCGCTGTCGTTGCGGATGTCATCGATGCAGTCAAGCACACCAAAGCGCGCAAATATCTCGATTGGGAAGACGCCCCCTCAGGTTACTTCACGGACAGCTCCTATCTCCCCTCCCGATGGTACTGCCGGGTGGAGACCTCTCTCCAGCAGATCGGTTGGGCCTTCGGCAAGGTCAATTTTGTCACATATCCCGGTGCTTCCGGCAGCGAATACGCTTTTGCCACCGACGAATACGACGAGGCTACCATGCTCAAGCTCACCGGAGGGATGACTGTCCGGTCCATGTTCAGAATTATTGATTGACGGCACATGTTCGTGCCTAATATAATGTAACGAAGTTCCAATAACGGAGGAAATACCAAATGCTTATCGTACAAAAATTCGGCGGCAGCTCTGTAGCTGATGCCGAGAAGGTCACGCGTGTGGCGGGCATCATTGCCGACACCTACTGTGACAACAACGATGTGGTGGTCGTTCTGTCCGCACAGGGCGACACCACAGACGAACTTCTTGAAAAAGCGGCGGAGATCAACCCCAAGCCCTCAAAACGCGAGTTGGATGTTCTTCTCTCCACCGGCGAACAGATTTCCGTGGCGCTGATGAGCATGGCTCTGGAAAAAATGGGGCTTCCCGTGGTATCGCTCACCGGCTGGCAGATCGAGATGAGCACCAACTTCGAATATGGCAACGCGAGAATACGCTCCGTGTCCACCGACCGCATCCGTCAGGAGCTCGACAAGCGCCGTATCGTCGTCATAACAGGCTTTCAGGGAATCTGCGGCACCGGTGACATCACAACACTGGGCAGAGGCGGGTCCGACACCTCAGCAGTTGCGATAGCCGCCTCGCTCCATGCGGACAAATGTCAGATATTCACCGATGTAGAGGGCGTTTTCACCGCAGACCCCCGCAAGGTCGAGGGCGCACGCAAGCTCGACGAGATAACATACGACGAGATGATGGAGCTTGCGTCTTTGGGCGCGCAGGTGCTCCACAACCGCTCCGTGGAAATGGCAAAGCGCTACGGTGTCAACCTGGAGGTCCTCTCCAGCTACGTAAGAAAACCGGGCACACAAGTTAAGGAGGTCGTGAAAAACGTGGAACAGATGAAAATAAGCGGAATAGCAAAAGATACAAACGTGGCACGGATAGCGGTTGTTGGCATCCCCGACCAGCCCGGCTATGCATTTAAGCTCTTCCGCGCGCTGGCAAACGCCAAAATCAACGTAGATATTATTCTTCAGTCTATCGACCGCGATGGACACAACGATATCAGCTTCACAGTTGCTGAAAATGAACTTGAAAAGGCTTTTGCAATCCTCCGGGAGCGCAAGGACGCACTCGGCTACCGCGATATCTACGCCGAAAAAAGCGTTGCCAAGATAAGCATTGTCGGCGCTGGAATGCTCTCCTCCTCCGGTATCGCGGCCATCATGTTCGAGGCTCTGAGCGATGCTAAGATCAACATACAGATGATCTCCACAAGCGAGATAAAGGTCTCTGTACTGATCGATGAAAAGGACACGGACAGAGCGGTACAGGTGATTCACAACAAGTTTTTCGGCTGACAATATACCATATAAAAACGGCGTGTGCGGTTTTCGCACACGCCGTTTTTATAGAAATGCACAGCTCTATACTAAACTAATTTCCGGGAGCTGTCGGAGCTTTAGGAAACGGGGTAATAATAGCGCCGCCCCTGTTTTCTCCGCCCGCTTCATCGTTGTTTTTTTGATCGGCTGAGGTACTGCTTCCGGGCTGCTCCTCGTCCAGCATCACATTTATATCCATATACTTGCCGTCCCGGTAGGCCTTCAGTATCACAGTGTCGCCGGCGCTGTAATTACGCTTTGCGTTAACAAGGTCGGAGGAGCTTTTTATCTCGGCATCGTTTAAGGCGGTAATGATGTCTCCGACTTTAAGTCCGGCCTTATCGCAGCAGCTGCCGTCTACGACATTGTAGACATAGGCGCCCTCGACCATATTGTAGTACTTTGCCGCGGCACTGTCGACGGTGTTGACTGTTATTCCGAAATATGCCTTTCCCGTGACATAGCCATTTTTCATAAGGTCGTTGATTATACTGACAACGTCGTCTATGGGAATTGCAAAACCCAGACCCTCGACCCCGGTGTCCTGATACTTGGCGGTGACGATACCGATTACCTGGCCTCTGTCGTTGTAGACGGGTCCGCCGGAATTCCCCTCGTTGACAGCAGCGTCGAACTGGAACATATTGTTAGTGCTTGTCGAGATAGGCTGTCCGTTTTCCGCACGCTCATAGGTGGTAATACTCCTATCCAGAGCGCTGACCATACCGCCGGTCATGGAAAAATTGAGTTCTCCCAGAGGATTTCCAATGGCATATACGGTTTCACCGACCTTCATACCGGAACTGCTCCCCAGGGTCGCGGCAGAAAGGCCCGCAGCCTCTATCTTGAGCACCGCAATATCATTTTCGTCCTCAACTCCTACGATCTCGGCAGGGTAGGATTCGCCGTTATAGAGTATTACAGATACGTCATAACCCTCTTCATAGGCTTTTTCGATAACATGGTAGTTGGTTACTATATAGCCGTCGTCCGTTATGACAAACCCGGAACCGGAGACCGCGTTGGACGTCTTAATACCCAGGAAGTTGGTATATGTTATCTCGGTTGTCACGCCCACCGCCTGCTGACACCCAAGAGTGTATATTTCGGAGCCGGAGAGTATGCTGCCGGGGGCCGCGGGTGATTTAGCGCTCCTGTCGCCGTTCGTCGGAGACTTTGCAATGTTCAGTCCGCTGCTGTCTCCGCTTGTTGCGGTCTGACTGTCAATGTCCGGCATGATTTTCCAAACGACAACGCCCCCTATTGCCCCACCGAGCAGGGCGCAAATCAGACACACGGCGATAAGCCTGCCGATACCGCCCTTTTTCTCCTTCTTCTCCTTCTTCGGCTTCTTGTTCTCAGCTTTCACGTCAGCCGTATAAGGAGAGCCGGAATTATCATCTTCGGTGCGGTAGTTAGCGTCGATATAGGTCGGGTGTGGTATGTTTTCCCGCGAGTACCTGTATTCCGTATCACCGGAATTATTCTCGGAAAAATTCCCTTTTTCGTTCATATACGATAACCTCCCTATTATTACCTTTCGTCAATTTCTTTTGTTGTTATAGTATCTGCAATTTGTTACAGCATGATGAACAAAAACATAATATTTTTTGAATTGCTTGTTTGTGTTTACAAATTGCGCATAATTCTTTATAATACAGAGCGTAATCAAAATTAATTTGAGGTGGTAAAATGGAGCGCTCCTTCGGAACGGTTTTGTCGGAGCTTCGCCGCGCAAAGGAACTCAGCCAGCGCAAGCTCGCGTCAGACCTTCACATAAGTCAGGCGCTGCTGTCCCACTATGAAAACGGGACCCGGGAACCGGGGTTGCCGTTCGTCTGCCGGGCCTGTGACTATTTCGGCGTTTCTGCGGATTTCATCTTAGGCAGGACAGAGACATGCAACAGTCAGGGCAATTCCTCCGCCGCTCTGAAAGAGCTGGAAATATGTCTTATGAAAGCAGAAGACCTCTCTGCCCGCGAAGCGGCCCGCGACTATGTCGACGCCGCCGCGAGACGCATGAGCGCAAGGCTTTCCGGCAGCATGGACGAACTATATCTCGCTGAGCAAAATGCAAAAATGTCCGGCGCGGAGCTCCATGTCATCCGCGCGCGGAAATAATCCTAAACGGAGAGAATATATGACAGACCAAAACAACATCAGAAACTTCTCTATAATCGCCCACATTGACCACGGCAAATCCACGCTTTCCGACCGTCTCATCGAGCTTTGCGGCGCTGTGACCCAGCGCGAGATGGCCGATCAGCTTCTGGACAACATGGACTTGGAGCGCGAGCGCGGCATCACGATCAAGGCACGTGCCGTGAGACTCGACTACACCGCAGACGACGGAAAGACCTATATCCTCAACCTTATAGACACCCCCGGCCATGTAGACTTTAACTATGAGGTCTCCCGTTCCCTCGCGGCCTGCGAGGGGGCAGTCCTTGTTGTAGACGCCGCTCAGGGCGTCGAAGCGCAGACCTTGGCAAACACCTATCTCGCAATGGACCACGACCTTGCGATACTTCCCGTTATAAACAAAATCGACCTGCCCTCCGCCGAGCCGGAGCGTGTCAAGCACGAGATAGAGGACATCATCGGCATACCCGCTATGGACGCCCCTGAGATCAGCGCCAAAAACGGCATAAACATAGAATCCGTACTTGAAGACGTGGTCAAAAACGTCCCCGCGCCTACGGGGGACCCCAACGCCCCGCTGAAAGCCCTCATCTTCGACAGCCAGTACGACCCCTATGTGGGCGTCATAGTATATTTCCGTATAATTGACGGCAGCCTCAAGGCAGAGCAGAGAGTGAAGCTCATGGCCTCCGGGGCGGAATATGAGGTCCTGGACTGCGGCCATCTTGAGCCTCTGGGCATGGAGTCCTGCAAGGCGCTCTATACAGGCGAAGTCGGTTGGTTCACGGCCTCCATTAAAAATGTGAAGGACACCCAGGTCGGCGACACCATAACCGATGCGGACCATCCAGCCGCAGAGCCGCTCCCCGGCTACCGCCCCTCTCAGCCCATGGTCTTCTGCGGCATATACACCGAAGACGGCTCCAAATATCCCGACCTCCGCGACGCCCTCGAAAAGCTTCAGCTCAACGACGCGTCCTTGAGCTTTGAGCCGGAAAGCTCCGTAGCTCTCGGCTTCGGCTTCCGCTGTGGTTTTCTTGGAATGCTCCATATGGAGGTCATCCAGGAGCGTCTGGAGCGCGAATTCAACTTAGACCTTGTCACTACCCTGCCCTCCGTAATATATGAGATCACCAAGACCGACGGCAGCACAGTCCGGGTAGACAATCCACACAGCTACCCCGACCCAGCAACCATTGAGGATTCCCGGGAACCCTATGTCAGGGTCTCGATCATAACCCCGCCGGATTATGTTGGAAACATCATGCCAATGTGTCAGGATCGCCGCGGCGAATACAGAAACATGCAGTACCTTGACACCAATCTGGTCGAGCTGCACTATCTGATACCTCTCAACGAAATAATATACGACTTTTTCGATGCGCTGAAAGCAAAGACCCGCGGCTATGCGTCGCTTGACTACGAGCTGGACGAGTATCGCAGCTCAGATCTGGTCAAGGTGGATATACTCCTGAACGGCAGCCACGTGGACGCTCTGAGCTTCATCGCACACAAGGACAAGGCATATCCCCGCGCGCGTAAGATGTGTGAAAAGCTCAAAGAGAATATCCCGCGGCAGTTGTTTGAGGTCCCCATACAGGCGGCCATAGGCGGCAAAATTATCGCCCGCGAGACAGTCAAGGCAATGCGCAAGGATGTCCTCGCTAAGTGCTACGGCGGCGATATAACCCGCAAAAAGAAGCTGCTCGAAAAACAAAAAGAGGGCAAAAAGAAGATGCGCACCCTCGGTACCGTCCAACTGCCCACCGATGCATTCATGGCGGTGCTCAAGCTCGACGAATAGCGCTTTTCTGTTCCCTTACGTCCGGAAATCACAGCGGCTGAACCTGCGTCAAGGAGTCCGTCCCATGGAACAAGAGAAATTCATGCGCCTCGCTCTGGAGCAGGCCAAACAGGCCTATGAAGAGGGAGAAATACCCGTTGGCTGCATTATTGCCGACGAAAACGGCAACATATTAGGCAGCGGCCGCAACACCCGTGAGCAAAGACGAAGCGCTCTCGGGCATGCGGAGCTTGCCGCAATCGAAGAAGCCTGCAATTCAAAGGGCGACTGGAGGCTCGAAGGCTGTACCATTTATGTGACGCTTGAGCCCTGCCCCATGTGTGCCGGTGCAATAATAAACGCTCGAATCCCCCGCGTAGTATTCGGAGCAAGAGAGGAAAACTTTGGCTCCTGCGGCAGCGTCATAGACCTGTTCTCAGAGCAGTATGGCCACAGACCCGCGGTCTACGGCGGAGTGCTTGAGAGTGAATGCTCAGAACTTATGAGGAGCTTTTTCAAAAAAATGAGAGAATAAATACCCCTGCTGAAACCGCAGTTCTGTCTGAACTGCGGTTTTTTAGTGCATAACACCCCTTCCGCCGCGGAAAACCGCCGCATTATATCCTCCGCGGCAGTTTTTGACGACATCTCAACCCTACGCCCTTGCTTTAGTGCGGCTGTGATATTATAATAGTATCACAAATGGGGGGTAACATTTTTGTGTATAAGAGACTATAAACTAAAAAAGTTCGCGGAGCAGCCGCTTACATTTCTGAAATGGATGCTTTTCGCCTGCATAATCGGCATAGTGGTCGGCGGTGTTACAATCGCCTTTTATTACTGCTTTCAATGGGCGACAAAAGCTCAGGAGAGCTATGACTGGCTTCTATATCTTCTGCCCGCAGGCGGGCTCTTCATCGTTTTTATCTACAAAATTTCCGGCCTGCATCAGGACAAGGGCACCAACTTTGTCCTCATAGCGGTGCGTGAAAACGCCGGCATGGCGCTTAGGACCGCCCCTCTTGTCTACATCTCCACGCTTGTCACCCACTTGTTTGGCGGCTCGTCCGGACGCGAGGGTGCCATTTTGCAGATCGGCGGCTCAATCTCGTCGTTTATCGGCAGGAAAATGCATCTGGACGAAAAGGACAGCCGTATTATCACCATGTGTGGTATGTCTACAGCTTTCTCTGCCCTGTTCGGGACTCCTTTGACTGCCGCCGTTTTCTCCATGGAGATGATAAGCGTTGGAATCATGTACTACTCGGCGATCGTCCCCTGTGTGCTTTCAGCCATTGTCGGTGTGTTTTTGGCGAGGCTTTGCGGCATAGAAGCAACCACCTTTGCTATAGCGGGTATTCCTGAAATAACCGTCCCCGTATTGCTGGAGGTCATTGCTCTCGGCATACTCTGCGCTATGCTCTCCATAATGTTCTGCCGGCTGATGCACCTCTCGCCGAAGTTCTACCGGCGCTTTTTTCCCAACCCTTACCTGCGCGCAGCCGCAGGCGGGGCTGTTGTGATCGGTCTGACACTGCTGGTGGGCAGCCGCGATTATAACGGGGCCGGCGGAGACATCATAGCAGGCGCCTTGCAGGGCTCGGCCAGGCCCGAGGCATTTTTGCTGAAGATTGTCTTCACCATGGTGACCCTAGGCGCAGGCTTCAAGGGCGGAGAAATTGTTCCCGTATTCTTTACCGGAGCCACCTTTGGCTGTGTCATAGCCCCGCTTATAGGACTCAATGCCTCATTCGGCGCAGCGATAGGGCTGGTCTCCGTTTTCTGCGGAGTGACAAACTGCCCCATGACCTCTCTCCTGCTGGCCCTTGAGCTCTTTGGCGGCGAGCAGCTGCCGCTGTTCGCGCTCTCATGCGCCGTGTCATATATGCTCTCCGGCTACTACAGCCTTTACACAGAGCAGAAGATAGTGTACAGCAAACTGCATCCCACATTTATTGACAGAAAGGCAAAATAGTTTATGCGAGTACAAATATCAGACAACATCAGCATCATGTTTACCGAGCAGGGTTTTACATACAGCAACTGGCTTCTGATCGACGACGACGTGAATGCGGTCATTGATACGGGTCTCGACAGAGAAGGATTGCAGGACATAGACCCCCGCTCCATCGACCTAGTAATAAACAGCCATTACCACATCGACCACACTCGGGGAAACAACCTGTTTCCAAATGCACAGATAGCGATTTACAAATCCGAAATTGCTCCTCTGAGATCAAAAACGGAATACGCTGTGCGAAACTCTCTGGACGAGTGGGAGCGACTCATGCCCGGCGTCGACTTCATATCAAACCACAGGGAGATGCGTTTCCCCGGCTCAGGCAGCATAAAACCACTGGATAACGGTAAAGAGATAATTCCCCTTTATGATGGGCAGATTATTGACTTTGGCAGAACAAAAGCCGAAGTCCTGCTCACCCCGGGACACACGGCAGGTCACTGCTGCTTTCTCTTTCCCGACCAAGACTTTATTTTCTGCTCCGATATCTGTCTGACTAGAGCAGGCCCATGGTATGGTGAACATCTTGCGGATCCCTCAGAGATGATGCGTTCCATAGACCGAATTATAGGCATCAAGCCGAAGCGTATTGTATCTTCGCATATACACGAAGTAGTCGAGGACCCAATCCCAAGGCTTGCCGAATTCAAAAGCCGTATACCCATGCGCGAGGAGAGGTTGTGGAAGTATGTCAAGGAAAACCCCTGTGATATACATGAGCTCGCGGGGGCGAACCTCATATACCGCAGCCACCCGACGGTGTTTGAAGAGTTTTGGGAAAAGCTAATGCTTCAGAAGCACCTTGCCCATTTGAAGCAGCAGGGGCTTGTCATACAGGACGGCGATTTTTTCACCGGAATTTAAACAAAAAAAGAAATCCCGCGCTCCTTTAAAGGAGCGCGGGATCTTATTGTATTATCTAAACGCGCTAAAGTTAGCACATTTCGAATACGCCTGCAGCGCCCATACCGCCGCCGATGCACATAGACACGACGCCGTATTTCTTGTTGGTGCGCTTGAGCTCAGCAAGGAGCTTGCAGGTCAGCATAGCGCCGGTGCAGCCGAGCGGGTGGCCCAGTGCGACGCCGCCGCCGTTGGGGTTGATTTTCTCTTCCTCATAGGCCTTCTGAAGACCGAGCTCGCGGACGCAAGCGATAGCCTGAGCGGAGAAAGCTTCGTTGAGCTCCCAAACATCGATCTGATCCTTGTCAAGACCGGCGATCTTAAGAGCCTTCGGCACTGCGACAGTGGGTCCCATGCCCATGAAAGCGGGATCTACTCCGCCGACAGCGAAGCTGACAAACTTTGCAATGGGCTTAAGTCCAAGCTCTTCGGCCTTTTCCCTGGACATCAGAAGAACAACAGAAGCTGCGTCGTTCATCTGGGAGGCGTTACCAGCGGTAACCGTGCCGCCCTTTTTGAAGACGGTCTTCAGCTTTGCCATAGACTCGGGTGTGAGACCGTGGCGTACGCCTTCGTCCTTGGTGAACTTGATGGTGTACTTCTCAACGTGGCCGGTCTTGTGGTTCATTCTGTACTTGACAGCATCAACAGGGATGATCTGCTCATCAAAGCGGCCCTCATCCTGTGCGCGGATAGCCTTAGCATGGGAACCCATTGCAAAAGCATCCTGCTCTTCACGGGTGATGTTGTACTTCTCGGCGATGTTCTCAGCGGTATTGCCCATTGCGGTCATCGCTCTTGTGTTGACCTTACAGCCAAGCTCGACGTTGGGGACGTTGAGGTTGCCGCCCATGGGAACCATGGACATGGTCTCAACGCCGCCTGCCAATACGATGTCCTGCTGACCGCACATGATGGCGTTGGCGCCCATAGCGATTGCCTGGAGACCGGAAGAGCAGAAACGGTTGACTGTCTGTGCGGGAACGCTCTCGGGAATGCCTGCAAGAAGGCCGATGTTACGGGCAACGTTCGTACCGGTCTCTGCTTCCTGGAATGCACATCCGAGGATGATATCGTCTATCAGAGCGGAGTCAAAGGTGGGAACCTTTGCAAGTGTGCCCTTGATGACCTGAGCTGCATATTCTTCGGGTCTGGTGTCTTTCAAAGTGCCCTTCGGGGACTTACCTATGGCACTGCGACCGTATGCTACTATAACTGCTTCTCTCATGTGTATTTCCCCCTTAGTTGCGGACAGGCTTGCCGTTGCTCAGCATGCCCATGATACGTTCCTGAGTCTTCTCTTCGCCGGCGAGGGACAGGAATGCTTCGCGCTCGAGATCGCGGATCTGCTGGAGAGGTACTTCCGCACCATAGGGCAGATCGCCGCCGGTGATGATATATGCGACCTTAGATGCAATTTTGACGTCATGATCGCTCATGAATCCACCGTTCTTGGCCATCAGCATATCGTATGAGAGTGCGCCGTAGCCGTATTCGCCGACGACCTTGATAGTGGGATCGGCTCCCGGACGATAGTTGTGAGCGGCCATCCACAGAACCTGTTCCTTAGCGGACTGGAGCTGCTTTGCCTTATTGCGCTCGATATAGGTACCCTTGTAGAGGTATCCGGCTTCAACAGCCATATCGGCGCTCATGTTGACCTTTGCCATGGCAATATTCTGCCACAGGGACTTGACAGCATTGTAACGGGAGGTCTTCTGGGTATCCCAGCAGCGATCCATTGTGCGGCGCAGGAGCTCAGAGCAGCCGCCGCCTGCGGGGACTAGGCCAACGCCGAACTCGACAAGACCCATGAAGGTGTCGGTGTGGGGAACGGAGGCCTGGCAGTGCATGGCAACTTCGCAGCCGCCGCCGAGGGTCTGGCCGAAGGGAGCGGAAACGGTGGGGCATACGGCATACTTCAGAGCCTTGGTGCCGTCCTGGAGTCCACGGATGAGGGTATCCAGCTTGTCCCATTCTTTGTCAACAGCGAGGCTGTAGATGGTGAAGAGGTCAGCGCCTGCGCAGAAGTTCTTGCCTTCGTTGCCGACAACAAGTCCGGCCCAATTGCCGCTCTTGAGCATCTCGGTGCCCTCGAGGATCATCTCGCCGACCTTTTCGCCGATAGCGTTTGCGGTGCAGTGGAATTCTACGCACAGAACGCCGTCGCCCATGTCGCGGATGGAAGCGTCATCGTTGCTCTTGAGAACATCGGTGTTGCTGAGCTTGAGGAACTTGTATGTCTCAGTGCCGGCTTCATAGAAGTTTTCCTTGCCTGCTGCGAGTCTGTCGAGGACCCACTGAGGAATGACTTCGCCGTCCTTCTGCCAAGCTTCGCAGGTTCTGCGAACGCCGAGCTTATCCCAGAGCTGGAATACGCCGAGCTCCCAGTTGAAGCCGGAGTTAAGAGCCTTGTCGATTTCTTTGAAGTCTTCGGTGATCTCGGGAACGAGACGGGCTGCATAGAGGAGGAGGGTCTTGTTGAATTCATAGGTGAACTTCTGCTCCTTGCTGTCGCCGAAGGTCATGAATTCATACTTGTTGGGAGCAGACTTGGCCTCATCGACTGCAGGCAGTTCATCAGCCTTTTTCTGTATATACTGTTTGGTCTTCCAGTCATAGCAGAAGAGGGTCTTCTTGCCGTCAATGATTTCCTTTTTGTAGAAGCCGTGCTTTACCTTGTCGCCGAGGTTGCCGTCGGTGACCATATCCTTGACGTATTTGGGAGGATCGTACTCGACCTTTTCACGCTCGTCGGTGGAAACGGCGAGAACGTTGCCCGCAACTGCGCAGAGGATATCAATGCCGACCATATCACAGGTCTTGCAGGTAGCGGCCTTGGTGTGGGCCATGATGGTGCCGGTCAGAGCGTCGAGGGTGGGGACGTCGTAGTCGTACTTCTCAGCGAGACGCAGAGCGCTGACCGCTGCGAAAACGCCTATACGGTTGCCGACAAAGTTCGGGGTGTCCTTTGCGTGGCAGACGACCTTGCCGAGACTGTTCTCTGCAAAGTACTGCATACGCTCATAAGCGCCCTTATCGGTCCACTGGGTGGGGATCATCTCGAACAGAGCCATCCAACGAGGAGGATTGAAGAAGTGGGTGCCCATGAAATACTTCTTGAACTCGTCGTCCATGACACTTACGATGTTGGTGCAGTTGACGCCGGAGGTGTTGGAGGAGACAATTGCATCGGGCTTGCGGTGGGGAGCGATCTGCTTAAGAACGCTCTGCTTGATGTCGATGCGCTCGGAAACAGCTTCAACGATCCAGTCGGCATCGTCAATCTCGTCGAGGTTATCGGTTGTGTTGCCGATTCTGACGTTTTTGACAGCGCCTCTGCTGAGGGTCATGTTGTTTCTGGGCTTTTTGATTCTGTCAAGACCGGCGAGTGAAAAACGGTTACGGAACTCGTAGCTGTCCTCAGTCAGGCCCTTTGCCTTATCTTCATCGGTAAGGCCCTGAGGGGGCACGATGTCAAGAAGTACCGTTTCTACTCCGACGCTTGCCAGAAGGCCTGCGATGGATGCGCCCATGACACCCGCGCCGAAAACAACGGCTTTGTTGATGTTTTTAATCATGAGATAGCTTCTCTCCTTTTGAATTCTTTTAAATTCAGCACAAAACTCAGAAGCCCTGTGCGGGATTTACTGATTTGCGTTACTCGATAAGCTCCTAACACCTGAAAGGAGCGCTGCTTTTCCTCTATAAAGATGCCAAAACAGCGGCAGGAGCCCTGAGAGAGGCAGACCATCCGCAACGGGCTTTATCAGTCTCACGCCCCCGCTCCCGAAAAGATGCGGGATGCTGTAACGGCTGGGTTATATAAAGACAGGAATTATCGGTAAATTGCTGCGGCGGTATGCCTCGTTAGCATAACGTACGTGTTTATTTGAAGCTTGCTCTTCTCTTTTCGCAGAATGCGGAGACGCCTTCGAAGAAGTCCTCGGTCGCGCCGCAGACCATCTGAGCTTCGACTTCCTTCTTGACATACTCTTCGAAGCCGAGGAACTCGGACTCCCAGCAGAGCTTCTTCATGTACTCGTAAGAGGTGGAGGGGCCATATGTGAACTTCTTTGCTCTCTTCATTGCTGCTTCTGCAAATGCGTCGTCGTCTTCGATGACTTCCGCAACGAAGCCCAGAGCCTTTGCGTCGTCGGCAAAGATCATATCGCCGGTGAGAGCCAGCTCCATGCCCTTGTTGAGGCCGCAGGAACGGGTGAGAAGATAAATTCCGCCGGCGTCAGGGATGAGGCCGAGCTTTACAAAAGCCTGGATGAATACGGAAGCCTGGGTCGCGATAACATAGTCGCAAGCAAGAGCTACGTTGAAGCCGGCTCCTGCGCAAGCGCCCTGTACAGCACCGACAACGGGCTTCGGGCTCTTTCTGATAGCCTTTGTGACATTGGCCATCTTAGCGATGGACTTTCCGAATTCAGCGACAAACTCGTCCTTCGCGTGATTCTTGATACCGTCGTACATAGAGGCGACGTCGCCGCCCGCGGAGAAAGCCTTTGTGGTGGTGCTGTTGAGGAGAATAGATTTGACATTTGCGTCTGCGTCAGCCATATGGATAGCTTCTTCCAGCTCATCGAGCATGACCTCGTCAAATGCGTTCATGTTCTTGGGGCTGTCCATGGAGATGATAGCGACTTTTTCGCTCACTGCATACTTTACCTTGGTAAATTCCATGTTCTTTGTCCTTTCTCATTAAAGTTTTAAATATTTGTGTCCGCAGCCATAATAACGGACAGCAAACCTCTTTCAGTATTATACAAGCAAACCCACAGGCATTTCAAGATGCAACTTTCTCTTTTGTTAAAAACACATAATTATTGGGAAATTATTTTGCTACATTTACTCGCGGAACCCATTTATTTTCCACAGCTTTTCACATTTTGAGCCAGCTGCTTTACATAACATTTCCCAGTTGTTTTCGACAGCATCGCTACAATCCAAAAAAAGCCTCTCAAAGTATTTTTCTTTGCCCCGACTTTCCGTTTCTTTGCCGTTTTTTTCCCATGCCCTTTTGTGCACAATACATAGCTGAAAGTGCTTGCAATTCTGTAACCGATTCAGTATAATTAAGTGAATTATGTCGAGGACATAAGTCCTTATCGTAATTTCTCGGGACTCTCCTGTCGCCTTTCCGCTTTACGGCAGAGTCTCGACAATATATACATCGGCGCAAGCCGAAAAGCAAAAAAAGGAGAAACGCAATGTACAATCCCGATCCGGCAGCAAGAAAAACCACACAGCGCATGCTACAGAAGATGTACCCACGCACCAACGAAGGTTTCGCACAGCTCATCCACGCACAGCTCTACTTTCAGTTCATTCCCCTCTACATCTACTACATGAGAGAGGCTATTAATCCCTATCTGCCCGAGCCTCATAACCTCATCAAGCCCGAGGGCATAGAAAATGAAGTCGTCGCAGAAATGGTCAAGACCGCTTGCAACCACTGCGGCGCACATGCCGCTAAGCTTGAGACCAACACCTATCACGCAAAGGTTCTGCGCCTTGAGGATGCCGAACAGATCGTCACTCTCACCGAGGATCTAAACCTTGGCGAGCTGCCCAAGACCATTATGCCCTATGATATCGCGAAGACTGCCATCATTGACTCCCCCGACCGTATCGCCGTTATCGACTGCGTATGTCGTAAGATCCGCGGCGACGAGGGCTGCAAACCCCTCGATGTCTGTCTTGTCATCGGCGAGCCCTGGGTCTCATGGTGTTTGGATCGTGACCGCTACCTCAACGGCCGCCTGATCGACAAGGAAGAGGCTCTGAGGATCCTCCGCGAGTCCCACGAGAGAGGCAACGTCCACGCAGCATTCTTTAAGGATGTCGCCGCCGGCCGCCTGTACAGCATCTGCAACTGCTGCCCCTGCTGCTGCACAGCTCTGCTCTCCCAGAACTACCTGACCGCCCCGATGATGGCAGGTTCCGGCTACATAGCAAAGATCGATTACGACAAGTGCGTAAACTGCGGTCTCTGCGAGAAGCACTGCAACTTCCTCGCCATCTACAGAGACAAGGACAACAGAGTCACCGTGAACGAGGAGCTCTGCCGCGGCTGTGAAGGCTGCCTGCAGTTCTGCAAGAAAGACGCTATACACCTTGAGCTTGTCGACCCCGAAGTCCTCGCTCCTCTGGACATCAAGGCCCTCAAGGCCCAGCTCAACGCCTGATTTATGCACGAGCTTGGCATACTGAACGAAGTGCTGGATACGGCGCTGAGGGTTGCCGAACAGCACGGCGGCAGTAAGGTCACAAAGATAACTTTAAAAATAGGACTTATGTCGGGTATAGTGCCGCGATTTGTTCAGTCCTATTTCGATGTATTGTCTAAAGACACTATCGCGAAAGACGCAAAGCTGATCATCGAAATCGATCCTGCGGTCTACTTGTGCTGCGACTGCGGCGCGAAAACCACATACACCGAGCAGGCTCCGCACTTTGAGTGTGAAAAATGCGGCAGCAGAACTCTGCGGCTGCTCTCAGGCTACGGTTTCCAGATCGTGAATGTCGGCATCGTCTGACCGAAAAGCTAAAGAAGAGACTGTGGATCAACCACAGTCTCTTCTTTATTCGTATTTCCGGAACAATCAATCAGACTGCTCGTCCAAAAGCTGTCCGTTTTCAAGAAGCTCTCTCCGTCCGTCCTCGTTGGTGTATATCTGATTGCGGTATACAACAAAACGCCAGAACAAAAACTCGGTGACAAAATTTACTACCATGGTCAGGACAAGAACTATGTACTCGTTCCAGCCGGCGTCCGTAAGCCTGACAGTCCAAAATATCGACAGCGGGGCAAATACCGCATAAAAGCCGAAAACCTTCAGCATCGCGATCGGCACGTTTGCGGCAGATTTGAAGGCAAATTTGCGGTTCAGCGTAAAGTTCCATATGACCGACAGCGCCAGCGCTATAAAGTAGGTCAGGCCGTACTCGTTTCCAAAAATCTCATCCAGCCCGGTCACTTTTTCAAGGTCAGTAAACTCGTTCAATACAGCGCAGGATACAAACTCTATCACTCCCGCAGAAATCGAAAACAGAAAGTATTTCAGCGCAATAAGTTTATTCTGTCTTTTTGTCAGACTGATTTTGCTTTTCTTTCCCATCGCTTTCCCTCCATCCTCTCTTTCAGAATAATACACCATCTCGAAAACTTGTTCAAGCTAAAGAATACAACTATTGCAATACGACGAAAAAGCTGAGATAATAGCAGCGGTATATCCAACGAATCGTCCGCGGGAACAACTCCACTTCTTTTTGGCCCGCCGGCGGAAAAAGGAGGATAAAAAACCGCTCGGCTTGCGGTGCGGCAGTGTGGAGACCTGTCGTAATGCCCCTGCAGTTTCGCTCTGCATGGGCGAGGCGCGGTTTGCGGAGGCATCCAAACTAAAGCCGGTCAAATGGCAACTGTTACCCTGAAAAACGTCAAAAAGGTATATGACAGAGACATTGTCGCGGTCTCGGATTTCAATCTTGAGATAGACGACAAGGAATTTGTCGTACTGGTCGGACCCTCCGGCTGCGGAAAATCGACCACTCTACGCATGGTTGCGGGACTTGAGGAGATCACCGAAGGCGAAATCTACATCGGCGACAGGCTTGTCAACGACGTACCGCCAAAGGACCGCGACATAGCGATGGTCTTCCAGAATTACGCGCTGTACCCCCATATGACGGTCTACGACAACATGGCCTTTGCCCTGAAGCTGCGCAAGATGAGCAAGGCGGAGATAGACCAAAAGGTCAGAGCGGCGGCGGATATCCTTGACATTGGTCAGTACCTCGACCGCAAGCCCAAGGCTCTGTCAGGCGGCCAGCGCCAGCGCGTCGCCATAGGCCGTGCAATTGTGCGCGAGCCACAGGTGTTCCTTATGGACGAACCTCTTTCCAATCTGGACGCCAAGCTTCGCAACCAGATGCGCGCCGAGATCATAAGCCTGCGGCAGCGCATAAACACCACATTTATCTATGTCACACACGACCAGACCGAGGCCATGACTCTCGGCGACCGCATAGTCATTATGAGGGACGGCTTCATCATGCAGGTGGGTACGCCCCAGGAGGTGTTCCACCATCCGGACAACCTGTTCGTAGCGGGTTTTATCGGCTCTCCCCAGATGAACTTTTTTGACGGAACCCTCGAAAAGGACGGCGGCGTCTACTGCGCCGTCATAGAGGGTACGCGCATTGACCTTCCCGAGGACAAACAGCAGTGTCTGCGTGATAGCGGCGCCGCTCCTCAGGATATAGTTCTGGGCATCCGTCCCGAGCATATCACCTCGGGAACTTCAGATTCAGGGGTGTTCAACGGCAGGGTCTCCTTCTCCGAGATGATGGGCAGCTCCGTTCATCTGCACGTCGACATGGCGGGCAAGGACGTCATAATCATAAAACCCCTGGCAGACCTCAGCGAAGCGCAAAACTCGATATACGTGCCTGGAGCGGACTTCAGATTCGTGATCGGCGGCGGGGTCAGCCATATTTTCAGCAAGGAGACACAGAAAAATCTGCTCTAAAGCTAAAAGAACTGCGGCAGTTGGTTTAAACTGCCGCAGCTTTTTTGTCACAGGCCCAGAATATATTTGCCGTAGTCGGTCATTTTCAGTTCTTCGCCCATGGCGTGAAGCTGTTCCCTGCTTATCCAGCCGTTGCTGTAGGCGTCCTCTTCAATGCAGCCTACAAGCTCTCCGGCCTCACTCTGTATACTGCGTATTATGCCGGCAGCTTTGTAAAGGCTGTCCGCCGTACCCGCGTCCATCCATGTGAAGCCCCGCTCAAGCGGTACGACCGAGAGCTGTCCCCGGCGGAGGTACTCAAGATTGACATCGGTAATCTCCAGCTCTCCGCGGGCGGAGGGTCTCAGGTTCTTTGCAATACTCACGACTTCACTGTCATAAAAATAGAGACCGGGAACAATGTAGTTGGACTTGGGAACACGCGGTTTTTCCTCTATGCTCGTGGCTCTGCCGTTTTCATCAAAAGCCACTACTCCGAAAGGGCGCGGATTCTCCACCCATATGCCGAAAACCACCGCGCCGCTTTTGTTTTCCGCAGCACAGCGCAGTTTAGTCTGCCAGTCGGCTGAGTAAAAAATATTGTCACCCAGCGCGAGACACACGCTGTCGTTTCCGATAAAGTCCGCGCCTATGAGCATCGCGTCGGCAATGCCCCGTGCTGCGGGCTGCACCCTGTACTGAATGGACACACCCAGCTTGCCGCCGTCGTCCAGCAGCTCGGAAAATGCCTTTTCTTCCCCCGGCGGCACTATAATTAGTATATCGTCGCATCCGGCCTGTATTAAAGTAGACAGCGGATAGTATATAAGAGGCTTGTCATAGACGGGCAGCAGAGGCTTGCAGACAGGCTTGGTCATTGGATAAAGCCTCGTGCCCTTGCCCGCCGCAAGGATTATGCCTTTCACAGTATCACTCTCCCAATGGTTTGGCTATATCTTAACATATTCCTACATCAAGCGCAATCATTATGGACGCCGGCGCAATGAAAGCCCCAAAAAGAGCAGTATCAGTGGCCGCAGATATTGTTAACCTATATTGAAATTTATGGTTGACAACTCACTGGCGGCACACTATAATGGGCACATCATTGAAGGAGTGTGCAGAAGCATGGAAAAATCAAAACAGAAAATCACTGTAAAAGACATGGCGCTCATCGCCCTGTTCACAGCAATAATCGCCGTATGCTCATGGACAGCCATACCCATGACCATACCCATCACCCTCCAGACCTTCGCCGTATTCGTGGCGGCGGGAATTCTGGGGCTCAGGCGCGGACTCATGTCCGTAGTTCTCTATATACTTCTCGGCGCCGTAGGCGTACCCGTTTTTTCGGGCTTCAGAGGGGGAATAGGCTTTCTTTTGGGCAACACTGGCGGGTATATAGTCGGCTTTCTTTTCACAGCGCTGGCCGTGGGTTTTGCGGCTGACAAATGGGGACGGAAAACTTGGGTGCTGGCGCCCTCTATGGTTCTTGGGCTTGCCCTTTGCTACGCCTTTGGCACAGCCTGGTTCATGTTCGTCTATGCCCGCAGCACCGGCGCTATAGGCCTTGCTACCGCTCTGGGCTGGTGCGTTGTCCCGTATCTCATACCAGACGCGGTGAAAATAGCCGTGGCTGTTCTGATAACAAACAGATTGGACAAGGCTCTCGGGGATAAAATCTGATAAGTAAAGGACGGAAGATAGCCTTCCGTCCTATGTTTTATTCTTCCCTACTCGTATTTCGTATAGTGCCGTAGTTTTACTCTGCGGGCTGGGAGCTCTTCCCCGGCAGCTCACCTCTGCGGGCCACGGTTTCCAATGTCAGAAACAGGGCATGCCTTCCGGCGGTCTCGGCAAGATGGTGTCCTTTTATGCGTATATAGCTGTTACCTGTTTTTTTGGAATTGACAGGAACTTCGCATTCGGCCTCAAATTCGGTATGTATGGTTCTTTCCAGCATATTGAGGATTTTCTTGCGGCTTTCACCATCGAACCACTCCAGAAAATCCAGCTTTTCATCAGCATACTCCCCTCTGGTGATTCCCATAAGCTCAAAAAATTTGTCGTTGAGTCGTACAGCCTCAACATTATTTCCGTAGTATTCCACTATTGCCGCTCCCCCCTCAAAGCTGTTGAAAAGCGGTGCCGCCTTCGTGGATATACTAAAATATTGTGTCGCACTCCCAAGGCCCGCACTCCATTTGGTCTCTTTGTAGTTCGGCGAAGTGCAGTCGTATCGAAGCAGAACCTCAAAAGCATCGGCCGGCATCGGCTTTGCAAAGTAATAGCCCTGCATCAGAAGACAGCCCAAGCTCTTGAGGTAGTCCGCCTGCACCTTTGTTTCAACTCCCTCGGCAATCACGGGTATCTTGATCCAGTGAGCCATCCGGATGACAGAACTGAGTATAGTTCCTCCGCGCGTGTCAATAAAGTCTTTACCAATGAACTTCATATCCAGCTTCAGGAGGTCAACCGGAACATCCTTCAGCATATTGAGGGATGAATAGCCGCTTCCAAAATCGTCCATCTCCACAAAAAAGCCGTTTTCACGCAGGCTGTCAACCAGAGAGATAAGCTGGTTCGGATTTTCCATATAAACTGTCTCTGTTATCTCCAGTCTCAGATAGGATGGGTCGAGATTGTATTTCTTAACAAGCTCCACAAGGTGATCGCAGAGTTTCGGATTGTAGATATCACAGCGTGAGATGTTTACGGATATAGGCGGCACATCGATACCTGAGTCGAGCCAGCGCCTTATATATGCACAGGT
>Ga0209509_1001030_pt1 | contig 22645 bp, 19 predicted proteins | sample BioC13SIPDNA_FD_185743 | JGI IMG/M metagenome (GOLD analysis project Ga0209509, IMG submission 185743) | Anaerobic biogas reactor microbial communites from Washington, USA - Biogas_R1_A C13 SIP DNA (SPAdes) (version 2) | ecosystem: Engineered > Bioreactor > Anaerobic > Unclassified | place...
GCTTGCGGGCTCGAAAGAGCCTGCCTCGGACGGTGTGGCCGGCGATGCCCAGTGTCGCGGCGATCTGCCGGTAGTCCATCCGCTGATAGTAGTGCAGCACGACGATCTCGCGGTACATCGGGGCCAGAGCATCGACCGCTGCTTTGACCGGACCCAGGTCGGGGCCGTCCGTGCGGCCGATGGCTTCGCTCTCGGTATCGACCGAGGCGGCGGACTGGAGCCGGCGGCGGTCGCGGAGGAGCTGGTGGGCCTCGTTCCGGCAGATCTGCGCCAGCCAGGGGACGAAGCGGTCGGCCCGCTTGAGGTCGGCGAGCTTCTCGCACGCTTTGCAGAAGGCCTGCTGCGCCGCATCCTCGGCCAGGCTGCGGTCCAGAACAATCGAATAGGCCAGCCAGACCATCGACGCATAGTGCCGCGCGTACAGAACCCCGAAAGACTCCGTGTTACCCTTGCGGGCGGTCTCCACGATTTCGTATTCCGCGTCCCGTTGCACCACTCGATCACCTGTAGATCCACATGCTCGTCGACGACATCATACAGATGAAACAACCCATGCATAAGTGCGCGGAAAAATCCGGGGGGACGCAGGATATGCGCCGCAGATGAACCTGCTGTGATGTGGGTGTAGGGGCGAGTAAAGATTCGCCTCCGTGGCGGGCGGTCAGACGATCTGCCCGTTTCGCAGGACGGCCCAGGTTCTCTGGGGGGGTCTGGGGGCGCCGTCGCGGGCGCTGGCGGTATGCGAAATGTCAACTTCCGAGATGGTGTACTCAGGGTCGCCGGCCTTGGCGCGTTTCCATGCGGCGTACAGATGACCCAGATAGACCGAGTCCTCCTCGGCCCGGGCGACTTGGCAGTCGAGAGGTTGCTCGGTGTCGTTCCTCATCGCGTCCAGCGCGCGCTTCTTCGCCGCTTCGATCTCCTCGCCGGAGGGGTTGTCCATGCTGACGCCCAGCCGGGCCATGTGCGAGGAGAGCCCCTCCATATACTTGGCCCGCAAATGATTGCGAATCGCCGCCCGGCCGATGTTCGCCACCTCGTCCCACTGCATCTCCTCGACGTAGTCCTTGCACTGAAAGAACAGGCGCGTCACGCCGACATCGGGCAGCGACTGGCGGGCCACCTCGTCTGGGGAGACCCCAAATGTCCCGGCCAGGGCTGACAAGTCCTTATACCAGTCTTCGTCGATCCGCAGTGTGATCGATTTGCTTTTCGCCATGCTCGTCTCCTTGCATCGACATAATCCGGGATTCTACCGTTCCCGCGTGGCCCGACGCAACAGAAATCAGGCCCGTTCGCAGAGGCCAAGGGCCAGGTTCCCTTCGCCCGCACCTCCGGATGCTCTTGCGAGCACACGGCGAAGGGGGTGAATAATCGTTCGCCCCTACTTGAACCGTCGCGGTTTTTCGCGTAGAGAAGAACAATTTGAAGGCCCTCGACGTATCAACGGGGTTTTGTCTCATGGACAAAGATCAGTCCGGCCGACGGGGCCGGTTGTGGGGGGCCTACCGAGGGTTGTTTGCGAACAGGGGAACGTCTTTATGGCGACAGATGTCAAACAGATCGGCGAGATGGTGCAGGCCCGCAGCGAGTTCGTGCGGACGCTGCTGACTGAAATGGACAAGGTCATCGTGGGCCAGCGCTACATGCTCGAACGGATGCTGATCGGCCTGCTGGCCAACGGGCACATCCTGCTGGAGGGCGTTCCGGGCCTGGCCAAGACGCTGGCGGTGACGGTGCTGTCCAAGGCCATCGATGCGGACTTCCGGCGGATTCAGTTCACTCCCGACCTGCTGCCGGCCGATCTTATCGGAACCCAGATCTACCGCCAGAGCGACGGCCAGTTCTACACGCGCAAGGGCCCGATCTTCGCCAACATCATCCTGGCCGACGAGATCAACCGCGCCCCGGCCAAGGTCCAGAGCGCGCTGCTCGAATCCATGCAGGAACGCCAGGTGTCGATCGGCGAGGAGACCTTCGCGCTGCCGACGCCGTTCCTGGTGCTGGCGACGCAGAATCCGATCGAGCAGGAGGGGACGTATCCCTTGCCCGAGGCGCAGTTGGACCGGTTCATGCTGAAGCTCAAGATCGATTACCCGGACAAGAACCAGGAGCGGCTAATCCTCGACCGCATGGCGGTGACGGACAAGAAGCTCGACGTTCGTCCGGTCATCAAGCCGGCGGACATCGCCGAGGTCCGCTCGATCATCGACGAGATCTACATCGACGACAAGGTCAAGGACTACATCGTCGATATCGTCTGCGCCACACGCGATCCGCAGAAGTACGGCCTGAAGCTGGCCAACCTCATCAGCTACGGCGCCTCGCCGCGGGCGACGATCTACCTGGCGGTGGCGGCCAAGGCCCACGCGTTCATCCAGCAGCGCGGCTATGTCACCCCGCAGGACGTCAAGAGCGTCGGCCTCGATGTGCTGCGGCACCGCGTGATCGTCAGCTACGAGGCCGAGGCCGAAGACAAGACCAGTGAGGACGTCATCAAGACGATCTTCGACAGTATTGAAGTGCCGTAGAGGGAGTTTGAAGTGTGACGTTTGAAGTGTGAAGTGTGAAGTCACCTCACTTGAAACTTCAAACTTGAGACTTGAAACTGGGTTATGATTCCCGAAGAGCTCATCAAACGAATTCGGCAGATTCAGATCTACACCTCGCGGGCGGTGGACGCCAGCTTTGCAGGCCAGTACGAGAGCGTGTTCAAAGGCCGGGGCATGCAGTTCGACGAGGTCCGCGAGTACATGCCGGGCGATGAGATTCGTACGATCGACTGGAACGTCACCGCGCGGACGGGCAGGCCCTTCATCAAGCGGTTCGTCGAAGAGCGCGAGATGACGGTGCTGTTCGCGGTGGACCTGAGCGCCTCGGGCGAGTTCGGCACCGTCAGCAAGCTCAAGAACGAGCTGGCCGCCGAGTTTTGCGCGGTGCTGGCCTTCGCCGCCGCCAAGAACAACGACAAGGTGGGACTGCTGATCTTCACCGACCGGATCGAGTTGTTCATCCCGCCCAAGAAGGGCAGCCGGCACATCCTGCGATTGATTCGCGAACTGCTGGGCTTTACGATGCCCAAGCGGAGGACGAACATCCCGCTGGCCCTCGACTACGTCGCCAAGGTGCTGCGCAAACGGGCGACGGTGTTTCTCGTTTCCGACTTCATCGAGACCGATTTCCGCAAGCCGCTGAGTCTGCTGAACAAGCGGCACGACGTCATCGCGGTTCCCGTCCGCGACCGCGTCGAGATCGCCATGCCGGCGGTCGGTCTGATCGAGGTCCAGGACGCCGAAACGGGCCAGATCATGCTCGTGGACACGTCGAGCAAACGGTTTCGGGCTCAATACGGCGACCACAGCTCTCGCCGGTTCAACGAGCTGAAGAACGCGCTTCGGTCCATCAACGTCGATCTGATTCCGATTGCGACGGACAAGCCGTACATCAACGATTTGATCCAGTTCTTTCACATGCGACATCGCCGGCACTGACGCCTGAGTCGGTGCCGCGCCGTGCGGAGACAGAAGAAACGATGGCAGAGAAACTCGATTTTTCGCTTCCCGAAAAGAAGGGCAACGGCTTGGTGGGCCAGACCCTGATGGTCCTGCTTCTGGTGGCGTTGACGGCGCTGGCGGCGGCCAATCTGGCGGTGACGGTTCGGAATGCGAGACCGCAGAGCAAGCCGGTGCACCAGGGTCTCTCGTCGGAGCAGGTCAGGCAACTGGCGGCCAAGCTGGGCCAGCGCGGCCTGCACCTGGAGGCGGCGGGCCTCTGGCGCGACTACGCCGCGTTGCCCGACCTGGCGGCGGCCGAACGGGCCAAGGCACTGTTCCAGGCCGGCGTGTCGCTGGAGAAAGCCGGACAATACGCCCAGGCCATCGAGCAGTACTACCGAAGCGAGCTGGCGGCCCCGCTCGATGAGTTGGCCGGGCAGATCAACACGCACGTCAAGCAGTGCTTCGAATCGCTCGGCAAGTTCGCGGCGTTGCGCTACGAGTTGATGGACCGAACCAGTCTGAACCCTGCCGAGACGGCGGGGGGGAAGATCGTTGCCGAGATCGGACCTGAGAAGATCACCGAGGCTGCTCTCGATGCGATGATCGAGCGCAGCATCGAGAACCAACTGGTGTCCGTGAAGGCGTTCATGTCGCCCGAGCAGGCCGGCGAGCAGAAGAAGCGCCTGCTGGAACAATCTCGCACGCCCCAGGCCCGGCAGCAGTTCCTCCAAAGCTGGCTGGCTCAGGAGATCCTGTACCGTCAAGCGCTGGACGAAGGACTGGCCGACAAGGCCGAGACGAAACAGGTGCTGGCGGATGTGACGCGAGGTGTGCTGAGTCAGCAGTTGATAGACGAGAAGCTGGCGTCGAAGATCAATCTGACGGAGACGGACTTGCGGACATACTACTCGGCGAACAAGGACCAGTACGCCGAGCCGGCCCGGGCGAAGATCCGCCACATTCGTGTGACCGATGAGGACCGCGCCGCCGAATTGCTCAAACGCCTGAGCGACGGCGAGGATTTCGCCGATCTGGCCGGAGAGTTCTCGGAAGATGAGGCCACGAAGGCCGCTGGCGGTGCGATTGCCGAGGAGGTCCTCCAGGGCACCTATGTGCCGGGGATCGGCGACGCTGAGGAGATCAACAAGGCGATCTTTGCGGCCGCTGCTCCGGCTGTGTTGGAGCAGGCGTTTCATACCGACCGGGGCTGGGAGATCGTCCAGGTGCAGCAGAAGCGCCCCGAGCGGCAGAAGGGCTTCGACGAGGTCCGCCAGCAGGTGACGCAGGAGCTGCTGCGACGCAAGCAGCAGGAGGTCCAGCAGGACTACATCAAGGAGATGATGGACAAGCACAACGTGATCGTTCACACGTCGGCTCTGACGCCGCCGGCCGATTCGCAGGAGCCTTCGACGCAGAAATGACCGATTCGCGCAAGACAATACGAATTGCTCTGCTCGTTGCTGCCGGTGCGTTGGTGGTTTGCACGGGGTGTCGTCGCGATCCGGGTGATGCGAAGACCGTCACGGCGTTCGAGGTGGACCAGGTCCACGAGCGCGGGCCGGTGACGGTCCATGTCCGGCTGGACCGGACGAAGATCACCATCGCCGAGACCGTGCTGCTGCAATTCGAGGCGACGGTGCGGCCGGAGTACGAGATTCGGATGCCCAAGGTCGACGAGGCCCTCAAGGATTTCGGACTGGTCGGTTGGGACCATCTCGGGCGGCGGCTCGATGCGAACAACCACGTGGTCACGACCTGCGAGTACCGCCTCGAACCGTTCCTCTCGGGCCATTACGAGATCCCGGCGTTCACCTTTGAATTTCACGACGTCAACGAACCCGATACCAAGCACGAGCTGACCAGCGAGCCGATTGCGGTGGAGGTCACCAGCCTGCTCGGCGAGCAGCGGGCCGAACTGGTCATCGAGGACATCGAAGATGTGGTGCCGATGCAGCGGAAGGCGACGACCTGGTGGGCCTGGCTGCTCATCGGGGCCGGCGTGGTCCTGGCGTCGGCGGGTGTCCTGCTCTGGGGCATGCTTCGCCGAGCCGACAAACGCAGGATGCAGCGCGTTTTCCGGCCCGCCCACGAGGTCGCCTATGCCCGTCTGCGCGCCCTGGTGGCCGAGAATCTCGTGGAGGCCGGGCGGATCAAGGAATTCTACGAACGAATCAGCGGCATCCTGCGATATTACATCGAGGACCGGTTCGACCTGCACGCGCCCGAGCGGACGACCGAGGAGTTCCTGGACGAATTGCAGGGGGCCGAGATCCTGCACGCAGCCGACAAGGATGTCCTGGGCGAGTTTCTGACACATTGCGATCTGGTCAAGTTTGCCCGGCATGCGCCGACGACCGAGCAGATCCAGCGGTCGTTCGATCTGGTCAAGGATTTCATCGAGCGGACGCGGTCGGACGAGCGTCAGATCGACGTGACGGACCGCGTACAGGCGGCAGAGGCAACGCCGGCGGAGGTGGCCTGATGCAGTGGCATACGCCGTGGGCTTTCCTGTTGTTTCTGATGCTGCCTGTTGTGGGCTGGGCGATGCTGCGCAAGAAGCGCGCGGCGGCAGTGAAGTTCCCCAGTCTGATCGACATGCAGGCGTGCCCAGTCTCCTGGCGGTTGCGGTTTCGCCCGGTCCTGGTGGCGGCCCGGCTGCTGTGTCTGGCGCTGCTGATCCTCGCGCTGGCCCGGCCGCGAAAGGGAACAGTCCTTTCGGAGCTGTCCACCGAAGGTGTGGCGATTCAGGCCGTCGTCGATCGCTCGGGCAGCATGGCCGCGGAGATGGACTACGACGGCCAGAAGTTCGACCGCCTGGAGGTGGTCAAACGCGTCCTGGCCGACTTCGTCGAAGGCGATAAGAAGGGCCTCGGCGGTCGGACGGGCGACCTGATCGGGTTGATCACATTCGCGCGATACGCCGACACCGTCTGTCCGCTGGTGCTCAGCCACAGCGTTCTTTCGGAGTTTTTGCGAACCACCGAGATCGTGAGCGTTCGCAGCGAGGACGGCACCGCGATCGGCGATGCGATCGCTTTGGCGGCGGCCCGGCTGAAGACCGCCGAAGAAGAGCTGCGTCGCCGCAACGCTCAGCTGGGCTTCGGCGATGCCCAATCGCCCGAGAACGAGCGGGGCGGCTTCGAGATCAAGAGCAAGGTGATCATCCTGCTGACCGACGGCCGCAACAACGTGGGCGACTACGATCCGCTGACGGCCGCCGAGCTGGCCACCCAGTGGGGCATCAAGATCTATACGATCGGGATCGGTTCGGCCCAGTCGTTCACGACGGTCACGACATTGCTCGGGACGTTCCGCATGCCGACACAGGACGACCTGGACGAGAAACTGCTCAAAGCCATCGCCGAGAAGACCGGGGGATTCTACAGCCGGGCCACCGACGCCGAATCGCTACGCGACATCGTCCGGCGGATTGACGCCCTGGAGAAGACGGAAATGAAGTCCGTGCAGTACACGCAGTACGCCGAACGCTTCGGACGCTGGACACTGCCGGCGCTGCTGCTGCTGGGTCTGGAGATGCTGGCCGGCTGCACGGTCTTTCGAAAGATACCATGAGCGTGCAAGATGAATCGACAATGCCCGAACAACGACTTTGTCATTCCGAGCGCAGTCGAGGAATCTGGCCACGAATCAGGAGTCTGTCAAGTCTCTGGCCAGATCCATCGACTGCGCTGCGCTTCGCTCAGGATGACAATGGTCGTGTGGCTGCAATAGTGCTATATGAACTTAGGAAATGACAAGGCGTTGTGGTTGCTCTTCTTGGTGCCGGCGGTGCTGACGCCGGTCTATGCGTGGTGTTTCTGGCGCAAGGCCCAGGCGCTGCGGGCGCTGGCCAGCCACGAAATGCTCGCTCGGATCAACAACACGGTCAGTTTGAACAAGCAGGTGTTCAAGGCGTTTCTTCTGGTGCTGGCGTTCGTGCTGATCGTGCTGGCACTGACCGAGCCGAAGTGGAACCCGCAGCCGCAGCAGATTCGCCGCCAGGGTCGCGACGTGGCCATCCTGCTCGACACGAGCCGGTCCATGCTGGCCGAGGACATCAAGCCCAATCGCCTGGAGCGATCCAAGATCGCCATCTCCGATTTGTTGGAGGTGCTCAAGGGCGACCGCGTCGCGATCGTGACGTTTGCGGGCAATGCAACGGTCAAGTGTCCGCTGACACAGGACTACGCGTTCGTGCGAATGGTCCTGGCGGACATCTCGACCGAGAGCACCAGCCGGGGCGGCACGATGCTCGGCGACGCGATTCGCAAGGGCGTCGACGAGGTCTTCGACAGGCAAAGTCGCGAGTACAAGGACCTGATTCTGATCACCGATGGCGAGGACCACGACAGCTTCCCCGTCGAGGCGGCGCAGAAGGCGGCCGAGGAGGGTATCCGGATCATCGCCATCGGCCTGGGCGACGACAGCACGGGATCGCGCATCCCGATCACCGGGCCCGATGGGCAGACCACGTTCCTGAAGTATCAGGGCCAGGAGGTCTGGTCCCGGCTCGACAGCGACACGCTGCGCGAAGTGGCCTATGCGACGGAAGGAGGCAAGTACCTCTCAGTCGAGCCGGGCACGACGATGGACCTGGGACAGATTTACGACAACCTGATCGCTTCAGCGGCCAGGCGTGAGCTGGAGTCGATGACGATGATGAAATATGACGAGAAGTTCCAGATCTTCGTGGCGTTTGCCATTGGATTGTTGATTTGCGAGGCGTTGCTCAGTGAACGCAAGAAGACAACCCGTTTGTAGGGTGTGCAATGCACACCTTCCTTGGCTGGGGGCGGTGTTCTTGCTGCTGGCAGCGATGACGCTGGCGCAGGGGGCCTCTGCGCGGGATGCGGTCCGGCAGGGCAATCAACTGTATGCCGACGGGCAGTACTCCGAGGCGATCAACAAGTACAACGAGGCCGAGATCGAGCAGCCGGCGGCGGTCGAGCCGAAGTTCAACAAGGCCAACAGCTACTATCGGCTGGACGACCTGGGCCGTGCGATCGATCTGTACCGGCAGGTCGCCGCCGAGAGCAGAGACATGACGCTGGTGAGCAAGGCCAAGTACAATCTGGGCAACTGCTTCTTTCAGCGAGGCTCCAAGCAGCGTGATTCCAACCTGCAGAAGGCCCTGGAGGACATGGAGACGAGCATCACGTACTGGCGAGGCGTGCTGGACATCGATCCGCAGAACGAGAAGGCCGCTCGGAACATCGAGGTCGCCCGCCTGACGATCAAGGACATCCTCGACCAGATCAGGCAACAGCAACAGCAAGAGCAGGAGCAACAGCAGCAGTCGCAACAGGACCAACAGGGGGACCAACAGGAGCAGGACCAGCAACAGCAATCGCAATCGCAGCCACAGGACCCGAACGAGTCCCAGGACGAAGACCAATCGCAGCAAGGGGCCGACCCGAATCAGGACGACCAACAGGAACCGGCCGACCAACAGCAGCAGCAGGACCAGGGCCGCGACGAGCAACAGGTCCGGCAGCAGGCTGTGCCGGACACGACCGCCCAGGAGATCCTTGACAAGGAGCAGCGGCAGAAAGAACAGCGACAGATTCGCCAAAGGACACAGACCCAGAAGGTCGAAAGAGACTGGTAACATGAGACACCTCGTCTGGACCATCACGTTCGCAGCCATCCTCCTGCCGGCCGGCGTCGCGGCCGGTCAGGCGCGGACGCGGGTCTATGCCAAGGTCGAGTCCGATATGACGATCTATCCGGACCAGACGTTCACCTACTCGGTGGTCGTCGAGGGGGGCAAACCGAGCAAGATCGATATCGCGCCGATCGCTCGATTCAATCCGCAGCGGGCCGGAAGCGGCAGCTCGATTCAGACCGTCGGCGACCGGACGACGATCAGCTATTCCGAAAATTATGTCATCGTGGCCGGTCCGCCCGGCACGATGGTTCTGCCGGGCGTGACCGTGGTTGTGGACGGCCAGACGTACACAACCAACGCGGTGGAGGTGACGGTCTCGGCGCCCGGCACGACCGACCGCCTGGCGCTGGAATTCACGATGTCGGAGACAACGTGCTACGTCGGCCAGCCGGTGGTGATGACGGTCCGCTGGATCGTCAAGGCCCAGGTCAAAGACGCGGCGTTCGATGTGCCCGTCTTCAAGGGCGACGATTTTTTCATCGAGGACCTGTCCGATACGGCAGGCGCCTACGCCAGGAGGGACGCCACCATCCACGGGGTCCCCGTTGTGGTCTCGGAGAATCGCGAGATGATCAAGGGCATGGAGGCGGCGATCATCTCGTTTCGCAAGGTCCTGATCCCCAAGCGTCCCGGCCGGATCACGCTCGAACCGGTGACCGTCTCGACGAGCATGGCGACCGGACGCGTCCGGACAAGCGACTTGTTCAATCCGATGCGCATGACCTACGAGCGTTTCGTCGTGCAGTCCGAAGCGTTGACGCTGGACGTGCGGGCCTTGCCGGAGACGGGCCGGCCCAAGGGGTTCTACGGCCTGGTTGGCCGCTACACGGTCTCCGCCTCGGCGACGCCGACCGAGGTCAGTGTGGGCGACCCGATCACTTTGACCATCCGGATCGGCGGCAATCCCTATCTCAAGCCCGTTCAGTGGCCCGACCTGGAGGGACTGTCCGAACTGGTCGACAATTTCAAGATCCCGGCGGAGAAGGCCTCGCCCCTCGTCGAGGATGGGCACAAGGTCTTCACGCAGACGCTGCGCGCCGGCAACGACCGGGTGACAGAGATTCCCCCCATCCCTCTGGCCTATTTCGATCCGGACGGCGGCGACTACGTTGTCGTCCGGACCGGGCCGATCCCGCTGGAGGTGGCCCCAGCGAAGGTGCTGACCGGGGCCGACGTCGAGGGACTCGCTCCTACGTCTGTCAGCCGGCAGGTCCAGGCATTGCGAGAGGGATTCAGCGCCAACTACTACGGCTCCGAGGTCCTGGTCGATCAGGCGTTCTCGCCCCTGGCGGCGCTGGTCAGTCCGGGCTATGCGGCGATCTGGTCGCTGCCGTTGCTCGTCCTGGTGGGCAGCATCGTGTTCCGTCTGGCGACGCGAACCAGTCCGGAGACGGTGGTGCGAAAGCGCCGGCGGCAGGCATGCTCGGCAGCCGTGCGCCGGCTTGGTACGGTGGCTTCGGCTGAGGCGAATCAGCGGCACGACCTGCTGATCGCCGCTCTGAGGGGCTATGTGGGCGACCGTTTCGACCGAACGGCCGGCTCGCTGACCGCCGACGACTGCTATGGCATCGTGCGAGAGGCCACCGGTGATGCGGACCTTGCCGAGCGACTTCGATCGAAGGTCTCCGAGTCGGAGGCGGCCCGCTATGCGTCGATCCACGCACAGGTGGACGCGACGCAGATCGAAGAGGCGATCGCACTGGTGAGGCAGGTGGAGGAGAAGGCGAGGCGATGAGGACTCATGCGGCGCACATCCTGCTGCTTGTGACGCTGGCGTTGGCCGGCGCGAATACGTCCTATGGGTCCGATACGTCCTATATGACCGATGGGACCTATGAGACCGATATTGCGCCTCTTTTGCGCGATCAGCTCTACGCGTTGTTGAACGAGGCGAACGCGGCATTCCAGCAGGCCAACGCCGCGGCCAACGCCCCGGGCCGGGCGGCCGAACTTTACGGCAAGGCCATCCTTCTTTATGAGAAGATCATTGAGCAGGGAAACGTCCGCAACGCCAAACTCTACTACAACCTCGGCAACGCCTATTTCCTGACCGAGGATATCGGACGGGCGATCCTGAACTATCGACGCGCCCTGGAGCTCGACAGCGGCGATGTGAACATCCGCAACAATCTGGCCTTCGCGCGAAGCCGGCGGATCGATCAGGTCAGCGCCCGCGCCGAGAAACGCGTGCTGGAAACCCTGTTCTTCTGGCACTATGACTTCTCGCCGCAGACCCGGCTCCTGCTGGGGAGCTTGTCTTTTGCCGGCCTGTGCATCGGCGCCACGGTGATCGTCTGGCGCGGACGCGGTCCGGTAAGTTCGGTGGTTGTGGCGCTGAGCGGGCTTCTGTGTCTGTGCTTCGTCGTTTCGATTGTGGTTGAGAGCCACCGGCGGTCCACGCGTTTTGGCGGGGTGGTCACCGCGCCGCAGATCGTGGCCCGGCAGGGGGACGGGCCGAATTACGCGCCCAGCTTCAAGGACCCCTTGCACGCCGGAACGGAATTCGACCTGATCGATCGGCGACCCGGCTGGTTCCATATCGAGCTGGCCGACGGCACCAAGGCGTGGGTCCCCGATACCGCCGCCGAGGTCATTTAGCCCCGACGCTTGACGCGGCACTTCGGTTTCGCGCGGTCCCCTCTGCGTCGGCGCGCCCCACCGCCCCCTCACCTCCATGTCCCTGAGGTCCCCGGAACGTCCGAGAAAGGACGGTCGTCAAGGAGGTCGTCAAACGACCGAAAGGCAAAAATGTGCAAAATAGCCAAAAGCTGATTGAGGCATGTCTTGGTTGCGCCGATCTACGTCGAACGGCAGAGCCGTGACCGGTGGGTCGCCCCTTGCGGGCTGATGTCACACCGCTGACGCGGCCGCCGGTGCAGGGGGTGTGCCGTGCACATTCGGATAGTTTGGGCCATGAGGTTCGTATCAGATTGGAAAGTGAGGAAATGCCATGGGAAAGTCACTGATGATCGTCGATGACTCCGCCACGATGCGAAAGATCATTATGCGGACGGTCCGGATGTCGGGCCTGGAGTTCGACCGGACCGAAGAAGCGGGCAGTGGCGTCGAGGCCCTGCAGAAGCTCGAAGGCGGGCCGGTGGACGTGATCCTTTGCGACATCAACATGCCGGAGATGAATGGGACCGAGTTGGTCAAGAAGGCCCGCGAACTGGCCAGTTGCAGCGGGACGAAGATCGTCATGGTCTCCACCGAGAGCGCGCAGGACCTGATCGATCAGGTCATGAGCGACGGTGCCGACGGTTATATCACCAAGCCGTTCACGCCGGAGAAGTTTCAGGAAAAGCTGGCCCCGTTGCTCAACTGAGAATGCCAAACTGGTTTCCTATCGCGGAGGCGCAAGAATGATTACGACGATGTCTCTTCGAGACAGCCTGCTGGACAGTGCGAAAGAAGTGTTCGAGACCATGGCGTTCATGGCCCTGGAAGAGGTCCATGAGGATCAGGAGGCCCCGGGTCTCGAAAACGAAACCCTGCTGGGGACGATCACCTTCAAGGGCGATCTGGAAGGGTGCCTGGCGATCTGCTGCGGCTGCCACTGCGCGCGGACGATCGGCGCCAATATGCTCGGCGCCGATCCCGACGAGCCCATGAGCGACGACGAGATGAGCGACGCCATCGGAGAGGTCGCCAACATGGTGATGGGCGCCCTGAAAGCCCGCGTTCAGGACGAGGTTGGAACGATGGAAGTGTCCATTCCGTCCGTCGTTCGGGGACGGGAACTCCGCAACAGTCTGGGCGATCGGGCGAGCAAGATCACCGTGACCGTGAACCTCGAAGAGGAGCACAGTGTGCAGTTTTCCCTGTTGTATCGGGAGAGCGGCGACTGACGATTCCGAATCGCCGATCGTGGAGTCACCCTTCCCGGTGAGTCGCGATGCGAGATTCGCAATTGAAGGCAAGGATCGGAAATGGCAGCCACAGCAACCGACATTGAATCACGTTTGGCCGAACTGTCCGATGCGTCGTTCGAGGCCTTCTGTGAGGACCTCGGCGCCATGTTCGACGCGGACGTGCAGTGCACGCGTCAGCAGGCCGGCGCGGGGACCGTCGAGGAGGTGCGCAAGCATTTCAAGAAGCTGGCGGCGGTGCATTTGGTTCAGGCCACAGGGGCGCTGAACGGGACGTTCCAGTTGTTCTTCGACCAGGGCGGCCTGTTCATCCTTTCGGGTTTCGTCGTGATGCTGCCGGAGAAGAAGATTCTCGACGACGTCAAGCGAGGTTCGATCGACGACGCGGACAACCTGACGGACGCCGCGCGGGAGGTCGGCAACCTGCTGGTGGGTTCGTGGGATCGAGTGTTTCGCGAGGACTGCAAGGGGCACGAGCATTTTCTCAAGACGAACACGTTCATCGGCAAGCCGTGGGAAGATCCGAGCAAGATCGAGCTGGTCGCCGACGAGGCGGTGCACTTCGCCGTCTATGAAATGAAGGTGGCGTCCTATCCCAGTTTCTGTTGCGCGGCGGTCTTTCCGAAGAAGGCGATCCACCCTGCAGAGAATGCCGTTGCTGCAGATGCCCCGGGACAAGCGTCCGCCGCGGATCCGTCGCCGGCCGAGGGTGCTACGCCGGTTTCGGCCGAACCGACCGCAGAGCCGACGGCGGCCGCAGAGCCGTCGCCCCAGGAAACGCCGACCGCGGTCGCCGAATCGGATCGTGGCAAGGCCGGGCCTGCGACCGCCGACGTCGCGACAGATCCGCAAGCCAAGACGTGCGCAGCGCCTGCGAAAGAGGCGCCGGTTCAGACCGAGGCCTCCGATTCGGAGGGCCTTACCGCTATTCCTGAGGACATCCAATCGATTGTGGAGACGGTGGTCGGATCGTCCCATGCGTCGACTCCGCCCGAGGAACGGAAGGTCCCGCCCCGGCCGCCGGTGAACGCGGCCCTGGCCGAGGCGAGCCCGTCGATTCTCGACCAGGTTCTGGCCGACTACACGGTCGGACCGGACACCAGCGCGCTGACCGATCTGCTGAACCTGCCGGCCAGGAAGATCATGACGTCCGAGGTGATCTGGTGCGATCCGGAGGCCACCGTGCAGGACGTGATCGAGCTGATGCAGCAGCACAGCACCGGCTACGTGCTCGTGGGACGCGACGGTGTGCTCGAAGGCCTGCTCTCGAGTTCGACGATTCAGGGGGCGATCAGCCCCTATCTGCGTCCGGTATTCGCCAAGTGGCGTCGTCCGGAAGATGATGCGACGCTGGGAATCAAGGTCAAGTGGATCATGAGTCGCCCGGTGCGCACCATCAAGCCGGACGCTGCGCTGGCCACCGTTATCGAAAGCATGTGCCGCTACGGCGGACGCTGTCTGCCCGTGGTGGATTCTCAATCCCAGGTGATGGGGGTCATTACCGTGTTCGATGTTCTGCTGCGCGTACTCGAAGCGGATCAGTCTCTCGCCTGGAAGGGCAAACCTCCGCAGACGATTCCCGTGTTGGTGTGAACAGGCTGAAAACCCCGTTCGATGCGATGGCGAAGAAGGAAAGACTCTGTGAAGAGCGAAAGAGATGGCGATGAACAAAGAGAATACGCTGATCCAACTGGTTGAGCAGGCGGCCTGCTGCGTCAACATGCTTGGTCCTTCGGATCTGTCGGATGCCGGGCAGCTCGATGAAATCCTCGCTCACATCGAGCGTGTGGTCCATGAGTTGGGTCGAGAGCCTGGTCCGCTGATGAGCCAGTTGGAGGGCGCGGCGGCCGACGCGACTCAGACGCTCAAGCAGGTCCTCCAGCAGGACGTGGAGGACACGTCGCTGGCGCTGGACACGATCGCCAAGGCCATTTGCAGCCTTCAGGGACTGGCCCGCAAGCTCGACGAACCCGAAGCATGTGCGCCCGCACCGTCCACGGCGGCCGAAGTCGCGCCGGAAGGTCCGACTGGTGGCGAGGACGATGCCGCGTCGCAGGCACAAGCGATGACGATCTCCGAGGAAGATGCACCGCTGGTGGTCGATTTCATCACGGAAGCCGCCGAGCACATCGAGACGGCTGAATCGGCGCTTCTCGAACTGGAGAATCATCCGGAAGACGGCGAACTGATCAACAAGATCTTCCGCGGCTTCCACACCATCAAGGGCATGGCCGGCTTTCTGAATCTGACCGAGATCGGATCGCTGGCCCACTCGGCCGAGAATCTGCTGGACCTGGCCCGCAAGGGCAAGCTGGTCCTGGCGGCCGAGAACAGCGACATGGTGTTCGCCTCGGTGGACATGCTCAAACGGATGCTCGCCGGGCTGAAGAAGTGCGTCGAGTCGGGCGCGCCGATCGCCACGCAGGACCAGCTTGGCGTTCTGCTTGAGACGCTGAAGGCGGCCGCCGAAGGCAGAACGCCCGCCGTATCGATCTGCCGGCCCCAGACCAAGGAAGACGACGAGAAGCTCGACGGGATCCTGGAGGACAAGGCCGAGACGAAGAAGGCGGCATCCAGCGGTGGGGCCGGACACGCGGCGGCCGAAGAGAAGATCAAGGTCAGCACCACGCGCCTCGACAACCTGATCAACATGACCGGTGAGCTGGTGATCGCGCAACTGATGGTGTCCGAGGAGATCAACACCGGCGCCGCATCGGTCCATGAACTTGCCCGCAAGGTGGCCCACCAGGGCAAGATCGTGCGCGAGTTGCAGGAACTGTCGATGTCCATGCGCATGGTCCCGGTCCAGGGCGTCTTCCAGAAGATGAGCCGACTGGCCCGCGACCTCTCGCGCAAGGGTGACAAGCGAGTGGATTTCGTCACCATCGGTGAGGAGACGGAACTGGACCGCACCGTCGTCGACAAGATCGCCGATCCGCTGGTCCATATGGTGCGCAACTCGCTCGACCACGGCATCGAGCCGAGCGAAGCCCGTGTTCAAGCCGGCAAGGACCCCACCGGGCACGTCGAGCTGCGGGCGTTTCATCAGGCCGGCAATATCGTTATCGAGATCGAAGACGACGGCAAGGGCCTCGACAAGGATCGCATTCTGAAGAAGGCCATCGACCAGGGCGTCGTCGAGCCGGGACAGGAACTTCCCGACGAAGAGGTCTTCAAGCTGATCTTCCACCCGGGGCTCTCGACCGCTGAGAAGATCACGAACGTTTCCGGACGCGGCGTGGGGATGGACGTCGTGAAGAAGAACATCGAGGCGCTGCGGGGCAAGATCGAGATCAGTTCGACTCCGGGCAAGGGTACGATTTTTACGATCCGGCTGCCTCTGACCCTGGCGGTCATCGACGGCCAGGTCGTCTCCATCGGTGATCAGCGTTATATCATTCCGATCAACGCGATCATCCGCAGCCTGCGTCCCACGGCCCAGCAGATTTCCTCGGTGCAGGGACGGGGCGAGATGGTCCTCGAACGGGGCGAGTTGATCCCGCTCGTGCGACTGTATCGTCTGCTCGGTGCCGTCCCGACCGAAGAAGATCCCACCAAGGCCCTGGTGGTCGTGGTGGAGGAAGACGGCAAGAAGTGTTGCCTGCTCGTCGACGATCTTCTGGCGCAGCAGCAGGTGGTGATCAAGAACCTCGGCGATGCATTGGGACGCGTACAGGGCGTCTCCGGCGGGGCAATCATGGGAGACGGGAGAGTCTGTCTGATTCTCGATATTCCAGGACTCGTGGCACTGGCCCAGGCCCAATAGCGGCGCCGGGCAGGGGGGATCTCTGCAATGAACATGTCGGTCTTACAGGATGTCGTGCTGGGGGAAGAGGAATTTCGCCAGATCAGTGATCTCGTTTACGATCACTGTGGCATCAACCTTCACGACGGCAAGAAGGAACTCGTGCGGGCCCGTCTGGCCAAGCGGCTTCACAACGGACGCTTCACGTCGTTTTCCCAGTACATCAAGTACGTGCTGGAAGACCCCACGGGCAAGGAATTTTCGATCCTCGTCGATTCGCTCAGCACGAACCTGACGAAGTTCTTTCGTGAAGAGCGGCATTTCGAATACATGCGCACGCAGTTGCTGCCGCGCCTGATGAAGGCCAAACAGAGCCGGGGACCGTTGCGGATTCGCGGCTGGAGCGCCGGCTGCTCGTCCGGCGAGGAGCCCTATTCCATTGCGCTGACTCTGCTCGAATCGCTCGGCGGCAAGGGACGATGGGACGTCAAGGTGCTGGCCACCGACGTCTCCACCCGGATTCTCGATCGGGCCAAGGCGGGCCTCTACGACAAGGATCGGATCGAGCCGATTCCGTTGCCGATGCGCAACGAATACCTGATCTGCCGGCGCGAAGGAACGAAGGAGCGGTATGAGGTTGGACCGGCGATGCGCAGTCTGGTGATCTTCCGATATCTGAACCTGATGAAGGACTGGCCGGTCAAGGGGCCGATCGACTTCATCTTCTGCCGCAACGTCATGATCTACTTCGACAAACCGACGCAAGCGCGCCTGATCCGTCGATTCTACGATTTGCTCGACTCGGGAGGCATCCTTTTCACAGGACACTCCGAATCGCTGACGGGAATCGAACACGCGTTCAAGTACGTGCAGCCAACCATTTATCAGAAGGCATAGGGGGTGGGCATGGTTAAGACGCGAATCGTCATCGACATCTCCGACGCGAAGGTCTCCAGCGACCCATCCGACGTGCTGGTCACCTACTCGCTCGGTTCGTGCATCGGCGTATGCCTGTACGACGCGGTTACGCGCATCGGAGGCATGCTGCACTATCAACTGCCTTCCTCGAAGATGGATGAAGATCGGGCCCGCAGCAAGCCGCTGATGTTTGCCGACACGGGCATGGCGCTGCTGCTGAACAAGCTGACGTCGATGGGCGCCAACAAGAAACGCATGCACGTCCGTCTGGCCGGCGGCGCAGCCATGGCCACGGGGCCGCAGGGGTTCGACATCGGCAAACGCAACTACCTGGCCATTCGCAAGATTCTCTGGAGCAACGGCATGTTCATCAATGCCGAGGACGTGGGAGGCAACGCCGCACGCAATCTCTATATGGATATGGCCGATGGAACCGTGACCGTGCGATCGAGCGGGCTGGAGAAGCACCTGAAATAGCGGGCCGCAGGTCACGACGGGTGTCGGGACCAACCGGCGCGGCAGGCACAGAAACGTTGAGTGATTGGATGAGGATGAACAGATGACGCTGACGCTGAACAAGAGCATACGGGTCCTGGTGGTTGACGATTCGGCGATCGTCCGCAAAATCCTCACGCAGGAACTCGGACGCCACCCCGGCATCGAGATCGTCGGGACCGCGCCCGACCCCTACATCGCTCGCGACAGGATCCTGACGCTGGAGCCGGACGTCCTGACGCTCGACGTCGAAATGCCTCGCATGGACGGCATCACGTTCCTGCGCAAGCTGATGAAACACCGTCCGATGCCGGTCATCGTGCTCAGCTCTCTGACCCCGCAAGGGGGCAAGACCGCCATGGAGGCGCTCGAAGCCGGGGCCGTCGAGGTGATGTGCAAACCCAATGGCTCGTACAGCGTCGGCGATATGTGCGATGTCCTCGTCGAGAAGATCAAGGCGGCGTCTACCGCCCGCATTGCGGCTCGACCTGTTGCCGCCCCACGCAGTGTCGTTGCGACGCCGCGACTGAGCATGACCGAGACCACGAACAAGATCTTCGCCATCGGCGCCTCCACCGGAGGGGTTCAGGCGCTGACACGCGTGCTGTCCATGTTGCCGGCCAATGCGCCCGGAACGGTGATCGTCCAGCACATGCCGGCGCATTTCACCACGTCCTTCGCCCAGCGGCTCGACACCGAGTGCGCGATGAGCGTCAAAGAGGCCGATGACGGCGACCACGTCGTCCCGGGCCGCGTGCTCATCGCCCCGGGCGGACTGCACATGATCCTCCAACGCTCCGGCGCCAACTACTACGTGTCGCTCAAAGACGGTCCTCCCGTCTGCCGGCAGAAGCCCAGCGTCGAGGTCCTGTTCAATTCGGTGGCCAAGTTCGCCGGCGCCAATGCGATCGGCGCGATTTTGACCGGAATGGGCGACGATGGGGCGACCGGACTGCTGAACATGCGGCAGGCCGGAGCGCACACGATCGCACAGGACGAGCAATCCTGCGTCGTCTTCGGCATGCCCAAAGAGGCCATCGCCCGGGGTGGCGCCGAACGCATCGTCCCCCTCGACAAGGTCGCCGAACACCTCATCGCTCTGGCACGAACCTGATGGTACGGCCGCCGCACAGGGGCCGGTTCTCACCCGACGCGTCTTGTGCTTAGCCGTTCGCTCTGCCAAACGTGAAGCTGTGGGCATCGGCGTCCACCTCGATGGTGTCGCCGTCGGCAAACTTGCCGGCCAGCAGCTCGGTGGCCAGCGGGTTCTCGATTCTCTGCTGGATCGTTCGCTTCAGCGGTCGGGCGCCATAGGTCGGATCGTAGCCCTCGTCCATCACGCGGTCGCGGGCCTTCTCCGTGAACGTCAGCGTCATCTTGCGGTCTTTGAGCCGCTCGGCCAGATAGCTGAGCTGGATGTCGACGATCGCCCGGAGATGCTCCCGCGCGAGCATGTGGAAGACGATGACCTCGTCGATCCGGTTGAGGAACTCCGGCTTGAAGACCTGCTTGAGCGCCTCCTTGACATGCGCCTCCATCTCCCAGTCGGGTCCCTTCTCTTCCGATAGCTGCTGGATCTGCTGGCTGGCGATGTTGCTGGTCATGATGATGACCGTGTTTTTGAAATCGACGGTCCGTCCCTTGCCGTCGGTCAGCCGGCCGTCATCGAAGACCTGCAGCAGCACGTTGAACACGTCGGGATGGGCCTTCTCGATCTCGTCGAGCAGGATCACCGAATAGGGCTTGCGCCGCACGGCCTCGGTCAGCCGGCCGCCTTCCTCATAGCCCACATAGCCGGGAGGCGCGCCGATCAGCCGGGCCACCGAGTGCGGCTCCATGAACTCGCTCATGTCGATCCGCACCAGCGCGTTGACGTCGTTGAACAGAAAATGCGCCAGTGCCTTGCTCAGTTCGGTCTTGCCGACGCCCGTGGGCCCCAGGAACAGAAACGTCCCGATGGGACGGTTCGGGTCCGACAGCCCTGAGCGGCTGCGGCGAACCGCGTTGCACAAGGCCGCGATGGCTTCGTCCTGCCCCACGACCCGCTCGCGAATCTTCTGCTCCATCGCGATCAGGCGCTCCCGCTCGCCCGTCAGCAGACGCGAGACCGGAATGCCCGTCCACTTGGCGACCACCTGGGCGATGTGCTCTTCGGTGACCTCGTCCTGCAGCATCTTGTGGGTCTTCTCGGACTTGGCGAGCTGCTCTTCCCTTGCGTCGAGGGCCTTCCTCAGATTTGCGATGGTCTCGTATTTCAGACGGGCGGCCCGTTCCAGCTCGCCCTTGCGTTGGGCGTCCTCGAACTCCATCTGCGCCCGCTCGAGTTGCTGTTTGATCTCCTTGATCTGATCGATCCCGCCGCGTTCCGCTTCCCACTGGGCGGTCAGCTCCCTGTCCTTCTGCTCCAGCTCGGCCAACTGCTTCTCCGCGCTCTTGAGGCTCTCCTTGCTGGCCGGGTCGGTCTCCTTCTTCAGGGCCTCTCGTTCGATCTGAAGCTGCACGATCCTGCGGCGGATGCCGTCCATCTCGGCCGGTAGCGAGTCGTTCTCGATCCGCAGCTTCGAGGCCGCTTCGTCGACCAGGTCGATCGCCTTGTCCGGCAGCCAGCGGTCGGTGATGTAGCGGTTTGACAGCGTCGCGGCCGCCACCAGCGCCGAGTCGGTGATGCGCACGCCGTGATGGGCGTCGTAGCGGGCCTTGAGCCCGCGCAGGATCGCGATCGTCTCTTCGACGCTCGGCGGATCGACCACGATCGGCTGGAAACGCCTCTCCAGCGCTGCGTCCTTCTCGATGTACTTGCGATACTCGTCCAGCGTCGTGGCGCCGATGCAGCGCAGTTCGCCTCGCGCCAGTGAGGGCTTGAGCAGGTTGCCTGCATCGACGGCGCCTTCGGCCTTGCCCGCGCCGACCACGGTGTGCAGTTCGTCGATGAACAGGATGATCTGCCCCTCAGCCGCGATTACTTCCTTGAGCACCGCCTTGAAGCGGTCCTCGAACTCGCCGCGGAACTTCGTGCCCGCGATCAGCGCCCCCATGTCCAGCGCGATGACGCGCTTGTTCTTGAGTCCCGAGGGCACGTCGCCGGCGACGATTCGCTGGGCCAGCCCCTCGACGATCGCGGTCTTGCCCACGCCCGGCTCGCCGATCAGGACGGGGTTGTTCTTGGTGCGTCGGTTCAGCACCTGCATGCACCGGCGGACCTCCTCATCACGCCCGATCACCGGGTCGAGCTTGCCCTTGCGGGCCATCTCGAGCAGGTCGATGCCGTAGCGTTCCAGGGCCTTGTATTTTTCTTCGGGGTTCTGGTCGCTGACGGTCGCGCCGCCGCGAACGTCCTTCAGCGCGTTCTGGATCAGCTCGGCAGTGACGGAGTTGACGCTGAGAATCTCCTTGGCGTCGCTGTTGACACCGGCCAGCGACAGAAACAGGTGCTCGACGCTGAGATATTCGTCGCCCATCTTGTCGGCCCGGTTCTGGGCGTCGAGCACGACCTGGTTCAACGCCGGGTCGGGCATCAACTGCCCCGGCCCGGTGCCCTGGGCGAGTCGGCCCAGTTCGCTGTCGGTCATCTGGCGCACCCGCCCGACGTTGGCCCCGATCTTCTTGAGGATCATCACTGCAATGCTCTCGTCGTCGCCAAGGATCGCGCCGAGCAGATGCAGCGGCGAGAGAATCGTATGAGACTTGGCCATCGCCATCTGCTGGGCGGTGGCCAGCGCCTCCTGAGCTTTCAACGTGAATTTGTCGAATTTCATCTTCGGACCTCACTCGAATCATCCGTTTCGGCGGGGCACGGTCGTCCCCACCCACAAAAGGTGCAAACCGCGTGCCGCAGCGAGAGTTTCGACGTAAGTATCTTCTGTGAATGAGTTTGTGCTGTCTTTGGTTCCGTCCCCTGGTGTGCCAATATGGCAGGTCGCCTCTCAGGAGGGTGCCCCAAAGGAGATCACAAATCGAGCAGTTCGCCGTAGCGTTCGACGGAGATGTCCGTTTCGCGGAGGATCTCACGAAGCAACGGACGAGATGTAGGGTGTGCACCGCACACCTTCCTCATCGCGCGATCGAATCGGTGTGCATTGCACACCCTACGAGAATTCCGGGACGTGCTTTCGTGCCTCTTCGTCCATCTCTTCAAGGCACAACTCGACCACTTCCCGCAGGTTCCTCTGAAGCTCGTCCAGCGTCTCGCCCTGCGTATGCGCCCCTGGAATGCCAGGCACGATCGCCACGTAGAGCCCTGTCTCTGGGTCCTTTTCGATGTATCCGGTGACTCGAATCATTCTGCGATCCTCACTCAGGGCCTTTCTCATGAAGGGGCTGCATTCCCATGGCGATGGTATCGAATCCCCTCCGGAAGGGCAACCGAGTTTGCCCCGGAGTCCTGCCGTCAGGTGGCGTAGAATGAGGCCAGGCCCTTGCGGATGAGCATTACGGCGATGGCGGCCAGCAGCAG
>Ga0209509_1001066_pt1 | contig 22130 bp, 18 predicted proteins | sample BioC13SIPDNA_FD_185743 | JGI IMG/M metagenome (GOLD analysis project Ga0209509, IMG submission 185743) | Anaerobic biogas reactor microbial communites from Washington, USA - Biogas_R1_A C13 SIP DNA (SPAdes) (version 2) | ecosystem: Engineered > Bioreactor > Anaerobic > Unclassified | place...
TTCATCACCGAAGGCACATATTCCGCCGAGGCCATTCGCGAGGCAGCACGGGAACTGCTCGATATCGTGCAGCAGACCGGACAAATGCCTTCCGTGATCTGGATAGCGGGCGAGCCGGTGCGCCCGGAGGACTTCGCCGTCACGCTGGCGCACGTGGTGGCGTCGGGAGGCCTGTCGGGCGATGTTCCGTTACGGCGAGGCGAACTTGTGGCGAAGAAACACGTGGCCGACGATTCGGCGCGTCTTTGGGGATGGGTGGTCTTCCCCGAAGACTTCCGCGCCCCGCACATGATGGAGGTCGCCAAACTCCAGGCCTGGACGGTCAAACCCGCCGTCCTGCGCAGGCCGTAGGGACGAGCGATGATTCGCCCCTACGAACGCCCGCCGGCCGAAGACGCCGGCAGCCTGGCGTGCATCAGCACCGAGCGCAAGGTCCGCCGGATTGGCCAATCTATGCATCCCGAAGAGCCATAAGGGAAGCGCCAGAGGAGAGGACATGAAACTCGCTCGCAGCTCATGGATGCGGAAGAGAGCGGCGGCACTCCTCCTTCTCTGGGCACTGGCCGCACTCTGTGGGGCGTCTCTGCTCGTCTGGACGCTGCTCGATCGAGCGGGCACGTTTGCAGAGCGAACCGTCTTTGTCGAAACGCCGAATCTGGCGACGCGGCCCGGCGTGCGCGTGCTCGATGCAAACAACGCGTTCTTCACCGTGCTCAACGCCGAACCGAATCGAGTGGACGTCCACTGGAAAGCCTCCGAGATCCGTGCGCAACACCCGATCTGCCGCATGAAGAGACTCGACGGCCCACCCACCAGTGTCATGGGAACGCTCAACAGCGAAAGAGAGTACCCGGTGCTGATCGACACGGGATCTCCTCAAGGTGTAATCGTCAATGATGTGGTGGCCGTCGAAAGCGGACTCGCGATTTACCCGGTCGAGGCAGGTCCCGGCGTGGGCGGGCTCTGCGATATCGAGCAGATCGAGATCGGTGGCATGACGCTCCGCCACCCGCCCTGCTGCTACATGCTCGGTCACTATGAACGGCGGGCTTTTGGCAAACGAACGCAGAAGGAGAGACAAATCATCCTGGGGCTGCAAGTGATGCGCAGCTTTCAGTACCTGCTCATCGACCACACCACGTCGGAGGTGGAATTCGGACTGCTCCAGAGTTTCACGCCGGGACCGAGCGACTCCTGGCGACATTACCCGTTGGCGTGGGAGGGTGGGCATGACGCCGGACTGGAGGTCTTCGTTGAGATTCCCCTTGCCGGACGGACCCGCCGCGTGAAGATCGACACGGCGGCCGCCTGGAATCTGTACGTTGAGCCGAATATGTGGCAAGGACTCTCGGCCGACGTCAAAGTCATTGAGTCATCGCGGAGCCGGTCCAAGATGTTCCGCGGCTGGACCGATGTTGAGAAAGTGATCGTCGAGCAATTGCAGGTGGGGTCAAGAACCTTGCCGATCGGGACGATCGCCGTCGTCGATGAAGGCGCCGGCTGGAGGCCAGGCACTTTGGTCATGGGGATGGCCAGCTTCTTCGACACGGCGATCGTCCTGGATTTCGGGCATGGCCGCTTCTGGGTCCGACAAGCACAGGACGAATAGCCTGCGTGCAAGACCACCCCGCCAGTGGATCGGTTACCGGCTCGCCTTGCCGGTCAGCGATGCGGACAGCTCGGCGATGCGGAGTTCGAGGCGTTTGACCTCGCGTTTGATGCTGTTTCGTGCGATCATCTGCCAGGCGAAGACCTTCATCAGACCGACGAAGTGTACGAGGCAGATGAAGAGGGCCGCGTACATGATCTGGTCTTTGGTGTGGTCGGCGGCGAAGAACCTGACGGCACTGTACACGGCGCCGGCGACGAAGACAATCCCCCAGAACCAGACGAGGATCGCCGTCGAGAGCATCTTGCGGCTGTAGAAATCGCTGAGCATCGAGCAAAGGCTGTCTTCCTTGGAGTCGTCGTAGTCCTGCGGTCCGTCGATGATCTTTCTGATCTGTTCGTCGTTCATGGTGGCTCTCCTTGCAGGCTATCCTGCCGATTGCTGCCAAATCTCTTTGAACTCATTTCTGGCGTGAAACAGTCGCGACTTGACCGTCCCGGCCGGAACATCCAACACGCGGGCGACCTCCGACAGGCCGAGCCCTTCGAGGTAGTACAAGGTCAGCACCACCCGGCTGCGGGCCGGCAACTGCCTCAGGATGCTCTGCATGTCGGCCGAGACATCCACGTCCAACGTGTCGTCCGACATCGGATCGGAGGCAGCGACCGGCGTTCGAGTCTGGGCCACAGACCGAATCCAGTCGTTGGCCTTGTTGGTCACGATGCGATAGAGCCAGGGTCGCAGCCGGGCCGGGTCGTTCAGCCTGCGAATCCCACGCACCACGCCCAGCCAGCTTTCCTGCGTAACGTCCCACGCCGCCTCGGAACTGCCCGTCAGACGACGGGCGTACTGCCAGAGCCGCTTCTGCCAGCGACTGACCAGCGCCTCGAAGGCCTTGGCGTTGCCGCTCTGGGCCTCCATCACCAGCAGCTCGTCGACGAGTTGTCCGGACACATCATGCATGTTCACATATCCAGTCCCCGCGGCAAACGCCCCGGTTCACCATTCTGCGACGCCTGGCCGAAAAAGTCCACCGCCGGCCCCAGTCGCGGGGTGCGGGCCAGGTTTTTGGCATTTGGGCTTGTCTTTGGGCCGGTTTGGCGTAGAATCGAACTGCTGCTGCCGGAGAGGTGTCGGAGTGGCTGATCGAGCAGCCTTGGAAAGGCTGTGTAGGGCTTGTCCCTACCGCGGGTTCGAATCCCGCCCTCTCCGTTCGTTTTGGCCTTCGGGGCGCTGTTCAAAAGCGAACGCGAGCGACGCGTAGGACAGGCTTGCTGTGCGCCCTTGCTAAGGAGAGTAGGACGTGGCAGAAGCTCGCAGTGGTGGGGGAAGAGTCATCCGCCGGGGGCCGTATCCCGAACTGACGTGGACGGCGCTGCTGGTCGGCTACGGACTGGGCTTTCTCATCACGATCAGCATGGGCTACGCCTGCCTGATCCTCGGCTTCTCTCACGAGGGCTCGGAGCTGGCGGCCATCCTGGGCTTTGGCGTGCTGCGCGGCATCCTGCGGCGCAACAGCATCATCGAGAACAACATCAGCCAGACGGTGGCCAGCAGCGTTAACGGCGCCTCGGCGGGGATCATGTTCTCCGTGCCGGCCCTGTTCATCCTGGGCCGCACCGATTTCAACCCCTATCTGATGGTCTTCGGCGCCATCGCCGGCGGCGTTCTCGGCATCGCCTTCATCATCCCGCTTCGCAAGCAGATGATCGACTTCGAGCGGCTGACCTATCCGGGGGGCGTGGCGGTCGCGACCGTGCTCAAGAGCCCCGGCGCCGGCGTCCACAAGGCGATTCTGCTGGTGATCGGCGCGGCGCTGAGCGCGACGGTCGCCGTCATCAGCCACGCAACGGGCTTCGAGAACTGGGCGCTGGGCGCCTATATCGGCATGCCGGACTACATGAACGGCGTCTGGTTCGTCTCGCTGCTGACGATCGGCATCGGCTTCATCGCCGGCAAGGGTGGGCTCTGTTTTGTCATCGGCGGGTACGCCTGCTATTGGGTGCTGGCGCCGATTCTTGCGAGGATGGGCCTGTTGCCCACGCCGGAGCAGTTGCAGGCCCTGGCCGAGCAGATGGGGCAGCAGAGTCTCACGATGCCCGCGTACCTGAACAAGCTGCTGTTCCGGCCGGTCGGGATCGGGATGCTCGTCGGTGGCGCCCTGGCCGGGATCGCCCTGGCCCTGCCGTTGATCGTCAGCGCCGTTCGCAGCATGCAATCGGCCGCCAGGAGCGGGGCCTCATTGTCGAAGGACGAAATGCCCATCAAGTTGCTCTATGTGGGCGTCGTCGGCGCCGTGATCGTCCTGGGCGTTGTCGCAGTCCTTTCCGTCGAGGAAATGGGCCTGGCGCGCGGGGTTCTCATGGCGGTGCTGGGCACGATCTGGATCTGGATGGCCGGCGTGATTCTCTCGGAGTGCATCGGACGGACCAACTGGTCGCCGATGAGCGGCATGACCTTGATCGCGGTGACGATTCTGATCGTCATCACCAAAGGCCTCGGCGACCGGGCCGCCATGATCTCTTCGGTGATGGTCGGCGCCGCCACGTGCATGGCGATGTCGCAGGCCACCGACCTGATGCTGGATCTGAAGACGGGCTATCTGGTGGGCGCCATCCCCAAGCGACAGCAATACGGGCAGTTCCTCGCGACCTGGATCGGACCGATCCTGATGATCGGCCTGTTGTTCGTCCTGCACAAGGCCTACGGCCTGGGCAGCGAGAGGCTCCCGGCCCCACAGGGGACCGTGCTGGCCAGCATGATGAAAGGCATCCTCGAAGGCGACGTGCCCGTGCACAAGTACTTGGCCGGAGCGGGCCTCGGTGCGCTGTTGAGCACCACGGGGATCGGTGGCCTCGGCATCCAGGTGGGCCTCGGATTCTACCTGCCGTTCAGCATCGTGCTGACCTACACGATCGGCACAGTCCTGCGGATCGTCAGCGACAGAATCAAGGGCCGCCACTACAGTGAGCAGACGGGCATCCCCATCGCCGCCGGGCTGGTCATCGGCGAAGGGATCGTCGGCGTCGGCTTCGCCGTCTATTCGGTCATCATCGGAATGAAGGGGGGATAGACTTCTGAGACTGCTTGGATTCCTGATGGTAACGATCGGTTTCATCATCGCGTCATTGGCCGCCGTGGTCGATGAGGACATGGTGAAGTGGCTGTGGTATGTGCCCGCGCTGGCTCTGGGCATCGCGGGAGTGGTGGTGATCCGGACCCACGTGGCCCGCCGGACCAAGGCAGACCACCACGTCGCCGCCAACATCGAGACCATCGAGGCCAGCCTGGGCCGGATCGCGGCCAACATCGACAGACTCAACGCCGACAAGCACGCGATCGACACCTACGACGTGCGTCATCGGATCGATGAACTGTTTGCCGACGACCTCGAAACGTTCGTGGACGCCCGGCAGAGCATCGCCCATCGCCACGGCCTGGCCGCCTACGCCGAGGTGATGACCGCCTTCGCCGCGGGCGAACGCTACCTCAACCGCGTCTGGTCGGCGTCGGCCGACGGCTACATCGACGAGGTCCACGCCTACCTCGCCAAAGCCAAAGACCAGTTCGCCGAAACCCTCGCCCTCCTCCACCGCCTCCAGAGTCCATCCGACGTTCGTTCGTAGTGGCGTCGTGAGACGCTACCCCTATATGCCCTTGCGGGCACACTACGAACAGTGCATTGCCCTTGCGTGGCTCCCAGCCGGTGTAGTACCATGGCAGGAAGAGCGTCGCTCACTGTAATGGGAGATCACTGATGGTCGCAACGCGACAACAGGCGATGGGAGTTGCGGTCAGGGCTCGGCAGGGCCTGGAGCAACTGTACGGCCCCCGCCTTCGTGGGGTGTATCTCTATGGCTCGGCCGCACGCGATGAGTTGACAGCGGATAGCGACATCGATATCGCGGTGATTCTCGATGAGATCCCCAACCGTTCCGCCGAGCACAAACGCACCAGCCGGCTCGGTGCCGACCTAAGTCTTGAATTCGGCACGGTCGTCCTCTTCTTCTTTGCCGAAGAAAAGGACTTCGCCGCCGGACGTTTCGCCATCCACAGAGCCATCCGAGACGAGGGCATCGCCGCGTGACCGAGGAAATTCAACGCCATCTTGCGCAGGCCGTCGAATGCATCAAGGATGCTCAGGTTCTTCTCGATCACGACCGCTTGGCCGCGGTGGTCACACGAGCCTATTATGCAATGTTCCACGCGGCGACCGCTGCACTGCTGCTCCACGACATTCGGCGCAGTTCTCATCATGGCCTGCTGTCCGCTTTTGCGGAGCACTTCGTCAAGACCAAGCGAGTCACCCCTGAGTTCTTCGAGCATTTCCGTGAAGCGTTCGAACGTCGTCAGCAGGCCGACTACGAACCCCTTGCGGATGTCGATCACCAGACCGCACGGGAGTCCTTGAATCGTGCCATTGACTTCGTCGACGCGTGCAGAAGGCTCCTGGATTAACCTCGACCGACGCTTCTGCATCGACGAGGTCTGCGCGCGGCTCGTGAAGGTTGGAGATCCGTTCAGCACAACCTCACACTGGATGCCATACGCCGGATCAGTCCGCCATCCCTCCCGATGTACATCGGGACTGCGCGTTTGAGGCTGCCACGTGAACATCGAAACTCGTCGCACGCAGACGGCGTCAGGGCGAGGCATGCCTCGCCCCTACCGTTTCGGTGCGGAAGTAGAATTTCAATGCCTCTCGCACGTCCTCATCCATAAGGGCGAGTCGAAAGCCCTCCTGTCGGCGTTCCTTGTGAAGTCGCCTGGCTCGCTCGAAGGTCGCACCTTCGATGGGGGCGTCGAACCAGTTCTTCTTCCGGATGTGCTGGAGAACGTAGAATGCGAACTCGCCTTCCCATGCATTCCCGAACGGACAGACATGAAAACGCGTTTCCCGCCTGCTGTCTGCAAACTGAAGCAGAAAAGGGGTCGCCACGTTTGGGTCCAGTTCGAAAAAGGCCTTCCACTCAGGCGTCCGGAAGATACTACCTTCGCTGATGCTTCCGTTGGCGTAGTCCTGAGATCCCGTCAGACAACCACCACGATCGCACAGGCGGATCCAGGCGGTTTGGATAGCCTCGGGTTCAAGGGTTCTCGCCTCGTCGCGGTTCGTCATCGACGGACCATCCACATGGAAGACGTCCACACTTGGCCTCAAGCCCGTGTCACTTCGATAGAGCGCATAGCCCAGAACACAGATCGAAGCCATCACCAGAATAAGGAATCGTTGCTTCATCGCATTCGCCGCATCGCATCTCCACCACGTAGATGCGATCATACGAGAGCCCGCACACAAGAGCAACAGCGCTTTCGCGGCGTGATCTCCTGTTCGTAGATGGCAGGTGGTTTGCCGTAGGGGCGAGGCATGCCTCGCCCCTGCCCTTTGGCTGTGGGTGAAGCGATAGGGATGGCGCAGCTCAGCGGGCGTGGCGGTGGAACTCGGGGGCTTCTTTGAGGCAGGTGCCGACGATGCGCATGGACTTGGCGGCGGCGGCAATGCCCGAGCGTTCGATGTGGAGCGGCTCGGTGCCGACTTCGGGGAAGCCTTTGTCGTCGGGGGTGAGTTTCTCCCAGTTCTGGAAGAGGCGCGCCCAGTCACTGCTGGCGATACGATTCATCACCCGTTTGGCTTTGAACGAGTACCAGAAGCTGTCGTGGTAGAGCACGCTGGCCAGGTACGACCAGGGCGCCAGCACGGTCTTGAGCGACCACTCGACGGGCTTCTTGAGCGGACCCCAATAAATCAGGTGCTGCATTCTGGCGGCGAAGGTCATCTTCCTGAAGGGGCCTTCGAAGTGCCAGTTCTCCCGTGCGGCGTCGACGTCTCCGACGATCTCGATTTGGCCGGGGTCGCCGCAGCCGAGCCCCATATCGTGCGCCAGCCTGACGTACTTGAGGTCGCGCAGCGGCTCCATGCCCATCATCTTCGCGGCGGTCGCATCGATCGCGACCTGATCGGCACTGGCCAGCAGCACGTTCTTGACGTGCGGGACCATGCAGCGCGGGCCGGGCCCGTCGCCGGCGAAGGTGCCGTCCATCACCGCGAAGACGCCGCGATGAACCTTCTTCTGAATCGTCAGCAGATCGACCAGCGTCTCGTGGATCACCGGATGCGTCCAATGACGCTTCTCGTTGAGCAGCCCACCAAAAGCGTTCTTCATCGCGCCGGTCGTCGTGGTGAAGACGTGCGTCTTCACCGTCGGCAGATGGATGATGTTCTCGCCAATGAAGCGTTTGGGGATGTGGAACCCCTTGGGGTAGACCTCGTTCAGGCAGAGGAACTTGTCGGCCAGGTCGCCCACCGCGTCCCGGATGTGAATCCACTCCTGGCCTTCGTACAGATGCACGTTCCGCAGGCCGTGGGCATCGATGACGTTGATCTGCTTGTTCTCGCGCTCACCCAGGTGGGCGTCGATCACAACGGTCCGGTTGTGACAGCCGTGGATGAGGTTGGGGTCGTAGCCATCCCGCTTCATCGCGCGGATCACGCCTTCGAGCTGCCAGGGTGTGGTCGAGCTGCCTGGAAAGAAAAAGTGCCACGAGATGTTGATCTTCAGGGCGGTGTCGGCGTCTTTGGCGATCGCGTCCTGGTAGCCGGCCAGATTCATCAGCCGGTGGTAGTCCTCCAGGACCGTTCTGGGACTCGTACGGACTACGGCAACTTTGGCTCTCATCGATTCCTCACATCTTAGCATGGAACACGTGCAACCGCACGAATTCAGGTCGTGTTCTCGGCGGGCCTCTTGACCAGCCTCGCCACGTAATGGGCGCTGCCCCTTCGCAGGCGCGACTCCTCCAGATATCGTTCGAAACCCGCCAGTGGCTTGAGCAGCACCGCCGGAATGAAGTCCGGCAGGAACGTGAAATAGAGCTTCTCCTGCATCCAGTCGGCGTCGGCCAGACGGGGGAGCCGGTCGGGGCGAATCCACCGTTCGTTGCCCTCGTCGATCCCGCGAATCAGCGGGAACACATATCCGAGATAGAAACGGAACAGGGGGTTCATCGTGTTGATCTCCTGGAGGAAGAACACGCCGCCGGGCTTGAGAACCCTCACGATCTCTTCGAGAACCTGCAACTGCTCTTGTAGATCTACGACGTGATGGAGCACATTGATCGCGTAGGCGAAATCGAAATGGTTGTCGTCGAACGGCAGCTTCGACGCATCGGAGGCCACGAAGCGACACTCGCTGTTCTGCTCCTGTGCATATCGCTGTGCCATCCGGATCTGGGCCGGCGAGCGATCGACGCCGACCATCCGGTAGCCCAATCTGGCCATCTCGCAGGCGTACCACCCATGCCCGCAACCGATGTCGAGCCCCCGCGCGCCATCCTTCGGGCCGAGCGATTGCAGCGTCTCCTGCATATACCGGACCTTGCGCATCAGCAGACGCTGACGCACGTGCTCGGGAATGCGATGCTCATAGGTCTCGGCGATCTGCTCGAAATGGTCCTGCGACCTCTGGCGGTGCAGTCGGCCGAGCAGATTCTTCCACTTCAACAACAAAGTGATCGAGCCGACGGCGACGATGAACCATACCGTGGCGAGCCGGAAGACCACCGTGGAAACGATCGCTGCCGACAAAGGCACCCCTCCGGCGGCCAGCTCGCGAACCAGCAACGAGCCGGCGACGCCGATGCCGACGGGAATACCGGTGAGGCCGCCGACGACCGTGGTGTATCCGAACGTCCCCAGAGCGTCGGCGAGCCGGACCGGCGACTCCATCAGGCCGAGCGTGCCCGACAGAGCTACGCCGACGAGCGACCAGGCCACAATCGAGAAGCCCAGTACGACGGCGACGTTGAACGCGCCCGGCCAGCTTCGGAACCGCTTCGCTTGAAACCGCAGGCGCATCGCAAGAAGAGCGACAATCCACACCACAGCAACAACGATCCCGTACACGTAGAACCGGCCTGCCAGCATGGCGAACAGCGACAAGACCAACACATCGGTCAGACGCTCCAGGAGCCAGACATAGATGATGTCGGTCCGGCGCGAGGGATGCGTCCGCCCCACAAGTGCGACGCGGAGCAACTCGCCCACATAAAACGGCGTCAGGATCGCCGGCAGCGTCACCAGGTAGATCAGCAAACCGTCCTCCGCCTTCAGACGGATGTCAACCGACCGCACGAGAAAGTGCCATCGAACCCAGCGAAGAGAAACGTTGATGATGGTCACGAAGACCGTCAGCCCAAGGCTCGCGACGACGCCGCCGAGGCGATCGAGGACGGCATCGGGACCATCGAGTTTGCCGATCCACCGCGCCGAGACGCCCGCACCGAGGAGCAGAAAGAGGGCCAGAAAGGCGCCGATCCACCTGATGCCCGCCATACGTGATGTTGCCGGTCCCCTGCCCATCAATTGGGACCGCCTTTGGAGCGAAGCGCCTTTTCCAGATTCTGGCGCGCCGTGTCGTAGTCGGGGTGGATCTCCAGGGCGCGACGATAGTGTTCGATGGCCTGATCGACCTTGCCCTGGGCAATGAGAATGTTGGCCAGATTGTTGTGCGCCTGATAGTAGTCGGGCTGCAGTGCGATCGCGCGGCGATACTGCTCGGCCGCCCCCTCGACATCTCCAGCAGCCCTCAGCGTCCGACCCAACAGGTAGTGCACGTTGGGCTGATTCGCATGATGTTCGACGATCCATCGCAGATGGGCGATCGCCTCCTCATGACGGCGCTGCGCCAGCAGCGCCATGGCCAGATTGTACCGGGCCTGCATGTAGTCGGGGCGCCGCTCGACCGCCCTGGCGTAATGCTCAGCCGCACCGGGGTAGTCCCCCTTGCCATAAAGCATATCGGCCAGGCGGCGGTGCCCTTCTTCCGAAGCGGGATCGGCCTCAATCGCAGCGCGGCACTCCCGGATCGCCAGGTCGGGTTTGTCGTCCAGACGATAGCAACTGGCTCTCAGCAAATGCCATTGCGCCCGATTGGGCTCGTGCGGAACCAGGCGAATGCTCGCGACCCCATAGAGCACAGCGAGGACGGCCAGCCAGCCAACCGCCATCGACCATCGGGCCGAGGCAAACAATCGCCCCACGCAATACAAGCCGTAAGCCCCGAACAGAAGAAGGAACGGAATCACGGGAATGCGATAGCGCCCTACGACGAAGAAGGGAAGATAGGAGGCAAAGTAAGCCAGGACGAAGGCAAGGAGCAACATCGACATTTCGAATCGGTGCTCGGCCTCTGACGGCGAGGTCTCGTCCTGCGTCGAAGGGCGTCGCCGCGCCAGAAAGAACTGGAGAAGGCCGAAGATCGCCAGCGACAACGCCAGGGAGAAACCCGGCAGGTAACGCAGGGTGGCGGAATTCGACTTCTCCAGCGCGATCACCTTGTTGCTGCCCACCTCCTGCGGTCCCCAGAACAGGGCCGCTTTGATCGCCACCAGTTCCAACGCCCGCGCCGGATGTGTGCGAATGAACTGCATCGCCTTCTCGACGAAATACGAGGAGACCTCGGAGTGTTTCACCTTCCTGCCGAGTTTCCTCTCCACGCCCTGAGCCATTTTGGGGTAGTCGAAACAGGTCCAATCGTCGCCGGCCCCAAGCTCTTTCAGGTCGGGGATGATCGTGTATCGACCGTTGGCCTCCTCGTGGTTGCCGGTGTACAGACTGATGCCGATGTTGGAAGTAATCAGCACGACATCCTTCGCGACGACCCAGTTGCGGATCGTCACAGGAGCAATCGTCAGAACAGTCCCGGCTACGAACGCCAGACCGATGGGCGCCAGCCGCCGATGGTCCCTGCGTCGTCGGGCGACCCACCAGGACCACGCGAGAACGACCGGCACGAAGAGAAGAATGTTCGCTCGCACGAGGGCGAAGAGGCCGAGCAGAACGCCGCCGGTAAGCCCGCGTGCGAACGTGAACCTCTCGGACCAGAGGCTCAAGACATAGAACAGCGCCAGTCCAAGAGTCACGAGCAGCACGGGTTCGAGCAGTTCGCCTTCGAAATAGATGAACGCCCAATAGCACGCCATCAGGGCCGCGAAGATCAGTCCTGTTGCCGAACCGAACACCCTGCGTCCGAGACGCCAGGCCAGAATGCAGTTGGCCAGTCCCAGTACCATCTGAACGACTCTGGCCGCCAGATAGCTGCCGCCAGACAGATAGTACACGCCCGCCAGGAAGAAGGGGTACGCCGGCGGACGCAGATAGGGATGCGAACCGATCTGCGGATCGGCCCAGTCGCTCAGGTTTTTCGGAAGCGTCCAGTCGCCTGTGGCGATGCCCCGCGCCCAGTAGTCGTGGTAAGCCGGATCGATCTGCGGAAGGGCGAAGTCAGGACCGTGAACGATCTCTCGCAGATAGGAGGCCCGCAGGGCCCCGCCCAGCAGGAGAATCGCCGCCAGAAGAATCCAGGTCAGGCGGGTGTCGTTATGAGAGGTCCGGCCTGCCGGACCGGTCCCGTCGGCAGCCTTCGATCCGGCACCGTCTTGGCGGGTCCGGACTCTGTTGCCTCTGACTCGACCTGTCTGCGCCATACCGGCTTCTCACTGGATGCGTATCCGACCCGACAGCAACACAAGTCACACGCTGCCGTCGCCTCGCCCTGCCACACAAGACACTCCGTCTCGGAGTTGCCAACGTGATTGTAGGGGACATCGGCCCAAAAAGCAAACGGAATGTGCGCGACGTCGCGCGCCACGCGTCTGTTCTCGCCGCGACGAGACCGCGAACGGCATGTCCTGCGGACACCAGGATACGATCTATCGACGCCTCGCACCCCGCCGGGCACGACCGTCGGTCAATTCAGTTCCGTCAAGTAGATATTTCGGAACCGGAATTGTCCGCCGCCGGGCACCTCGGCCTGAAGCGCAATGAACCCCGTTTCGGGGCCGGTCAGACCGACCGCCTGCCAGGCCGGTCGGCCGTTGATTTCCAGCGACGCCTTCGTACCCTGCACGGTCAGCTTGAAGGCGTTCCATTGTCCGTCGGTGGTCAGCCCCTCGCTTCGGGCCCCCTCCAGGGATGAGACGTTGCCTTCCTGGCCTTTGAGAAGGTTGACCTGATGCTGTGCGGGCCAGGGCTGGCCGGCCGGCACGGACTCGTACCGGAAATAGACCCCACTGTCCCATCTGTCCTGACGAAGGGCCTTCCACTCGAACTCAAGAACGAAGTCACCGTACCGCTTCTGTGTCTGCACGAGCCCGTTGCCGTCGACGAGGAGGATCTCTCCGTCGTCGACGGTCGCCTCGCACTTGAGGACCGTCCAGCCCTCCAGCGTCCCGCCGTCGAACAAGGCAACGCGCTTGCCTTCGGTCGAGTCTTTCTGTGTTCTGAGACAAGCGCAGGAACTGACAAGCGATATGACGACCAGAACAACCATGCTGTGGAATGCGCGCGACATTTTCATACAATCTCCCAAATGCTCCAACACCATTGCCCGTCACGACATCGAGGCCTGCACCGATCGCGCGACGTTCTACATGTCCCCTTTGCCCTGGCGCGGCATGGCGATGGTGCCGGTTCGGGCGACGCTCTTGATGCCGTAGGGCTTGCAGACGTTGATGAACGCGTCGATCTTGGTCTCCGGCCCGCTGACCTCGACCATGATGGACTTGAGGCCGATATCGACGACCCGACCTCGGAACATCTCGATCAATGCGAAGATCTCCGGACGCTTCTCCGGCGGCGCCGAGACGCCGATCAACATGAGATCGCGGGCGACCACGGGCTGGCCGGCGAAGTCCTGGACCTTGACGACCGGGACGATCTTGGCCAGTTGCTTTCGCACCTGTTCGAGGACCCTGTCATCGCCGACGACGACGATCGTCATCCGGCTGAGGTCGGGGTCTTCGGTGCGTCCGACGACCAGCGAATCGATATTGAAGGCGCGTGCGGCGAACATCCCCGCGACGTGGGCCAGAACGCCCGGTTTGTTCTCAACGAGAGCACTGATAATATGTTTCATGGCAAACCCCGCTTTCTATGCAGTCGGTTAGATGAGTCGTTCCAGGATGTCCAGGCCGTCCATTTCGTTGAGGCTCTTGCCCGCCGGGACCATCGGCCAGACGTTTTCTTCAGCCTCGACGTGGAAGTCCACCACGCAAGGTCTCGTCTCGGCGAGCATCTGCTCGATGACCTTGGGCACGTCTTCCTTCTTGTCGACGGTGATCCCTGCGGCGCCCATGGCGCGGGCGACGGCGGCATAGTCGGGATTCTTCAGATAGCTGCACGCATAGCGTCGGCCGTAGAACAATTCCTGCCACTGGCGGACCATGCCCATGTAACCGTTGTTCATCAGGCAGACTTTGATCGGCAACTCGTATTGGACCGCTGTCGCCAGTTCGGTCAGAGTCATGTTAAAGCTGTGGTCGCCGTCGATATCGATGACGGTGGCGTCCGGCTTGGCGATCTGGGCGCCGATGGCCGCCGGCAGACCGAAGCCCATCGTGCCGAGCCCGCCGGAGGTGATGAACTGGCGAGGCTTGGTGAACCGGTAGAACTGCGCCGCCCACATCTGGTGCTGACCGACGCCCGTCGCGACGATGGCATCGCTGTTCGTCTGGCGGCACACTTCCTCGATCACGTACTGCGGCTTGATCCGGCCGGCATTGCCGTCATACTTGAACGGGAATTTCTTCTTCCACTCGGCGATCCGGGCGAACCACGCCTCTCGTGGCCGATACTCAACCTCTTTGGTCAGTTCCGCCAGGATGTGCCGGGCGTCGCCGACGACGGGGATGTCGACGTGAACGTTCTTGGAGATGCTGGCCGGATCGATGTCGATGTGGACGATCTTGGCGTTCGGCGCAAACGTGCTGAGCTTGCCCGTGACGCGGTCGTCAAACCGGGCTCCGACCGCAATCAGCAGATCGGATTCCTGGACCGCATAATTGGCGTAGGCCGAGCCGTGCATGCCGAGCATGTCCAGCGACTCCGGATGCCTCTGGTCGATGCTTCCCAATCCGAGAAGCGTCATCGTCACGGGCAGATGCGCCTTCTCGGCCAGAGCACGCAACTCCTCGGCCGCATTGGCGATGATGACGCCGCCCCCAACGTACAGGACCGGCCGCTCCGATTTGTTGATCGCCTCGGCCGCGGTCGAGATCTGCCGGGCATGTCCCTTGGGCCGGACCTTGTATCCCCGGAGGTTCGTCTCCACCTTGCCGCCGCCCGCATACTTGCTGACCTCGACGTCGACGGGCAAATCGATCAGAACGGGCCCGGGCCGGCCTGTCGAGGCGATATAGAACGCCTCACGAACCGTCCGTTCGAGATCTCTGACGTCCTTGACGATGCTGTTGTGCTTGGTGATCGGCCGGGTGATCCCCGTGGTGTCGGCCTCCTGGAAGGCGTCGTTGCCGATCAGTTCGGTGCGGACCTGCCCGGTGAGCGCAACCATCGGGATCGAATCCATCATCGCCGTGGCCAGGCCGGTGACCAGATTGCACGCGCCGGGCCCGCTGGTGGCCAGGACCACGCCCACCTTGCCGCTGGCGCGGGCATAAGCATCGGCCATGTGGCAGCCCCCCTGCTCGTGGCGCGGGACGATGAATCGGATCGGGGCGTCGTAAAGCCGGTCGAACAGCGGCAGGACCACCCCGCCGGTGTAGCCGAACATGACCTCGACTCCGAGGTCGAGGAGCGTGTCGACGATAATCTGGGCGCCGGTTCTCTCCGGCAGGCTCTCAGCAACTGAGGCTGAATCATGTGAATTCGATGGCATTGCGTTCTCCTTTCGTGATTGGCACGACGCCGGGGTATTCCGTCGCCGCGACCTTCTCTTCCGGCATTGTAAGCTCTTCGGCAGTGGATCCTGCAGGACCTCTGCTCCAGGCGGACGCCTGAGGTCTATATGGCACTCTCGAGCATTCGCAGCCCTTCCATTTCGTGGAGGCCTTTGCCCGTCGGCACCATTGGCCAGACATTCTCATGGGCCTCGACGTGAAAATCAACAAGACACGGCTTTTTCTCGGCGAGCATTCGATCGATTGCCGCCCCGACATCGGCCTTGGCGTCTACGGTGACGCCGACGGCGCCGACCGCTCGCGCGTACGCGGCATAGTCAGGGTTCTTCACGCGGCTATGGACGTACCGCCGATCGTAGAACAGTTCCTGCCACTGGCGAACCATACCCATAGTGCTGTTGTTGAGGATGCATATCTTGATCGGAAGCTCGGCCTGGACAGCCGTCGAAAGCTCCGACAGCGTCATGTTGAAGCTGTGGTCGCCGTCGATATCGATGACCGTCGCATCGGGCCGGGCCAATTGCGCACCGATGGCGGCCGGCAGGCCGAAGCCCATCGTGCCCAACCCGCCCGAGGTAATCAGTTGCCGGCCCCGTCGGAACCTGTAGAACTGGGCGGCCCACATCTGGTGCTGACCGACGCCGGTCGTGACGATGGCATCGCCGTTCGTCCGCCGGCACAGCTCCTCGATGACGTACTGCGGCTTGATCCCTATAGCGCCGCGGTCAAAACCGAGGGCGCACGCCGTCTTCCACTCTGCGATCTGCGCGAACCACTCGGCCCTTTCACGGCGTCTGACGCGACGCGACAACTTCGCCAAAACGGTCTTGGCATCGCCCACAATGGGGATGTCCACACGAACGTTCTTGGCGATGCTGGCCGCATCGATGTCGATGTGAATCACCCGGGCTTTGGGGGCAAAGCTCCTGAGGTCGCCGGTAACGCGATCGTCGAATCGGGCCCCGACGGCGATCAGCAGATCGCACTCCTGAACGGCGTAGTTGGCGTAGGCGGTCCCGTGCATGCCGAGCATATCCAGCGACTCAGGCCGAGTCTGGTCGTAGCTGCCCAGCCCCATCAGCGTCATCGCGACGGGCAGGTGGGCCTTTCGCGCCATCTCACGCAGTTCACCCGTGGCGTTGCTGCTGACGATTCCCCCGCCGGCCAGCAACACGGGACGCTGGGCGCAATTGATCTCCTCGGCCGCGCGGGCGATCTGGGCCGCATGGACGTTGGAACGAACGCTGTAACCACGCAAAGAGATCCCAGTGGAACTTTCGGATTGGCACGTGGCGAACTCCAGGTCCACCGGCAGATCGATCAGAACCGGGCCGGGCCGGCCGGTCGAGGCAATGTGAAAGGCCTCGTGGAGCGTCCTGGCCAGGTCTTCAACACGCTTGACGATGTAGTTGTGCTTCGTGACCGGACGCGTGATCCCCACCATCGGGGCTTCCTGGAAGGCGTCGCCGCCGATCAGGTCGGTGCGGACCTGCCCCGTGATGGCGACCAGAGGGACCGAGTCCATCATCGCCGTGGCCAGACCCGTAACGAGATTGCACGCGCCGGGACCGCTGGTGGCGATAACAACGCCCGTCTTGCCACTGGCACGGGCGTAGGCGTCGGCCATGTGGCAGCCCCCCTGCTCGTGGCAGGGCACGATGAAGCGAATGGGCGCCTCGTAGAGACGATCGAAAAGAGGCAGTACCGAGGCGCCGATGTAGCCGAAGACCGTGTCGACACCGTGCGCAAGTAGTGCATCTACAACGATTTGAGCGCCAGTTTTGCAGCGAGGGCCTGTGGCCGGTCCGGCCGCGGAGGGGTGATCCGATGGCATAGCTTCTTCCTTTCCCGATCAACACGTCGGGCTCCTACCGTCAGGGGCCCTTTGGTCATTCCGGCGGATCGCGGCTTTGAGAGCTTGCCCCGAGGCGACCAACCGCTCTTGCACTGAAGAGCAGCCAGTACACCCGGAGATACATGCTCTTACCACGACCCCGTAACCATCCCAACTTTACAGGGATGCACCAGGATCTTGCCCGTGCTCATACACGGACGCTGTATCCTACGAGTATCGGGTCGATTTGTCAAGCTCTTTTGTGAAGGCAGGAACGAATTTGGACATCTTCCCTCACGCGGTCGCAGGAGCGTGGACGATGGTAAAGGCCAAGGATATCGCGGCAGCAGTCGCCCGCCCCCACCATGACAGGAATGACTCGGGGGCTTTTGGATGGCAACCAGAGCCTTTGGCTTGCAGTCCTCAAGCCATATGCTATAATAGCTGCCGTGGTTCAGGTTCGTTTGTTCCCGTCACGGCCGTATGGTCCCGGAGCACGAGAGTGATACGATTCGGTCAAGACGACAGCAAAGCAGTTAACGCAGCCGCCACCGTGTTTCGCGAACACGGTGCGTTCATCCGGACCATTATCCGTTTTCAGGCCGGCAGCGAGTTTCAGGAAGACGAACTGGCCCAGCAGCTCTTCTTGTCCCTGGTGAACGCCCCCATTCCCGAGGACGTCGAGAACGTCAGAAGCTACCTCTATCAGGCGATTGCCAACGACGTCATCGATTTAGGTCGGCGAAAGGCACGCCAACGGAAACATTTTCGGAAATTTGCAGAAGAATTTCGGATTTCCATCCACAAACAGGCACCGGCGGACGCCCTTATGGGCGAAGAAGAAAGTAATGCGGCGTTCGCATGCCTGACCCGACAGTTGAGCAGTAGGGAGGCGGAAGCTGTCAAGTTGAGGTATCAGGATGATCGCAGCATTCCCGAGATTGCCCGCATCATGGGTGTGGACAGGCGAACGGTGAGCCGCTATCTGACCGCCGCATTGAAGCAGTTGAGGAGAATCCTGGCGATTGAATGAGGGATGAGGATGGTTACATTCGATGGAAGCGAGTTGTGCCACGAAGCGGAGGTGTACTATCATGATTATCTCCAGAATCCTGGCGGTCCTTCCGTTCCAGTGTCCGTAAGGCTTCACATCGGCAGTTGTGCCTGGTGCCGGCAGCGCCTCCAGACACTTCGAGAGGCCCTCTGCGAGTTGGACGAGCCGGGCGAATCGGTGTTGCCGGAGACGGATTTGCAGCTCATTGCGGAGTTGCAGTCGCATTTCGAGCATCTCAACGAGCCGCTGGCCTGCACCCGTGTCAAACCGTTCCTTTGCCGTCTTCTGTCGCCATCCGTGAGGATCCGAATTCCCACTCCCGTGACCGTTCACGTGGATCGGTGCGCCTCGTGTTCGAACGATCTCGACTCGCTCAGGCAACTGTCGCTCGGCGCCGGGCAATTGGCTCGCCTGGGCCGCCTGTACCAGGGAGGCCTGAACGACGAACTCTGTGCCTGCCTGACAGAGTCCCAGATGGATGCCGCCGCGTCTGCGCGCTTCGAGGATATGACGTCATGCGTCCTCGGCCATTTGTGCGTCTGCTCGCGTTGCCGTCGGGAGGTATACGAACGCCGCCAGATTCGTCTGGCGCGTCTTGGGTGCGAAACCGCGCAGGCCGGACCGCTCCATTGCGAAGACATCTCCCCGGCGGAACTGTTCGATTGTGCTGTCCCCTATGGGCTACAGCCGGCGTTCTTTCAGACGGCCGCACAACGCGACCTCCGTGAACACGTTCGCTCCTGTCCCCAGTGTCTCGAAAGGATGCAGCAGATCCATCGCACCGTCTTTCAAATCGCCGAGCGTGCCGATTCCGACGTGGTCACCGTGTATACGACAAACGGCCTGGGTGGAACGACGTTGCAGTACCCCGCGCCGAACTCACATGCAACCTACCCGATCCGTGTGCAGACCGAACGACATCGCCGGGGAATTGCCGGCCGTCTGATGCATCGGCTGGGCGGACCGACCGTCAGGCCTTTGGTCAGCGCCGCCTTTCTCGTGGCGGCGATGATTCCCCTGACGGTCCTGTTCGTTGTCAGCGTGCCCTCGGCATCGGGCCTGAGCATCCGCCAGGTCGATCAGATGCTCGGCAGGGTCAAGACGGTGCGCATCTCCGTGTTTCGCGAGGATCAGAGCGAGCCATTCCGCCGGACGTGGATTTCCCGCGACAGGGGCGTGGTTATCTCGGAGGTGGGATCGGAGAGCCGGATCTACGACTTGGCGAACCGTCGCGCGACGGTCGTCCGAGCGGGTTCCGAGGCCGTCGAGCATATCAATCTGAACCGATCTGAGACCGAAGCGGTCGAACGCTTCGTGCGTCGCATCCTCGAATCCTCGCTGCTCAATGATGCGCCGCTGGATGCGGAGCTGACGCGCCGGCCGGCGTCCTCCGGGCCGACACATGCCCGGCTCGATGTATATGAACTGACCTGGGATCGTTCCTCCGACCTCCGGGCCCCGCTGCCGGGAAAGCTGAGGATCTACGTCGATCCCATCACGAGACTGCCCCAGCGACATGAGTTGTTCTCATGGGTCCCCGCCATGAACGACTGGCACGTGCAAACGAGCCTGTATGAGTACCCGCCAGACGACGAGATCGAGGCGTATCGGCGGACACGGCTGGGACTGAAGTAGGCCGATTCTATCGCGGCTCCCACAGAGGCGTCCGATTGTGGTATATCGGCTCGTCTGATTCGCTCACCATTTCCACGCATAGGGCTTCCGCCTTCATGCGATCGACGTGCCCATCGGCGAATCCGACGTTGACGGTCTTGTTCGGGTGCCGGCCACCGATGGCGTCATCGATCTGTCCGGACAGCAGTTCCTTCTCTTTGTTGATCGCAAGGCCGGGGATGTACGCCGTCCCCAGCGCCAAGGGGCCCAAGTAGCGATGGGGAGGCTGGAGCATCGCATCCCACCAGCAGACGAGGGCATAGCCGCTGTCCACGAGCAGGACCGTCGCTCCCGGATGACGGATCGTGCTCGTGGACAACGGGGGCCCCGGAAACTCCCGCTTGTAGGGACTCCTGTCGGCGGCGCTTCGACACAAGGACCGGTTGACGCCGTAGTTGCCGTAGAGGACGCTCCGCGACAACCCCGGTGTTTCAATACGCCGTGAAGGACACTCCAGTATCTTCCTGTCGCGCGAGGACGGGTGGCGAACGGCGCCGATGAAGTCCGGCCAGTACCAACCCGGCAGATCGTAACTCGCATCGCCGAGGTAGCCGCTCGGCGGACTCGAACGCATCGCCCATATACCATAGGGCAACGTCTGGTGCTCCGCTTCATATTGATGGAACTGGATCGCCAGGTCACGAATATGGGCCTGGCAGACCATCGCTCTGGCCTGTTCGCGCGCGCTGTGCAGCGCCGGGAGCAGCATCGCCGACAGCAATGTGATAACAGCAATCACAACGATCAGCTCGACGAGCGTGAAACCTCTGAGTCTCATGGTCCGCATTGTAGGCTCAGCCGCCTCTGCGTCAATCGGTGTTCGCGGTGGTGCCATCGGGCGTCATCCGTCCCCAGCCCCACGAATACACCAAACACTGGCTTCCGGCTCATCCCGCTTAACGGCATGCACTCATGGCGTACCAGTCCCATACGCCGGTCACCCGACATCGTATGGCAAGCGGGTCCCAGTAGCAGTCCGATCCGGCCATTCGGGCGTACAGATCGGTCACACAGGTCCCGTCGGGAGCGGGCTCGCAACCCCAGCGTTCGAAATACCATTGGAAGTAGCCGAAGCAGCCCCACCCGTCGGGGGTATCGGTACAGAAGATGATCCATTCATCCTGCAACAACAGCGTGCAGCTCCAGCCGTCGCCGCCGGCGATACGACGAAGAGCGCTCTCGGGCACGTCCGTGAACGGCCCTTCGATAGGCTCACTGGACAGCAGCAAAGCGACCCCCTCCGACCAGTCCATCGCCATGAAGCCTTTGTCCTTGCGACAGTAGAATCTGTCGTTGGCCAGGTCAACGATCCAGGCATAGCGATCGTCGACGCGATCGAGCACCACGAAATGCTCCTGTCCCGGCAGATGCAGAATCGCCTGGCAACCGGACAAGGCCTCCAGGGTAGCGAGATTCGTCTGCACAACACGGCAATGCAGACCGAGACTCTGGGCGCCTCGTTTCAGGTCGTGCATCGTCGTTCGTCCATCCGCCCCAATGACCTGTGTCAACCTCGCCGCGGGTGCGACCGTGCCCAACTGCGTTGCGGCGTACTGCAGCGAAGCGGTGGCGCAGTTCCAGGACCGCTTGCCCTGCTCGGCCACATAGGCCAGCCGCTCGGCCAGCAGCAGATCCATATCGACCGCATTGGAATGATGATACACCAGGGCCCTGGCGGACATCGCCGAGTAATACTCAATTGACGTATTGGCGCCGAATGCCACGCTAAACCTCTCGGCGCCCGGAACGCCTGTGTCAACCGCACTGTAATCCCATCGATCCGAGCGCAGCAACCGATTCGTGAAGGCATCGTACTGTTCGATAAGGACCGTGGTGGGCACCCAAAGGCCTCCGACGCGGTGGTATCCCGAGCAATAGGTGGACATCACCGTGTTGTTGCCCCCGGGCAACGTATAAGCGGTTGCCGCCAGATCCTTCGCAGGGTCCAGCAAGAACGTCATCTCCGAACTGCCGGCAGGCTCGACAGTCAGCTCGATCTGAGTGGTCCCGTCGCGGGCAACCTCGATGGCCGAGACCTTCGCGGCGACCAGGTTCGTATACGACAGCAGACCCCAGCCCCAGGGAATGACGCCCGCTGTCAACGGTCCGCTTACCGCCCGGGGCAACCGGTCGCTCGTATCCACGATGGCACCGCCGGCCGAAACCGAATAGACCGTGTACTTCTGCCCGTCCCATGCGAAGACTCGGCGATCGTTCCAAGTCCTGCTGAAGAAGTTGACCATGCAGTTGCCCGCCAGATCGGC
>Ga0209509_1001074_pt1 | contig 21967 bp, 21 predicted proteins | sample BioC13SIPDNA_FD_185743 | JGI IMG/M metagenome (GOLD analysis project Ga0209509, IMG submission 185743) | Anaerobic biogas reactor microbial communites from Washington, USA - Biogas_R1_A C13 SIP DNA (SPAdes) (version 2) | ecosystem: Engineered > Bioreactor > Anaerobic > Unclassified | place...
ACGAGCGACCCGCATCCCGGTTGCGGCGCCCTACGCGAAGGACAAGGTCCGCCTCCTGTCGGCGGTCGCACGCGCCAACCGGTGCCGGACGGTCTGGGACGAGCACCTCGCGCTGGCCACCGTCGTCGGTTACGACGCCGAGCTGCGAGCGGTGGAGCTGCTCTTCGCATCCCTGCTGGTCCAGGCGACGAGCGCGATGCTCGCGCAGCCGAACGACTCCTTCTCCAGCACGCAGGTGTTCCGGCGCTCGTTCCTCTCCGGCTTCACCGGTCGCATCGCCGAGCGACTCACCGAGGTGACAGCGGAAGAGACCCGGGCGGCATCGCAGGAGAGCAAGGCGTCACCGGCGGGACGACTCGGCCCCGGAACGGCACGACGTCAGGAGGGCTCGGGCACCGACCTCGTCCGGATCCTGGCCCACCGGGAGAAGGAGGTGGAGGCAGAGGTGCAGTCACGGTTTCCACGGCGCTCGACCATGCGGTCACGCGCCTACCTGGACGAGCACGGCTGGCGGAGTGGGAGGGCCGCAGGCGATCGGGCCAGTCTCGGCACAGGACCTGGCATCCGGGGCGCCTCGTGATCGCGGACGTGCCCGGCAGCGTCAGCGGCGCCCGACGAACCACCGACGGATGGTCTCGATCCTCCCGGCGATCTGCTCAGAGGTCGCCTGAGGCACTTCCGGCCCGCCGCAGGCCCGGCGCAGGTCGAGGTGGATGCTGGCGTGCGAGGCACCGGTCTTTCGCGCGTAGGCGGCGACGAGGCTGTTGAGCTCCTTGCGCTGCGCGCGCAGGGCCCGGTGGGCGGCCACAGGGGCCGGATCGGCCTTCGCGGCGGCCGGCCGCTTCCGTGACTGCTTGCTCTGGCGCTCGTTGAGGAGCTGCGCGACCTGGTCCGGCTCCAGCAGACCCGGGAGCCCCAGGTAGTCCTGCTCCTCCTCGGACCCGACCGCGGCGTGCAGCCCGAACTGCTTGGAGTCGAAGAGGACGTGGTCGAAGTGCGCGTCGGACTCCAGCGCCTCGAACTGGGCCTCGAGCGCGTCGCTGGCCCGCTCACCGCGCTGCGCCTCGTCGAGGAGGGACTCCTCCTCGGCCCACATCGACGCCACGTCATCGGCCTTCGGGCTGCGGTCGAGGGCGTGGTCGCGCTCCTTCTCCATGGCGCCGGCGTGGGCCAGGATGACGGGGACGCTCGGCAGGAAGACCGATGCCGTCTCGCCGCGGCGCCTCGCCCGCACGAACCGTCCTACTGCCTGGGCGAAGAACAACGGCGTCGAGGTGCTCGTCGCATAGACCCCGACGCAGAGGCGGGGGACATCGACACCCTCGGAGACCATGCGCACGGCGACCATCCAGCGCTGGGTGCCGGCCGCGTACTCCTCGATCCGGGCGGAGGCGCCGGCATCGTCGGAGAGGACAACCGTGGGCGCCTCGCCGGTGAGCTCCTTGAGGATGCGCGCGTAGGCGCGGGCCTGGGTCTGGTTGGACGCGATCACGAGAGCACCGGCATCCGGCACGTGCCGGCGGACCTCGGTGAGCCGCTTGTCGGCGGCCGCGAGGACGGCGGGGACCCACTCCCCCTTCGGGTCGAGCGCGGTCCGCCAGGCCTGGGCCGTCTGGTCCTTCGTCATGGGCTCACCGAGCCGGGCGGCGATCTCGTCACCGGCCTTGGTGCGCCACCGCATCGAGCCGCCATAGGCCAGGAAGAGCACCGGCCGCACCACACCGTCAGCGAGGGCATCGGCGTAGCCGTAGCTGTAGTCGGACGACGAGCGCAGAATCCCCTCCTCGTCCATCTCGTAGCGGACGAACGGGATGGGGCTGGTGTCGGAGCGGAAGGGCGTGCCGGTGAGGGCGAGGCGGCGGGTCGCCGGGTCGAAGGCCGTGCGGATGGCGTCGCCCCAGGACTTGTTGTCGCCGCCATGGTGGATCTCGTCGAGGATGACGAGGGTGCGGACCCGCTCGGTGCGCATGCGGTGCAGGTCGGGGCGGGAGGCGACCTGCGCATACGTCAGGGCGACGCCGTCGTAGTCGGCGGAGGTCGCCGCGACCGAGTTGGAGAAGCGGGGGTCGAGGTGGATCCCCACCCGGCCGGCCGCATCCGCCCACTGGGTCTTCAGGTGCTCGGTCGGGGCGACGACGGTGACGGCCTCGATGATGCCGCGTCCCATCAGCTCCGCGGCAACTCGCAGGGCGAAGGTCGTCTTTCCGGCGCCGGGGGTCGCGACCGCGAGGAAGTCCCGCTGCTCAGAGCGCAGATAGCGGTCGAGGGCGGCAGCCTGCCAGGCGCGCAGCTTGTCGGCGGTGCCCCACGCCGCCCGCTCCGGGAAGGCGGGTGAGAGGTGTGAGGCGGCCGATGTAGACATAAGAGCGACCACCGTAACCCACGAGCGGCCCGACCTCCGGCACCCGTCTCGCCACGTCGGCGAGCCGCGTCACTCGGCCCTCCACCGGTCGTCGACCCTGCTCCAGGCCCTTGTCCCTTCCGCCTCGACCACCGCGCCGTCGACGACCAACGGCACCCGTCCGTCGACCGCCACCTCGAACCGGTCGGGGGTCGCCGTCACGTGCACGCGACGGTCCCGGAAGCGCAGGTTCACGCGGACGCGCCCCCACTCGGGAGGGATCCGGGGGTCGATGGTGAGTCCCGCGGGCGTCGGCCGCATACCGAGGAAGCCGTGGACGAGTGCCCGTGGGCGGGGTTCTCCGGGCCCCGTCCACGGATGAGGCAGCCCGAATGACGGGGGCCCGAGTACGAGGCGGCGGGTGTCAGCCCTCGCCGTCCCCGTCCCCGTCCTCAGGACGACGCAGCCCGTCGTAGATCTCCTTGCACATCGGGCACACCGGGAAGCGGTCCGGGTTGCGGCCGGGCACCCACACCTTGCCGCACAGGGCGACAACCGGGGTGCCGGTGACCGCGGACTCGACGATCTTCTCCTTGCGCACGTAGTGCGCGAAGCGCTCGTGATCGCCGGGCTCCCACAGCTGCTCGTCGGCGCGGGTCTCCTCGCGCTCGAGCACGGAGGTCGACGTCGAGGTGTCGGGCGCGGCCTGCGGAGCGGTCGGCGGGTCCAGCGGTGTCTGGGAAGCCTGCATGCAACCACTGTAGGCGACCTGGACAGGACCCCGCTGAAGGCCGCGAAGTGCCGATTGATACCCTTGGGGGTATGTCACACATCGGTCCAGAAACCCTGGCAGAGCTCCGCGAACCGTCACGTGAGCTGCGCCGTCTCATCCCGGACGTCTACAGGGCGTTCGCCGACACCCACCAGGCGGCGCTGACGGACGGCGTGCTCGACACCAAGACCAAGGAGCTCATGGCCCTCGCCATCAGCGTCTCGAAGCGGTGCGACGGCTGTATCGCCTCCCACGCCCGGGGCGCGGCGAAGGCCGGGGCCACTCGCGAGGAGGTCGCCGAGACCATCGGCGTGTCGATGCTCATGGACGGTGGGCCGGCGACCATCTACGGGCCCCGTGCGCTCGAGGCCTTCGACAGCTTCGCCGCCCCGTCCAACGACTGACGGGCGACCACCCGGTCCCGGATCGTTCGTCGCGTGGCTCTCGCCGCGCATACGTCGGTGCACTGTGCCATCGTCGGAGGATGGCTATGACCAGGTATGTCGCTCTGCTGCGCGGGATCAACGTCGGCGGTCGCAATGCCGTGCCGATGGCGGACCTGCGGGCAACGTTCGAGGAGGCGGGGTACTCCGACGTCTCGACATACATCCAGTCGGGCAACGTGCTCTTCTCCTCCGACCGGCCACGGGGCGAGCTGGAGCCCCACCTGGAGTCCGTGCTCGAGGCCCGCTTCGGCATCCCGATGGTCGTCGTGGTTCGTTCGCACCGACAGCTGAAGTCGGTCGTCACCAAGGCACCTGCAGGGTTCGGCGAGGACCCGGACACGTACCACTCCGACGCGATGTTCCTCCGCGCTCCCCTCACAGCGGCTCAGGTGATGGCCGTCATCGAGACAGGCGCCCTGCGTGAGGGCGTCGATCGGGCCTCGCCCGGCAGCGGAGTCGTCTACTTCTCGCGGCTGAGCGCCCAACGCACCCGCAGCAAGATGTCCAAGATCCTCGAGTCGCCGGTCTACAAACAGCTGACCATTCGCAGTTGGAGCACCACCACCAAGCTCCTGAGGCTCCTCGACGGGGCCGGCTGAGCCGGCTTCGGCCGACCCCAGGAGAAGTCAGTTCAGCGTGGGGTCCGCGGGATACGTCGAGACGAAGGCCAGCTCGTTGCGCTGGCGCCGGAGCACGCGGACCCACAGGTCCTCCGGGCTGTCGGTGAAGGCGTCGCGGGCCTCGGCCTCGACGACATACCAGCTGCCCGTGCGGATCTCGCCCTCGAGCTGTCCGGCCGTCCAGCCCGCGTAGCCGGCGAAGATCCGCAGCCCACCGACCTCGGACGCGACGAGCGGCGGGGGCGCGTCGAGGTCGACGACACCGATCCCACCGAAGAGGCGCCGGACGCCCATCGGCGCCTGCCCCTCCCCCGGCACGGCGACGAGGCCGAGGGCGGAGTCGGTCTGCACCGGACCGCCGTGGAAGACGTGGTCCGGCTGCGTCGCGAGCTCCTGCCACCCGGGTAGGACGGAGTCCACCGGCGCACCGAGGGGACGGTTGAGGACGACACCCTGGGCGCCACTGTCGGAGTGGTCGAGGATGAGGACGACGCTTCGGTGGAAGACGCCCTCCTCGATCTGGGGCGTGGCGACCAGCAGCCGCCCCGTCAGCACCTCGCCCTCCATGGGTCCATCATGACAAACGCGAGGCGGCGCTACCGGTCAACGACCACAGGCCGAGGGCAAACCGGTCAAGAACAACCGGTCACGGAGAGGTCGATGACAACCGCTCAGCGGCGCCACTCGCCGCGGGGGCGGCGCTCCTCGCGACGCTCACCGGAGCGCGGGCCGTCGCCGGAGCGGGAGCCCTTGCCGAAGCGCGGCCGCCCGGTGCGGGGCTCGCGCGCCGGGTGTCCACGGCGGTGCCCACGTGTCTTCGGCGCGATCAGTGCCGCGACCTCCGACTCGACGGACACCCCGGAGGGCTGGCTGCCGCCGGCGGCCTCGATGAGCGGGTCGCCGGGCTTGACCTGGACCGGGGCGATGTCGAGTCCTGCCGCCGCGATCATCCGCTCCATCGTGCGTCGCTGGTGCGGCAGCGCGAGGGTGACGACGGTGCCGAGCTCGCCGGCCCTGGCCGTCCGGCCGGAGCGGTGCAGGTAGTCCTTGTGGTCCGCCGGCGGGTCCACCTGGAGCACGAGGGAGACGTCGTCGACGTGGATACCGCGGGCCGCGACGTCGGTCGCGACCAGAACGGGAAGCTTCCCCTCGCGGAAGGCACCGAGCACGCGGTTGCGCACCGACTGGGTGAGCCCGCCGTGCAGCGCCGCAGCCTTGACACCGCGCTCCTGGAGCTCGCGTGCCACGCGGTCGGCCCCGAGCTTGGTGCGCACGAAGACGACCGTGCGGCCGGCGCGGTTGGCCAGCTCGGCGGTGACCATCTTCTTGTCCTGGGGGTTGAGCAGGAAGACGAAGTGGCTCATCGTGTCCACGGACGCGGCGACGTCGTCGACGCCGTGCTCCACCGGGTCGGTGAGGTACTTCTCGACAACCTGGTCGACGCCGTTGTCAAGGGTCGCGCTGAAGAGCATGCGCTGCCCGTCGGCGGGGATCTGGTCGAGAACGGCCGAGACCTCGGTCATGAAGCCCATGTCGGCCATGTGGTCGGCCTCGTCGAGGACAGTCACCTCGACGTCCGAGAACTCGACGGCGCCGCGCTCACCGAGGTCGGCGAGGCGTCCCGGGGTCGCGATGAGGATGTCGACACCGCGGTTGAGAGCGTTGATCTGACCGGTGTAGGACAGGCCTCCGGCGACGAGTCGACAGCGCAGTCCGGCCGCGACGGCGAGCGGCTCGAGGGCGTCGTTGACCTGCATCGCGAGCTCACGCGTCGGCACCATGACGATCGCGCGCGGTCGTCGCGGCGCCGAGCGCCGGCCGATGAGCCGGGTCAGCAGCGGCAGGCCGAAGCCGAGAGTCTTGCCCGATCCGGTCTGCGCGCGCCCGAGGACGTCCTTGCCCGCGAGCGCGTCCGGAATGGTCGCTGCCTGGATGGCGAAGGGCTCGGTGATGCCGTCGGCGGCGAGCCGCTGCACGATCGCCTCGGGCAGCCCCATCTTCGCGAAGGCGTTGTCCTCGGTCACCTCGGCGGGACCGCTGGCACGGGCGCCGGAGTACTTCACCCAGGTGTCCGCCTCGGCCCGCTCGGCCTCGGCCTCCTCCCAGGTGGGCACAGCCTCGAGGTGGGAGTCGCCTCCGCGCTCGTCACGGCCCCGGTATGCGTCACGCCGGTCACGGCCCTGGCCGCCCCAGCTCTCGCGGGACCCGCCACGGTCACCGCGGTCGCGTCGGTCGCCCCTGTTGTCGGGGTCGAAGCGCTCGCGACGCTCGCCCCCGCTGAAGCGGTCACCACGGTCGAACCGCTCGCCACGGTCTGAGCGGTTGTCACGGTCTGGGCGGTTGTCACGGTCTGGGCGGTTGTCACGGCCGGAACGGTTGTCGCGGTTGAAGCGATCTGAACGGTCGGGGCGGTCACCACGGCCGCCTCGGTCGAAGCGCTCGCCCCCATCGAACCGGTCACCACGGTCGTAGCGACCTCCGCGGTCCGGGCGGTCTGCGCGATCGTTCCGCTCGAAGCGGTCGCCGCGCTCGCGCCGATCGGAGCGCCCGCCGCGGTCATCGCGGTTGAAGCGGTCGCCACGGTCGAAGCGGTCATTGCGCTCGTACCGAGGTGCACCGTCACGACGCGGTCCGCGGCTCGAGAAGTCACCGCCCTCACGAGACTCGCGGGCCGGGCCACGCCGGTCGTCGCGCTGGTCCCAGGAGCGCTGCGGTCGGCCACCGCGGTCCCACCCACGCTCGTCGCGGGGGGCCCAGTCGCGGCGGTCGGTGCGCTGCTCGTTCCCGAAACGGGGACCGCCGCTACGTGGTCCGGAGCCACGGGGCCCGGAGTCACGCGGTCCGCGATCGCGGTACCGCTCGCCGCGGTTGTCACCGTCGCGGGAGTCCCAGGATCCGGTGGCGCGGCCGCCTGGCCGGCCTCGGGCGTCCTCGCGGCGGGGACCGTCCCAGCCCTGACCTCGACCTCGCTTGTCACCCATGCGTCGGTCACCGACGCGGTCGGTGCGGCTACGGGCGGGGTGGTCGCGACGCATACCTGATCGGGCGTCGGGGCGACCGTCGGTGCGGGTGTCGGACGCGGGGGCCGAGTCGAGGCCCTTGCGGTGCGGCTTCTTGCCTGACTTGAGGTTCTTCGCCGCAGCCTTCTGGGAGGCGGTCCAGCGAGCCTTCTTGCCGCCGGCGGCGCTAGCGCTCTTCTTCGGGGGTCGTGCCATGGTGATCCAATCGCGATGGGTGTGGGGGTTCCGCAGCAAACACATCGCGCGGGTGATCCCACGGCAAGAAGGTAAAGCGGTTGGTCCAGTCTACAGCCTCGCCCGCCTCCACCGGTTCAGCCGGGAAAGCCCGCCCGGCGGGTGAGCCACAGGGCGACGCCGGTCCCCAGCGCGATGCCCACCCAGTCGGCGAGCATGTCCATGGGGTCACCCTGGCGTCCGGCGAGCACGTAGTGCTGCACGAGCTCGCTCACCGGCGCGTGCAGACCGAGCACAAGAGCCACGACCCACGCCCTCAACCCCGCCAGGACACCGAGCAGAGCTGGCGCCGCGAAGATCGCGGCGTGAACGATCTTGTCCGCGTGGGGAATCGACGCCGCGCCGGAGGGTGTGGGGACGTGCAGGTACAGCATCGCCAGCTGGAGCAGGACAGCGGCGACGAAGCCCCCGCGCAGCACCCGAACCATGCCGCTCGACGAAGCCGCCGCCGCATGCCCCTCACGGGAACCCCGCGGTGCGGCATAGTTCGTATCCATGACGACCATCCTCCCCCCAGGCGTCGATGTGACCGGCATCGGCACGGCCAGCGCCACTCCCGACATGGTCAACCTCGATGTGCGCGTGACCCGCGAGGGGTCGAGCGTCTCGGACACCCTGCGACAGGTGGACGAGGTCGCGGCGGCGGTCATCGAGACGATCCGCGGAGCCGGTGTCGAGGCCCGGGACGTGCAGACGACGTCCACCGGGATCCACCAGCGCTACGACAACCAGGGCCAGACCGTCACGGGGTTCACGGGCTTCCACACCCTGCGGGTCGGGGTGCGCGACCTCGACCAGGTGAGCTCGCTCGTGGACGCAGTCGTCGAGCGGGGCGGCAACGCCGTTCTCGTCGACGGGATCAACCTCGCCATCGCGGATCCCGAGCCGCTGCTCACGACCGCCCGCGAACGGGCCTTCGCCGACGCGCGCGCGAGGGCCGAGGAGTACGCCCGGTTCGCCGGGCGGACCCTCGGGGAGGTTCTGTGGATCGGCGACGTCGTGAGCGGTCCGGAGCCGAGGATGTATGCGATGCGCGCCGAGGCCGACATGGCCGGGGGCCTCTCACTCGCACCAGGCGAGTCCACCGTCACCGCGAAGCTGTCGGTGCGCTGGGCCTGGGCCGACGGCGGGTCCGGCGACGGCGCCCGCATCGTCCCGGTGGTGTGAGCGATGGGCTGGATCGACGCGGTCGGCTGGGCCGGCTCAGCCCTGCTGATCTTCTCTCTGCTCCAGGCCCGCGTCCTGAGGCTGCGCGTCCTCAACACCATCGCGTGCATCGTCCTCGTCTTCTTCAACGCGGTCATCGAGGTCTGGCCGATGGTGGCGATGAACGTCGTGCTGGCCCTCATCAACTTCTACTTCATCGCCAAGCTCCTCCGGGAGCGCCACGACGAGGCGGCGTACGCCGTCATCGAGGTCGAGGAGGACGACAACTACCTCGCCCACTTCGTGCGCACCCACCGCGACGAGATCGGGACGTTCTTCCCGCGCTTCTTCCCTGAGGCGACCACCCCGGACGGCACGATCACGGCGCGCGAGGACCGCACCGCATACCTCATCGCCCAGGGTGACGAGACGGTCGGGGCCGTGATCATGCGCGATGCCGGAGACGGCGTGGCGCAGATCGAGCTCGACTACGTGACACCGAAGTATCGTGACTTCACACCCGGTGAGTTCGTCTTCCGTCAGTCCGGGCTCTTCACGGACCGAGGATTCTCGACCGTTCGGACCCCGCCGGGGATGGTCGCGCCGTACTACGAGCGCCTGGGATTCACGCGCGACGGGACCTCGTGGCGGCTCGATCTGGCTTAGTACTACACTGTGTCGTAATGACCCATCGCATCCACGACCTGGGAGGGCTCGACGATGACCCGCTATGTCTACGACTTCAGCGAAGGCAGCAAGGACCAGAAGGACCTGCTGGGCGGCAAGGGGGCGAACCTGGCCGAGATGACCAGGCTCGGCATCCCTGTCCCGCCAGGGTTCACCATCACGACCGAGGCGTGCCGCGCATACCTCGCGGACGGTCGGGTCCCCGACGGCCTCGACGCCGAGATCGACGAGCACGTCGCCGCGCTGGAGAAGGCGATGGGTCGCACGCTGGGTGACAAGAACGACCCGCTGCTGGTCTCCGTGCGCTCCGGCGGGAAGTTCTCCATGCCCGGCATGATGAACACCGTCCTCAACATCGGCCTCAACGACGAGTCGGTCCAGGGTCTGGCTGAGCTGACGGGCAACCCGCGCTTCGCGTGGGACTCCTACCGCCGCCTCGTCCACATGTTCGGCAGCACGGTGCTCGGTCTCGACGACGAGCACTTCGAGGACGCGATCGACGCCGCCAAGGCTGCCAAGGGCACGACCGACGACCTCGGCCTGGACGCCGACGACCTCAAGGCCCTCACCGAGCGCTACAAGGAGATCGTCGAGCAGGAGAGCGGTTCGCCGTTCCCGCAGGACCCGCGCGAGCAGCTGCGGGCCGCGGTCGTCGCCGTCTTCGAGTCCTGGAACGCCCCCCGCGCCGTTCTCTACCGCCGGCGCGAGCGCATACCCGCTGACCTCGGGACGGCCGTCAACGTCCAGGCGATGGCCTTCGGCAACCGGGGCGAGGACTCCGGCTCCGGCGTGGCCTTCACCCGTGACCCGGCCACCGGCGAGCAGGGCGTCTACGGCGACTACCTGCAGAACGCCCAGGGCGAGGACGTCGTGGCCGGCATCCGCAACACCATGTCGCTGACCGAGCTCGAGCAGATCGACAAGAAGTCCTACGACGAGCTGCTCGCCATCATGAAGCAGCTCGAGGACCACTACCGCGACATGTGCGACATCGAGTTCACCACCGAGGACGGCAAGCTGTGGATGCTGCAGACCCGGGTCGGGAAGCGCACAGCGGCCGCGGCGTTCAGGCTCGCCAACGACTTCCTCGACGAGGGCATGATCACCGAGGACGAGGCACTCGAACGCGTCACCGGTGAACAGCTCGTCCAGCTGATGTTCCCGCACTTCGACTCCGGCGGTGAGCGGACCCTGCTGGCCACCGGGATGACTGCGTCACCGGGTGCCGCGGTCGGCCAGGTGGTGTTCGACTCGCCCACCGCCGTGGCGTGGGCCGAGGAGGGCAAGTCCGTCATCCTCGTCCGGCGCGAGACCAACCCTGACGACCTGCACGGCATGGTCGCGGCGAAGGGCATCCTGACGAGTCGCGGCGGCAAGACCTCGCACGCGGCCGTGGTCGCCCGCGGCATGGGCCGCACGTGCGTCAGCGGCGCGGAGTCCCTCGACGTGGACATCAAGGGACGGAAGTTCACAGCCCCCGACGGGACCGTCGTCAAGGAGGGCGACGTCATCTCGATCGACGGCACCAGCGGTGAGGTCTTCGCCGGCGAGGTCCCGGTGACCGACTCCCCCGTCGTGCGCTACTTCGAGGGCGAGATCAGCCCGGAGGAGGGCGGCGAGCTCGTCGCGGCCGTCCACCGGATCATGACGATCGCAGACTCCCGTCGTCGTATGCGGGTGCGCGCCAACGCCGACAACGCCGAGGACGCCGCCCGGGCCCGCCGCTTCGGCGCCGAGGGCATCGGCCTGTGCCGGACCGAGCACATGTTCCTCGGCGACCGGCGACACCTCGTCGAGGAGCTCGTCCTGGCCAAGACGGACGACGAGCGGCAGAAGGCGCTCGACGCGCTGCTCCCGCTCCAGCGGGCCGACTTCATCGAGATCTTCCGCGCGATGGACGGCCTTCCGGTCACCGTCCGCCTGCTCGACCCGCCGCTGCACGAGTTCCTCCCGGACATCACCGAGCTGTCCGTCAAGGTCGCCGTCGCGGAGGCCCGTGGCGAGGAGGTCGACGAGGACGCCCGGATGCTCGCGGCGGTCAACCGGCTGCACGAGGAGAACCCGATGCTGGGTCTGCGCGGTGTCCGGCTCGGCATCGCCATCCCGGGTCTGTTCGAGATGCAGTCCCAGGCCATCCTCGAGGCCGCCGCGATCGTCACCGAGGAGGGCGAGGCGGCCTACCCGGAGATCATGGTCCCGCTCGTCGGTGCGGTCGAGGAGCTGCGGAACATCAAGGAGGAGATCGCGCACGCCGCGCACGAGGTGCGCGTGCGGCACTCGGTCCACCTCGACCACCTCGTCGGCACGATGATCGAGCTGCCCCGCGCAGCCCTCACGGCGGGCCAGATCGCGGAGGCGGCGGACTTCTTCTCGTTCGGCACGAACGACCTCACCCAGACGACGTGGGGCTTCTCGCGGGACGACGTCGAGGCGAGCTTCTTCTCGCGCTACCTCGACGCCGGCATCCTCGGGTTCTCCCCCTTCGAGACGATCGACAAGGAGGGCGTCGGCCGACTGGTTCGCATCGGCACCGATGAGGGCCGCCAGACCAAGCCCAATCTCAAGGTCGGCGTCTGTGGCGAGCACGGTGGAGATCCGGAGTCCGTGCACTTCTTCGAGGAGCGCAAGCTCGACTATGTGTCCTGCTCGCCGTTCCGGGTGCCCGTCGCCCGGCTCGAGGCCGCTCGGGCGGTCGTCGGCGGCTCGGACGCCACCGCATAGATCTCGACCCAGGTGCTCCCGGTGGCCGGTCTGGTCGCCGGGAGCACCGGATTCACGCGGACCCCGAGTCAGGTGCTCCCGGGGCCATTCGGCTCAGGTGCTCCCGAGGCCATCCGGCTCACCGGGAGCACCGGGTTCACGCGGCCGAGAGTGATCATCAGGCGGTGGGCGGTCACGACCACCGTGAGCCACCCCAGGCCGAACAGCCACGCCGCGACGACGTCGCTGAGCCAGTGGTGCCCGAGGAAGACCCGGGACAGTCCCATCGCGAGGGCGAATGCGGTGGCGCCGACTCCGACGGCGATGCGGGCCGCACGGCTGGCGAGTCGGAGCATGAGGAGATAGGCGAGGACGCCGACGACGACGGTCGCGTTGAGGGTGTGCCCCGAGGGGAAGGACGGGGAGGTCTCGAAGGGCGGCACCGCGAGCTCGTGCGGCGGTCTGGCCGTTCCACTGAGCCGCTTGCCGGTCACCGTCATGAGCAGCGACCCGGCTGACGCGGCGAGCATGAGGATCACCGGGGTGCGACGTCGCCACCACAGGGCGATCGCGAGGGTGCAGACCGCGGCGATGATCGACATCCCGATCTTGCTCCCCAGATCCGTGAACCAGGTGAGGGCCTGATCGAGACCCGGCGAGCGCATACCCACCATGGCGTCGAGGACCGGCTGGTCCAGTCGCGCTATGCCGTCCTCCTCGACCACCGCTTCGTACACCTCCCCGGCGGCATAGGTGAGCACCACCGCGATAGTGCCGCCGATGACGAGGGTGAGGACGAGTGCGATGCGCCCGATCGACCAGTGGATGAACCGCGCAACGGCCGCAGCCGTCGTCCAGGCGAGCCAGACGAGGAGGCGACCCAGCCAGGTGCGCCACTGACCGAGGTCTCGATCACCGATCTTCTGGGGCGTGTCGCCATGGCGGGACGGGCCTGTGCTCGGCTCCCGCGGCGACTCCGTCGGTGGTGTGGGCACGAGCGCAATGCTTGCACGACGTGCCGCCCTCGGTGCCTCCTTGGGAGAGCGCCTCAGGTCTGGCGCCGGTGGTCGGGGCGCCGGTGGTCAAGCCTTCGCGCTGGCCACTTCGTCGGCGTCTGACGTGTCGGCGTCCAGCGACGCGGAGACCTTGGCCAGCTCCTCGGCAATGGTGGGCAGGAACTCGGCGGCGATCGCCTGTGCGACCGGCACTCCGACGGACTCGAGAGTCCTCACTCCGTCGAGTGCCTCCTCGAGGACGGACCTGCGATCGAGGGCCGACAAGGTGAAGAAGCGCGGATCGTCGCTCCGGATGTCATCCGCGAGGAGACCGACCCGACCGAACTCGAGCGCCACCCGTGTCACGAGGTGGTCGAGGGGTGTACCGGCCCACATGATGCGCAGGTACGCGGCCCACTGACGCCCCGCGATGCCCTGCGTCACGTGCCGGAGCCGAGCCGCAGTCCAGGACGACGTGGTCACTTCGAGGACCTGTGCCTCCTCGGCGGCGAGGCGATCGCGCATCACCTTGGCGTGCGCCTCGGATGGCAGCCGCAGCTCGCACAAGGCCGACGTGAACAGCGACTCCAGCATCAGGACGACCGTCGGGGCTTGGGCAGGGGGCAGGTAGGTGCAGTCCCCGTCGGACAGGTCGTCCGACAGGTTGAAGGCCGAGAACGCCAGGAAGCACGTGGAGGCGCGGTCGACCGCGTCCACATGGTCCAACCCTGCATCGTGGCCGGCCTTCATCAGCAGCCCGCAGGGTCCGGGCGCGGCCGCCATCAAGGCCTCCACGACGAGGCGATCCGCTTCGCGGTCGAGCTGGTGAGCGGCGAGGCGTCCGAACGTCCGCCGCAATACCTCTGCGCCGCCGCGCACCTAGAAGTTCATCTGATAATCGCCGGGTGGCTGCTTCCGGGTCTCTTCCATGGGCTTCTTCAGCAGAGTGTTGAGATCCTCGACCACCGTGACGTTCCCAGGGGTTTCGACGGTGATCGACACCGTTCCACCGCCGAGCACGTGGTGGAGTGCTTCGAGGACCGGTTGCGCGCTGCTCTTGATCTCCTGCCTTCCCGGCTCGCCTTCCAAGAGGCCGAGCTTCTCGACCCTCTCGAGGTACGCCCGGGAGCTCGGCGCGACAGCGATGTTGTGCGGTTGAATCCCTTTGCTTGCCATTTCGGTGCCTTTCCTGTCGGATTTCTTCTCTTCTACGTCTTCCTCTTCCAGGTCTTCTCTCCTACGTGGTCTGCGCAAGCTCGCGACCCCGGTTCACCTCCCACGACGACGATCCTTGCGGCAGATCGCGAATGACGTCCTCCACCTCGGCGATCGCCTGGTCGAAGACCTTGGGATCGCCAGCCTCTCTCGCAAGCTCGGCTCGACTGACAGCGACTCTCACCGAGAGCTGCCGCGCACCCTGCTCACGCGAGAGCCGCGCCGCCTCCCGCAACAGGCCCTCCTCCGCTGCACACCAGGAGGAGGACATCGATCGCACGATCCAGGTCGTCGCCGAGTTTCTCGAGGACAAGCAGAGCCAACTCACCGGCTAGCCGACCCGTTCGCTAGACGCCATCCACAACCCGCAGGGTGGGCTATTGCCCTTGAACGCAGCAGGGGTGCACGACTGAACAGCGTGGGAGCGGACCGCATTGGTGGAGGTGGCGGGAATCGAACCCGCGTCCAATGACGGGAAACCAGGGCTTCTCCGGGTGCAGTGCGCTATGGATTTTCTCGGCCCCAGGGCTCGCGCGCACACGTTCCCTGACAGGCCCAGTCGAGTAGCAGTCCCACACCGACCCCCGACGAGCCGGTGCAGCTAGATCTCTAGATGACGCTGGTGACTAAGCCGAGATCAAACTTAGGCCAACGGACTTCGGGGCTCGCTCAGGCGGCGAGGGCGAAGTCGGTGCTCTTGGAATCGGCACCTATTGGTTTGCACGGAGCGTTAACGAGATAACCGTACGTCCTCGACCCGCTTCCCCTGATCAGCCGACCACTGTCGAAACCGATCACCCCCATGAAGGGGGCTACTCCCACGCTGTTCAGTTGTCATGCATCGCCCTCCAGCCCGCGACCTGCGCGGCAGCGGAGGTGCCCAACCTCATGGGTGGGCTCTGATCCAGTATGCCGTCCAACGCTGCGCTGACCCAATCACATTCCCTAGGGTGGGCAGGGTGTTCAGCAAAGTCCTGGTCGCCAACCGAGGCGAGATCGCCGTGCGTGCCTTCCGCGCAGCCACCGAGCTGGGAGCGAAGACCGTCGCGGTCTTCCCCCACGAGGACCGCACGTCCGAGCACCGGCTGAAGGCGGATGAGTCCTACCGTATCGGCGAGGAGGGACACCCGGTCCGGGCCTACCTCGACCACGAGGAGATCGTGCGGGTCGCCCTCGAGTGCGGCGCCGACGCGATCTATCCGGGCTACGGCTTCCTCTCCGAGAACCCGCTCCTCGCGGAGGAGTGCGAGCGGCACGGCATCACCTTCGTCGGGCCGAGCGCCGAGGTGCTCAACCTGGCCGGCAACAAGGCGCGGGCCATTGCCGCGGCCCGCGAGGCGCGCATACCGACTCTGCGGAGCGTGGCGCCCAGCTCAGACCTGGACGCCCTCGAGGCGGGGGCCGAGGAGATCGGCTTCCCTGTGTTCGTCAAGGCGGTCTCCGGCGGCGGAGGACGGGGTATGCGTCGGGTCGACTCCCCCGGCAGGCTGCGGGAGTCGCTGGAGGCGGCCCAGCGCGAGGCGGAGTCGGCCTTCGGGGACCCGACGCTCTACCTCGAGCAAGCGGTCGTCAACCCGCGGCACATCGAGGTCCAGGTGCTCGCCGACGGCACCGGGACGGTGCTGCACCTCTTCGAGCGCGACTGCTCCGTCCAGCGTCGTCACCAGAAGGTCGTCGAGATCGCCCCCGCCCCGAACCTCGATCCGGCCACCCGCGACCGGATGTGTGCGGATGCGGTGCGCTTCGCCGAGAGCATCGGCTACGTCAATGCCGGGACCGTCGAGTTCCTCCTCGGTGAGGATGGCGAGTACGTCTTCATCGAGATGAACCCCCGCATCCAGGTCGAGCACACGGTGACCGAGGAGGTCACTGACATCGACCTCGTCGCCGCCCAGCTGCGCATCGCGTCCGGCGAGACCTTCGAGGACATCGGGATCACGCAGGACGACATCTACGTGCGGGGCTACGCCCTGCAGTGCCGCATCACCACGGAGGACCCAGCGAACGGCTTCCGCCCGGACGCGGGTCAGATCACCGTCTACCGTTCGGCAGGCGGCAGCGGAGTCCGTCTGGACGGCGGCACGGTCTTCGTCGGCGCCCAGATCAGCCCCCACTTCGACTCGATGCTCGTCAAGCTCACCTGTCGTGGGCGCAGCTTCCCCATCGCTGTCCGACGCGCGCAGCGCGCCCTGGCGGAGTTCCGCATCCGTGGCGTCTCGACGAACATCAGCTTCCTCCAAGCCGTGCTGGCCGACGAGACCTTCCGGGCCGGCGCCGCGACGACGAGCTTCATCGACCAGCGCCCCGAGCTGCTGCGCGCCCGGGTCCCGGCCGATCGCGGCACGAAGCTGCTGACCTACCTCGCCGATGTCACCGTCAACCAGCCGAACGGTCCGGGGCGCGCACCGGTCCGCCCACGCGACAAGCTGCCCGAGCTCGATCTCACCGCTCCCCTGCCGCGGGGCAACCGGGACCTGCTCCTCGAAGTCGGCCCGGAGGAGTTCGCCCGACGGCTCCGTGAGCGGACCGACGTGCCTGTCACGGACACGACCTTCCGCGATGCCCACCAGTCGCTGCTGGCGACCCGGATGCGCACGCGCGACCTGCTCCACGTCGCCGATCACGTCTCCCGGCTGACCCCCGAGCTGTTCTCAGTCGAGGCCTGGGGCGGCGCGACCTACGACGTCGCGCTTCGCTTCCTCTCCGAGGACCCATGGGAGAGGCTCGCGCTCCTGCGCGAGGCGATGCCGAACATCCCTCTGCAGATGCTCCTGCGCGGACGCAACACGGTCGGCTACACGCCCTACCCCACGAAGGTCACCGACGTCTTCGTGCGCGAGGCAGCCCGCACCGGCGTGGACATCTTCCGCGTGTTCGACGCCCTCAACGACGTCGCGCAGATGCGTCCGGCGGTCGAGGCGGTGCTCGAGACCGGGACCGCCGTCGCGGAGGTCGCCCTCTGCTACACGGGCAACCTCCTCGATCCCGACGAGCGCCTCTACACCCTCGACTACTACCTCCGGCTGGCCGAGCAGATCGTCGGCACCGGCGCGCACATCCTCGCCATCAAGGACATGGCCGGCCTACTGCGGGCGCCTGCCGCGGCCAAGCTGGTCAGCGCCCTGCGGGAGAGGTTCGACCTGCCGGTGCACCTGCATACGCATGACACCGCCGGAGGCCAGATCGGCACCCTGCTCGCAGCGATCGACGCCGGTGTGGACGCCGTCGACGCCGCGTGCTCGTCGATGGCCGGCACCACCTCACAGCCCAGCCTCTCCGCACTCGTCGCGGCCACCGACCACACCGACCGGCCGACGGGGCTGGACATCGAGTCGGTCTTCGCGCTCGAGCCCTACTGGGAGGCCACCCGACAGCTGTACTTCCCCTTCGAGAGCGGCCTGGCCTCCCCCACCGGCCGGGTCTACTTCCACGAGATCCCCGGTGGGCAGCTCTCCAACCTGCGCCAGCAGGCGACCGCCCTCGGGCTCGGCAACCGCTTCGAGGACATCGAGAACATGTATGCGGCGGCGAACCGGATCCTCGGCAACCTCGTCAAGGTGACTCCGTCGAGCAAGGTCGTCGGCGACCTCGCGCTCGCGCTCGTCGGTCATGGCGCCGATCCGGACGAGTTCGAGGAGAACCCGACGAAGTTCGACATTCCGGACTCGGTCATCGGATTCCTGGAGGGCGAGCTCGGAGACCCGCCCGGCGGCTGGCCCGAGCCGTTCCGCACCAAGGCCCTGCAAGGACGCCAGGCGAAGCCGCGGGTCACCGAGCTGACCGCGGAGCAGGAGGCGGCCCTCGAGAGCGACCCGCAGCGCACCCTCAACGCGCTCCTCTTCCCCGGCCCCACGAAGGAGTTCGAGGCCTCCCGGGAGCAGTACGGCAACCTCGGTGTCCTCGGCACCCGCGAGTTCCTCCACGGTCTCGACCAGGGTGAGGAGTACGAGGTCGAGATCGAGGCCGGCAAACGGCTCCTGGTCGGGATCAGCTCGATCGGCGAGGCGGACCGGCAGGGGATGCGCACGGTGATGTGCACCCTCAACGGCCAGTTCCGGCCAGTCCAGGTCCGGGACCGCAGCGTCGACGTGCAGGTCAAGGCGGCGGAGAAGGCCGAGCCGGGCAACCCGGCCCACGTCGCAGCGCCCTTCGGTGGCGTCGTCACTCCGACGGTGGCCGAGGGCGACAGCGTGGACGCCGGCGACGTCGTGGCGACGATCGAGGCGATGAAGATGGAGGCCAACATCACCGCCTCGCAGGCCGGCACCGTCGAGCGGCTGGCCATCGGCGAGCACGAGCACGTCGAGGGCGGTGACCTCATCCTCGTCATCGGCTGAGCATGTCACCGGGCTCAGACACCCGCCCCCTACCGCTGTCGTTCCGCGCCGTCCTTGCACACCGCTTAAGTTCGAGTGAAGCGATGTCGCCGCGACGCGACGGCATCACCCCTCTACGGAAGGAGCACGGCATGGGACTGGGTGACAAGATCGAGAACGCCAAGGACAACCTCGTGGGCAAGGCCAAGGAGGCTCAGGGCAAGTTGACTGACGACGAGGCCAAGGAGGCCGAAGGTCGCATTCAGCAGGGCAAGTCCGACCTGAAGCAGGCCGGCGAGAAGGTCAAGGACGCGTTCGACAACTGACCACCTCGACGCGGTAGCGCGTGCACCGTGCGCGCCACGCGTCGAACACACAGAGAGAAGCGCCCCACGAACGACACGTTCGTGGGGCGCTTCCCTGCTACCAGGACCCGCCTGAGGAGCCTCCGCCGCCGCCTCCCGAGAAGCCGCCACCGCTGCTGAAGCCGGAGCCTCCCGAGGATCCCGGGGTCGAGGCGAAGGTGCCGGCAGCGACGGTGTTGAAGCTGTCCATCGACGACGCCATCTGGCCGAACGAGCCGGACCCCACATACCAGGTCGGCATCGTGACGGTGTGGCCCGCGGCAGCGGCGGCCCGGGCGACCTCCTCGAAGGTCTCCGCCCACTTATCGGCGATTCCGAACACGATGGCATAGGGCAGGAACCGCGAGAAGATCTGCTCGGCCTCCTCCCACTTGATCTGGTTGGCCTCAGCGGTCTCCATGTACTGACGGAAGCCCAGGGCCTGAGCCAGCACGGCGCTTCCGTCGGCCGTGCGGTGGGCCATGCGCCTGCCGAGGATGACGGTGATGATGCCGGCGATGATCAGACCGCCACAGAGGATGAACCACGGCTGGAACGGCAGCCCCGTGTTGTTGAGGAAGTAGCTCGCCGGTCCCCCGCCGAAGAACAGGCCGAGGACGCCGAAGACGACGAGCGTCATGCCGAGTCCCTGCCACATCTGACGCACCGACTCCGGTGACCGACGGAACCAGCCGCGGTCGACGACCTCGGAGTACATGCGACGCTGGACGAGGTCGAGGGTCGGCTTGAAGTGGTTCTTCAGCTGCGAGAGCCGGATCGGCGAGCCACGGCGGAAGAGCCCGTCGAGGAGCGAGTTCTCGTACGGCAGCAGCGGCTTGGCGTTGGCCGGAGGAGTGAGCCAGGTCAGCTCCCAGTCGTCGCGCCCGAAGAAGCCCGACTTCTTCTTCTCCTCGATCCGGAGGAAGCCGCGCACCGCGAGGTCCACGATGGTGGCCGACACGTCGACGACATCGGCGGACTCGTCCTGGATCACGCCGACCAGACCCGGCTGGACACCCTCGGGCGGGTGGAACTGCACGACCGGGGTCGGCGTGCCGGCGCGGCGGACCTCGGCCTGCTCGCCGTGTCCAGGCGTCAGACCGGGGGTGAGCCCCGCATACCACTCATCGCGACCGCGCTTGTGGACGAGCACACCCATGAGCGCAGCGGCACCGATGGGGAGCAGAAGGCCGGTCCCGACGAGCAGCCCGCCGATGGCCTTCTGGGAGGTCTCGGAGAGGGGGGACGACTCCCCGAAGCCACCGCTGGAGTCGTACTCGACGAGCTCCGGGGTGAGGTCGCCGAAGGCGGACCGGGGGTAGGAGGCGATGATCGTGACGCCCTGGCCAGGGCCGATGTCCGGGGACGAGAAGGTCGCGGTCTCCCCCGGCGAGTGGGTGCACTCGTTCGTCGCACCGAGCTCGCCGTAGTAGCAGGCGGTTCGGGTCGCCGCTGCCGGGCCGGTCACCGTCGCTGAGATGCCTTGGTAGATGTTGTTGTTCGAGGGGGCGATGAGATTGAAGTAGAACTCGGCGGTGCCGTCCCCGATGTCGTTGACGATCTTCGCGAGCCGGTAGGAGACGATGTACTCCTGCACCCCCGACACGAACACGTTGGGGTCCCCGACGCGGATACGGACGGTGCTGCCGAAGTCCGAGACGTTCACGTCGCTGGGAGCGCCCGTCGGCGAGGACGCGCTGATGTCGCTGATCGCGTACCGGCGGTAGACGTCGTCACGGTCCTGATAGCCGACGTTCGTCGTCACGAGTCGCTCGATCCCCCGGCGCTGCTCCCCGCTCGGGAACTCCCAGGCGATCCGCTCGGTGACGATGACCGAGCCGTCCTCCTGGAGCTCGAAAGTCACGTTGAACGAGCGCGCCTGGTCTGCGGTGACCACCGGGAACGTGACGCCCGCCTGCGCGCCCGTCGGGACAGCGACGAGGACGGCGAACCCGAGGATCAGCCCGAGGAGGCTCCCCAGGCGTCGAGCAGGACGGAGCAGCATCTCAGGTCCCCTTGTATCGAGCACTCATCGCCCGGTCGACCTCGCGGCGGTCCTGCCGCTCGCGAAGCGCCTGGCGCTTGTCGTGGAGCTTCTTGCCCTTGGCCACGCCGAGCTCGACCTTGACCCGACCGTCCTTGAAGTACATGGAGAGCGGCACGATCGTGTGTCCCGTCTCGCGCGTCTTCTGCGCGAGCTTGTTCAGCTCGGAGCGGTGGAGGAGCAGCTTGCGGCGGCGGCGCGGCGTGTGGTTGGTCCACGTGCCCTGGACGTACTCCGGGATGTGGACGCCCTCGAGCCACAGCTCGTCACCGCGGAAGGAGGCATACCCGTCGACGAGTGAGGCCCGGCCCATCCGTAGGGACTTCACCTCCGTGCCCATGAGGACCAGGCCCGCCTCGACCGTGTCCTCGATGTGGTAGTCGTGACGGGCCTTCCTGTTACTCGCGATGAGCTTGCGCTCCTGCTCCTTGGCCATGATCGACAACGCTACCTGCTCGGTGGCTCCGGACGTGCGCGACTATTCACCGCATACGGACTGCTGGGGATGCATCGGGCGGCCGGCTTGTGCTTTCGCCGTGGCCGCACCTGGCGCGCCCGGACCGACCGACCGTCAGAGCCAGCGGCGCGGATCGACCGGCGTGCCGTTCTCGTAGGTCTCGAAGTGCAGGTGCGGGCCGGTGGACAGTCCCGTGCTACCGAGGTAACCGACGGTCTGACCGCGGCTCACGCTGCCGCCGCGGACGGCAAAGCTGTTGAGGTGCTTGTAGACCGTGACGAGGTTGACGCCCCTCACCATGCCGTGGTCGATCATGAGCGTGTTGCCGCCGCCGCTGGTCCAGCTCGCGGAGATGACGCGGCCGCTGGTCGCGGCGACGATCCGGGTGCCCGTGTTGCCGGCGTAGTCGCGTCCGGCGTGGAGCCGCGAGTAGCCGAGGATCGGGTGCATCCGCCAGCCGAACTCCGAGGAGACCCAGCAGCCGGACGGGCACGGACGCGTGAGGACCGACGACGAGGAGCCACCTCCGGACGATCCACCGGACGAGCCACCCGATGAGCCTCCGGAGGACGAGCCGCCGGACGACGAGCCACCGGACGAGCCGCCGGATGAGCCGCCGGAACCGGACGA
>Ga0209509_1001080_pt1 | contig 21883 bp, 19 predicted proteins | sample BioC13SIPDNA_FD_185743 | JGI IMG/M metagenome (GOLD analysis project Ga0209509, IMG submission 185743) | Anaerobic biogas reactor microbial communites from Washington, USA - Biogas_R1_A C13 SIP DNA (SPAdes) (version 2) | ecosystem: Engineered > Bioreactor > Anaerobic > Unclassified | place...
GTTGTCTTCACAAAGTGGAGCGATGGCTAGATTGGCTGGCATGAAATGGGGAGGGTGTATGAACTTGATACCCTCCTCAATGGCCATGTTGGCCGCTGTGGTCGCTCCGGCACTCGTGGATTGGTCGTCATAGCCCACCAACTCGATGTCATAGTGAGTGGACCCCACGGTAACCCCGCCCATCTCGTTGAGTAGATCCTGCGTCGGTCCGATTGCGTCGTAAAGTGTTCTGAAATTCACAGACATATCGCCCGTAGCAGACGTAATCACCCCAACCCTAAGAGTGTCATCCTTGGCAGCACCTGCTCCGGTCTCACCTAGTTCGGAAACGGTCGGGGTACTCACATTCTCATTAACGTCCCCCGTATTACTGCCTGCTTCCGTTGTGTCAGCCCCGGTGCTAGTCGGTGGCTCCGGGCTCGCCCCACCGCAACCCGCCACAAGCACACTAGCCAGAAGCAGCACAAATACAAGCCCCGTTAGCACGAACCATTTCTTCATGACAGTGCCTTTCTTGTTGGAGTCCACAATCAGATGAAGGCTTTCTATGCCACAGCGTGCTATCTGACAATTCCCAACCTACCTCGGTGTTATCGGGAGCCCACGTTTCGCGCCGTTCCCTTTCAGTCATGTCCTATCGAGAGCGCACTCACCTCCTCGGGAAGGAGCAGAGAGAAGGTCCTAGCATGCAGTCTCGGTCAGTGGGGCCCAGGAGATGGGGATAAGGGCCCTTGCCCCGCCTTGGCCTGGCGTTGCCATTCCCTCAGGCCTACCCCTTGCCCAAGAACCACTCCCGCGGCCCAGTTTCTTGGCCAGGATGGCCGCCAGAAGTAGACCGACGTGCACCGCATCATGACGGATGCCGCCGGTCCCTCCAAGTCCAGCGCTCCTCTGTCCGCTATGTCCGGGTCACATCACGGATGAGCCGCATTGGCCTCATCGACCAACGTCATGAACTCCACTCCGAAGTCCCCGAAGCCCGTCAACCTTTCCTCGACGATGGGGGCGCAGGCCTCTCTCCAGCGGTCGCGTTCGGCTCCTTCCGCTATGAAGACCTCACAGCCATTCTCGACGAGCTTGTCGTAGTTCGGCTTGAGGATATCAGTATGGACCTGGTTGAGTTCGACGCAGGCCGCCGTGACCTCTTCCTGCAAGATCTGCTGTATGTCGGCGGGCATGGCGTTCCAGACGTCCAAGTTGATGTGCATGCCGTAGTTGCCGGCCAGACCCGCCATCCAGGTAGAGTGCTTGCCCACCTTGTACAACTCCGCTATCCACATGTAGGTCGTCGCCCCCTGAACGGCGTCCACCACTCCCTTTTCTAAGTTGGAATACGACTCGGTCCAGTCGATGATGACCGTTTCGGCCCCCAAAGCCTGGAACGCATCCACGTGGGCGGCAGAGTTGACACCCACGAGCAGTCCGTCCCAGTCTTCCAAGGTCTTCAAGGGCTTCCTGCCGATCACTTCCACGAACCCGATATGAGTGAGGCCGAGCACCTTCTGGTTGAACCGCTCGCTGATCATGCTGTCATAGAGAGCGACCATCCTTTCGTCGTGCGCGGCCTGTAACGCCTCGGCGTTGTTGAAGATGAAAGGCAGTTCGACGATAGCCATCCGCGGATCGAGGCCCGCATACATGCCCAGGACAGTGAAGGTCATCTCTGTAGCCCCGGTCCTGCAGGCATCCAGTTGCTCGGGTACAGCGATGAGCGAGCCGCCCGGGTAACACTGGATCTCATACGTCCCATTAGTGCGGGCGTTGAACCTGTCCGCCATCGCTTGAGCAGGAACGACCAATGGGTCACCTTCGGGTGGTCCCATGGGCAGTCGGAGCACGATCTTGTCTGCGGACGGCGCAGCCGTGGACGCAGTGGTAGTCTCGGTGGGTGGCTCGGTGGGCGCGGTCGTGGTCTCAGTGGGTGGCGCCGTGGTCTCGGTAGGCGCCGACGTGGTGGTCGTAGCCTCTTCGGAATCGCCGCAACTCGCCATCAGGGGACTGATCAATAACAGCAGAGCCAGAATCGCGATCGGGAATAACTTGCAGAGACGGTTCATCATCGATATCCCTCCTGAACAGACGTCACGCTCTCGTCCCGTAACAGACGGCTACCCACTCCTCCTCTCCGATAGCATGTTTGCCCTAACCCAGAACAGTGGACGCGCACTCATGCCCCGCGGGGCCGGTTAGAAATCGGAATAAGAAGAACCGGGGACACGATAGATCCACAGGCTGCGTGGTCGTGCCGGGAAGGAGATAACCAGATGGCCAGATCGACAGCCCCGGCCTGGTCGGTACTTCGCGCTGACTCCGCGTTGGAACCACCCCCCACACGAAGCGATACTGAACATTGTTCAGCTAACACCGTTCAGAAACATAGCAGGGCCATCCCTGGCTTGTCAATCGGCGGCGCAGGGTGGCGCCGTCGCCACCCTGCGCGACGTTCTCTCAGTCCATGACGACGGCCGCCCTCACCACCTTGCCGGCTGCAGCTTGTTTGATCGCCTCTTCGGTATCCTCAAGCCTGAAAGTATGCGAAATCACCTTGTCCCAGGGGTACTTGTCGATGGTCCGCTCCATGAGATCAAGAACGTCGGCCATGGTCGCCGCCTTGAACTGAGCCGAACCGATGAGACGTAGGCCCTTGTTGATGAAGGGCCCCATCTCGATAGTCACCGGGTACGGTCCCACCAGACCCACGGTCAGATAGGTGCCGCCGATGGCCAGCATCTCGAGTCCCTCCGGCACCACTTCCGGAGCGCCCGCAACAACCTCCAGGACGACCTCGGGTCCCACACCCTTGGTGAGTTCCCGCACTCTTTCTATTCTGCTCTCCGGGGTCGGGTACTCCGTGCCGTCGATGGTGTGATCGGCGCCGAAAGCCCTGGCCAGCTCCAGCCTCTCGGCGCGCTTGTCGACGACGATCACCCTCGCTCCTCGGTCCTTCATCATGGGGGCAGCGCAAAGCCCCAGCCCTCCCGCTCCCTGAATGAGGCCCCAAGAACCCATCGGGAAGTCGACTTTGGTGAGCGCGTAAGCCACCGTCGCCGCGGCGCAGTCCACGTACACGGCCGCCGAATCGGGAACCACATCCGGTACCTTGTACACCCACTGGCCTGGGTTGAGGTAGTAGTACTCGGCGAACGCGCCTTTGAAGTGCGGCCAGTCGTCGGAAGTGGTCCCCTGGTGCTCCTTCCGGTTGGGGCACGGGACTACCTCCCGCAGGCACGAGGGACATCTCCCGCAGAGCATGGACGGTGACCACAGCACCCGATCGCCCACTTCCAGACGACGGCCTACGGTGTCCGTGCAGACACCCTCGCCCAGTTCGTGCACTCTGCCGACGAACTCGTGTCCCAGTATCGAAGGCTTCTGCCTGACACCCTTCGGCCCGCCGAACTCACCCAAGTAGGCATGGACATCAGACCCGCAAATGGACGCCATGGAGATCTTAAGCACCATCGCCCCCGGCTTGGGAGAGGGCACCGGATACTCACGCATTTCCCAAGGGATCCCCGGACCGAAATTGACCACCGCCTTGCCCATCAGAGCACTCATCCTGTGATTCCCTTCCTAATCGTCACTGCCAGTTCATGGCCGGCCATCTACCGACGCCGCCGACCCATCACACGCGACACCTTGGTACCTTGACCATCTCGGGCACCATGAGCGCCTCGGAAAGTATGACCCTTTGGTGTCAGGACCGCAATCCACATGGTCCCCAGACATGGAGGTCACCCGGTGGCAGTCGCACCGGCGATACGCCCGGAGTTGATAGCAAAACCCGAGCTCATGCCCGAGCAGTGCCGTATCGGATAGGTGTCTCCGTACATCGCTCCGGCCGCATCGTACCCGGCCGCGAAGAGTCCTGGGATGGGTTTCCCCTTGTCGTCGACGGCCTCACACCTCTCGTTGATCCTGATGCCCCCGATGGTCCCCAGACAGATGGCGCGCGCCCGGGTGGCATAGAAGCGCGGCCCCCTGAGAGGCCGCAGGTAAGCAGGGTCCTTCGCGAAGAGGTCGTCGTGGCCCTTCTCGCAGAAATTGTTGTATTCGTCGACGCTGCGCTGCAATGTGCCGGGATCGACATCCATCTTGACCGCCAACTCAGCCACGGAGTCCGCCCCGAAGACCTCAGGGTCCCCTTTGCGGACCGCCGCCTCCACGTCTCTCTCCAGCTCCATGAGCTTCGAGCCGGGCGTCAGCCCGGTGCCGTGGGCCTTGTCGATCCCGTTCTCCGCCAGGCGCTTGACCACCGTGCTATCGAAAATGCTGTAGTTGCAGCACTGCTTCGTGCGGACGCTCGCGTTGCCTATGGACGACTCGTAGAAGCCGATGGTCTCGTCGCAGAAGCGCACTCCTTCGGCGTCCACCCAGAGGTCGGGCTGCACAGTGGCATATTCTAGAGGCGTCTTCTCAGAGTGCCCCGGCCCGATGGGGCCCACGCGAAAGAGCTCAAGAGTGCCCAGACCCATTCTGCCGGCCCCCGCCTCCCAGGCCATGCGGATACCGTCACCCATTTTGCCCACGTTACCCACCGGTACCACGTTGAGATCCAGGTCCAACCCCGCGTACTTCTTGACCCACTCCTTGTTGTTCGCATAGCCGCCGCTGGCGATGACCACCGCCGCGGCTTCTACCTCACTCTCCTGCCCGTCCACCTCTAGGATGACTCCCTTGACGGCACCTCCCGTCTTGATGAGCCTTGTCGCCGGAGTAGCCACTCTTAAAGTCACGCCCCGCTCCTTGGCTCGGGAAGCCAGCACCCGCACTACTGCTTCCCCCGCCCCCTTGGGGACGTGGTAGGTACGAGGCGCGTCGGGCATGTTGTTCATCAGGTCGATGAACTCTACCCCCTGCTTTTCCAACCAGGTGATGGTAGCGGCGGACGTGTCGACGATGGTCCGCACCAGGCGCGGATCCGCCCTCCAGTGGCTGTGTTCCATGATGCTCTTGAAGGCCTGATCGCGCGTGTAGGTGACAAACCTGGCCCGCTGCATGTGACTCTCCACCGCGAAGGTGCCCTGGAAGAAGTTCGAGGTACCGCCCAGCGCGCGCTGCTTCTCACAGACAACGACCCTTGCTCCCCTGTCTGCTGCCGTCAACGCCGCGGAAAGACCGGCGACGCCGGAACCGATGACTACGACGTCTGCGCCCGTGGAGTTGCTCACTATGATGTCCTCTCATGCGATCGCAGGGAAGATACTCACACGACGGCACAAGAGATATGAGGCCGTGTGGAGCCTCCAGTCTAGTCTCTCCGGGTCAGGGATGGCAACATGATCGAGACTGAGGAGCTACCATGGCAGAGCCCCGACAGAAGACCGGAGAGGATGCACCGATGTCCCCGGAAGCAGTCGAGGTGTGAGAGAGCGCAGAGAATCAGGCGCCGACGCGGAATTCAAGTAGCTATCGCTTGCATGTGTGGACAAATATTGCAGGACAACCAAGAGCATACAAAACACAAGAGACCTGACCATCGCACGGATGACACCGCAGCGAGACAGACCTACCTCGGCGGCAAAGGGCTGATAGTATTCCTGGCCCTCCTCACCGCGTTTGTGCCCCTGTCGACCGATCTCTATCTGCCTGCCCTACCCACAATCACGGCATATTTCGACGTGCCCGAGTACCAGACGAACCTGACTTTGATCATGTTCTTCATCTTCTACGCGCTCGGGACTCTGATGTGGGGCCCGTTCAGCGACAAGTACGGACGCCGACCCATACTAATCGTCGGGCTGAGTGCCTACACCGTGGCCGGCCTCCTGTGCGCAGTCTCAGCCGATATCTACCAACTCATGCTCTTCCGGGCCCTGCAGGCCATCGGGGCCGGTGCCGCCAGCGCCGTGTCGGTGGCCATAGTCAAGGACGTGTACCGTGGCAGAAGACGCGAGGCCATATTGGCGGTGATACAGTCGCTGGTGGTGATCGCGCCCGCTGTAGCTCCCATCCTGGGTGCCTTCCTGCTCAACCTGACCTCCTGGAGAGGGACCTTCGTCGCACAGGCGATCATCGGCGTAACGGTAGTGGCGGGATCGGTGGCCTTCCGAGAGACGCTGGGAGAGAGGACGGGGGTCAGCGTCCTACGCACGTTGGGCCGGCTGGGCGTGGTACTCAAGAACCCGGGATTCGCCTCCCTGCTGCCCATATTCTCGCTCATAAGCATCTCCAACATGGCCTTCATCGCCGCCTCATCGTATATCTATCAGGACGATTTCCGGGTCTCCAGCCAGATATATAGTCTCTACTACGCGCTAAACGCAGTCGGCATGATGTTCGGCCCCGCGGTCTACATGCGGCTCTCCAGGCGATTCGAACGCTTCTCCATAATCACCGGCTGCTTCGTGGTCATGATAGTGAGCGGAGTCCTCGTCTACGTATGGGGAGAGTCCGCCCCGTGGGCCTTCGCGCTGGCACTGTTCCCCACAGGCGTTATGACCACCTGCTCCCGACCGCCGCTCACCTACCTGCTGCTCGACCAACAGCGGGCGGATACCGGCTCGGCCTCAGCACTGATGAGTTCCGCAAAATTGGTGATGGGGAGCGTAGGTATGATGATCATATCCCTTGACTGGGAGAGCCTCATCCACACCGTGGGAGCGCTGAACGTGGTGATCGGGGCGATGTCCGCGGGGCTCTGGCTCCTGGTGCAGAAACGGTCGCTCCTCAAGAAGTCGGAGGAAGAAGCCTAGGCCCTAGTCGCGCATGGAGACGGTCCGCATGATTGCACCGCATCGGGTCATCCGCCGTGAAGAGCGCGCAACGACTTGAGAGCCGCCCCTGCCCGGGCGGCAATGATCCCCGCATCGGGCGAGAGATCATCCAAGACCTCCAGCACGGGCTGGAGGATCTCCGCAAGGACACTGTTCCGCGCCGACAGATCTTTGAGGATGTGATGGCCTCCCCGTCGGAACCCTTTTGAGTCTGCATGCTGGGTCAGAGCTTCCAAGACGTGGGGAACGGAACGGTTGCCCAAGGCGATGAGCGCGACCGCCGCCAGCCAACCTATCTCCGACCGCCGGTCACCGAGCAGCTCTATCAACCCAGGTATAGCACCCGGCTCGGGAACCTCGGTGAGGGCCTTCGCGGCCTCCCAGCGCAACCGGGGCTCAGGGTCGGCCAGCATCCCCACCAACGCCTCGAGGGCCGGCTCGCCTATGGCGGCCAACGTCTCCCGGGCCCGCAACCGAGAGGTGCCCTTGTTGCTCTTCAGATCCTGAAGCAGTGGTCTCAGCCAGTCGCCATCCATGTTGCAGCTCCCCCCGGTCGTTCAGCCCGCCCGCTCACCCAGGCCACCCCGTCGAGCAGGCACACCTCCTCACTCAGCGTAGTCCAGGCTCCACGGCAAGGCAAGCCCGGCATACGCCGGGCTTGAAGCCTCCGATCTCACAGCGCCGACTCCACGATAGAGGCGATCTCCTCAGGGGTCAGCTCGATCGGGTTGCCCTTCATGCTGCTGGCTCGCGCTGCCTTCTCCGCGAGTTCGGGGATGTGCCTCGAAGTCACCCCGTACGCGGCGAGACCGGCAATACCCAGATCCCCGGCCAGCTCCTCCAGCCACCCCCCGAGATCGTCGGCTAGCGAGCGCGGGTCGTCGGTGAGAATGCGCGCCACGATATCGTAACGAGCCAGAACCACACTCTCGGGATCGCGCTCGCGCAGGGCACGCAGATTGACCGCGACTACCTTCGGTAGCAGGGCGGCACAGAGCGCTCCGTGGGGAGCCGAGACCATGCCGCCCAGCGGTCCCGCTATGCCGTGAACCGCGCCCAGGCCCGCATTCGCCAGCGCCAACCCGCCGAAAAGACCGGCCACCGCCATGTCCTCACGGGCCCGGACATCCCGCCCCCGCTCAAAGACGGCGCGCAACGACCGGGTCGCCCGGGTCATGCCCTCCCGGCAGATCCCGTCGGTCAGAGCGTTCGCCTTCCTCGAGACGAAGGGCTCTATCAACTGAGTGAGCGCATCGAGCCCGGTCGTCGCTGTGATGCGGGGCGGCAGGTCGTACGTCAGTTCCGGGTCGACCACGGCGGCCTTCGCGAGCATAAGCGGGCTACGCAGGCTCACCTTGACCCTGTCCTCCGGCGAGATGAGCACGGAGTTGCTCGTCACCTCCGAGCCGGTTCCCGCCGTTGTCGGGATAGCGATAAACGGTAGGGCCGGTTCGACCGGCCTCCTTCCTTGTCCGATGATCTCCAGATAATCGAGCACGTCACCCGGGTTCGCGGCCAATAGGGCGATGGCTTTGGCTGCGTCCAGAGCCGCACCGCCTCCCAGACCGATGACGCAATCGCAGCTCTCAGCGCGGGCCAACCCGCTCCCTTCGCGAACCATATCGATCTCCGGCTCGCGGGGAATGCCGAACGTGACGGTGTCTACTCCTTCTTTCTGAAGGAGGGCCAACAAGGTATGCGCCCGAGCCGGCGTGCGCCCCGTCACCACCAACACACGCCGACCCAAAGAGGCGGTCATCACACCGACCTCACGCAGTCGTCCGGGCCCGAAGACCACCCGAGCGGCGGTCATGAAGTCAAAGCACATGTCACCAACCCTCAGGTCCAGGGAAAACACTGGTGTACTTAACGCTGTAACGGGGCTCGGCCATCATCGGCGCTACCCGCTCCCTCCAGGCCAGATAGTGCTCCGTCTCCTTGTGATCCTCCGGGGCCTCGAGCGTCCGATAAGCTTCGACCAACACGAAACGCGTGGGGTCGTCCTCTTGTTGGACCACGTCGAACCGAGCTATTCCAGCCTCTGTGAGACTTTTGGCGGCGTTCTCCTTGGTAGCCTCCTTGAACTCCTCCACCCACTCCGGCAACACAGCGACATGAACATGTACGATCAGCATGGCCGAGCCTTCCATGACTCCTCCTTCAAGGCGATTCCTCCTTGAGTTTAGTCCTCGAGGGCCTCCGGGCATAGGACCTATTAACGCTTCTCACGACAGAACCCGGCCCGGTTGTGCGGGCACTCAATCTGCTATCTTGTGGCATCGGCAAGACGGGAGTCTGACCTCCTTTTGAGCAACCTCAAAGAAACCGACAAACACCGGCGGCGCCGGGTCTTACTCGCCGTCGCTTCCATCATCGCTCTGTTCGCGCTCCTCGTCGTGGTGGACTCCGTACTCTATTACGGCAAGATACACACCGGGGTGAGCATCGCCGGACGGAGTGTGGGCGGTATGACCCATGACGAAGCCACCGCCCTTCTCAACCGCATGGCCGTGGATGACGCCGACAGCGCCGTCACCCTATCCAGCGGACTCAAGACCTGGACGGTCTCTCCTGCCGATCTCGGCGTCGAGATCGACGGAGCTCAAGCGGTCTCCACAGCTATGGAGGTGTCCCGGAGGAGCAACTTCCTGGTCGATCTGGGCCGGCGCTTCAAGCTGTACTTCGTTCACGAAGACATCCCCGTCCAGGGGACGGCCGATCAGACCAAGGTAAACGACTTCATCTCCGAACTGGCCGGGGATCTGGAGATACCTCCCGTGAACGCAGGTCTGCGCATCGCGGAAGACAAGGTCGCGGCGGTGAAGGGCCAAAAAGGGCTGGTGGTGAACCGCCCCGCACTCCGCAGACAGTTGCTGCCGCTCCTTCTGACCTTCAGCCCGGCGAAACTGTCTGTCCCAATGCGGATCGAGAAACCTGCCATCCAGGCCGAGGACTACCAGTTGGCGCTCGTGCAGGCCAAGACGATGATCTCTTCGCCGGTGACACTCAAGTCCGGGGACAAGACATGGACCCTGAGCGCCGAACAGATAGCCGCCTTCATGGATTTCACGGCCAAGGATAGTGACGGCGTAGCCACCCTTGAGGCCTTCCTGTCGGCGGATAAGATGAGCCCCTTCCTGAAAGACATCGCAGGCTCTGTCAACAAGAAGCCGGCGAATGCGAGCTTTAAGAGCAATGGAGAACAGGCCTGGGTGGAGCCGGGTGTGGTGGGTAAGGCCTTAGACCAGAAGAAGACCGCCGAAGCCCTCACCGCCGCCGCCCTCAAAAGGGCCGACCGTACGGCGACGATCGTACTGACCACCGTAGAACCGGCGTTGACCACCGAGGAGGCCGAGGCCATGGGCATCAGGGACAAACTCGCCGGCTACACGACCAAGTGGGTGGGCACTAAGGACCGCCAGACCAACGTGCGGATCACTACCGAGTATGCAAGCGACGTGATCCTGGCACCCGGAGAGATATACGACTTCGACAAGCAGATCGGACCGCGTACCGAGGCCCGGGGGTACAAGCCGGCGCCGGGCATCATCAAGGGCGAACTGGAGGACCAGTTGGGAGGGGGAATCTGCCAGGTATCGACCACCCTCTTCAACGCAGCCTTCTTCGCCGGCCTGGAGATCGTGGAGCGCAAGAACCACTCTATCTATATAGACCACTACCCCAAGGGTCGCGACGCAACGGTGAGCGACGGCGGACCCAACATGCGCTTCCGAAACGACACCGCCCGCTACATCCTCGTCCGAGGCTACTCGAACGGCGTCACCACCACATTCAACATCTATGGCACCGACGACGGGCGCGAGGTCACCCACTCCACCAGTGACTTCTACGACGAGGTGGAGATGGAGACATATAAGATCAAGGCATCATGGCTGAGTCCGGGAACCACTTATGTCAAGGTCACGGGGCAGCCGGGCAGATCGATCAAGGTGGTGCGCAAAGTCACGGCCAAGGACGGGACTGTGATCCACCACGACACCTTCATAAGCGTGTGGAAAATGATCACCCGAGAGGTGGAGATAGGCACCGGCTCCACCACCACGACTGCACCCTCATCCACCACCGGCTCCGGGTAGACGGGACGGACCGCTACGACCGCGTTCGGTTCCTTGCGTTCGAGCTACTTCGAACGGAGCCGCTCTCTCCGCCTGAACTCCTTGTTGACCGCCCGCTCCAACACCCGGTCGACCTTGAGCGCCGCGGCGGTGGGATCGCCCTCTTTGCATTTCAGGTCGCTTGCGGCCTCGGTCAACCACTCCACCGCCGTGTCCGGTTCCACTTTTCCCGTGTCTATGACAATGTCGAACAAGGTGATGTCGTCCGGTGAAAGGCCGTATGAAGTCCTCGCGAAATCGGCGTTGAGCGCGTCCTTCTCCGCTACGTATACTGCAGCCTCCTCCATGGTCAATTGATGTTCTTCGCTCACCCGCTCGATCCTCAGGGGAAGCGGCGCCTTGACCCGCACGTTGATCACATCACACAAACCTTGTAGCGGCGCGAAGCAGCCTCGTCCCAGCGACACCACGTTGCCGTGGTGCGCTATAGCCAGTGTGACCGACCGCAACATGGAATTGATCTCGTCTCTTTCCATCCCTCTCCTGGTGAAACGATCCCAGAGATCGGGCACGGACTCGTAGACCTTCGGAGTGGTCTCATACCCGCACTGCAGCATGAGCCTCTCAGCCGTCCCATAGTCGGCCAGGTGATAGTCCAGAGACCGGACCAGTCTCTCTGCGATGTAACGTCCCTTGCAGCCCGCCTGCCTGAAGATTGTGATCACAGCCACGGCATTCTCCTTATCCTCACGGATCCCACTTCGCCTGATTCACACACGCCGGGTTCATGCACTCCAGATCGCATTCACGCCAGATCAAGTTCGGTTCTACGTATGAGATCGTCTTGTATGCCCTCGTACAGCTCGACGAAGTACGCACTGAAGCCCGCGATGCGGACCACCAGGTCTCTGTGCGCCTCGGGGTTCTTCTTGGCCTTGCGGACCGGCTCCGTGTACTTAGCAGCCTTGTCGTAGCAGACTCGAGCGTAGTGTTTGATCATCGCGGTGGCGGCGTCACATACCACCACGGCGGACTTGTAAAACAGATATTTCTCAACGTCGTTCCCCATCAGATCGCCCCGGTGAGCGTCCACCCACCCTTGGGCCTGTTCACGGATGGCGGCATACCCCTGATTGATCACCTTGGGGTAGCCGGCTATCAGATGTCCGCTGGGAAGATCGCCGATGGGTACCCCCGTGAAGTAACTGGAGGCGCCGATGGCGCACCAATCCTCGTATCCATCGGGATACCATGCGTCCATGCGATCTGTAACCGTTTTTCCCTTCCAGAAATCCCTGATGGAGAAGAGCTTATCCTTCTCCTCCTCGGTCACGGACAGCCTGGTGCCCATGTCCTCGCGGTGAGAGACCCCATCCTGATCGCGTTCCCACAGCCCGGCCCTCTTCCGGCCAGACGCCACAGCCCAGGAAGCTGGTGCCGAAGTTGCCGACGACGAGCCCGAACTCCTCGACCCGGCACGTCATCCGGGAGCACACGTCGTAAGTGGCCTGAGCCCTCTTGATCTCTGGGGGAGACAGCAGGTTCTTCGCGTACGACTCGGTGATATTCAGCGCTCGCTCGGCATCAATGGCTATGGTCCTGTCCCGGATCAGCTCGCGCATCAATGCAATCCGCTCGGTAGACGCTCTGAACTGCTTCATCTCACGCCCCCACTTTCGAAGAGCCGGCCATCACACCTGCGATTCGCCTATTTTACTTGTGCGGCAGAGAGAAGTGGCTGTGAAGCTCGAAGTGGCCGTGAAGCCCACCTTGGCCGTGAAGCTCGAAGTGCCGTGAAGCCCACCGTGGCGCGTCACCGTCCAGTCAGAGCCGTGTGAGGTAATCGGCGGGCACGCTACCCGTTTCGCCGCCGGCTGAGGTAGTCTGGAGTCGGTGGAACACAGCGCAGAAGTGGGGCCTTGCACTAGGAGGAGACAATGGCAACGGGCAGCAGTGAAGAACCATGCGTGAATGAACGCAGCAGCTGTCGCCGGAAAGCCAACGCCGCCTTGGCCTACCGGGGACGGTTGGAGGCCTTGAGCGAGGGGATCGTCAAGGACTGCTCGACGGCCGAGTGCCATACTCACATCGACTTTGAACCCATCCCATCCCGCCAGGCGGTGATAGAGATCATCGACTGGTGCCGCGAGCTCCTCTTCCCTGGATTCTTCAGCCGGACCAGAGTCGACCCGGTCAACTTCCGCTATGCCATCGGACAGACCACCACCGCCCTCTTCGACCTGCTCTCCGAACAGATAACCTTGAGCATCCGACATGAGTGCTTCCGCCTCGAGTCACCCTGTACCGACTGTGAGACACGTGGCTACGACGGAGCGCTCAAGGTGTTGGAGAGCATTCCGGCCATCCGGCGGGTGCTCGCCTCGGACATCAAGGCCACGTTCGACGGAGACCCGGCGGCCCGGACCACGGACGAGATCGTGTACAGCTACCCCGGCCTACAGGCCATCGCCGTCTACCGCGTAGCCCACCAGCTGTTCGAGCTGGATGTGCCCATGCTGCCGCGCATGATAACCGAGCACATGCACGGTGTGACGGGCATCGACATCCATCCCGGAGCTGAGATAGGCGAAGGGTTCGTGATCGACCACGGCACAGGCATAGTCATAGGCGAGACCACGCAGATCGGTAATAACGTACGCGTCTACCAGGGCGTCACCTTGGGGGCCTTGTCCCTTCCCAAGGGAGCCGGTGATCAGTACCGGGGCAAAAAGCGACACCCGACTATCGAGGATGACGTCATCATCTACGCCGGCGCCACCATACTGGGCGGAGACACCGTGATCGGTGCACGTTCCATCCTCGGCGGCAATGTCTGGCTGACCGAATCCGTGCCGCCCGATACCAGCGTGATGATCGAGAACCCCCGGCTCATCAAGACGAGCAGGAGCCATTAGGTTGCCAAGCGGTGCCGCTCCTAGAGGCCGATGCTCTCCATGCCGGTTCCATTGGCCACGTGCCACGAACGCGAGCCGGGCAGCCGCTTGAGCGCCGCCATGAAGGCTTTGTTGCGGGCGTCCTTGCGCCAGTTGCGGATGATCCACATTCCCCAACCGTGGAACAGCAACTTCGTGAAACGCAGGGTGACAAGCAGCTTGAGCCATTGCCGCTTGGAGTAGAAGCGCATATAACCACGCAGGACTTCCCTCTGCAGTTCGTAGGGTGTCATCTGCTTGGGAGTGAAGACCACGTGGTGGGCGTCGTACAGGTGCCAGCGCTTATCGAAGATGCGACCTTCCTCCTCCAACCGATCGAACATGGGAGTGCCGGGCAGCGGAGTGAGGATGTTGAGCATCACCGTGTCGATTCGGTGCTTGAGTGCGAAACCCACCGTGTCGCGCACCGCTCCCTTGGGGTCTTCATCCGCTCCCAGCACGAACATGCCGTGGCTGGCGATGCCGTACTCGTGCAGCGTCTTGACGGACCGGACGATATCCTCCACGCTCTGCGACTTGTGATACTCGTCGAGAGTCGCTTGATTCACGGACTCGAGGCCCAAATACACCCGGTTGCAGCCCGAGCGTTGCATCAGCTCAAGCAGCTCGCGGTCACGCACGACGTCGGTGCGCACCTGGGCCGACCAAGGCATGATCAAACCCTCGTCGATCATCATGCAGAGGAGAGTCTTGAGACGCTGCTTATCGGCAGCCATATTGTCGTCGTAGAAGAATATCTTGCGCGCCTTGCTCTGCTTGATCTCGGCGATCACGCTCTCGGGCGACCGGAATCGGTATTTCCGGCCGAACATAGCCGTCACCGAACAGAAATTGCAGGCGAAAGGACAGCCCCAGCTGGTCATGATGGGCGTCGTGCCCATCCTCTCGTGGCCATGGATCAGAGTCAGATCGGGGAAGGGCAGTGTGTCGAGCTCCGCGCACCGCGCGCGATCGGCGTTGTGCACCACCTCTCCTTCGTGCAGGTAGGAAAGACCGGAGATGGTGGACAGCTCGCGCCGGCCGGAGAGAGCCTCGATGAGCTCAGTCATGAAGGCCTCGCCGCCTTCACCTCGAGCCACATAGTCGGCATGCTCAAGTGCTTCAGCCGCCATGAAAGTGACGTGTGGGCCTCCCATGACCACCGGTATACCGCGAGCCCGGATGCGATCGGCGAACTGATAGCCGGTCATCGCAGTCGAGGTGGTCGTCGAAATGCCGACGAGGTCCGACGCGTACACGTCTTTCCAATCGATGGCGGAGAACTGTGGAACGTAGATAGACACATCGTGCCCCTGGGAGGCGAGGGAGGCTCCGATCGCCGGCAGACCGAGGCGCGGCATCATGACTTTGCTGAACACGTTCATGCCGGGTGGCTCCGGCTCGATGAGGCGGATTCTCATTCATAGCTCCTTAGATACATGCCTGTCGGCACGTCGATCACGGCTGCGCAGGATCGCTTGGGGACAATTGTCAACCTCAGGAGACAGGAAGGTCAGACACCAGGCCGCAGCGCACCAGTAGATCGCCGAACTGCCTTTGTATCCAGGCCCGCCAGACTCCGCCGGGTCTCTCATCTAGTTCACAGAGCGTCTCCACCAACTCCCGCGCGCTCGCACGCAGTTGAAGCTGACCGCCGTGGCATCTATCCATAGTCACACGAGCTCCTTGTCGCTGTATCGATGTCAGAAGCCCACGACCCGGAGCACCCCCCAAGGCCGCCAGACTCCTCTTTCGTCGTCCGGGTCCTGAAGCATCGTACCCCATACCGCCTCCGTGCGTAGGGAGCTGCGCTCGCCCGCGGGAGCCAGGCCATCCGATACCTGCCGTAACGATCTGGCCTACCCGCCGATCCACCCGCGTCGAAGGGCAGGAACGGCACGATGCGAGCGGGGCTGCATTGCTTCGCGCCCCGGTGACGGTTCTTGAGCACCGTGATCCAGATCGCTCCTCCCTACCCCCGGCCTTAGAGACCATCGGCCAAATTTCACCGGCAGAAATGGAAGAGATGTTCTATCGTGAGGAGGTTCCGGCTGGAGAGGCGGGACTCAAACAGATAGTCTCCACTGAACCCGGCGGCTCATAGCGCCGTGTCGGCAGTAGTTGCCGCTAGTCAGGCTTGCTTGAGCACGGACGGTTGAGGAATTGGTGACGCTGTGATCGAGGCGTGCAGGTTCCATTGATGCGGCTTATGTCTTGGTCCTCGCGGGTCCGCTCGCGCTTCGACTACGGCTGGATCGTTGTCGTCGCCAGCTCTCTCGTGATGCTCACGTCCTACGGCATGTATGTCACCTACGGGCTGTTCATGAATCCCCTTGCCGAGGAGTTCGGTTGGTCGCGGGCCGCGATCTCGGGTGCCTACACGCTATCCTCGGTGATACAGGGAATCGTTGGCATTCTGGCCGGTGTCTGGACCGACAAGCTGGGAGCCAGAGTCGTTGTGACGATTTCCGGCGTGCTGTTTGGTTCAGGCTACATACTCATGTCGTGGGCGGAGAGTATCTGGGGACTGTACCTTTTCTTTGGGGTGTTGACCGGCATCGGACTGAGTGGGTTGTGGGTGCCGCCGCTGTCCACAGTAGCCCGGTGGTTCACCAGGCGGCGTAGTTTGGCCACCGGCATCGTCCTTAGCGGTATGACCATCGGGCAGATCGTCGCACCGCCGATCATCAGCCGTCTCATCATTGCGTTCGGATGGCGCTCCTCGTTTCTAATCCCCGGTATCGTCGCTCTGGTCGTGATCGTCGCCGGTGCACAGGCTCTGAGAAAAGAGCCGCGTGTTCAGCAGTCTGTTGCTTCAAAAGATGACATTGAAGTAGGCAAGCAGGTCCCGGGACTAACATCTTGGGAAGCTGTGCGCAGCAGACAGTTCTGGATAGTGAGCGCGGCTTTCTTCTCTGTTGGGATAGCGGCTTTTGGTCCACTGATACACCTGGTTCCCTACGCGGTTGGAGCAGGCCTGTCGGAAGTAAGTGCGGCCAATCTGCTGGCCGTCCACGGGGCGGTCGGGATTCCGGGTAGCTTCTTACTCGGTGGTCTCCTCGGTGACTCCATCGGCAATCGTAAGACCTTCATGGTCGGGTTGACACTTGTGGTGGTGTCATTGTTGCTGCTGGTATCGGCTCGCCAAGTCTGGCTGTTCTATCTGTGTGCCGTTGTACTGGGGACGGGGATGAGCTGCACTCCGAGGCGATCAGGTTGATGGTCTCCTCGTTGCGCTGCATCTCACCTCGGATGAGCGCATCGACCTCCGGGTCGAACTTGCCTAGTTTTACTTCCAGCAGGTTCCTGGTCTCCCCCATCCTTACCTCCAATTGTATCTGTGGCGGCGGGACCCGGGGGTCTGGCCGGCTGTCTCTCGGTCTTTGGGCCGCGCGCTTGGCTGGCGTTCCTGGTGTTCATGTGAGACCCCACATGCACTTGGCGCGCCAACGGGTTGATCGCTGTGGCATAGTTGTTGATTGAGGCCCACCAATGGGTAATGGGGTCACGTGGACGTCGCACGTCTTCTGCCGCGGGCATAACTCCACCGGCGCGCGTGCATCTGCTACCCAATGACCCCGCCTCCGTCCCGTCATCGCTACGTTCGGATTCTCGACCCTACAACTGGATCTCCAAACCCAACTCGGCCAGTGTCTCCCGCAGAGGCCTCCCCGTCTTGGGGTCCCAACCCAGGGCCTGGTAGTACTGCTCACGCAGTTCCTCGAAGGGGGGAACGGGCGCACCGGCGGCCGGTCCGGCGGCCAGGCTCTCCTGGAATCTCTGCGGCAGGCGGTAGTCGTCGGGACCGATCCCCTGCTTGACGTTGAAGGCCTGCCGCAGGGTGAGGATGCGCCGGCCCGCCCGCAGGCCTTCTTTCCAGTCCATGTCCCATCCGGTGACCGGCCGCAAAAGCTCCACGGTCGGGGGATTGTCGAACTGGGCGTAGAGGGAACAGAGCCCGGCCGAACTCAGCAGCTGCCAGTAGGCCGCTCCGCGCGCGTAGGCGTCGCCCTTGCGGTCGTATTCGCCGAAGGCCTCGCTGAGATCAGTCTGCAGGGCCGGGTCTGACCCCAGAGGTCGCCCCTGCTCCAGCATGGCCATCGACGCCGGTCCGTTGTGCTGGGACGGCGTCGCGTCGGAGATGAAGAAGGTACCCTGCCCGGGGGACATACGCGGGTCGTGAAAGGGTATTTCCCGGCCACCGACCTGCATGGCGTACTTCTCGCTCCCCTTGCCGATGCGCTCGGCCGCCCGCTTGGAACCGTCGGCAAGCAGGGCGCCGAAGCCCTCCCGCTTGGCCATCTGCTCGGTCAGGGCCACCACGGCCTGGGGACTACCCCACTCGATTTCCAGGCCGCCGGTGTCGTTCACGTCTATGAGGCCGTTCGCGTAGCACTCCATGGCGAAGGCGATGGTCGAGCCCACCGACATGGTGTCGATGCCGTAACGGTTGCAGATCTCGTTGGCTCTTATGATGGCTTCCTGGGTGGTGTTGCCGCAGGTGGCCCCCAGAGCAGCCAGCGTCTCGTACTCGGGCCGGTGGCTCTCGTCTTGGCTCGCGTACGGTCCGTCGGGGATCTTCACCAGGGCGCCGCAGCGGACCGGGCAGGTGTGACAGCCGTAGGCCTTGAGCTTGTAGGTGTCCATCTTCCCGGCGTCAAGATCTCCTGCGGCCGGCAGGGAATCGGTACCGGTCGTGGACCAGTTGAACGTCGGACAGTCACCGATGGAGACGAGAAAAGCGGTGCTACCACCGGTACCGGCGGCGCTGAGGCCGGTCAAAAAGCCGCTGGCCTTGATCATCTCCAGGTAGTCTTTCTGCACCGCTTTCAGCCCCTCCTTGTCGGCCACGGAGACGCGGGCGCCCTTGGCCGCCCGCACGGCCACCGCCTTGAGCCTCTTGGACCCCATGACCGCGCCCACTCCCGAGCGGGCGGCGATGCGGCCCTTCTCGTGCACGATACCGGCAAGAAGTGACTGCCGCTCGCCGGCGGGACCGACACAGGCCACCTTCCAACCCGGCCCGCCCAGTTCGGCCTGCAGCGCGTCGTCGGTGTCGTAGGTGTCCTTGCCCCAGAGATGTGCGGCATCCGTGAGCCGCGCTTTGCCCGCGTCGATCACCAGGCACACCGGGTGATCGGACACCCCTCGGAAGAAGACGCCGTCGTATCCGGCGTTCTTCAACTCGGGGCCCCAGGTGCCGCCACAGTTGGAATCGGCCCAGCCTCCGGTGAGCGGCGACTTGGTGGTGACCATGAAGCGGCCGCCCCCATAGACCCCGGTGGCGGTGAGCGGTCCGGTCACGAAGCCTAGGACGTTGTCCGGACCGAGAGGGCTTGCACCCGGCTCCATCCGGTCCACCAGGATCTTCGCGCCGAGACCGGTGCCTCCGATACAGTTCCGGTAGAAGCCCTCCTCGGGCGACTCTTCACTTATCGCGCCGCTGGTCAGATCGACGAAGAGGAGTCTTCCTGCATAGCCGTGGATCATTTTGGATCCTCCCATCTTGTGCCAAATCCTCCTAACTGCCTTCCTGGCCGTCGTACGGCTGGCGTTCACGCGCGGTCAGTCGGGTTCTCCGGGTCGGTCGACATTTGCCTTGCACGGCAGACCGAATCATCAACCATCGGATTGCAGATGGGAGTGCGAACTCGAAAGCAGCCCCTTTGCAGCATTCCTAGCTTGAAATATACGCGAAGTACACGCACCTCGTGCTCAGTCTACGAATTCCGACATCGCGGCTTGCCTATTGGGAGGCACTACACGGTAAGCTGGACCTTGAGCCGCTTGCCCACCGCACTCGCGGCTCGTTCAAGCGTCTGAAGCGTGACCGAGGGATTCGTCGGGTCAAGCAAACGCTCCACAGTCGAACGGCTCGTGTTCATCCGGCGCGCGAGTTCTGACTGGGAGATACGCGCCCTTTCCATCTCTTGGGCGATCTGAAAGGCGATCACGCGCTTGGTCGCAGCGGCCCCAGCGTCATCGAGGATGCCCTCGTCACGCAGGAACTCGTCAAAGTCACTACCGATAAGCTTGTTGGTCATCCTTGTCACCTCTCCGTGAGATCGGTCAGCCGCTGCTTGGCCGTCTTCAGATCCGCCGCCGGCGTCTTCTGCGACTTCTTCACAATACCGTGCAAGAGCACCATCTTGTCGCCCGTCACGGTGAACAGCGTCCGGGCAATCCCATCGTTGACATGCGAACGAACCTCCCATAAGTCCGGCTCGAGTTTGCGGATGAGCGACATTCCGGGCGGCCACCCGTACCGCGCCGTCTTGATGTCAAACCCCACCGGCCGCCGGTCATCACGTGACAACCCGAGCAACCATTCGCGAACGGGCTCGTTGCCGGCCGCAGTCGCGCAGAACACTGCCGAGAGGATGGGCTTGCGGTCGCCGGGTTCACTCATGCACGCATTGTACCATCATTGGTACATCTTGATCGTGACGTGTACGAATACTCCGACTCACGCTGCGTCTCGGTAATGCTCGGTAGATGCGTTTGTCCGGAGAAGCACCTTCCTTGCTACTCGGGCCTAATCCGGCCGGTCAACGCTCCGGACCACGTACCAGAAACTAAGAAGGACCAGGTAGTGGATGCCTGCCAGCGACACAAGGTGCGCACCCTGGAGGCATTCGGCTCCACCCTCCGGCCGGCCGAATATAGGGCCGAGTCCAGTGATATCGACCTGCTCGTCCATTTTGTGCCCATGGATCCCTACGCTCGGGTCACCTCCTACTTCGCGCTCCGCGACGAACTCGAGCAGATCCTCGCAGCGCAAGTGGACCAGGTGGTGAAGGGTGCGGTAAAAGACGCGGTGATTGCTCGCAAGATCGAGCGGACCAAGCAGAGACTCTATGCCGCGTGACGTCCAAACCTCTCTCAAGGACATTCGGGATTCATGCGCGGCAATCGATCAGGTCGTCGAATGAGACGATGTCCGCGTCTACCCGACCAATGGAATCCTTCGGTCGGCCGCCCCAGCGTGAATTCCTCATAATCGGTGAAGCGGCTGATGAGCTCCTTGACCTGGCTCCCGAACTGGCGAGGCGTCCCACCGACAGTCGGCTGACACTAGAAACAGCATCTCTCGATTGCCTAGGTTGACTCCTTCCCCGAAAGGGGTATATTTTTTATACCGTAATGACATACGGAGGCGATTGGTGGAGTTCGAGTTTGACGAGACGAAATCCGCGGCGAATGCGACCAAACATGGCATCGACTTCGTGGCTGCCCAAGCGCTCTGGCTCGACGAGCATCTGATCAAGATCCCCGCCAAGACGGTAGACGAACCACGATAGACCGTCAGCGGTGTTATTGAAGGCAGACACTACTCGGCGGTCATCACGCATCGTGAGGATCGCGTCCGGATCATCTCGGTCCGGCGGTCTCGGGCAACGGAGGTGGTGCTCTATGAAGGCGAGTGAATTTGACAAGAGGTTCGATGATGGTGCTAAAGACGTCGTCGATGACCTCGATCTGTCTCAGGCAAGGCGGCCTAACGAGCCGTCGCGTCGCGTGAACGTCGACTTTCCCCCGTGGATGGTCGACTCCCTGGATCAGGAGGCGAAACGACTCGGGGTTACGCGGCAATCTGTGATCAAAGTGTGGATCGCAGAGAGGCTGGAGCGCAAAGCCTCCTGAGGTGCTTTGCCTCGGAAGATCCCATCTTTGCTACTGGGGCGTAACCAAGGCCGCCACCCGGCAGGCCGCCTCTTCCGAGAGCGCGGGCAGGCAGTGGGAGTAGGTGTCTAAGGTGATGCCGATGTTGGCGTGTCCCAATCGCTCCGAGACGATCTTGGGATGAATCCCGGCCGCAAGGGCCAACGTGGCGTGGGTGTGCCTGAGATCATGCAGACGGATGACGGGAAGCCCGGCCTGCTTGGCCGCCCGCTGGAAAAGAAGCCTGGCCCGGTCGGGGTGCAGGGGAGCTCCTGTCTGGGTGGTAAAAAGAACATCACCGGGTTCTAAAGACCGTCCTTGGCGCCTGCACTCTTCTTGTGCGCGTTCCTTAAGACGGCTAAGAACCGCACAGGTGCCTCCGTCTAGAGCCACCAGGCGCCTGCCCTTCTGAGTCTTGGGGGTGGATACCACCGTCTGGTAACTCAGCTGCACCCGGGTCTGGCGGATGGCGATGGTACCGGCTAAGAGGTCCACG
>Ga0209509_1001091_pt1 | contig 21681 bp, 19 predicted proteins | sample BioC13SIPDNA_FD_185743 | JGI IMG/M metagenome (GOLD analysis project Ga0209509, IMG submission 185743) | Anaerobic biogas reactor microbial communites from Washington, USA - Biogas_R1_A C13 SIP DNA (SPAdes) (version 2) | ecosystem: Engineered > Bioreactor > Anaerobic > Unclassified | place...
TTGGACCCGCGCCGACAATCCAGGCAATCACAAATGCCAATATAGCAACACCTAGAGTAAATGAATACTGAGCCAATAAATAATCATTGGCGGTCCAATTATTGGGACGCCCGGCATAGTCCAGTTTCTGTTCGATAAAACTCACTTGTCTTACCGGTGTGTATTTTTGAATCAACGAAGATGTTCTGGAGCTTATCGGCTTTAGTATACGAGTTGAAAAATCAGCCTGCAGCTCTTCATTGAACCCAATTTTGTTCTTCTGGGTCATTGTGATTTCCATCTGCTGCAAGCGATCCTTCAGTACCAACTGATCACCAATCAGCAATTTAACAACTCCAAAAACCAGGCAGAACATGGCAAGAAACACGAATGAAACAGTAACGATAAGCGGCATCCTTACTCCCCCCTAGAACTCTATGTTGGTGATCTTTCTAATCAGCAGGAATCCTATTATCTCTGATATCGCCGCACAAGCCAATAAAATCATGCCCAAAGTGGTTTCAAAGAAGAAGCTGAGAAAGTCGGGATTGATCATAGATATAATTACTATTAGAACTATCGGCAGGAGACCAATTATCCACGATGAGGCTCGTGCTTGTGCCGTCAGGACTTTGACTTCACCTTTCATTCGAATACGCTGGCGAATGGTGTCTGCTATTTTGTCGAACATCTCGGCCAGATTACCTCCGATCGACCTTTGTATCAAAACCGACGAGATCATCAATTCCAGGTCTTCGTTTTGGACCCGGTTGATGAGATTTTGGAGGGCTTGTTCGGTTGTCACCCCCAGATTGATCTCCCTTAGTGTGCGCCGGTATTCCTTGCCCAGAGGACCCTGGGTTTCTTTGCCGACCGCATCCATGGCCTGTTGAAAACTATAGCCAGCTCGCAGGGAATTGGACATACCGGTTAGCGACTCCCCTATTTCTTCACTTAACAGAGCCGCTCTCTGTGATTTCTTATATTGCACATACACTATCGGCAGTACTGCTCCAAGTAGTGCTCCAATCAACGTATACATGAGGCTGCTAGTGAAAACTAAAATCACCAGGCCAAAACCTAAAGCCATCAATACTACTAATCCGATGAATTCATCTATTCTCAATAAAATATCCGCTTTATCCAGGTCTTCCTCTAATTTCTCGGAAAAAGACAACCCCGACAAACCTTTTCCGACTTTAGCCAGTATTTCTTTATAGTCTATACTGGCCAACCTATTTGAATCATCATCTGATTCTTCGCTGCCAACCTTGGTCAGTTTATCCAGACGTTCAAATATCTCGCCCTTCTTCTCTCCTCGTAAACGAGTGAATCCTATTACGCCCAACAGGATGGCCAGGAATATCAATACGCTGATTACGTACTCCACAAGAGCACCCCCCATTATCTAATGCTGGGTTTGAATATCTCTTTGTCCAGCCTGACACCCTCGGCGACAATCTTCTCGTAACATTTGGGAGTAATCCCGGTCGAGTGATGAGATCCCAGTACTTTGCCATTGTTGTCAACACCGGTCTGTTCGAATAAGAAAATATCCTGCAATTGTATGACGTCGCCTTCCATACCCAGTATTTCGGTGACATGAGTGATAACACGGCTTCCATCACGCAATCTGGAACCATGGACTATGACATCTATAGCTGAGGCTACTTGTTGCCGGATTGCTTTTAATGGCAGTTCCATTCCCGCCATCATTACCATGGTCTCCAACCTGGCCAGCATATCCCTGGGGGAGTTCGAGTGGCCAGTAGTCAGAGAACCATCATGACCGGTGTTCATCGCCTGCAGCATGTCCAAAGCTTCACCGCCGCGAACCTCACCAACAACGATTCGGTCTGGTCTCATGCGCAGGCAGTTGCGGACCAGATCGCGTATGGTAACTGCTCCCTTACCCTCGATATTGACCGTCCGCGACTCCAATCTAACTACATGATCCTGCCCCAACTGCAGTTCAGCCGCATCTTCAACGGTAACGATACGTTCATTATCCGGTATATAATTGGCCATGACGTTCAATAAAGTGGTCTTACCGCTGCCGGTACCTCCGGAGATTATGACGTTCATACGTCCTTTAACACAGGCCTCCAGGAATTTTGCCATATGCGGAGTCAAGGTGCCGAAACGCATGAGGTCGGCTATGGTATAGGGGTTGGTAGCAAATTTGCGGATGGTAATGGTGGGACCACCCAGCGCTAATGGAGGAATTATGGCATTAACACGGGAACCATCGGGGAGCCGGGCATCGACATAAGGCGAACTCTCGTCTACGCGTCGTCCCAAGGGCGACACTATCTTGTCGATAATATGCATGACATGGTCATCATCGCGAAAGACTACATCGGTCAAATATATCTTGCCGCCGCGTTCTACATAGATTTGCTTGGGGCCATTGACCATAACCTCGGTTATGCTTTCATCCCGGAGCAGAGGCTCGATAGGGCCTAATCCCAAAACCTCGTCCATGATCTCAGCAGCGATTATCTGTCTCTCCGAAAACGGCAGGAACATTGCATCTCGCTCTAACAGACTCAATACTTTATCCCGGGCGAACTTGGCCAGAGCTTCGCCCTGCAGTTCGCCTCTGGATTCCTCTTCTATGCTATCAATTACGTCCCGATGAACATTAATTTTGAGTTCTGCGTATTTATCGGGGCGTTCCTGCTCCTTGTCCTTCTTAATGCTGTTCGTCCAGGTCTGCTTAGCCTCATTATTCACTTGCCCTTGTAAGCGCTGAGCTAAAGACAATTACCTCACCCCTATCTTCTAAATATGTTTTTGAAACCCGTTTTCTTGTTTTTATTTCCCTTTTCTTTGCCCTGGCGCAAGTCGTTTTGGTAACCCGAGTCGTCTACGATCATACGGGCTACCCGCTGGACAGCCTTGCTGACCGGAGTCTGAGGATGGCTCAGTACAAATGGGACTCCTTTATTGGCGGCATTGACCACGGTATTGCCTTCACTCGGCACCTCTTCAGCCGCCAGAAAATCAATTGTCTTTTCCACATCGTGTATATCAACGCCAAACTGCTTGGCTCCGCGGTTGATGACCAATTTGGTTTTGCCGCTATGGTGTAATGTGTCCAATAGATTCAGACTCAGTTTGACATTCTTCACCGCCGGTAAGTCCATGGACATGACCAGTATTATTTGATTGGAGGTATCCAATGCCGTCAGCAAGGTGTCCGAGATGTAGGGAGGAGAGTCAATAATGATATAATCAAAACTCTCCCGCAATATGGTTATGATTCGTTCTATTTGTTCTGGTGTGACCAGGTCGGCATCTTCAGGTCTTAGTGGCGCAGCTAGAATCTTGACCCCAGAGTTGTGAGGAATCAAATAGCTGTTCAGCAGCTGGGTATCCCACTGGTTACGTTCCTGGACAAACTCAGCGATGGTGCGCCGGGGTTGGATATTCATGTATGAAGCCACGTCCCCAAACTGCAGATTCAGGTCCATCAGGGCCACCCGGCGCTTGGTTTCATTGGCGATCCCCGCAGCTATGTTTACCGCCATCGTTGTCTTGCCCGCTCCACCTTTGGCGCCGAATACGGTTACGACCTGGGGGGCACGGAGCTTCAGATCTTTGTCGCCGACCCCACTGGTGATGCTGGCATTGCGGGTTTTTTGCGCTTGATACAATCGGCGGATCGATTGAGCGACCTCGCCCTCCCGGACTTGGTTCTTGTAAATGATATCCCCCGCACCAGCCATCATGGCCTGCCGCATTACCGCAGCTTCCTCATTTACGGAGATTATGATTACCCCGATGCCTGGATGAGCCAGGGTTATCTTTTCGGTTGCTTCTATCCCTTCTGTAATAGGTGCATTTATATCCATCAGGATTATGTCCGGTACCAGGTGTTCGGACTTTTTAACCGCATTAGGTCCGTTGACCGCCTCCCCGATTATGAGGAAATCCTGTTCTTCGCTCAGCATCTCGGTAAGCTCCTGGCGATACTCGGGCAGATCGCTGGCAATCAAAATTCTGATCTTCTCCATAGGCTATATGATCCCCTTTCCGTGTGGAAGATAATGTATCAAGTATTAAAACTGATTAATGGTTACTGGAGTAGGATTGACCAGACCCTTATCCGAAGGTGCCCGCAGCGCCAGGGCAAAGTCGGTGTTCTTCAAGGCCATCTTGAGCTTTAGTGCGCTCTGGGGATCCACTGCTACAGTAAGGGTAGCCGATTCGGCAGTCTGCGGGGATCCGGTGTCCTTAAAGGCAGACCCTACTGCCAATACCTCAATATTCTGTAAAACCAACATCGAACGGGGTTCCGGGGAAGCGCTGTTGGCCGGCACGATAGATACAAAATCGACCCGATCGCCTATCTTTATCATATTCGAAACACCCGTAACAGCATTAATAGGGATGGACATGGCTCTCATGCCTTCCGGTACCGTGTAAGCCAAACGGTCTTTGCCCTCGCCCGGTTTTACCAACCGGTTCTCCAGCAAATACTCACCTTTACTTATCGCCACCGGAGATAATCTGCCCACCGCCGCATTGACATCGGTTATCTCCTTACCGGTTTGGAGACTGCGGGGGAAGTTCTTGGATTCCAGCATCTCAGCAGAGATAAGTGTGTTGGCCGGGATATCCTGGCGGGCTGTCACTACCTGTATGTATTGTTCGTTCAGGGCGGCCTGCTTGGCGCTGTTTAGCACGTAATAAGCCATGAATGCTGCCAGAAGTGCAAAAACCAATGCCAATACCACAATAATCTTGTTACGCATTACCATCTCTCCTATTGATAATTTACCACGTACCTTTTGCCTCGTTCAGTCTTAACTATTCCACCAATCTGGCGTTGGAACTTACACTTCCCATCCCCTCTTCAGGGATGGTATTCTCATCCTCGAGAGTCCAATAATTTCCGGTATAGGTCAGATCGATCTTTTTATGTTGGTAGCCGTCCCAATAACATTCCAGTAGCATTATCTGATACGGTTTGAGATTGTACTGAGCCGAACCACTGTTGGGTATATTATTCATATCTTCTATATCTAATGTAGTCCCGCCTGCAAACTCTACCCATCCCCGGGATATGACGTCCGGGGTCAGACTGAATATATACACCTTCTGATGGGCTAACCTTGCCCACATTTCCTCCAGGATATCTTTCTTGTCGCTCACCGCACCATTTTTCGGTATTATCCCATCTGCCCATTTGACTCTAAATAATCTATCAGGTGATGTGCCAACTACGGTGTAGTCCTGACTGTGGATACACGAGAAGAACCCACTGGAAGTCTTGTCCCACGTATCAAATTCTTCACCGTTTATATCAAACTCATCGACATTGATGAAAGGCAGTCCATCACCATCCCACGCCACAACTTTTTCAGCTACCGCAGTCGCCGAAATCTCTTGGGACGCAAATCCCAGTATTGACATAAATGTATTATTAACAGTACGTGTGCAGGTAACCCTGATCCGATCTGGATGCCCGCCTGTTTCCACTGTAACTGTGTCATCCGCAAAATCCGCTATAAGGGCATCAAGAATGGCATCGATCAAACTCGGTTTGTCGCTAATGGTTTTTACTGCCTCGCTAGCATAAGCTGTGATGCGTATATCGAGCAGGGCAGTTATCAGTGCTGGTTTATCGCTGATAGTATCTATGACACTCTGCTCCAACTGCGTGCGCCGGTCATTAGTTATTTTAGTGATGGCCAAGCCCCGATTTGTAGCCTCTACGCTCTTGAACTTATTATCGTTGTGTTTATAAGCACTAATATCGAAGCTGTTGTCCGAGGCATATTTAATCACATTCTTATCACTCATTCCATCCAGACTTGTAGTCAGAGCTGCAATTTGTGCGCTTATCTCTGCAGTTGTAGGAGTTTTAGTCAAACCAGTCGTCACCGATTTGGCTTTGGCCTCTGCGATCAGATCCTCATTGGTCATGCCATTCAGAAGAGCTGTAATCTCTGTTCTTTTCGCCGCTACATCAGCCTCGTCATGAGCAGGGACTGAGGTCATCCCTACTGAGATAGCGTATAGGGTCGCGTAATCCATCAGAACCTCGTCTGTGGAGGTACCCATTTCTAATTCCAGTTCTGCTCTCTTTTCTGCTAGTTCCTCAGCAGTGAATGCTAGTTGAGTGCTGGTTGTCGATGGGGTAGCTGGTTCTATAGTGGCTATCACTTGGTCTGCTGAACGAGCGGCGGTATAGGTGGTTCCCGAACTGCTTATGTCGCCCACCAATGGTTTCATGCCATTGTGGCCGGCATAGGTTATAGCTACGTTGGCTGCAGTACCTGCAGTCGGCAGTGACTGGGCCCCAGCAAGTGCGGCCGCATCAGCTGCGTTCTGGAGCCTGGATTTGGTCAAATATAACGATCCTCCGTCAATAACCAGACCTGTAAAGCCGATGAGTACTATCAAAGCGATAACTACCATCACCATCACACTGCCTTTTTCCTCACCCACGACTTTTTTCACCATCCTGCTCACCTCATTCCGCTTTCATTGTAGCAACAGCTGACAAGTGCTTGGTACCAATTCCAATTATCTGACCAGTGATCAACTCGCATTCGTAATCAACCTTCGCAGTAACATCGCTGGCACTTCTAACAATCTCGACAGCAGCCCCAGGCATCTGGGTTTCCAAAATAACTTCGAGAGCATCATCCGCTGCTGCCGATTTGTCTGATGCAACTATCGCAGTTCGCGCACTGTGGCGAGCCAGATTGGTGACCTCCAACTGGTGGGAATAAATATTGCCAAATTCGATGATTCCAAAAACCAGAGCTAGCAAAATCGGCAGAACGAGAGCCATCTCAACCATAGCCTGACCGCGCACATTTTTCATTAAACGCCGCATTTATCTCACCTCATCCACCACAGGGTACCGGCCGCGCCAAGCGCTATGGCCAGACCGTACGGCAGCATTATTTTCTCATTATGTAGTCGAAACTGGAATAGGGTAAAACCGCTCCTTATCATCAACCAAATAGCTCTTAGAATACCAACTATAGTGTCAACCACACCAAATTTATAACTCCAAATTCCCAGGGCCATCAAACCGCCGGCCAAGCCCATTCCAATGGCCGCGTATATTACAAAAGTAACACCTTTCAAGGCCCCGATAAACCCCAGTAATTTAACGTCACCGGCTCCTATGCCGCCAAGGGCGAATGGTATAATCAGAATTAATAAACCTACCAGCATGCCCAAGAGGGACTGCCCTAAGCCAGGCCATCCCCCCTGGTACCAATTGAAACCGATAGCGAACAGCAGGGCTGGTATCAACACCAGATTATATATTTTTTGATATAATAAATCAGTTACAGTACAAATTATCAGAACTGAAGCTAACACCAGATCCTGCATTCATGCTCCTTTTGGAAATAAGGCTCCGCTCTAGGCAAAGCAGAGCCCTATGTCTCATTTCTCTGTCTTAATACAAATAATTAATCTAACAATAGGACAATTGTGTTTCTGGCCCATTTTGACCGGACTTGGACTACTAATCTCCCCATTGTCGCCTATGAGTTTGTTAATGCATTGTTCGTATTAGTCCAGACATTCTCTACACTGCCACCGACGCCTCTAATTAAAGCAATCGCAACGATTGAAATAAACGCCACAATCAATACGTATTCGATCATGCCCTGACCTTCTTCTTCCTTAATGAGCCTCTTCACCAAATTCATTGACTTACCTCCTTTCTCTGCAGACTATTCAACCACCTTGGTTTACTGGTGGCGACACCTTGGGATTATCGAAAGATATGACTTGTTGGACAATCCTTCCTGGCAACCGGCAGACTTAGCAGCACGTGCCGCCTTAGCCCCTTGGTTTTGTGCCGCCTTCTTTCGAAGGGTTTACCCTGATACAGTCAGGTCTTTCCGAAATCACCTTCTTTCGATAATATGATGGGGAAAACTATCTAGAAGGAGAGTGCCCTGCGTTCGCTCTGGTCTCTGCCGCGTATGTAGTATATCAACTCAGCTAAGCAGGCTCACCTATCTATTCACATTGGATGCGATTCATTGCTATCCGTGACTAATATCGACAATCAGATCTTGTCATTTACCCCTGCCCAAATACTATTTGTCTTTACACCTACAGCGCCTACCAGTGCTATAGCAACGATCGATATCATCGCCACGATAAGGATATACTCAATTACCGCCTGCCCGTCTTCCTCCCTCAGCAATCTCTTCATTAGTTCCATTCTGAACTCCTCCTTCTGTCTTTGAAGCAAAAATAGCCTGAAAACAGAGATTGCCGTTAAAAAACCTGCCTCCACTGTCTGCGAAGCAGGTTATAACCAGTGTTCTGCTCTCGGCAACCAGGCTGTCTTAACCATATGGCTTTAGACCCTTAGCTTTGCGTCCCTGCCTTTCGACAGGTTTGCTTTTTTTCGAGACCTAACTATTCACGATAGAGCCTCTACCTCACAACCAGGCTGTCATGGCGTTTAACGCTTTAGACCCTTGGCTTTGCGTCCCTGCCTTTCGACAGGTTTGCTTTTTCTGTGCCGGGGTTATAGATAGTAAATCATACCAACGGTACTTAGTCTACTACTCTTATGGAAATATTTTATCGATAATAATAGATTTTGACAAGATGCCCATGTGTTATCTTGTGCACATTTCGTCACCGCTGGAATGGCATTCGGCACCAGTATGGTGTAAAGTCTATTTCATAGTTCCTACTAATAGTACGAACAAATTTCCGTGTATTGGTGTCAGGGGCGAAAGATAATGAATACAGTCAATCTCATAGCTACCTCGGCTTTCGGTTTGGAAGCGGTGGTGGCCAATGAACTCAAGGGGCTTGGTTACGAGAACCTCCGCACCGAGAATGGGCGGGTCTCGTTCAGTGCCGGTATGGAGGCGATTGCCCGCTGCAATCTGTGGCTGCGCTGCGCCGACCGTCTGCTCTTGCAGGTGGGTGAATTCGAAGCCCGTACTTTTAAAGAACTCTTCGAGCAAACCAAATCCTTACCCTGGGCGGACTGGATCCCCGTTACGGGCGAGTTCCCGGTAGAGGGCAAGTCAGTTCTATCCCAGTTGTTCAGCGTATCCGACTGCCAGGCGATAGTGAAGAAGGCCATCGTCGAGAAAATGAAGCAGCAGTATCCGGTGAAGTGGTTCAGGGAAACCGGTCCCCGTTACCGGATCGAGGTGGCCCTGCTGAAAAACCGGGCTACCCTGACTATTGACACCAGCGGGGCGGGCCTGCACAAGCGCGGCTATCGCAAACTGGCCGGGGAGGCTCCGCTGAAGGAGACCCTGGCGGCGGCCATGATCCTGTTAAGCCGCTGGCGGGCCGACCGGGCCTTCATCGACCCCTTCTGCGGCTCGGGGACTATTCCCATCGAAGCAGGGCTTATCGGGCGCAATATCGCCCCGGGACTCTACCGGGAGTTCGATGCGGAAAAATGGCCCCAGCTGCCGGCCAAGATATGGCAGCAGGCCCGGACGGAAGCCCGTGATTCCATCCTCACCAATCAGCCTCTGGGAATCATGGGATTCGATCTGGATGGCCAGGCCCTGGAACTGGCCCGTTACCATGCCCGGCAGGCGGGCCTGGGGAATTCGCTATCCTTCCAACGGCAGCCGGTCAGCGATTTACGCTCGAATTATCACTATGGTTTTCTTATCACCAATCCCCCCTACGGGGAACGCCTCTCCGAAAAGGCCGAGGTGGAGAGCCTGTACCGGCAGATGGGAACCGTTTTCAAGGAGCTCGATACCTGGTCGTTCTATGTGCTCACTTCCCATCCCGGCCTGGAAAAGTTGCTGGGCCGCAAGGCCGACAAGAGGCGTAAGTTATACAACGGTCGGATCCAGTGCACCTATTACCAGTTCTACGGACCCAAGCCCAAGCAACTGCAGGGACCGTTTGCCGCTCCGTAAATAGATTCCTCGCTGCGCTCGGAATGACCAGAACGCCCTATTCGGGATGACAGGAACGCTTCGCCCAGGATGACATTTGATGTATGAAAAACGGATGATTTGCATAAAATACCTTTGTGTGCACCCTAATGGAGGTATGAAGGATGATTTCCGTGATTCTGGCCGGGGGGCGGGGCCTGCGTTTATGGCCGGAGAGCCGCCGCGCCCATCCCAAGCAATTATGCAAATTGGTAGCCGACAAGACCATGCTCGACCACACCATAGACCGCCTGATGAAAGCGGGGGCGGAAAAGATCCTGATAATAACCAATGACGAGCTCCAGGCCGACATCGAAAGACTGGTCCAGCAGCGTCCTGACTCCCATATGATTGAGATCCTATACGAGCCCGAGGGAAAAAACACCGCCCCGGCGGTGGCCATGGCCCTGGCCCGCTGCGATTATGAGGACGAAAATGCGGTGCTGGGGATATTCCCTTCTGATCACCATGTCTTGGACGAAGAGACCTTCATCAACAGCGTGGGGAAGGCGGTACAGGCGGCCGAACGGGATAGGATAGCCACCATAGGGGTGAGGCCCAGCCGTCCGGAGACCGGTTTCGGCTACATAGAAAAGAGCAAATGGGAAGTGGGCGAGATCCCCGACGTCTTTGGCGTCGATTCTTTCCGGGAGAAGCCTGACCTGCCCACCGCCCAATCCTATCTGGATTCGGGCCGCTACGTATGGAATTCCGGTATCTATGTAGGCAAGATCCGCACCCTGCGGGAAGAGTTCGCCCGTTTCCTGCCCGCTGTATACTCCCGCCTGTGCGACGGGTATGATCATTACGTGCAATCCTACTCCACCCTCCCCGACATCAGTCTCGATTACGGTATTGCCGAGAAGAGCGACCGCATGGCTGTCGTCCCCGGTGATTTCGGCTGGTGCGACCTGGGCAACTGGAACGCCCTGGCCGAATTGTCCAACCATGATGAGGCCGACAATGTCTGCCTGGGCAGTGATGTGATAACCCTGGAAAGCCAGGCCTGCCTGGTGAAGCAGACCGGCAAGACGGTGGTGTTGTTCGGAGTGGAAAACCTGTTGGTGGTAGAGACCGATGATGTGGTGCTGGTGGCTGACCGGGACCGCACTCAGGACGTCCGCCACCTGGTGGAATTGCTGCAGCAAAAAAATAGGCAGGATTTACTATAATTGCTATAATCAATGAAATCAACTCATATTTTAATTGAAGACGGGGGGAGAATGAGATCGACAATATCTTTCGCCAATATGATATCCGCGGGGTGGTGGACCGGGATTTGACCGGGGAGACCATGACCGATATAGCCCGGGCCTTTGCCGCCTACGCGCACCGTTCCGGACATAAAAAGATGCTGGTGGGGCGCGATAACCGCCAATCATCACCACTTTTCCGGGATCTCATCGTGGAAGCCCTGCTGGAATCGGGATTTGATGTGGTGGATCTGGGCACGGTGGTTTCACCCATGTTGTATTATGCTTCCCGGCATCTGAATATCGCGGCGGGCATGATGATCACCGCCAGCCACAACGGGGGCGAATATAACGGCTGCAAACTGCTGCTGGGCGATTCCACCATCTACGGGGACCAGATCCTGGAGATCCGCCGCATGGTGGAAGAGAGGGATTTTATTTATGATACTCCCGGAAAACTGGAAACTTATGATATAACCGATGATTACATAAATATGATCGACAGCAAGATCAAGCTGGGCCCCAAACCGATCAAAATCGTAGTGGATTGCGGCAACGGCACCGCTTCGCTGTTTGCCGGGCGCCTCTATCGCCAGTTGGGCTGCGAGGTGGTCGAACTGTACTGCGATTCCGACCCCACCTTCCCCAACCACCATCCCGACCCGGTCAATGCCGACAACATGCAGGACCTGATCGCTGCAGTGAAAAAGCATAACGCCGATATCGGCATCGGCATCGATGGAGACGGCGATCGGATCGGAGTAACCGACCGGGAAGGCAATCTGATCTGGGGCGATATGCTGATGATCCTCTTCTGGCGCGATATCCTGCCCCGTTATCCGGGCACCCAATGCCTGGTGGAGGTCAAATGTTCGCAGAGTCTGGTGGACGAGATCAAGCGCCTGGGCGGCGTTCCTATTATTTACAAAACCGGCCACTCCCTTATTAAAGCCAAGATGAAAGAGATCAATGCAGTCTTCACCGGCGAAATGTCCGGGCATATCTTTTTTGCCGATGACTATTACGGTTTTGATGACGCCCTCTATGCCGGCGCCCGCCTGATCACCCTGCTCTCCAACAGCGACCAGACCATCACCGAGATGCTGAGCGACGTGCCCCTTTACCACGCCACCCCCGAGATGCGCCTGCCCAGCACCGACACGGAAAAATTTGAGATTGTCCAGAAGGTGCTGGAACATTATCGACCCCTGCAGGAGGTCATCGATATCGACGGAGCTCGTATAATCTTCCCCCACGGCTGGGGCCTGGTGCGGGCTTCCAATACCGGCCCGGAGATTATCTTCCGCTGTGAAGGGGATACCCCGGCTGCCCGGGATGAGATCAAACGGGATATTTTTTCATTTATGGAGTCGATTGGATTCGCTGTGCCAGCTGTTTGAGGATTGACCATTTCACCGCTCTAAAGTATAAGTAACGTTCATGACGGGGAAAATTAAGTGATATAAGCAATGAGCGTGAAAATTTATAAGGAGTGGATCGATTGAATATAGTCAATTTGGGAACTTACCCGCCCAAACAGTGCGGTATCGCGACTTTTTCAAACGACCTGCGCAACAGTCTGATCATTCATGGTCACCGGGTGCAGGCAATTGCGATATCGGACGATGATTCGATTTACAAGTATCCCCCGGAAGTGATCCTGGAGATGAAACAGCAGCGATTGAGCGACTACGCCACCGCCGTCAGCTGCATTAACCAGAGGCCGGATATCGACCTGCTTATCATCCAACATGAATACGGGATTTTCGGCGGTGAGGACGGGGAATATATCCAGGCCATGGTCAAACAACTGCGCAAGCCTTTTATCCTCATCACCCACACCGTCCTGCCCGTACCCTCCAAACGCCAGAAGCAAATATTAAACGATCTGTGCCAGCGGGCTGCCGGCATCGTCTGCATGACCCGGCTGTCGGCGGAGCTGCTGATTGAACTCTATGAGGCTCCTCCCGAACTGATCACCGTAATAGCCCATGGGGTGCCTGAATTCAAGCGCTATCCGCAAAGCCGCCTTAAGGCAAAATACGGACTGACCGGATGCCCAGTGGTCAGTACCTTCGGCTTGATCGGCCCCGGTAAGGGCCTGGAACTAGGTATCCAGGCGGTGGCGGAGATCATACCTCGTCATCCTGAAGTTCGCTACATGATCTTGGGCCAAACCCATCCCATGCTGCAGAAGTTTGAAGGAGAACGCTATCGTCAGAAATTGACTGAGCTGGTGGATAAACTACAGATCAGCGATAACGTAATCTTCGTCAACAAGTTCCTGTCCGACAAAGAACTGGGCGAATACCTGTATATGACCGACATCTACCTCAGCCCCTATCCCAATATGGATCAGGCGGTCAGCGGAACCATGGCCTTTGCCATGGGCTGCGGGCGTGCCATCGTCTCGACCCCCTATGCCTATGCCCGGGAAGCTCTTGACGAGGCCCGCGGCCTGCTGTCAAAGAGAGCTGATCCCCACGAACTGGCCGAATTGATGGAGCAGATCCTGGATGACCAGGGGCTGGAGAAGAAGCTGCAAAAGAAAGCTATGGAGCTGGGTGAAGGCTGGACCTGGCCCAATGTCGGGAAACAGTACAGCCGTTTTTTCCGGCAGATTTTGAACTCGGCTGAGGAAGAGAGCAGACCTTTATATGCTGAATTATGACCATCTGCTGGCCATGTCGGATGAGACCGGCATGCTGCAGTTCGCGCAACTGAATAATCCTGATCCCGCCAGCGGCTATACCCTGGATGACAATGCCCGGGCTCTGATGGTGGCCTTGCACATGGAGGAAGACGCGTACTTCCACTCCCGCCGCTATTTGAATTTCCTGGCCAACGCCCAGAGGCGTGACGGGACGTGGAGTAATTTCCTGTTGGATGGGATTTACTATTCCCGCTTTGATTCAGAGGACAGTATCGGCCGGGCCATCATGGCCTGCGCCGCTGCCTCTCGTTCGTCCTGGCCCGATCTGGCTGCGTTGGGCGGGCGGCTTATCTCCAACAAGCTGACTGATTTGCCGGCCTTCTCTTCGCCGCGGGCGATCGCCTATTCATTGGTGGGGCTGTGCAGCGGGAACATACCTTGCCCGGACGTTTTCCTGGCTCAGGTGGTGCGCCGGCTGGCTGATTTCCTGATAGGCCGTTATGAATGTACCCGTGGCCGCCACTGGCGATGGTTCGAGAACTATCTTACCTACTGCAACGCCATCTTGCCCCAGGCCTTATTATGCGTTCACGAATTCAACGGCAATGAGCAATGCCTGCGGGTAGGGAAAAAGTCGCTGGATTTCCTCAACGACACTCTGTTCCGCCCGGGATACCTCAGCATAGTCGGCAACGCCGGCTGGTATCAACGCGGGGGATCAGTACCATTATATGATCAACAGCCGGTGGATGCGGCTTCTATGGTGTTCGCCAACTGGCAGGCTTATAAAGTCCTTGGTTCCAGGGAATACCTGGAGCTGGCCCACTTGGCCAAGAGATGGTATGAAGGAGAAAACATCCACGGTTTGGCTATGGTCGACGAGACCAGCGGGGGCTGCTATGATGCCCTGACCCCGGACGGGGTGAATCTCAACCAGGGCGCGGAAGCGGTGCTCTCGATGTTGTTGTCGGAGTTGCTCCTGGAGGCGGCCGATAATTCGATTCCTCTTTTCCTGGGCGAGGGCCCAGTACCGCAACTGGACGCAGGGGCGTCCTGCTAACGAGGCATGGGGTCGGTTAGCGATTTGAAGAGAAATGTTGCCGGTATGCAACCGGGAGCATTTCTCTTAATTTCTTCTGGAACCTTTCATTATTGTGCCCGTCGGTGCTGATCAAACATTTCCTTGACTGACCACAGGTTGACAAAAGAATTATACCCCCACCACATGGAGCCGACCTCAGTGGCGCTGGTCACAGCCAGATAAATGCAAGCCAGACCGATAGCCAGAAATGCTGCCCAGGGCCAGGTGCCAAACCGCTTCTCCAGCGCGACGATCAAATAGTGGTAAATGCCAATGGTTAGAAATACGTAGATCCCGAAAAATATTCCAATATAGTGCAAAACACTCGCTCCGATCATTTTCCCATAATATAACACGACGCCAGGCCATCACAAAAGCGGTCACGCCACGTCTTATTTACTCCTAAAATTTTTGTATTGACAGAAATAAGCGACGCCTTATAATAAAGTTACACACAGTGTAAAACTATACTGTGTGAAATAATATAGATGGAATGACGCGAAATCTATGAATGAGAATCACATGGACCAACTGAAACTGAGCCGAATGGATCGGAAGAAAATCGAATTGCGCAACCGAATCATCGATACAACTGTCAGTTTGATCAAGACCAGAGGTTATGATGGCACTACTATGGAACAGATTGCAGCCGAGACCGACATCGCCAAAAGAACTCTCTATAACTACTACCCGGAAAAAGAAGCCATCATCAGCGATTACATCCAGCGGACCTTTGCGGCCAAAAACCCCATCCGGCTGCCTCACCTGCAAACTCTGCCGGATACGCGTGCCAGGGTGGTCTACATCCTGAACAACCTGATGGATGGAGTCCGGGCGCAAAAGGAGATTTTCGAAAAATACCTGGTTTACGTCATGAAGCAGGTTATAAGCTTCGAGCCTGATGAGCGGAGAAACAGCGGCATCGCAGCCTTGATCGGGGCCGTGGTCGAGCTGGGCATCCAAGAAGGGGATATTCGCCGGGATTTGCCGCCGACCGCGGCGGGGGATTTCTTTATATTTATTTTTATCGAGGTGGCCAAACAGTTTTATACCGATCCGGACAACTTTAACCAAAGCGAAGTTATCAAGCAATTTACGGACTTGTTTATCAACGGGATTAAGCCTCAAAGGCCTGCCGCCGATCATGATCCAGGTCGGCACCCATGAGATACATTTTGATGATGCCCGGAATTTCGCCCTAAAAGCTCAAAGTTCCGGGGTCCAAGTCACTCTGCGAACCTGGGAGGGCATGGTCCATGCGTTCCCGCTGCTGGCGCCGCTTATTCCTGAAGCCAGGCAGGCCATGGAGGAAATCGGCACCTATGTAAGAGACTACCTGGAGTCGGAAAAGGTAGACCCGGTTAGATTTCAGGACCGGGCTGGATAGGGGGTCTAGTTATGAAGAGAGTCACCGCATTCATTGGGAGTCCGCGCAAACGGGCCACCTACCAGGCCGTACAGGAATTCGAAAAGAATTTAAAGTCCTATGGAGAAATTGAATTCGAGTACGTCTTTTTGAAGGATTATAAGCTGGATTTCTGCACCGGCTGCTGCTTGTGTTTTGATAAAGGCGAGGAATTTTGTCCTCTCCAGGATGACCGTGACATACTGCTTGAAAAGCTTTACCAATCGGATGGCGTGGTTTTTGCCACTCCCAGTTATTCCTTTCAGGTGACGGCCCCCATGAAGAATCTGCTGGACCGGATGGCTTTTTGTCATCACCGACCGCGGTTTTTTGATAAGACGTTTACCGCTATTGTGACCTATGGCATATATGGGGGCGATTCGATCGTAAAATATCTGGAGTCGATGGGCCAGAATTTCGGGTTCAAAACGACCCGGGGATGCAGCCTAATGACCTTGGAACCTAGGACCGAGAGCCAGCAGGCCAAGATGTCGGAGAAAATCAGCCAGGTTTCGCGGCGGTTTTTCGAGGAAATGATGAGCCAAAGGCCGGTGCCCCCATCTTTCATGCAAGTATTCGTATTCCGCCTGAGTCGTACCGCTATCAAACTGCTTCTAGACGAGAATTGGCGGGATTATCGCTACTATAAGGAAAAGGGCTGGCTGGAGTCCGGTTATTATTATGATGTGAAATTAGGTTTTGGCAAGAAGCTCGCCGGCCGCCTATCTGATTACATTGGGAAATCGATGGTCAAGCGCAGGTCGTAAGCCTCGGTCCTATGACTTTAGGCGGTATTTCTCGGGGATAAGGTCGGCCACCGTCGCCGAGGCCATCCCAATGCTGGTGTCGGCGGCGCCGTAATAGACCAGCACCTCATCATCATCCTCCAACACCTCTTTGTCTGCGCCGGCCACCGCCCCGCAGGTGAACACCACATTGGGCACCCAGGCCCCGCTCAGGCCTACCTCATAATCCTCTTCCGGTTCCAGGATGGGATTGGGAGACCGGTACAGGACTCGCTGCGGGTCATTCAAGTCGACCAGGATGACCCCGAGCCGATAAACATAATTGTGATCCACCCCATGATAGATCAGCAGCCAACCGTAAATGGTCTTGAGGGGCTGCGCCCCCGCCCCGATTTTGAGCGAATCCCACATCCGCCCCGGCCGAGGCCCGATAATTATGGCGTGCTGCTCCCGGCACGGGAACTCCACCTCGTTCATGTAAGTGATCCACATCGAAGGCTCGATGCGATGGTACAATACATACTTGCCCTGAATTTTCTCCGGGAACATGATGGCGTCCTTATCCCATATATTCTTGAAGGCCAGGCCTTCCCGCTGCCAGGCTTCAAACCGCCGCGCCAGGAAATCGTCTACTTGAATGGAAGCAGCCGCGATCTGAGCCAGATTACCGTCATATGCGGTGTAAAGCATCCATATTCGGTCGCCGATGAGGACCAGGCGAGGATCCTCGCAGCCCATTCTCTCCTCCGGAATAACCGGTGAAAAAATGGGCCGGGGCAGTCTTTCCACAACCTTATATCCGTCCGTTACTGCCAGGCCGATGTGGGATATGTCGTCTTCGCCTACCGCCCGGTAGAACAGGTACACCCGGTCGCCGATCCGCAATGAACCGGGATTCAAAACGTATTTGGACTCCCACTCATGGTCGGCAATGGGCTCCAACAGCGGATTGCCGGCGTAGCGCTGCAAAGTACGGCTGGGTTCGTCGGTCGGTTCCTGGATGACCACCGGTACATCTTTGGGACGGGCCGGCAGGAGGCGATCCAGCAGGTTGTGGGTACCCTTGCCCGCCAGCATCATCCGGAATACAGTTTTCATTACCTCCGCCGGGTCATAACCAAGTTCCTGGTACAAATCCTCCAGAAAATCATGGTTGAACCAGCGCGATTCAATGCTGGTGCTGAGTGGCGGCGGGTGGCGACGCCCGCCCTTGTTGCTGTAGCTGGCCCAGCTCCAGGCGGTGCAGGTCAGAAAAGTACCGTTCTCCAGCACCTGGCTGCTGCCGTATCCATCCGCCAGCAGATGGAAGATGGCTCCGGCCTCGGCCGATCCCGACTCAACCAGGCGCTGCGCCATCCTACGAAGGTCCTGGACCAGCAGACGGTGGTGGACGTTTTCATAAATCACCGCGGCCGAGAAGTCATCCCCCTGTTTCAAGCCCATCAAAGTATTGCGCAGCTTGGTCCCCACATCTTTTCTTTCTTTGACATTCTGCAGGGTCAGGCGGGAAAATTGTTCGGCGATCGCCAGCCTCCGCACTACTGAGGTCAGGTACAGCAGCCGCGGGAAACGTCCACCCTTCTGAGGGATCAGGGTGCGGGCGGTAATGCGGGCGGTAATGCGATTCAGGTTGGAAATGCGGCTGTGCGATGCTGCCCCGAAGGGGAGTTCATCACTTATGACCAAGGGCTTCAAGTCCACCCATTCAAACTTGTCGGGCCGGATCTGATCGACGATCCAATCTGTGGCCCGGTTGGTGAAGCTCCAGCTCTCCACCAGATTGACATAGCTGATGATTTCCCTGACATCCATATTATCCAGCAGGTCAGCCGGTTTGTAGTAACCCAGCGGCACCATCAGGTTGATGGGCGGGAAACGCATCACCGCCTCCCGCAGGATGTGGGAGTTGACCGAATACATCTTTTGCGGCGGCAGGAGAGCATATAATCCATCCAGGAAGGTCCGCAAACCTTCCGGGGTATGCAGATCGCCGGGCAGGATTTCGGCCAGGACGGCTTCGGCTCGCAGCATGAAATCCTCCACCGCGGCAACATGCTCGGCGGGACTGGCCTCCCTGCACAAACCCAGGCCCTCATGGATAAATTGGTTGAATCTATTTTCGTAACGGCAGCGCAGGTTCTTGAATACGCCATCGACGCTGATCACTCTTTTATCCAGACCGACTATCTTTTTGGGCGCCACCACCGGTTCCCCGGGTACGTATTCCATGTAAGCCATGGGTACCAGAGGCGGTTTGCTGGTCTCGAAGTGGTCCAGCCATTGCCGGTTGATAAGGGGTTTCTGACGCCAAAACTCCTCAGTCAGGGCACGGCGCATCGATCCCACCTTGCCCACCAGCATGTTATCCTGCTCGGCAGCGGGAAAACTCTCAATAAGGCGGCGGTGGTTGTTTAGCTGGTTGGCATAGGCTGCAATCCGCCCATTATAAAGAGCGGTCAGTACATCCAGAACCGCCGGCCGCTGCTCTTCCGGGCCGAATGTGTAGGCCAGCAGGAGGCTGTCAGTACAATTTACCCAAAGCCGGTCACTAAGGCTGAATTTCTCCGGGGGCAGGGCCAGAGCCGCATCAAGTTCCTGCCTGGTCTCCGCCGGCAGGCAGTGCTCGGTCGCTGCCTTAAAATCGGTTTGCAGGTAGCCCATGTTTTCCAGCAGCTCGGCCACCGGGTAACGGAGTTGGTCAGGCCGGTAGGTCTCGCTGCGGGTGACAATGTCGGCCACTCTTATGATAAGCCGGTCCCGCAGCCACACCGCACTATCCCGGCGGATGCACTCAAACACGCTGGCGGCTGTTTCCTGGAAGATGCGGTTGCGCCGTTCCAGGTTGCGGGGACGCTTGATGCCGCCCAGGTTGACTTCACAGAGCGCTTTGTTCCAGACCAAGGCCCGGGTCACCAGCCAGAAGTCCAGCCCGTATCCGCCAATGGTCTCGGTCCAGAACTTGGCTTCCCCGGCCAGCTCCTCGATAAAATCATGGGAAATGGCATAGACCCCGCCCAACGGGTCGCTGACCCGAAATCCATAGAATGACTCCAGGATGGGTGCAGCGAAATGAAAGGCCATGCTGTCAATGCCGGCATATCTTTTTAAACTGCCCAGCACTACATCATACATGCCTTGTATAGGGCTAAGCATACTGTCCAGCCAGTTGATGTCGAAACCCGGCCCCGACTCGGTGCCCATATTGGCGCTGAACACCAGCAGGTCCGCTTCCAGGGCGTCGGCGATCTCCAGGAAGGCCCGGATGCACATGCCCCGGCCGTTGGCTTCGGCCGGCATCAGGAACTCCAGGTGGGGGTGACTCAGTGACAAGCCCTCAATCTCGCGCAGTACCGCTTCCCCGCCGCAATCCCCAGCGCACACGATCAGCTGCTGTTTGCCGATCCAGGCGTGCAGGGCCTCATCGATCGATTTTACTACCTGGGGTAGGGCTTCCGCTTCATTATAAAAAGGTATCCCGATCACCAGGTTGGAATTGCTGTATGGTTCAAGGAGGGGCAGGATGCTTTTCATTTTGGCATCGAAGGCCGCCTCGGTGATAGTGTTGGCCAAGATAAACGAATCCCCCTGTCCGAACGTATTAATGATCTTCTTCATTATTATGTTCGAATCGGGGGGATTATAGTACGATAGGCAGTTAAAAAACCGGGTTTACTTTGCTTGCGGCTCCAGCAGCTCCTCCAATTGGTCCAGCAGTTGGCCGAAATAAGCCAGGGCATTGCTCACTGGCTCAGGGGTCAGCAGGTCTACTCCCGCCTTCTGCAGCAAATTGATGGGATAATCGCTGCCCCCCGATTTCAGAAACTCCAGGTACCGCTGCACCGCTGGCTGACCCTCATTTTTGATCTGCTCCTTCAAGGCGGTGGCGGTGGCAAAACCGGTGGCGTACTTGTATACGTAAAAGGCAGAATAAAAATGGGGTATGCGGGACCATTCCAGGGGGATATATTCATCCATCGCCACTTGCGGCCCGTAATAAAGGGTATTGAGGTCCCGGTAGATTTCCTTCAGCAGTTCCGGGGTCAGAGCCTCGCCTGATTCAGCTTTTTCATGGATTATCTTCTCGAACTCGGCGAACATGGTCTGCCGGTAAACGGTGCCGCGGAACTGCTCCAGATAATGATTGATAAGATAGATCTTCTCTTTGGGGTCGGTGCTCCGCTCCAGCAGGTAGTCGATCAGCAGAGATTCATTTACAGTGGAGGCCACCTCGGCTACAAAAATCGAATACTGACTGTATACGTAGGGCTGGCTGCGGTTGGAATAGTAGCTGTGCAGGGAATGCCCCATCTCATGGGCCAGGGTAAACATATCGTCCAGCTTGTCATCATAATTCATCAGAATGTAGGGGCTGGTATCGTACGCCCCCCAGGAATAAGCCCCGCTCGTCTTGCCCTCGTTCTCATATACATCGATCCAGCCATCACTGAAGCCCTTTTGCATCTGGGCCAGGTAATCCGGTCCCAGCGCTTGCAGGGCCTGGACCAGGGTCTCCTTGGCCTGCTCATAGGGCACTTCCAGCTTGTACTCTGGTACCAACGGGGTATATAAATCGTAGAAACGCAATTCATCCAGCCCCAGGATCTTTTTGCGGATGTCCATATAGCGGTACATCAGGTCCAGGTGGTTGTGGACCGATTCAATCAGACGATCATAAACCTCCACCGGTACGTTGTCCTGGTCCAGGGA
>Ga0209509_1001184_pt1 | contig 20451 bp, 17 predicted proteins | sample BioC13SIPDNA_FD_185743 | JGI IMG/M metagenome (GOLD analysis project Ga0209509, IMG submission 185743) | Anaerobic biogas reactor microbial communites from Washington, USA - Biogas_R1_A C13 SIP DNA (SPAdes) (version 2) | ecosystem: Engineered > Bioreactor > Anaerobic > Unclassified | place...
TTAGACAAATCCATTAACCTTGTTGATGATAAAGGCAATATTAACCAAAATTTAACCGGTTACTATGCTCTAATACCATATTGTAGTTTCAAAGAACTTGATTTTTGCTATTATGCAAAAGTCTCAATGTAGGTATAGTAAATTAGAGAGGCAATCGTAGTAAGGAAAACAGAATCATGATGGGTTATACTGATTTAGGTCGCGGAGGAATTACCTTCTTTTTTTATAACATATATAAGCCATACGGAATTAATAAGTAGTAGTCCTATCCATATGTTAGTGGCGGTTTTTATTGGAACAATCCCATATTGTGCAGTTTCTTTTGTAACCTCATGAGATCGATATTTCTCAATAATAATGGCCCCTGTCCATGTGTCACGTTTCCAGTGAGTAACACGACTATCAGAGGTTTTTGATGCAGCAACGTCCCAGCGGGTAAACCACAGGATTATTAATATAATTAAAGTAGCCAGCAATATTCGTTTTTGCATAAACCATCCCCCATTTTTATATAAATGCCTTTCCAGGTTAATAGGTGCTATTCTACAAATGGTTATGATATTCCTTTTAATGACAACGCGGAAAAGATATCTAAATTAAACAGGTGGGATAGCGAAATACAACCGCCTATAACCCCAACCGGGCGGCAGCATTATCATTGAACAGATTACCTTCCCGGATATACCTTCTAACCATGGCCTGGGACCGATGGCCGGTTTGATTCATGATAGCACGTTCATTTACACCGGCGGCGGCAGCACTGGTTGCCATACCTGCCCTAAGACTATGGCCGGAATATTTACTACTATCAAGACCAGCAGCTTCAGAAGTGCGCTTGACTACCAGGGCCACAGCCTTATCACTTAACCGGTTAGCCTGGAGGTTACCATGACGATTGACAGACCGGAATACCGGGCCGGAAGTTATGCCTGATGTTTCTAGCCAGAATTGCAAAGACCGGATCGGGCAGGTATCGCAGTTAGAACCATAAGGAATACCAACCCGGTTTTAGACTTGCGGATAATAATTACTAGCCCTTTCCGGCGAAATTCAATATCTTCAATATCCTGGGCTACTAATTCAGACCGGCGAAAGCCACCAGCAAAACCTATAAGCAATAAAGCCCGATCCCGAATACCCAGTAGGTTATCCGGTAAGGTGGAAACCATAACCCTTATATCAGCGGTTACAGCAGGAGCCTTACAATCCTGGGCAGTACCCTTTTTCCAGCGGATGCCTTGCATGAGAACCCGAACGGTAATATCACTGGTAGGAGAAGTAAACCCGGCTGCCTGGTGAGCCTGACTGATGGAAGCTATACGCCTTTCCAATGTGGAGACCTTGCGAATATCAGCCAAGGCTACCAGGTAAGTCACCACCGTATCAGGAGTAGTAGGTAGAGAATTGAACCCGGCCAGAACGCAGAACTGCTCAAAATCCTGCCAGTCTTTGCGGTAAGCCGTTAAGGTGTTGGCACTCTTTGCGGCGGCCATGTACTCGGTGGCCCTTAAGCTAATATCAGTTAAGCCGTTTTTACCGATTACCTGAACCATGTTATCCATAAAGAAAACCCTCTTTTGTTGTTGTTGAGGGTTTTTCCGTTTAATTCGTTTTTTCGTAAGACGCTTTAAAAAAATACCCTCTAGGGCAAAAAACCTGGGGGGTTATTTATTTCTAGTAAACTCATATTTGGGTAAATTTAGTACGGTGATCCATTTTATAGTATAATAAATGGAACAGTTATTAAATAGCTCGAACAGGAGGGTTTAATCATGCGAAAACGGATATTGATATTTGTTCTAGCTATGGCAATATTGACTTTTGCCGTACCGGTGGCGGCCATCACACAAGAATTTAACGGAACATTGTTTTTTATCGGCTCTAAAGAGTATGTATCGGGTAAGTATGTTTATAACATGGACGTTGCCCCGTTTATCGAAAATGGCCGGACGTATGTGCCGGTTAGATACTTAGCTAATGCGCTAGGAATACCGGATAATGAAATAAAATGGTCCAGCGTAAACAGAGAGGTTTTTTTGGGCAAAGAAAATATTCGAGTTGTATTAAGTCCTGGCAGCTACTTACTTTTTAAGTATGATTATCCAGGGCAAATTGAAGCGTTGCCAATAACAATGGACGTAGCCCCCGTTATCTCCCATGACCGCGTATTCCTTCCGGCCCGCTATGTAGCGGAGGCATTTGGCGAAACTGTAAGTTGGGAACCGGAAACCAATGGGGTGTTAATCTCGCGGAATTATGCTCAATCTTCACAACAACAAGCCTATACAAAACAAAAACCAACTGAGCAGAAAACCATAACCTTTCAGAATGGGAGTAGTTACACCGGAGAAGTGTTAAATGGACTTCCCCACGGGAAAGGACGTTTAACGGAAGCAAACGGCGTAACAATAGAAGGTGATTTTGTCAACGGATATCCTGATGGAAACATTGTAATGAACTTTAATGATGGTGGTAGTTACACCGGCACTTTTTGTAATAATTCAGGACAAGGAACAATGGTTTTTCCAAATGGGGGTAAACTTACAGGGTCGTTTGTGGGCGGGAACTGCAATGGCTATGGTGAATATACATGGCCATCAGGGGACACATATAAAGGTAATTTCCTGAATAATAAATTCAATGGCGAAGGAATAATGTACTATAGAAACGGCGCAGTAGAAAAGGGAATATGGGAAAACGGTCAGCTTGTAAGATGGCTGGCAAACACCTCTGATAGCCGTCCAACGCAAACACCAACGGTTGGCGTCACTGTAACTGCTTTACGAAACAATAAAATAGTTGTTGGGCCAGAAAGTATTTTAACCCTTGATGGACGAATTCATAATCTAAAAATTGAAATCGAAATCCACAAGCTAAGACATGAACCTGAATCTATCTTCCAGGCCAAAGTGCAGGAATTAATGTTTCCCCAAGACAGTACGCTTACTATCAGAGCACGAAACTTTCAGCTTATTTGCCAACAACTCTTATATGGTACGATAACAGATGGTGAAGCAATTTTGAGGCTTAACTCCTTATAAATTGCCATAAGGAGAGATTTTTATATACCGCGAATCTAAAAATAACAGAAAGGGGGTTTAGAAAATGAAGAAAAAAATTCTTATCCTTACCTTGGTAGTATTATTTATTCTCATTTTCACGGTTCCGGTTTTTGCATACGGCACTTACTATTCCAATTCTTATGGTTCTGGTTATGGCTATAGCATTGGCAGAAATTATTACACCAATTGGAGCAATGGATTGTCTTCAACAAGCTATAATATAGGTCAAAATACTTATACTAATTGGAACGATGGTTTAAATTCTACCAGCTATTCTATTGGTAATACTCGTTATACTAACTTCAATAACGGCTCATACTATAGTAAACAAAAAATCGGCAAATATGATTATTATTATGGCAATGATGGCAGACTAGGCACGGGGTATTGGATAGGGAACACATATTACCTTAACTGGTAATATAATAGGCCCGGTCACATGACCGGGCTTTTTAAGTAACTAGGAGGCTTTATCATGCGAAAACGGATATTGGTATTAACCTTGATTCTGGCGATATTGGCCTTTGCTGCGCCGGGACAAGCACAGGCCGTAACGGATATCCATGCTGCCTTTAGCGTAGGCTCCCATACTTATTCTCGATACGGGTATCTCTATAATATGGACGTGGCCCCGTTCATCGAAAACAACAGAACCTACATCCCCATACGGTTTATCGCTCACGCTATCGGGATAAGCAATGACAATATAGCGTGGGACCCCTCTGTAGGCTCAGTGACTCTTGTGGATGGTTCCACAGTGGTTAGCCTGACTGTTGGCAGCACAATAATATACATTAATGGCTCACCTAGAGCTATGGACGCATCGGCAATAATCCGGGACGATAGAACCTTCCTTCCGGCCCGCTATGTGGCTGAAGCATTTGACAAAGCCGTTTACTGGTCCAACGAAACCAAGTCTGTACAAATACTCTGGGACGAAGCCTATCCACCTTCGCCACCCCCGGTTTACACCAATACCCCGCCCGTACCTTCTTATACACCCGAGCCTACCCCCTCACAAGACAACACCCCCCTTCCCCGCTACACATGGCAATTCAGAGGCGGAGAATGGTATTGGGATTCAAACGTATCCCAAGGAACGGCTAATACAATACTAGAATATTACAAGAAAAAACCGCGCCCTCATAGAAGTGAACTAGATTATATTACTACCTATTGCATGGATCCCGAAGATGATAAAGCGTTAACTGCCTTGGCAAATGAACTTAGAATACGAGGTAAAATAGCTGGCCTGGATAAGTACGAAACCATAGAATTAGGCGTTTCTTTTGTTCAAGGACTAGAATATGTCAGCGATTCCCTTTCAACTGGTTATGATGAATACCCCAGATACCCGATTGAAACATTATTGGAACAACGCGGCGACTGTGAAGATACCTCCATTTTTCTAGCCACCATGTTGCGCGAATTGGGGTTTGGTTCTGCCTTAATCTTTCTTCCCGGACATTGCGCGGTAGGCGTCAAAGGGGCAGATACGCTTCCCGGCACTTATTACTTAGTTGATGGGGTTAGATATTATTATTTGGAAACCACTGCACCAGGGTGGCCAATAGGAACCATGCCAGAAGAATATCTTGATAAAAAAGCCATAGTCCTGCCACTACCATGATAAAAGGGAGGTAACACCATGAAAAGAAAGGTACTTGCGGGGATATTTCCAGTTGTTGATACAAACTAATACCCAACCCACTTTTACACCCAATGTGTGCGGAAACTGGAGGGCTATTTTTTTCAAGTGGCTGTCAAATTGGGTGTCTAATTACCTTTAAAGTAATATCAGAAAAAACAAAAGGGGCTTCAAGGCCCCTATTTTCCTATGGTGCCAGAGGTGGGACTCGAACCCACACGCCGCGAGGCACACGATTTTGAGTCGCGCTCGTCTGCCAATTCCGACACTCTGGCGTATTCAATGCATAGTAAATTATAGCGGGCAGGTTAATACTTGTCAAGCATAACGCCCCCTGAGGAAGCTATGCTCAGGGGGCGTTTTTGCCTATAAAAACGTAATCATATCGGGCTAAAACAAGAACACCTTAAATGCGCTAGCATGATCTATACCGGGCATTTTTCTTCTTTGCAACCCGGGCTACACCCAGGGTGGTTATTTCTCCGGCAGCAATTAATTGCTGCGACTCCTCAACATCTGCTTCTCTGATAAGCAGGGAAATACCACACGAAGTACTGGCCTCGCGGGGTGTTGGCGAAATGGCACATTTTATCCCCGCTGTCTTCAAGGTTTTGTGGGCACGAAGACCTTCATTATGGTTTGGAAACAGGATATAGTAATTATAGCTTTCTTCTGCCACTTTTCTGCCTACTTTTCCAGCATTTCAAGGAAAGCTTGAATCCTGGTTCTAAGCTGTTCGAAATCTTGTTCACTATAATCAGTTTCAATATGCAGTACTGGTATACCCGCTTCTTTTAGTTCCTTCTGTACCAGATAGCTTTCGGTTGAATATAATCCGCAAAACTGCAGGTTATAATCGACTACGCCGTCAATTTTATATTCTTTTATCAGGCGCATAATATCATCTATTCTCCCCGGGTTAGGAGTAAAGCAGGCGCAATTAGTTTTCATGTAGCGTTCTGCCAGAGCCTTAACTTGCTCGTCAATAGTATTTCTGCTTTCATCTACCGGGTTTTCAAAGTAGCGAACACCGGTGCACAGTTCTTCTACTACTACTGCAGCCCCGCTGGACTCCAGTACATGATGAAGCTTCCAATTGGGGATAGCCATGGGGGTACCGGTAATCAAAATACGGGGGGCGTTAGCCGGAAATACTCCCTCACCCCGAGCTATTCTACCATCCAATTCATCGCACAGTGCATTAACCTTTTGTGCAAAACGGGTGGGGTCATCATAGAAAGCAATCTGGGTAATAAGAAGAGTATCTTTACCACTTATAGGCACCGGGGAGTTTTTTCTGGTCTCATAGAGGCGGGCTAATGCCTGGCGTTTACCATTGATAAGCTTGATGTTCTCGGCCAGGGCTTCGGGAGTTATCTTAGTTCCGCATTGTTCTTCTACTTTTTGCATTAATATTTTAATTTCATCTTCCCAGGCCTTGAAATCTTTTTCTTTTTTCATCTGAGGAAGATCCATAACATGTACGGGAACGAAGTCACTAAGAATCTCCCAGGCTTTTTTCTTGCCATCACAGGTTGTCTCCCCAATATACATATCAGCTATTTTAAAAAAGGGGCAGGTTCCGTCCAGGCGCGCTCCTACCGAAGCCTTAATCAGTGGACAGGTGTTAGCCGGCAAGACTTTTTCCCCGCCGGGAACCCAGAACTGGGAACCACCACAAAGCCCAGTAGCAATACCCCCGGCAGCAAATATTACCTCATCAGGTACATATACGCAGAAAGTACCAAAAACTTTGCCGCCTTTTTGCTGATGGGTAACTAACTCGGCAGGACGTACACCATGAATTTCCGCAACTACAAAATCAAAATAGTCCATTCCTTCGGGACGGTTTTCCTGAGAAAGATAAACAGAACCAAAGGCATCGGGAAGGACTTCACATAAAATATCGTGTTTTTCTAAATCCATCCCCAGGTCACTCCACATTTGACGATAATCCGCCATGTACAAAACTCCTCTCCTATATTCTTGATATTTTTATAAGTTGAACCAGTACCAAGTGGTAAACTTATATAGAACTATAACAATTGAGAATAATAAATATAATAGTAATGTATGAATATATAATACAATAATTAATACGTAAAGGGAAAGGAATTATGCGTCACTATTGAGACATTTTTTCAATACGAATAGACAAAAAAAACCCCGGCCATACAGCCGGGGTTTTTGAAGCAAAATATTTCTTATTTGGGGCCCATGCGGATAGCGCCATCCAGGCGGATAGCCTGAGCATTGAGGTACGGATTCTCTATAATAGCGCAGCATAGGTGTGCAAATTCGGGCGGCTCTCCCATACGTTTGGGGAAAGGTACCTGAGCACCTAAAGAATCACGGGCAGCCTGCGGGAGAAGCTGCATCATTGGGGTATTAAAGATACCCGGGGCGATGGTGTTAACCCGGATGCCGTCGCGGGAAAGGTCACGGGCGATAGGCAGGGTCATGGCTACAACGCCACCCTTGGAGGCAGAATAAGCAGCCTGTCCCATCTGTCCGTCATATGCAGCTACAGAAGCTACGTTGATCATGCAGCCTTTTTCACCATTGGCATTAGGTTCGTTCTTGGACATCTGCCAGGCAGCCAGTCTCATAATATCAAAGCCACCTACCAGGTTGATGTCAATAACCATCTTGAACCAGTCAAGGTTAGTGGGGCCATCTTTGCCGATAATCTTGGAAGCACTGCCTATGCCGGCGGCATTAACCAGTACATCCAGTTTACCAAATTTGTCTACAGCGGCCTGAACTACAGCTTCATTGTCTGGAGTAGAGGTGACATTGCATTTTACAAATACAGCTTTGTCACCAAACTTGGCAGCAAATTCTTTACCTTTTTCTTCATTCAAATCAGCAATAACGACCTTGGCGCCTTTATCTACCAGCATTTCTACTGCTGCTGCGCCGAGTCCGGAAGCTCCACCTGTTACTATTGCAACCAGACCATTGATATCCATTCCAATTCCCCCTTAATTGTAGTAATTATATAACTAAGGTAAATTATAGCAGATTTATTAAGGAACTAAAATCCCTTTTTTATAATAGTTACAATTAATTTAAAATATTAGTAATACAAAAATTACAATTATTTGCCTCAAACGACCATAATAGCTGTATATTAGAGCAAATGTTATAACAAGGTAATGAGCCGCAAAAGGAATTTATGTAAATGTGTTGAAACTTTGTAGTATAGTTATTAAGGTAAAAGCACTTTGCATTTTGAATAAAATTGGATCTATTTATTAAACTCCTAATTAGACGAATTACTGAAAATCACAATAAATTAGCATTATTTAAGGCGAGTAATGACAATTTAGTTTATCCCGTTATTTTTTAAAAGGGAGCAGTTTAATGTATTCAGAAGAATATCTGGTCAAGCAAAGCATTCAGGGCGATACCCGTGCTTTTGAAGAATTGGTTTCACAGTATCACAATAAAATATATGCTCTGGCTTATCGCTATATGGGCAATGAAGAAGATGCTTACGATATGGCCCAGGAATCCTTTATTAAGGCTTTTCGTTCCCTGCGGACTTTCAAAGGAAATTCCAGTTTCAGCACCTGGCTTTATCGAGTTACCACCAATGTTTGCCTGGATGAGTTGCGACGACGAAAGCGAAGAATTGTGGCCTTATCTCTGGATGAACCCCTGGCTACTCAGGAAGGGGACGAGGTGGAAAAAGAAATTGCGGACAGTTCTCCAGGCGTAGACATAATATATGAACAAAAAGAATTCTCCCAATACATACAACAATTGCTAAGTGAAATGAAACCTGAACATAAAACAGCTATAGTACTGCGTGATGTTATGGAATTTAGCTATGAAGAGATTGCTGAAGTAATGAATTGTTCCATGGGAACAGTAAAATCAAGGATTAGTCGAGCCCGGGAAGTGCTGCGAAAAAAAATTACTGACAGGGAACTTTTGCCTTAGATTCTCGTCTAAGAAAGCGAGGAGGAAGGGCCATGAAGTGTGAGTACATCAGGGAAATGCTATCATCTTATATTGATGGCATGACCAGTGAAAAAGAGAATAAAATTATTAAGGCTCACCTTGAGAACTGTTCACAGTGCCAGAGTGAACTGGAACACCTGAGGGCGCTTTGTGCTACTCTAAAAAACCTTCCAACTCCTGAGTTACCGGAACGTTTTGGCGAAGATTTGCATAAACGGCTGGTAGAAGAGCAAAGTATCATATTAAGGCCCAGGGAAATCAAAACCCCTAAAAAGTCCGGCTGGATTGCTGCCGGGGTGGCAGGAATTGCTCTGGCCGCAGGAATTTATGCCAGCAGTGTTTTACCTATTACTCCTATGATTGCTGCCTGGCAGGAAAAACATGATAAAGATACTAATAATAAGCCTTCGGTGGCTATTAATGAAATAATAAACCGTATATATAGCGGGGATAAAGAGAACCCGGCGAAGGAAGATGTTACGCCTTCGGAGAATCCCAAGAAGAAGACTCAGGTAGCTGTTAACAGCGGCCAAAAGAATGTTCCGGGAAATAAAACGGACAATAAGACAGATGAGAATAAAGCTGAAGTAACTCAAGTCATAGAGGTAACGCCCAGGCTGGCAGATGTGTTTTCTACCCGGATTATGGTTGAGAATGCTGCTGAATCCGCAGATAAAATAGTACAATTAGCCCGCAGCAATGGATGGGAATATGCATATACAGATGTACCCCGTGCCATGTCCGGACCTAATAGTTGCGGCTTAACTATCAAAGTAAACGAAAAAGATGTGGACACGGTGATGAGTCAGTTAGGTGAGGTAGGCAAGGCCAGTGCACCTTTGCACAATCGCCTGGAACTTACCCAGCAGTACAGCGAAGTAGAAAATCAAATCAGCTTGCTGCAAAAACAAAAGGAAAACCTGCAACAAGCGGAATGCACCGAACAGTGCAAGCTGGATGAAATCGAACAAAAGCTTCAGGATTATTTGCAGCAGAAAGCTACACTGGATAAAGAGCTAGAAATGACTACGCTAGAAATCTACTTTGTGGGTGAAGTTAACCCCTAAATTAAATAAACTTACGGGGGCAGGAAGAAATTCCTGCCTTTTTTTTGTGGTGAAGGGTGACACGGGGGGGACGTTTTTGTCCCTGCCTCATATTTTTTCTTTCCCCCCGATAATGCTATAATTAGCAAAAGATTCTTAAGGTAGCTGCCTGGCTGCCTATGGCTATTATAAAGGTGGGGTTACCATGCCGAAAAAGAAATTAATGTTAATTGATGGGAATAGTCTCCTGTTTCGCGCCTTTTATGCGCTGCCTCTGCTGCATAACCGGGAAGGGGTGTACACCAACGGAGTCTATGGTTTTCTGACCATGTTTAATCGGGTGACTGCCAGTGAGCAACCCAGCCATATCGTAGTGGCTTTTGATATGGACCGTAAAACCTTCCGCAGTAATATATATGACGCATACAAGGCTAACCGTTCAGCTCCGCCGGAGGAACTACAGGGACAGTTTCAACTTTTACGCGGTGTGCTTACTGCTTTAAACGTCCACTACATTGAAATGCCTGGCTATGAGGCGGATGATATTATAGGTACCTTGAGCAAGCGGGCAGAGGATGAAAATCTGGACTGCCTGATTCTTACTGGTGATGGAGATGCCCTGCAATTAGTTTCTGACAGGGTACAGGTATTAATGACCAAAAAAGGTATTACTGAAATGCAAATCTATAACCCTCAGCAGGTGAGGGAAAAATGGGAAGTTAACCCTGAGCAAATGATTGAGATTAAGGCTCTGATGGGAGATGCTTCCGACAATATACCAGGAGTGCCGGGGGTAGGTGCTAAAACTGCAGTCAAGCTTATAAAAGAATACGGCCATATCGAAAACCTTTACCAGCACCTGGAAGAGATAAGCGGGCGTAAACTGGTGGAAAGGCTTACCGAGAATCGAGATCAGGCCTTTATGAGCCGGGAGCTGGCTACCATCGTTAGGGATATGGAACTAGAATGGGATTTGGATAAGTTTAAGGTAGAAGAGCCCGACCACGATCGTCTGGTGGAATTATACAAACAACTGGAATTTAATAATTTTCTTACTGCTTTGCAGGAAAGCAGTAAAACCGGACGGGAAGTAAGTATTGAGGACATAAACGTCATAGAGTTGGAAACAGAGGAACAGGCGGCAGAGTTTAAAAATACTGTGGAAGCTGAGTTGCCACTGGCCATCTACATCGAGACCGATTACCATCACCCTATGTGGGCTAAAATTAAGAGCATATACTTTGAACAAAATGAGCAGGTGTATCATTTGCCGGTAGGGGAGAGGGCTAGCTATCGCCTGGAATGGATGAGGTCTTTGCTGGAGTGTGCTGATATCCCCAAATATCTGCATAATGCTAAATACGCTCAGGTGTTGTTGATGCGGTATGGGTTGCAATTACAAGGTGTAGTTGGGGATAGCTTACTGGTTGCTTACATTGATGACCCCAGTTTTGAAGGGGATGATTTGGCGACTGTAATTTTTAAATATCTGGATATTAATGTGCCTGAAAAAAATCCAGCACTCCTGGTTTCGCGTCTCTGTCCCCTGATTAATAGTCTGGAAGAGAATATTCCCGATGAGCAAGAGTCCCTGCTTTACAAGGTAGAGATGCCGGTATCAGAAGTACTGGCACACATGGAGTTTACCGGTATTAAGGTGGAACGGGAAACGCTGCAGTTGCTATCTGCGGAGATGGCTGGGGGAATAGAGCGTGCTGAAAAACAGATATTTGAACTGGCTGGGCAGGAGTTTAACATAAACTCTCCCAAACAGTTAGGAAAAGTACTGTTTGAGGATATGGGGCTGCGGGTGGTGAAAAAGACTAAGACTGGTTACGGTACCGGTGCGGAAGTGCTGGAGGAGCTATATGACGACCATGAAATTATTGCCCATATACTGAACTACCGGCAGCTTACCAAATTAAAATCAACCTATGTGGATGCATTGCAGGAGTTGATTCATCCAGATACTAACCGGGTACACACCATATTTAAACAGGCTCAGACTGCCACTGGACGTCTGTCCAGTGTAGAACCCAACCTGCAAAATATACCTATAAAAATGGAAGAGGGGCGCCGTATCCGTAAGGCTTTTACCTCGGTCAACGAGGACTATGTACTGATGTCGGCTGATTATTCCCAGATAGATTTGCGGGCTCTGGCTCATATCAGCGGGGATGAGAAGCTGATAGAAACCTTCCATCAAAACATAGATATTCATACCCGCACGGCTGCCCAGATATTTCATGTTCCCCTGGACCAGGTGGACAGCGAATTACGTCGGCGGGCCAAGGCAGTTAATTTCGGAATTATTTACGGCATTAGCGATTTCGGCCTTTCCCGGGATACCGGGGTAAGCCGCAAGGAAGCCCGCAGCTATATTGATAATTATCTGGATTCCTACCCGGGAGTTAAGAAATACATGGAGGATATAGTAAAATTCGGCCAACAGCATGGTTATGTAGAAACCTATTTAAAACGCAGGCGCTACCTGCCGGACCTTAATGCCAAAAACAAAATGCAGCAAGCCTTTGCTCGGCGGATGGCGTTAAATACCCCGATTCAGGGCACATCGGCCGATATAATAAAACTGGCCATGATTAAGGTTTTTAGCCAGCTTAAGGAAAGGGAACTACAGGCCAAACTGCTACTGCAGGTACATGATGAATTGGTTTTGGAGGTACCGCTGACTGAAGTGGAGGAAGTAGCTGAATTGCTCAAGGACTGTATGGAAAACGCCTGCGTTCTAAAAGTGCCCTTAGAAGTATCGCTTAGTATAGGCCGTAATTGGTACGATATGGTGGACTTTAAGTAATTTTATATTTTTCAGGGAGGCCTAAGATGCCTGAACTTCCAGAAGTGGAGACTATAGTAAGAGCCCTGCAATCTAATGTAGGAGCCGGTATTAAGCATATAGAAATCAAACGGGAAGATATCCTTCGCCTGCAGGAATTTTCCGTACTAGAACTTCAGGGCCAGAATATAAAGAATATCCGCCGCCGCGGAAAATTTCTGATATTTGAGCTGGGCCGCGATCTCAACCTTATTTTTCATTTGGGCATGAGCGGCCGTTTCTATATGCTGGCATCAGCCGAAGAACCGGCAGAAAAACATGTTCATGTAATCGTACATCTTAATAACGGCATTAATCTAGTTTACCAGGATCCCCGCCGGTTTGGCGGAGTATGGCTGGTAAAAGAGCGGGAGCGCTTTTTCCGTAATATGGGGAGGGAACCACTGTCTCCTGATTTTTCCGCTACCTATCTGGAAGACATCCTTAAATATCGTAAAGCCCCGGTGAAGAACTTGCTTTTAAATCAAAATCTTATTAGCGGCATCGGTAATATTTATGCTGATGAATCGTTATTTGCTGCCGGTATCCGCCCGGATCGCCCGGCAGGTTCATTATCCCGGCAGGATATTAAAAAACTACATCGATCCATAAGAAAGGTTTTGCGCCAGGGTATTGAACTACGGGGTACTACCTTTCGTGATTACCGGGATGCATTTAATGAAAGCGGTGGTTTTCAGGATTATCTTAAAGTTTACGGGAGGCATAATCAACCTTGCCCGCAGTGCGGCCAACCTATTGAGCGTATCCGTATAGGTGGTCGCAGCACTCACTTTTGCACCAATTGCCAGCGCTAAAGCTGGGTAACATTTTGATACTTTTGTCCATATAGTAGATTGAACCCTGCTAATTATGGATAGGAGTGTTGCCCATGGACTACCTGACTATAGTATTGTTTGCTCTGGCAGTAAGTGCAGACGGTTTTGCGGTAGGAATGGCCTATGGCATAGGGAAAATTAGAATACCCTTCTTCTCCCTCCTGGTAATATCCCTGGCCTCGGCGCTGGCGGTAAGCTTATCCATGTTATGTGGCAAAGGCCTGGCGGAATTGCTTTCTCCCCAAATGTCCTCTTATGTGGGTGCCATTATAATCCTGGGCCTGGGAATTTACTTTCTCCTGACAGCAGGCAAAGAAAAAATCAACTCCCTGGAAAATAGCCAGGAAGAACCCCTCCTGGCATTTAGTATAAAACCTCTGGGAATAATAGTGCAGATACTCAAACAACCCTCGCGGGCAGACTTCGATTGTTCCGGGGAAATAAGCACGGGTGAGGCCTTTATCCTGGGCCTGGCCCTGGCGATGGATGCTCTGGGCGCAGGAATAGGAATTGCTATGACCGGAAGCAATATTTTATATACTGCCCTGTGTGTTGGTATGTTAAAATTTATATTAGTTAATAGCGGAATTTACCTGGGAAGTAAAATCAATGCCACAGAGTTAAAAGCTGTTACAGCTCTGGTTCCCGGTCTGGTTTTTATCGCTATTGGTATCATGGAAATATTATAAAGGTGATGTTATGAAAATAATTGGTCTGACGGGCGGCATAGCTTCCGGCAAAAGCATTGTAGCCTCAGTTTTCAGAGAATTGGGGGCAATTATACTTGATGCCGACCAGATAGCCCGATTGGTGGTTTTACCCCATCAACCGGCCTGGGAAGACATTGTAGAGTTTTTTGGCCCCCAGGTGGTAAATGAGGACGAAAGCCTTGATCGTGCCAAAATTGGGGAGATTGTTTATAATAATCCTGATTCTCTAAAAGAACTTAATCGCATCACCCACCCCCGCATCATGCAATATTATAAAGATGAAATGCGAAGGATTAAATTAGAACAGCCGGATGCCATCGTTATCCTGGAGGTTCCGCTGCTGTACGAGACTAATATGGATAAACTGTGCCAGCAGGTGGTAGTAGTCTGCGTAGATCGTGAAACCCAGATAAAACGTTTAATGGAACGGGATAAGATGAGTTACGAGGATGCGGTAAGGCGGATAAATGCTCAAATGCCGATGGATGAAAAGGTTCGGCGAGCGGATTTCGTAATTGACAACCGAGGCAGTATGGAGGAAACAAAAGAAAAAGCCACCAAATATTACAAAGAAATTTTAACCGGGGCTTAAATACAATATAACAATAGGAAAATAGCCGGAGGTTTTAATATTGAAAGACAGTAAAAAAAGATTTTCTACCATAATGTGGTTTAGTATTTTAATATTTTTGGCCATAGTATTGACCTTCCCCCGGTGGATAAGCATATTCTATCCCCAGCCTCATCGCAACCTGGTCTTTTCGGCCTCTTATCAGTACGATGTTGACCCTCACCTGGTTTTTGCCATTATTCGGGCGGAAAGCAAATACCAAAATACGGCCCAATCTTCGGTTGGGGCGCGGGGACTGATGCAAATAATGCCCGAGACGGGGCGATGGATAGCGGAGCAGCAGGGGATACAGGATTTTGACCCCGAAAGTCTGCATGATCCGGAAACTAATATACGTCTAGGATGCTGGTATTTAAGCGATTTAAATCGGGAGTTTAATGGTAACACCCCTATGGTGGTCGCAGCCTATAACGCAGGTCGAGGTAAATTAAAGGAATGGGTGGTAAATGGACAATGGGACGGCAGCCCCGAAACCATTGATAATATTCCTTTTCAGGAGACCCGGCTTTACGTAAAAAACGTACTCAAAAACTATGAGGCTTACCAAGCCATATATAAATGAGATAGGCGCTAATAACAAAGTTGTCTTGTACATAACTTCGAATTTAGACTTGATTAATTGTTTAGAGTGAGGCGTGAGGGGTAAGGCGTGAGGATACGTCATTACTCCGTAATATAATTCTAATGGTTATTTCCGTACCCGCTATTGGCGGGTTATTTTTATGTCCGGAGCCGGATAATAGCAAAAAAATGGAATAAAACTAATACTTGTCTAATATAATTGTCTTATCAACATCATAAAAAGGAGGACAAGTAGATGTTTAATTCACCTAAAAAGACATTCTTCATTGGCTCACTGTTGCTATTAATCGCTATACTGGCATTTTTTATACATAGACATAACCTGGCGGTCTACACTGCCAATCTGGATACCCGTCCTTTTAATGCGGGTGTGTGCAGGCCGGTCAATTCAGTGGAACCTGCCCTCATATCCGAGCACCAGGAGCGGTTGATTGCCTCTGCCATTTATGAAGGTTTGCTTGCCTACGATGCTAAAACCGGGGAACTGCAGCCTCGGCTGGCTCGCAAATGGAAATATTCCTCTGATGGCAAAACCCTGATTATACACTTGAAAGACAACATAAAATTTCATAACGGCAAAAAAGTTACTGCAGCTGAAGTTAAATCAGCCTGGGAAAAGAGTTTTAGCGAGAGCAAGGAATGGTCCAACATCAGCCTTTTTCTCTCCGTCGTTGGCAGTAATACTATGCTCGACGGTTATAAAAAAGAGATATCCGGTATCCAGGTGGTAAACGATAAAACCCTGAAAATAGTATTTGACCAACCTAACACGGCCTTTATTTATATGCTAACCAGTCCTGTATTCTGGGTCTATGACAGCAATGTGGAAGATAATCCCGCTCCAGGTACCGGGCCTTACCGACTCAAAGAAAACCAGAAAGACAAAAGCATTCTGTTGCTCCGTAACGATAAATACCACCAAGGAATGCCCCGCCTGGCGGCAATTAATTTTAAAATTTACGATGATGAACTGCAAGCCTTGGAGGACTATAAGTCAGGTAAATTGGATTACCTGGACTCTATACCCTTCAACCAGATAAAGGCAATCAAAAAAGACCCGCAATACAAAGCACTTTACCTGAGTAGACCGCTCTTAAACACCTATTCCCTGGTCTTTCATGTAAACAAACAGCCCTTTGCCGATGGATATCTCCTGCGCCGGGCCTTAAACTACGCCATTGACCGTAAAGCCATTAATGATACTATTCTAGGTGGAGCCTATACCCCGGCACGAGGTGCAGTCCCCTCCGGGTTGGCAGGATATAAGAGCAATATGAGCGGCTATAGCTATGACCCGGAAAAAGCCCGGCAACTGCTGGAGGATGCCGGCTATATATCAGGTGACCAGTATATTCCCCTTCTAATCAGCTATGATAATGACGATGGGCACAGGGCGGTACTGGAATTGGTAGCCCAGCAACTAAACCAGGTTGGAATTTCAGTGGAGTTTAGCCCCATGGAATGGGATTACTACAAAAAACAGCTGGGCAAAATGCAGATTGCCTGCGGGCGGGTAAGCTGGTATGCTGATTATCCCGACCCGGACAACTTCCTCTATAGCATGTTCCACAGCTCGAAAATTGGGGTCAGCAACTACTCGGCCTATCACAACCCCCAGGTGGATAAGCTGCTGGACTTATCCCGTAAACAAATAAACTTGGAGAAACGCCTGGAATTATTGCACCAGGCTGAAGAAATAATTGTAGATGATGCCCCCTGTTTATGGCTATTTCAAAAATGTGCCCATAAATTAATAGGAGAAAACGTATCCTCCCTCAGCGTTGATAACATGGAGATGATAGACTGGTACCGGGTAGAACTGCGCAAACCTGATTTGGATGAAGGGAAGGATAAAATGGTTAAGGGGCGGAAAAAGGTATAAACCTATTAACATTTCCCAGGCAAGGCAAAGCACGACCTGAAATCAGTATTCTAAAGATGCCGTACAAGCGGCATAGCAATTGACACCAACCCTAAACCATTATATAATTGTTCTCGTCGGGATACCGATAACTTAATAATTGTGTCGGAGTGGTGGAACGGGCAGACACGTACGTTTGAGGGGCGTATCCTTAACCGGGTGCGGGTTCAAGTCCCGCCTCCGACACCATGCTTATGCGAACTTCCAAGTTGGAGTTTGAAAATAATATCTAGTTTATCTCTGAGAACAGTGACCTCATGTAAGTATGAGGTCATTATTTCTTTCTGCGTTTCTAGTAAGTTCCCGAGAACTAGTTTACCCTTCTGGCGCTTTATGTAGCTTACCGCATCCCGGCGGATGAATTATTATGCCAATGACGGAACGGCACAGGGGCCGTTCCCTACATTATCTGAGTGAAAATAATAGGAGGAAGAGATATGTAGGGAACGACCCCCGTGTCGTTCCGAATCGGGGAGGGAAATTAAGCGCAAAAATATAGAACGAAAACCCAGGGGGCTATACTGTGGAAAATATTAGCGTCTAATAACATCGGATATATCTCCAGAATCAATAACGGAAAGACAGCCTCCAGGTGCCAATAAGTAACGTAGAAGTTTAAGACCCTTTTGTTGATTCTATCTGCTACTGGTTTTTAAATAAGGCAACTTTTATGGCAAAATAACTTATGCTATCGGGCAGGCTATCTTTAATAGGCCGGAGCTTTTCATAGCCTACAACTTGTGCTGCGGCTAGTATCTGTTCCTCCTCTAAGGGACTGAGAAATTGTTCCCAGTTAACCTGGTAACCTTCCTTAGCGGCTTTTAGCAGGTGATCTTCTACGGTGGTTAAGCTTAAATTACGTTCGGTAGCTATTGTTGGCAGGGATTTGCCGGTTTGATGCTCCTGCCAGGTGATAATATGAGAAGGAATTTTAGGCTCCTTTTTTTTCTTCTCCGGTTGTTGTTTATTTTCCCTCCGGGGGGAGGGGCCTGGAGGCACATCAGTACTATTGTCGGGTTGCAGGTCCCTGGTAGATGCTGATTCTACCGAATATAGCTTTATTATCTCCAGGAATTGCTCACCATATCTTTCATACTTTATCTGGCCCACTCCATTTATCTTAAGCATCTCTTCTCGATTTTGTGGTAGGGAGGCAGCCATTTCTTGCAGGGTAGTATCCGGGAAAATTATATAAGGAGGCAGTCCTTGTTCCTGGGCAATTTGCCGGCGCAAATCACGTAGAGCCTGGAATATTGTGCTTTCGGGCGCTGCCGCCTGGGGTATTTTGGGTAAACTTACTATAACCTTTTCTTCGCTGCGCAGAACCGGGCGTGCCCGCCGGCCAAGTTGTACCACTGGGTAGCGTCCGCTGTCAATTATAAGGTAATCTTCAGCAGCCAGTAGATTAATTAAATCAACAATCTGCTGGGTGCTATAGTTGCTCATAATCCCATAGGTAGAGAGCCGGTCAAAACCCAGTTCCATAATCCTTTTTTGTTTTGCTCCCTTTAAAACGGCAGCAATAAGTTTACTGCCGTAGGCTTGTTTCATTCGTACGATACAGGAGAAAATCTTTTGTGCCTCTATAGTAATATCGCGCAGTTCCCGTTCTAAACAATTAGCACAGTAATTGCAAGGTTCATTATCCTTTTCACCGAAATATGCCAGTATATATTGGCGCAGGCAATGGGAAGTGTGGCAATAGTCAATCATGTCCTGCAGTTTAGCGTATTCCATGTCTTTGCGGATTTCAGAGCGGCTGCTATGCTCAATCAGGAATTTTTGAATTAGTATATCCTGTGCCTGGTAGAGCAGGATACAATCTGCCGTTTGACCATCCCGCCCGGCTCGCCCAGCTTCCTGATAATAAGCTTCCAGGTGTCGGGGCATGTTATGGTGAATAACAAAGCGTACATTAGATTTGTCAATACCCAGTCCAAAGGCATTGGTAGCTATCATAACCTGAATCTTATCAAAAATAAAGGCTTCCTGATAACTATTCCTTTCGGCATTATTTAAACCGGCATGGTATTTACCTACAGAATAGCCCCGCTTAGTAAGTTCTTCGAATAGGCTTTCTACTTCTTTACGGGTAGCCGCATAAATAATCCCGGCATGATCCGGATGCTCATCCAGGTAACGGCAGATAAAACCGGTTCGTTCTACGCCTTTGACAACGGAAAAATAAAGGTTGGGACGGTTAAACGAGTTGATTAAAACCAGCGGTTCTTTAAGCCCCAGTAGTTTTACAATATCTTTTTGCACTCTGGGGGTAGCAGTGGCGGTAAAGGCAGCCACTACTGGCCGTTTAGCCAGAGTCTCAATCCAGGCTCCGATTCTTAAGTAACTGGGCCTAAAATCGTGTCCCCATTGGGAAATGCAATGGGCTTCATCAATGGCTATCAGGGAAAGGGGAAGTTCTCCCAAAAGCTCGGTAAACTGGTCGGTTTCCAGACGTTCCGGGGCCACGTAGAGCAGCTTATATTTACCTTGCCGGGCTATATTCAGACGCTGGTAGAACTCAGTTTGGGTAAGCGAACTATTAATAAATGAAGCAGCTATCCCCTGGTCATTAAGTGCGTCAACCTGGTCTTTCATCAGAGCAATTAGTGGAGATATAACCAGGGTCAGCCCAGGCAGCACCAGGCCGGGAAGCTGGTAACATAAAGATTTGCCACCTCCAGTAGGCATTACCCCCAGGGTGTCATGTCCTTCTAAAATACTATGTATTACTTCTTCCTGACCATCCTTAAACCCCAAAAAACCAAAGTACCGATCCATAGCCTGCCGGATTGAAGTTTGCATATCATTATTCTCCTAAATTAATCCTGTTATCATTATATACAATAAATAGATCACCAGGTTTAATGGATATAACAGAACAATAGTCCAGATAAAATGGAAAAAATATGCAATAAAAAGGAAGCAGGAGAATAAAACTTTTAATTGGCCCGACACCAGAGAATATCTTAGCCGTAGGAAGATCCCTACGGTTTTTGCTTTTTAGTCCAGATGCACTAAAAGTAACGAAAAAACTAAATATTATAAGCTAACCAAAAAATTCATGAATTATGGAGGATATACGCGTGAGACTTTTGCATAATAGCAAAAATCAAGTTCTTTGAAACTACAATATGGTATTAGAGCATAGTAACCGGTTAAATTTTGGTTAATATTGCCTTTATCATCAACAAGGTTAATGGATTTGTCTAA
>Ga0209509_1001191_pt1 | contig 20409 bp, 18 predicted proteins | sample BioC13SIPDNA_FD_185743 | JGI IMG/M metagenome (GOLD analysis project Ga0209509, IMG submission 185743) | Anaerobic biogas reactor microbial communites from Washington, USA - Biogas_R1_A C13 SIP DNA (SPAdes) (version 2) | ecosystem: Engineered > Bioreactor > Anaerobic > Unclassified | place...
AGTTCGAGCTTCTTTTCCTCGGTTCCGTGAAAGCGGGCGACAAAACTGCCCTTGTTTTTCTCGCAGTCGAGGGTGACGTCCAGCAGCCAGAATTCCTCCTGCCGGAAGTCCCTTATTTCTTTTTCCCTGTCCACCACCATACGGGTGGCGACAGACTGTACGCGGCCAGCTGAAAGCCCGCGGCGCACCTTTCGCCAGAGCAGCGGACTGAGCTTGTAGCCCACGATGCGGTCAAGGATACGCCTTGCCTGCTGCGCATCCACCAGATCCTGGTCTATATCCCGGGGGATGGCAATGCTCTCAGTCACCGTCTTTTTGGTTATCTCGTTAAAGGTAACTCGCCTCGCCTTTTCGTCGGGCAGTTCTAAAAGCTCCTTCAAATGCCATGATATTGCCTCACCCTCTCGGTCCGGGTCGGTTGCCAGATAAACTATGTTCGCCGACTGTGAACGCTTGCGCAGGTCCTCGATAACATTCTCGCGCCCCTTAACCGGCTGATAATCGGGTTCAAAGCCGTTTTCTATATCAACGCCCATGGTGCTCTTGGGGAGATCCCTGAGGTGTCCCATGGATGCTACAACACTGTAATTTGAACCAAGGTATTTTTCAATTGTTCTTGCCTTTGCGGGAGATTCCACAATGACCAGATCCGTTTTTGCCATGTCTGTCCTCACTTAATGTTATATTTTATCTATGCTCAAAGAAAATCTCTTGCCGTTTTCCTGCTTGACAAAGCCCTTGATCTGCAGAACTGTCAGCTCAGACAGCACAACCGATGCGGGAAGACCGGCAGCTTCAATTATATCGTCCACATGTTTTGAGTGCTCATCCATCGCTGCAACTATCTTGAGCTGCGCTTCTGAAAGGCCCGAGAGCTGCTCTTTCAAATCAATATAGTCCCGACGCTTTTGCTTGTCAATGTTTTTTCGGTCACCTTTCTTCTCGCGGAGCTTCGCAAAGCCTTCGCCGGTCTCGGGGGGGATTTTTGCCAATCTGTCAGACCTTTCCACCCCTGTCTGTAACACAGCGTCAAAATCCGGGCCTCGCGTGAGGTCGGGTTTTGACAGTTTTGCCGGAAAACGGCTCTCAAATTCACAGAGCACATCCCACCCGCAGGTCACAAGTATCGCGCCGTCTCTAATCAGACCATTTGAACCTCTGCAGTTTGGCGCGTCCGCATTTCCGGGTACGGCAAACACTTCCCTGCCCTGATCCAGAGCTCTTGAAGCTGTTATCAGCGCCCCGCTGCCGATCGGCGCCTCAATAACCGTGACCCCGACCGAAAGCCCGCTCATTATTCGGTTGCGCTCTGGGAAGTTCCTGCCGAAAATCGGAGTGCCGGGTGGGTATTCGCTGACCAGGGCGCCTGCGGCCGCAACATCTTCGAAGAGCATATCGCTGTATTTCGGATAGATATCGTCGATGGCGCAGCCCAGAACACCGATACAGCTCCCCCCGGCTCTGAGTGCCCCCTCTGCGGCGGCGCTGTCCACACCGGCGGCAAGCCCCGTGACGACCAGCCCCCCGCCCCGGATTATCTCATAGCCCATGCCACGGCCCATTTTGATACCGTAGAGCGTGGCTTTGCGGGTACCGACAACAGCTATCGCCGCCTCCTCATCTATGGCTGGAAGTTTGCCCTTGATATAGAGCATTACAGGCGGGTCGTAGATGTTATAGAGACGTTTGGGATAAATTGCGTCTCTTATCGTGCACAGGGTCACGCCGTCCGCACTGCACTTTTCGAGGATTTCGTCCGCGCGGTCGAGGCTCTTGCTGCGGAGCAGAGACCGTTCATGGTCGGAAACCGGGCATCGCTCCAAAAGCTGTCTGTCGTCGGCATAATATATGCTCTCAGGGTCGCCAAAGGCCTCCAGCAGCTCCACGCGTGTCTTTGGCTTAAGCTCGGTAAGGGACGACAGCCAAACCCAGTATTTCAGAGTAGACAAGCTCAGACACCCCCTATGTCTTTCTCCTGTACATCTCCCAGATGACGACCGACGCAGCAACAGCCGCGTTCAGAGACTCGCTTCCCGCCTCCATCGGTATTATGATCTGTCCGTCGCACAGCGACAGCAGTTCCTTTGACAAGCCCCTGCCCTCACTGCCTATTGCTACGGCGGCCCGTGTCATATCCACATCGCGTATATCCTCTGCGGCGTCCGAAAGGGCGGCGCCGTAAAGCCTCAGTCCGTTTTCGGAGGCAATAGACTTTATGCCCGCAAGATCGGTCTCAATGACACTCTGACGAAAGATGGCGCCCATTGTGCTGCGAACTGTCTTCGGATTATATATGTCCGCACAGTCCCGGGTCAGGACAACGAGATCAACCTTCATTGCACTCGCCGTACGCAATACTGTGCCTACGTTGCCGGGATCCTGTACGTTTTCAAGAATCACAGCGCTTTCCACGCCACCCTCATACTTACAGCGCCGCATCTGTACCGCAAATACGGGGCCTTTTGAATTTTTGAGCGGCGAGACATGCTGCATTAGCTCCGGGGGGCAGGTATACTGCTCAATGCCCCCCGGCAGCTCAAATGAAGGCTCTCCGCCCCAGAGGACCGCCGTGATACTCGCACCGAGATTCATGGCTTCTTGCAGAAGCTTTTCCCCGTCGCACACAAATTCGCCCTTCTCGCGGCGATATGCCCCATCCGCCGAGAGGTTTTTAAGGTGTGTAATTATTCGGTTTTTCCGTGAGGTGATGTGTTCCATAAGCTCTCCGAAAACATTATGGCTGCGGCGGGGCTATAGTGCCCTGTCGCAGCCCGGAAAGACGCGCCTACGCGTCGATAGGTTTCATTGTCGGGAAGAGAATTACTTCGCGGATGGAGTCCACACCGGCCAGCATCATAACACAGCGGTCTATGCCTATGCCCATACCGCCCGTGGGAGGAAGTCCGTATTCAAGGGCAGTTATGAAATCCTCGTCCATCATACCTGCCTCATCGTCACCCTTGGCACGCATTTCGACCTGCTTCTGGAAGCGCTGCTTCTGATCGATTGGGTCGTTAAGCTCCGAGAAGGCGTTGCCCATCTCGCTGCGGCAGATAAAAATCTCAAAACGTTCGGTAAGGCGCGGGTCCTTCGCGCTGCGCTTTGCAAGCGGAGAAACATCCACCGGATGCATTGTGATGAAGGTTGGCTGGATGAGCTTTTCCTCGACCCTCTGGTCAAAGCACTCATAAAGATAGTTGCCCCAGGTCGCTTCCTTGCCCTCGGGGAGAGTGACGCCGACGGATTTAGCCAGCTCTGCTGCATCCTCGTCGGAGGTGACAGCCATGAAGTCCAGTCCAAGATATTTCTTGACCGCATCCGCCATGCTTATGCGCTCCCAGCCGGGGGTGAGGTCAATGTCCTGTCCCTGCCACCTCAGCTTATAGGTTCCCAGAATATCCATCGCGGCGCCGGACAGCATCTCCTCAAATATGTCCATCATGTCGTTGAAATCGGCGTATGCCTCGTAGAGCTCGACAGTGGTAAACTCGGGATTGTGCTTTGTATCCATCCCCTCATTGCGGAAAATGCGGCCTATCTCGTAGACACGCTCAATGCCGCCTACCACCAGACGCTTAAGGTGAAGCTCGGTAGCTATGCGCATATACATGTCCATATCGAGGGCGTTGTGGTGTGTTATGAAGGGGCGCGCGGTCGCTCCGCCGGATATAGTGTTGAGAACGGGCGTCTCGACCTCCATGTACCCGCGGTTGTCGAGATAGCTGCGCACATGGCGGATGAAAGAGCTACGTATTTCAAAAGTACGGCGCACCTCAGGATTGACAATAAGGTCTACATAGCGCTGACGGTAGCGGGTCTCCTGATCTGTCAGGCCGTGGAACTTTTCGGGCAGAGGCAGCAGAGACTTTGACAAGAGCTTGACACTGCTGCAGTGTACAGAAATCTCGCCTCTTCGTGTACGGAAAACGAAGCCCTCAACCCCGATAATGTCCCCGATGTCCCACCTCTTAAATTCCCCGAAGGACTCTTCACCCAAGTCGTTTACTCGGACATAGAGCTGAATCCTGCCCTTGTCGTCCATTAGGTCGGCAAAGAAGGCCTTGCCCATGTCGCGCTTGGACATAAGCCGGCCGGCCAGGGAGGCATTCTTCTCCTCCCACAGCTCAAAATTGTCCTTAATTTCGGCAGAATAGGCAGTTCTTGTATATTTCGTGACTGTGTACGGATCCCGGCCTTCCTCACGCAGCTTGCTCAGTTTATCGCGTCGTATCTGAAGGATTTCGGATATGTCGGCTGCTTCTTCGGGAGTGATTTCTTGACTCATCTTTTATTCTCCTGCCTTGTTTTCTATAGAGAGTATTTTGAACATCAGTTCGCCCACTGGCGCTTCAATCTTGACGGTGCTGCCGACCTTCTGGCCGAGAAGCCCTCTGCCAAGTGGAGAGTCGTCTGAGATGCGGCCCTGCATCGGGTCTACCTCCTGAGAGCCGACTATCTGGTATTCCTCGGTCTCGCCGTCCTCAAGGCATTTGACCTTGACTCGGCTGCCAAGCCGCACAATCTTTGTGTCTGCTTTTGTCTGCTCAATAACTTCGGCGTTCTCTATTATATTCTTAAGCTCGGCAATCTTGGAGTAGAGCTTACCCTGCTCCGTTTTGGCCTCGTCGTATTCACTGTTTTCGGAGAGGTCGCCGAAGGAACGCGCTTCTTTGATAAGCTCGGATACTTCTTTTTCCCGAACGGTCTCGAGATAATGCAGTTCCTGTTTTATCTCTTCAAGGCGCTCCTTGCTCATCTTATATTTTGCTTCGTTTGCCATTGAAATCTCCCCTTTATATTAAAATGTCACTTTTATACATTAAATGACAGATATAACTTGTTGTATTATAGATACAAACGCAGTCCATGTCAAGACGTATAATTGGTAATCATTTGTCGTTGGATTTATTTAGCTCCAGAATCGCAGCCTGCAGCTGTTCATCGTATGAATAGGGAAGCTGTCCAGCGATCAGGTAGACTGAGTCCTCGTCGTCGAGATCAACAGCCACATCCGGCACGATACCGCCCTGTTCCGCCAAATCCATCCTTTTTGGCGTAAGGTATCCGTTTGTGGAGAGATGGACTGCGCTGCCGTCTGATAGCACAATATTTATCTGAGATCGTGATTTGCCTGTTGTATTACTCCCGACAACGGTCGCCACGCCGTATTCCGAGAGCGCCTCAGCAAAGAATTCCGCCGCGCTGTAAGAGTTCGCGTTTACCAAAACAGTCATGGGTATCTCTACACACTCGGCGTCGGAATATCTGATGTTTTCCTCGCCCTTTTCATTTACTGACACAAAGACCTCTCCTTCGGGGAGCAGATGGTCGAGAATCGTCAAAAGCTCGCTCAGCTTTCCGCCCGGATTGTTGCGGACATCGAATACGATACCAGCGGCGCCTCTGGAAATAAGATCGTCAACCGCCGCGACGGCGCCGGAACCGCTGCCGTCCTCAAAGTTTTTTATTCTGACATAACCTATGTCGGAATCCAGCATCTCATACTTGACCGGCTTGGTAAAAACAACCTCTGTAGATACTGTAACGGTCACTTCGCCGCCGTCGGCCGTGATTAGTCCCAGCTCAAACTTTTCACCGTTTTTAGAGGCGATAATATCCTTGATCTCAGGCGCCTCTAATCCCTCAAGGGTGGCTCCGTCAATAGACCTCAGCCTGTCTCCTATATGCACACCCGCCCTGTCGGCCGGTGAGTCCTCAGTTATACCGGCCACCAGCAGATAGGCGCCGCTCTCTTCGGGTACAATAGTAATGCCTATACCTGTATAAGTGTTGCTCTGGTAATTTTTGTACGCGTCGAATTCTTCGGCGGTCATATAATAGCTCCAGCGGTCGTCGATAGCCTCAAGCATTGCGCCAAAAGCCGCGTCGGAGACCTGCTCCATGTCCGTATCGCCAATATATTTTTCCTGAATGGTCTCATATATCTTCGCAAATTTAACCGCCGCTTTGAGCTTGTCCCTGTCGCGGATCATATACATGAAAACAGCCGCAAAAACGAGCGCACAGATAATGATTCCGGTAAGGGCCGAAATCAGCAGCGCAGAAAAACCATATCTTTTCTTCATAGGAGCCTCCTGAGAATAAATTGGAGAACAACAAGTCTAAGGGCGGGTTTAGTATTGCCTGAAAATCGCAATTGCCGGGCAGTCTAGTCGGACTGCCCGGCGGTATTTGATTTTAAGGTATTAGAAGTAGCTCAGCGGATCCACCAGGGAGCCGCCTACGCGGATCTCAAAATGACAGTGCGGACCCGTCGAGCAGCCTGTCGAGCCAACGTAGCCGATGGTCTGTCCCTTTGATACGGACTGTCCGGCACTCACCGCTATGGAACTCATGTGGGCATACAGCGTCGAGCTGCCGCTGCCGTGGCTAATGACGACGTAATTGCCATAGGAATAATGGTATGTGGCTGAAAGAACAGTTCCTGAGTCGGCTGCCATGATGGTCGTACCCGAGCCGGCAGATATATCGACACCGGAGTGAAAACGCTGGTCACCGAAGATGGGGTGTGTTCTGTAGCCAAAGTAAGAGGAGACGTTGCCGGTTGATGTACCGGCGACAGGCCACATATAAGCGCCGGTGCCCGGAGTAGGCGTGGTGCCGTTGTTGGCACTCTGCTGAGCAAGCTGCGCCTCAAGCTGGCCGATCTGATTTCGGATAGCTTGTTCCTGTGCCTCGTTAGTCTCGTATTCGACCTTGTATCTCTCTATATCTGCCTCAAGCTGCTTTATAACTCCCTCTGCTGCGGTAATCTGATTCTCGAGGTCGGCCTTCTTTGCCTGCATCTCAACCTTGGCGTCCTCCTGCTCCTGAAGGGTCTGCTCATACTCGGCCTTGACATCCGCTACATGCTTCCTAGCGGCTATGTATTCTTCCTCAAGTGATTTGTCACTCTCCATCATAGAGTTGATATCCGCAAGCTTTGAGAGAAAATCTGTAAAGTTTGTGGCCTTAAACAGAATTGCCAAATAGGAGAGGCTGCCGTTTTCCTCCATGACCCTCATGCGGACCCGGAGTTCCTTTTTCTGCTTTTCCTCGACTTTTTTGGCCTCTATAAGCTCTTCTTCCTTATCCTTTATGAGCGTTTCATAGATGCTGATCTGCTCGTCGATAAGTTCGATCTCCTGTCTGGCCAGCTCATTCTGCTCATCGAGAGCCTTTTTCTTTTCGAGATATGTACCCATATCGCTCTCTAAGCCGCTCATCTGTTCTTTAATTGCATTCTTCTGAGCAGCTATGGACGACTGCTGGTTCTTCAGAGCATCGATCTGCGACTGGGAAACGGCGGAAGCACTGCCTATTGCTGAGACCAGAAGCGTCGCCAGAAACGCTATAACGAGTGCTATGCAGATAGCCGATACTACTTTTTTCTTGCTTGAAGCCATAGAAGACACCTCCTATACTTTCATATAGTTCCGGATAGCTATACTGCCTCCGAAGGTTCCGACCACGAAGCCGACGGCAAGAAAAATCAGAGCTACCGGCAATGCCACTGCTGAGAACGGTAGCACTCCGATCAAGGTACCGGCTATGCTTGTCATAATCTTTCCCCCGACCAGTTCGTAAAGCCCCCACTGTATGAGGAAAGCCAGCAACGACCCCGTTATGCCCAAAAAGAGACCTTCAACGACAAAGGGAGTTCTTATAAAGCTGTTTGTCGCGCCGACCATTTTCATGATAGCGATCTCCTCACGGCGCCCAAAAGTCGTGAGCTTTATCGTGTTCGACATTATAAACACAGATACAATGAACAGAATTACGATAAGTATAAGCGATACCGCGCTTACGACGTTTCTCACAGTGACAAAGCCCTTGGAAATGTCCAGCTGTGCGGAAACGCTGTCAATGCCGTCTAACTGCTCTAAAGCCTGTTTGGTCTCCTTCATAAGGGCTATGTCGTCAAGGTATATGACAAAGCGGTGGCGGAAAACCGAAGAGTCTATGTCCTCAAACATGGACTTGTTCTCGTAGTCCTCGGTAAAGCTCTCCATAGCTTTATCGCGAGTCACGAATTCCACCTTGCTGACATTGTCGACAGCCTCGATTTCAGGCTGGAGCGCTTTCGCCTTGGATTCGGACAAGCTCTCATCCACAAAGGCGAGCATCTCGTTTTCCTTCTCCAGACGGTCGATAAGAGCGTCGATGTTGACGGCCAGAAGAGCGAAGCTCCCCATAATCAGAAGACATGCAATTATTATAGTGACAGATGCAAATGACATGAAGCCGTGGGTGAAAACGCTTCTGAAGCCTTCTTTAATTAAGTATCCCAATCTACTCATGAATTTCACAGCTGTAATAACCATCCATTCCGTCGCTGACTATTGACCCATCGTCGATTGCGACAACACGCTTTGAGAAAGAGTTCACCAGCTCTTTTTCATGCGTTACGACGAGGACAGTTGTGCCTAGTTCGTTGATTTTCTCAAGCAGAAGCATAAGCTCGAGGCTCTTGACCGGGTCGAGGTTTCCCGTGGGCTCATCCGCAATGATGAGTCCCGGGCTGTTGACCAAGGCACGGGCAATAGCCACACGCTGCTGCTCACCGCCGGAAAGCTCCTGAGGCAGGCGGTTTTCCCTGCCCTTAAGTCCAACGAGCTCCAAGACATATGGGACGCGATTCTGAATCTCTTTTTTTGAGGCGCCGACTACCCGCATTGCAAAGGCGACATTTTCGTAGACTGTCTTGTCGTCAATCAGGCGGAAATCCTGAAAGATAACGCCGAGAGTTCGGCGAAGCAGCGGAAGCTTACGGGACTTTATTTTGCGGAGATTAAAGTCGTTCACTACTATCTCGCCGTCGGTAGCTTTAACCTCCCCCGTGAGCAGCTTGATGATCGTTGTCTTGCCCGAGCCGGACGGCCCCACAAGAAAGACAAACTCGCCGTCGTCAATTTTGAGGTCAACGCAGTTGGTGGCGACTGTGCCCGTGTTCTCGTAGACCATCGAAGCATTTTTCATTAGAACCATGTAGTTTTTCCTCCAATTCCCGGAATGCAATGCCCTTTATAGACAAAAAGATAGCGTTACGGGCATATCAACCCTTGGAATTTTGCGAATTGAGATATTTTTTTACCATCAGCGCGACCTTAAAAACAATCGCATGGTCAAACTCCCGCAAATCCAGACCGGTGAGCTTTTTGATTTTTTCTAATCTGTAGACAAGAGTATTCCTGTGTACAAAAAGCTTTCTGGAAGTCTCCGAGACATTGAGGTTGTTCTCGAAAAACTTATTTATAGTATAGAGCGTCTCCTGGTCGAGGGACTCAATGGGGTTCTTTTTGAATACCTCGCTCAGATACATCTCGCAGAGGGTTGTGGGCAGCTGGTATATGATCCGGCCTATACCGAGGTTTTCATAGTGTATGACGGTCTTCTCGGTGTCAAATACCTTTCCGACCTCGATAGCCGTCTGCGCTTCCTTATAGCGCTCGCCCAGTTCACGCAGATGTTTCGCAACCGAGCCGACTCCGATTATCGTCTTTACCAGCAGCTCGGAGTTTATTTCCTCGACAATGCTGTCGGCTATGCGGCATATATCCTTAACATCCAAATCTGACTCGATTTCTTTGATAAGGACGATGTCTGTCTCGCTCATGCTCAGGACAAAATCCCTCTGCTTGTCCGGGAACATAGTCTGAACAAGCTCCAATGTGGCAACGTCGCTTTTATCCGTCTGTCTGATCAGATATACGACTCTCGGTACATCCGTGACAAAGTCCAGCTCCTTGGCGCGGACATAGACATCGCCTGGAAGAATGTTGTCGGAAATGATGTTCTTGACGAAGGTGGATTTGTTGTACTTCTCGTCATAGTTCGACTTTGATTCGTTGAAGGCGACAGCCGCCATAATGCATAGACTTCTTGCCGCGGTGTCTTTTCCCTCAACAAATACAGCATAGTCGAAGCGAGAATTCGGACCGCCGAGGATCTTGTATGTGCGTGTCCCGGAAACAAAAATTTGCTCAGGCAGCTCACTTGTTATTCCCTGAATGTTGTCGAGCCTTGAACCGATAAGAGACAGCTCGCTGCATGCGACAACGAATCCCTCCGCATCTATTACACCGAAGCACCTGTCGGTGGCTTCCTTCATCTGAACGATAACACTCTGAAAAATTCTACTGGACATAGGGCTCCTCCTATTCAAAAGCAATGGGGACCATAATTGACATAGTACCAAATTTACTTGCTTTTTTCAATAGATTTTTCAGTTTTTTTTGTAAAAATTTTTATATTGTGTCGTATTTCTTGACATTTTTGTGATTTCGAACCCAAACTGCTGTATAAAATGTCAATATAACTTATTATTTGGAAATAAGTTGTAATTGTTTCTTCGTCAAAATGCTAAATGGTAAATATAACTAATAGAGCCCTACGCTGCGTGTATAATAGCACAAAAGACTCTCAAAGTATATTATCGTTATAACCAAAGCTCGGATTTTTGCTTTGTAAGTTTTTATCATAATTGATACCACTTTGTTACTATTCGCCAAAAATCAGTTTAATTTCTTGTGAAGTTAATTTCCGCCATTGCCCCGGTTCAAGACCCTCGTCAAGATACAGTTTTCCTATACATAGTCTTTTCAGTGAGGACACCGGCTTTCCGCGTGACGCGAACATCCGTTTAACCTGATGGTACTTTCCCTCTGAAATTGTGACGACAGCATGGCTAGGATCGTTCTCGTCTGCTGAAAGCAATGCGGGGAGGCATCTGCTGCCGTCCCTGAGTTCTATGCCGTCACCGAAGGCTGCAATATCCCCATTGTCAAGGCTGCCATCCACATAGACCTCGTAAACTTTATCTACATGGCGTTTAGGCGAAATAACCACATGAGCAAAATCCCCGTCGTTAGTCAGCAAGAGTAGCCCCGTCGTATCTTTGTCCAGTCTGCCCACGGGAAATACTCCCCGGCGGCGCAGCTCCTCCGGAAGCAGATCCAGCACTGTCCTCTGCTCCCTGTCCTCTGTGGCAGAAATAACATCGGCCGGCTTGTTTAGCATTATGTAAACCATCTTGCCCTCAATTTTCCTACCGTCCAGCCTTATATCGTCTGAACATGGATTCGCTTTCTGCTCCGCATTTACTGCCGTTCTGCCGTTTACTGACACACGCCCCGCCTTTATGAGTCTGCGGGCCTCGCTGCGGGAGGCAGCTCCGCCGTCTGCCAAAATCCTGTCAAGTCTTAGCTCCTCCATTGGCTCCTCCGTTCTTTTCTGCACCTTTTTATAAAGTATAGCATACACGTCCTCAAAACTGAATAGTCTTCAGTAAGGAGGGAGAAATATGCTCATATACACCATTAAATGGAACAAAACTGCCGCTGTTCTCATCGTACTTGCTGTAGCTGCAATACTCGTTCTTCTTACCCTCGCTCTGGGGAACGGCTCCGGCAGCGGCAGAGAAGCAAGAGTGGGCTCGTCTGAAGATGTCGCCGATTTTCTGGAGGCTCTTGGCTGGACGGTGGATGAGGCCTCGGCGGAGGAAAGGGATGTCGTCATTCCACAGGAGTTTTCGGAGATCTACAAGGAGTACAACTCGCTGCAAAAAGCCCAGGGCTATGATCTTTCCAACTACCGCGGCAGACAGGTCACTATCTATACATACGGCATAACAAACTACTCGGGCTACTCAGGTAAAGTGGTAGCAGACGTATATGTTTTTGACGGCAGGGTCATAGGCGGAGACGTCCACTCGCTCGAACTGGACGGATTCATGCACGGACTTCGCAAAAGTCCAAAATAAAAAAGGCTCCCGCAAAAGCGGAAGCCTTATGCTTTTTATAAAGTAGTACTACTTCTGTTCAACATCGATAACAACGCCGGAACCGACGGTACGGCCGCCTTCACGGATAGCGAAGCGGAGTCCCTTCTCGATTGCGATTGGGGCGATCAGTTCGACCTTCATGTCGACGTTGTCGCCGGGCATGCACATCTCTACACCTTCGGGGAGAGAGATAACACCGGTGACGTCGGTGGTACGGAAGTAGAACTGGGGACGATAGTTGTTGAAGAACGGGGTATGGCGGCCACCCTCTTCCTTAGTCAGAACGTAAACCTGACCGGTGAACTTGGTGTGGGGTTTAATGGAGCCGGGAGCTGCCAGGACCTGTCCGCGCTCAACCTCGCCCTTGGAGATGCCGCGGAGCAGAGTGCCGACGTTGTCGCCTGCTTCAGCATACTCAAGAGTCTTGTGGAACATCTCGGTACCGGTTACGGTGGTCTCCTTGGTATCCTTAAGACCAACGATCTCGACCTTATCGCCGACCTTTACGCGGCCACGCTCAACACGGCCGGTGGTAACTGTGCCGCGGCCGGTGATTGTGAAGACGTCCTCAACGGGCATGAGGAAAGGCAAATCGGACTTGCGCTCAGGGGTGGGGATATACTCGTCGACGTTGTCCATGAGTTCCTTAATGCAGGCATACTCAGGAGCGTTAAGATCAGTGGAATCGGAAGACAGAGCATTCAGAGCAGAGCCCTTGATAATGGGAATGTCGTCGCCCGGGAAGTCGTAGTTGCTGAGCAGCTCGCGAACCTCCATCTCAACGAGCTCGAGGAGTTCGGGGTCGTCGACCTGGTCGCACTTGTTCAGGAAAACAACGATTGCGGGAACGCCAACCTGACGGGCGAGCAGGATGTGCTCACGGGTCTGTGCCATAGGTCCGTCGGATGCGGCGATAACAAGGATAGCACCGTCCATCTGGGCAGCGCCGGTGATCATGTTCTTGATATAGTCAGCATGGCCCGGGCAGTCAACGTGGGCATAGTGACGCTTATCGGTCTGATACTCAACGTGTGAGGTGTTGATTGTTATACCACGTTCGCGCTCTTCGGGAGCCTTGTCGATGCTGGTATAGTCGGTGTAGTCGGCCTTGCCCTGCAAAGAAAGATATTTGGTTATAGCTGCGGTAAGGGTGGTCTTACCGTGGTCAACGTGACCGATGGTGCCGATATTTACGTGGGGCTTTGATCTATCAAACGATTGCTTAGCCATTTTGGAACATCCTCCTTAAATTAAATAGTTAATAATAATGGTTTTTTACCTTTTTCGGAACAATATTACAGTATTCCCATTGAGTTTGCAATAGGAAATAATATTGCCAGTTAATTACGAGTTGCGCTTGCCGATTATCTCTTCTGTAAGAGATTTCGGAAGCTCGATATAGTGGCTTGGCTCCATTGCATAGTTGGCTCGTCCCTGAGTCTTGCTGCGCAGGTCGGTCGCATAACCGAACATACAGCTCAGAGGCACGTTGGCGTCCACCTGAGTCGAGCCCGTTCTGTTTTCCATACCCAGAACCTGTCCACGGCGAGAGTTGAGGTCGCCGATGACATCGCCAACATATTCGTCCGGGGACGTAACGCTGACCTTCATGATTGGCTCAAGCAGGACAGGATCCGCCTTGCGGCAGGCCTCCTTAAATGCCATTGAGCCGGCGATCTTGAACGCCATTTCGGATGAGTCCACCTCATGGTAGGAGCCGTCAATTAAGGTCACCTTGATGTCAACGACCGGATAACCGGCGAGCACGCCGGCCTGCATAGCGCCCTGAATACCGGCGTCGACAGCGGGGATATACTCCTTGGGTATAGCTCCTCCGACGATGTTGTTGACGAATTCGTAGCCCTTACCGGTTTCGTTGGGCTCGACACGGATCTTGACATGGCCGTATTGGCCTTTACCGCCGGACTGACGAGCATATTTGGTGTCCTGCTCGACGGACAAGCGTATGGTCTCCTTGTAGGAAACCTGTGGCTTTCCGACGTTGGCCTCGACTTTAAACTCGCGAAGCAGTCTGTCCACAATGATCTCCAGATGGAGCTCACCCATGCCGGCGATGATGGTCTGCCCTGTCTCCTCGTCCGTATAGCTCTTGAATGTCGGGTCCTCCTCGGCAAGCTTCTGAAGGGCTATGCCCATCTTCTCCTGCCCGGCCTTTGTCTTAGGCTCGATAGCGACCCTGATAACAGGATCGGGGAACTCCATAGACTCAAGGATAACAGGGTGTTTTTCATCGCAGAGCGTATCGCCCGTGGTCGTGTTCTTAAGTCCGACCGCAGCGGCTATGTCACCTGAATACACCATATCGAGATCCTCACGGTGATTGGCGTGCATCTGCAGAATGCGTCCCACACGCTCTCTCTGACCTTTGATACTGTTCAGAACCGTCGTACCTGTCTTGAGAGTTCCGGAATAGACGCGGAAGAATGACAGTCTGCCGACATAGGGGTCGGTCATGATTTTGAACGCCAGAGCTGAGAGAGGGGCGTCGTCGTCTGCATGGCGGTCGACCTCCTCGCCGGTCTTGGGATCTTTGCCCACGATGGCGGGGATGTCGGTGGGTGCGGGCATATAGTCCACTATCGCATCCAGCAGCTTCTGAACTCCCTTGTTCTTGTAAGATGTACCGCAAACTACGGGCACAAACTTATTCTCTATTGTTCCCCGGCGGATAGTATTGCGGATCATATCACTGGGGATGGGCTTCTCGTCAAGAGCCAGCATCATAATGTCGTCATCCAGGTCGGAAACGGCATCGATCAGCTTTGTTCGATACTCCTGAGCGAGTTCCATCATTTCGGCGGGGATCTCCTCGACTCGCATGTCCTTGCCCATATCGTCGTAGTAGACATCAGCATCCATATCCACCAAGTCGATGATTCCGCGGAAGGAATCCTCGCTGCCGATGGGGAGCTGTATCGGGACGGCATTGCATTTGAGGCGATCGTGTATCATATCCAGAACATGGAAAAAGTCCGCGCCCATGATATCCATCTTGTTCACGTAGATCATTCGTGGTACGCAATAGTGGTCGGCCTGTCTCCAGACAGTTTCGGACTGGGGTTCAACACCGCCCTTCGCGCACATGACCGTAACGCTGCCGTCCAAGACGCGCAGGCTGCGCTCAACTTCTACTGTAAAGTCCACGTGACCCGGAGTGTCGATGATGTTTATTCGGTGGTCTTTCCAAAAGCAGGTGGTAGCTGCAGAGGTAATTGTTATTCCGCGTTCCTGCTCCTGGGCCATCCAGTCCATCGTGGCGGTACCGTCGTGGGTCTCGCCAAGCTTGTAATTAACTCCGGTGTAATAGAGGATACGCTCGGTGGTAGTCGTTTTGCCGGCATCGATATGCGCCATTATACCGATATTTCTGGTTTTTTCCAAAGATACTTTTCTTGACATTAATTTTACTCCTGATTACCAGCGGTAATGAGCGAATGCCTTATTAGACTCGGCCATCTTGTGAGTGTCTTCACGTTTTTTGACCGCGGCGCCGGTATTGTTCACAGCGTCGATAATCTCGCCCGCAAGACGCTCTTTCATAGTTTTTTCGTTGCGCTTACGCGCATACGCAGTCAGCCAGCGAAGACCGAGTGTCTGACGCCTTTCCGGTCTGACTTCGATAGGCACCTGGTAGGTAGCTCCGCCGACACGGCGTGCCTTGACCTCCAGGGAAGGCATAATGTTGTTGAGTGCTTCAGTGAACACTTCAAGGGGGTTGCGGTCGGTCTTTACTTTTATGATGTCAAAAGCATCATATACGACCTTCTGAGCAACGCCCTTCTTTCCATCCAGCATAATACTGTTTATTAGCTTTGAAACCAAAACAGAATTGTACACAGGATCGGGAAGAATCTCTCTTTTGGGTACGTTACCTCTTCTGGGCACTATACTTCCCTCCTTCATACTAAAATGAATATCATCGGTACTCGAAAAGGCTTTGGCCTTTCCGCATCTGCCTGCCGGAAGCAACATACACAATAGAAAATGTATATATAAATGCTCCGAACAAGGCATAAGCCTTGCGCAAAAGCGCGAAACAGCTTATTTAGGTTTCTTGGCGCCGTACTTGCTGCGCGCCTGCTTGCGGTTTGAAACGCCCTGGGTGTCGAGAGTTCCGCGTATGATGTGGTAACGGACACCGGGGAGATCCTTGACACGGCCGCCGCGAATCATGACAACGGAGTGCTCCTGAAGGTTATGGCCAATGCCGGGGATATAGGCGATAACTTCATAGCCGTTTGTAAGGCGAACACGTGCGATCTTACGCAGTGCGGAGTTCGGCTTTTTGGGGGTCGCTGTACGAACTGCAGTGCATACGCCTCTCTTCTGCGGAGACGGCAGATCTGTTTCCTTGTCCTTTATAGTGTTGAGACCGTGCTGCATAGCCGGAGATCCGGACTTATAGGTGGGAACCTCTCTGCCCTTTCTCACGAGCTGGTTAAAGGTAGGCATGTTTTTCCTCCTCTCCTTAAATAATGTTTATTTTAAGCGGAAAGTCTTACGAGGCTCCGCATAAAATCAGTTGAGAATGCAGTTTTTCTTTGGCTATATTGCGAAAAACCATTTTCCAATATTGTTATATTGCCACAAAATTGACTAAAATGGGCGTAGTAGTCCATGCGAATTATCATTTTAGCATATTGCACAAGCATCGTCAAGATTTTTTTATTACCACACTCACACAATCGGACATTTTGATTAAATATAAATATTTTTATAAATTGTATTGCAAATCGTCCGATTCTGGGTTATAATGCCTGTAACAATTTGTAACCTATGGTGATTGATTGGTGATTGATATGTTATTTTTATCCCACAAAAGAGACAAGGCATTACTGGCAGGGTTGCTGTCGCTCATTTTGGTGTTCAGCATCAGTTTTGCGCTGTTCGAGACTCCGGCCGTCGCCGTAAACAGATCCGAACTGAATTCGCTGAAGCAGCAACAGGAACAGCTCGCAGAAAAAAAGTCGGGGATTCAGGCGCAGGCAAACGAGTTAAGCAGTAAAGTCGCCTCTCAGACAGAAAAGCTTGACCTTCTTACCGAACAGCTCAACATCACCAATTCCGAGATCGAAAATCTGTCCGAGCAGATCGCCATATACACGAATTCGATAGCCAGGATGGAAAACGAGCTGAACGTCTGCAGGCAGAAGGAGCAGGAGCTGCTTGAGCACTATAAGATACGCATGCGTGCGATGGAGGAAAACGGGAAATACGCATACATATCAATTCTTCTCGGCGCAAACAGTTTTAAAGATTTGCTCAGCCGCATAGATGATGTCAAGCAAATCATGGAATACGACAACGGCCTTATAAAGGATGTCCAAGAGGCCCAGGTCAAAGTCCAAAACGCAAAAGCCGATATGGAAGCCGAAATGGCGGAGCAGCAGAAGACCTTTGAAGCATATCAGGAAAAGCAGGCAGACCTTATTGCTCAGCAAGATGAAGCCAAGGCTATCCTTGCCAGTCTCTCGGCCGATTCAGCAGATTATGAAAATCAGCTTGAGTCCGTTAAGGCGCTTCAGTCAACATTAAACAGCCAAATAAGCGATATGGAAAGCAGGCTTGCGGAGCAGGAGCGCATACAGAAAGAGCAGAATGCCGCAAATCAGACAGGTGGCGGCAATACAGGAAACAATACGGGCAGCAATGGCGGCAACAGCAATTGGTACGGAGATTCAGCCGGCACAGCTTCAGGTCAGGACATAGTGAATTTTGCCCAGTCTTTCCTCGGCGTCAATTACGTTTATGGAGGAACCTCTCCTTCGGGCTTTGACTGCTCAGGTCTTGTGTACTACTGCTACACCCACTACGGCTACTCTGTGAACCGCACCGCGGCAGGTCTCGCATACAATGGCACGTCGGTGTCGTCTTCCAGCCTCCAGCCCGGGGACATAATCCTTTTTACCTCGCAAGGCGGAAGTTACATAGGTCACACAGGTCTGTATGTCGGAGGAGGTCAGTTTATACACGCTCCCCATACCGGCGATGTGGTCAAATTTTCAAGTCTCTCTGAAAGTTATTACGCTAATCACTACTGGGGAGCAAGACGGGTTGTCTCTTGATCTCAATCAGTAAAATAAGCTGTCTGTAATCTCTTATCAGCCCCAAACCGCACGGGCGAGCAAAAAGCTTCACAAAAGCGGAGCAATGAATAAACGAAAAACGAAGTGCATTCCCAAAGCTCGGGAATGCACTTTTTTATTTAATATTCCCATATATAATTAATGTCCACTGAACAACCCCGAAACCATTGAAAACACAAGACAAATCGCCTTAAATATGGTACAATAAGTGCAAGGAAAAACGCGAAAACGGGCGAAAAAGCCTGCACTTGGAGTGATGGTAGTGTACAAATTTGAGAACAAACAGATAAGTATAAACGAATTTGGTCAGCCGGTGGGTATGAAGCTCAGCCCCGAAAACAGATGGGTCAAAAAGGCTCAGATGATACCGTGGGTGGAGATAGAAAAACGGTACGCGAAACTATTTGCGAACCGTAAAGGCAACGTTGCCAAACCTCTCAGGTTGGCACTTGGAGCTTGCATCATACAGGCTGAGTACGGTTACTCCGATGTGGAAATAGCACTCCAGATACAGGAAAACGCTTATCTGCAATATTTCTGTGGATACAAAGAATATGACGACAGCAAGTTGCCGTTTGACCCGTCGCTGATGGTATATTTTCGTAAGAGACTGACGCCAGAGGTGTTGGGTGAAATCAACGAGATGATTATTGCTAATGCCCAGAACGAGAAACGACAGGATAATAACGATGATGACGAACCCGGCAACAGTGGAACGATAATCGTCGACGCAACCTGCGCGCCGTCAAACATAAAATATCCACAGGACACATCTCTACTAAACGAAGCCCGTGAAGCAACGGAGAAAATTATTGATGAGCTGCATATTCCCGGCGAAGGCAAAAAGCCCCGCACTTATCGCAAGCAAGCTCACAAGGATTATCTGAATATAGCCCGTACAAAGAAGAAAACCGCGAAAAAGATCCGCACAGCCACGAGAAAGCAGCTTGGATATCTGGATCGCAACCTTAAAAGCATAGAAGCTCTGCAGGCAGACGGTAAAGAGCTGAGCTACAAACAAGTAAAGAAGCTTGAGGTTATCCGCAATATCTACGCACAGCAAAAGTTAATGTACGACAACAAGGCCCATAGTGTACCTGACAGGATTGTCAGTCTGAGTCAGCCGTTCATCCGACCAATCGTAAGAGGCAAGGCCGGTAAACCCGTGGAATTTGGGGCAAAGCTTGACATCAGCGTTGAAGACGGCTGGGCACGTCTTGAGGTGATGTCCTTCGATGCCTACAACGAGGCAATGAATCTGAAGGATATGGTAGAACGGTACCGAAAACGCACCGGGCGATACCCGAGTCGGGTATTGGCGGATAAGATATACAGAAACCGTGACAATCTTGCTTACTGCAAGCTTCATCATATACGGCTTTCGGGACCTGCTTTGGGCAGACCGAAGAAAGATGAGCTTCGAGATAAAAAGCAGGATTACATCGACGAATGCGAGCGTGTGGAGGTTGAACGCAGGTTCAGTCTGGCAAAGCGGAAATGCGGTCTCGGCCTCATTACCACAAGACTGGAACCGACGATTTCCCACAGCGTAGCCATGTCAATCGTCGTGCTGAATTTGAGGAAAATTCAGTGCGCCCTTTTGTGGTTGCTATTCAATTTCCGGCTGTCGATGACGTGCGGCCTGAATTTTGTAATTGTTCAGTAGGCATTACATAGTACTGAACCGTGCGAAGTTTTACATCCAGTTCATCCGGATATTCCTTCTGTAACCGTTCAAATACACGTTTTGCAGTATGACGCTGCTTACGTGGTGCTTTTAAATCATCGGTAAGCCACTGGTCTATGACCGGTTTAAGTGGATCAAGTAGAGAGGTTGAATCCTTCGGTGGATGAAGAGGCTCGTTGAAGTCCTCCATATCTATGTATTTTCTTACAGTTTCGTAATGATACCCTGTCCTGCGCATAATTTGGCGGACAGAAACATCTTCACTTTCATACAAACGTTTGATATACTTGATATCGTCCATTGATAACATCCTTTCTTCCTCCTTAAGTTCTAGACAAACTCAAGGATAACGTGTTGGTGAGGGTGTTACAATGGATTTTTATTTGCATGAAGTGTTACACTTTTGGATTGCATTTTGTTACAGTTCTATTTTGCACTAAACAGAGATACTCGACAATAACGGTTATACGCGGACAACGCGTCTGACCGGAGCCGTTACAGATAAAGAAGCAAAACAAAATCATTGTATAAAAACGCCCTTAATAAACAGTAGGCAGCCATGTATAAGTATTGAAATACCCACTCTCAAGTAAGAGTGGGCTGTGGTGTTGAGATTTATTATTGACTTCGCGTTATGCTCATTTTCTTGATAGTAGTCGTTTGTTTTCAAGAAATAAGCACAAACTAAAAATGATTTCAAAAAAAATCATAGCTGCTGCTAATATTTGAGGTGTAAAATTTAGTCCAATCAATAATGCGGTTATAGGAATAACAATTGATAAAATATAATATGTTTTAGATTGATACATCCAGCCAAAAGGCATCAAATGGGC
>Ga0209509_1001211_pt1 | contig 20193 bp, 15 predicted proteins | sample BioC13SIPDNA_FD_185743 | JGI IMG/M metagenome (GOLD analysis project Ga0209509, IMG submission 185743) | Anaerobic biogas reactor microbial communites from Washington, USA - Biogas_R1_A C13 SIP DNA (SPAdes) (version 2) | ecosystem: Engineered > Bioreactor > Anaerobic > Unclassified | place...
CGAAGCCGCGAAGTTCGGTTGCTGGGCGGCAGAGTCCCCTTCGCGTTCTTCGCGTCTTCGCGTGAGGTGGCGATCGCTCGCCCCGCATCAGGACCCGCAACATAAGGTGAAACGGTCCACTAGTGGAGCATTACATCTAAAATTTCCCATAAAAACCGCCCCGATTTTGCGGGTGGGGAATCATGGCTCTGTTTGTGCCCCGGCTCCGGCTTGCGCGGGAAGGGGGCGAGCCCTATAAGCGCTAACTTTATCGATAACTATTTCCCTGTGGACGGTGCACCATACTCCGTTGGAACCGAGGAAGGGAGAGCGAATCGGGGATGGACTTTGAAGTAGATGCAAACTGGAAGGTACTGGTACAATTTCTGCCCGAGGGTTGGGAAGACAAAGCGCAGGAACTTGGGGCCCTCACCCGGCGGCGTAAAATAGTGTCTGCAGAAACGTTGCTGCGCCTTCTCCTCATTCACTTAGCCGATGGTTGTTCGATGCGTGAAACGGTCGTCCGGGCAAGAGAAGCGGAACTGGTGGATATTTCCGATGTTGCTCTCTTAAAACGTCTTAAATCCAGTTCGGAATGGCTCCGCTGGCTCTCGGTACATCTTGCTGAACAAGTACACCTCCCCGTTCAAAAACCACATTGGTTGCAGGACTTCAACGTCCGTCTGGTTGATGCGAGTGTCATCACCGAACCGGGCAGTACCGGGTCAGACTGGCGATTACATTACAGTATCCAGTTATTTGGTCTTTCATGCGACCATTTTCAGATCACTGACCAAAAAGTGGGCGAATCCTTCCGAAACTATCCTGTCGCCCGTGGGGATCTCTTGATCGGTGATCGCATCTATGGGCGTATCGCGGGGATGAACTATGTTGCCGAACATGGCGGGGATTTCCTCGTACGGCTCAGTAATAAGGCATTTAAGGTGATGAAGAATGAACATGAAGAGTTTCATCTGTTAGACCATTTTCGTGCCCTGGAGTATGGAGAGATCGGGGATTTTGACGTCTTCTATCGGGTTTCGAAGGATCAACTGAAGCCTATTCGCCTCTGTGTGATAAAAAAGTCTCCGGAAATTGCAGAACGTTCAAAGAAAGGGGTTCTCCGAACGGCAAGCAAAAAACAACAGTCCATCGATGAAGAGACGCTCGAGTTACATGAGTACGTGTTTGTCGTCACCTCGCTGGCGAGAGACGTGCTATCCTCCGAAGAAGTCATGTCATTGTACCGGATGCGGTGGCAGGTTGAATTAGCGTTCAAACGATTAAAATCAATATTGGGCCTGGGACATCTCCCCAAAACGGATCCGGATAGTGCAAAAGCGTGGCTACACGGGAAGATGGTTGTGGCGCTTCTCACCGCTGCAATTGTCGAGCAAGGACGTTTTTTTTCCCCCTGGGGATACCCTCTGCGCATACGAGGATGAGGAAACCCCATCTACGCTCGGGGATGAGGAAAACCCCGGCATACTCGAGGGGGAGGGGGATCGTTGCCCGCACATCGGTGAAGAAGATCCCACCCAAACGAATCTGTGGAGGGAGACATCGTTTGCATTTTATTTGCTCCGGTGCGCAGTAAATCCGGTTTTGTCGCTGAGTAAATGTCTCGAACGCTGGTATCTCATTGCAAAAGATCTTGCAGAAGGCAACAGGAAGAGACCACGCCAGATGGTGGAAGTATACCAGTACCGACGCGGGGTAGGTGTACCAGGAGGTTAAGTTAGCGCTTATGGGGGCGAGCCCCCAGGGTGATAGCCACCACGGTCCCCTGCCCGGGGCGAGCCCGGGGAATCGGTCGCGTTCCTGCGTGCAGCCTCTCGTTCTGCCCCATGAATGCTCCCGCGCGGCTTTCCGCGAGCGGCTGGCGATCCATATCAGGACCCGCAAAATAAGATGCAATGCTCTACTAGTGCTCGTTGTCATCTTAAACCCAAAAATCCAATGTCGCCTTCGCGTTCTTCGCGGCTTCGCGTGAGGTTGTATCCCCATCTTCATATGTGGCAATTAGCATTCCATCTAATGCATCGAAATCTTCAAAATAAAGTGCTCCGATGCACTAGTGGCTTTCTAGCCCCGCACCACTCTTCACCGATTCAGCCGGAGACAGAGCCTCCAGGGCGGTTCCTCTGTTCGGCGGGAGATGCGTTCCAGCATCCGGTATGGCGCCTAGAACCTGTCAGATTCCCGCCGGCGAGCGCTCACCCGCCCCGATGTCCGCGGCGCCCCGGCTTTTTCCCGCGACACCGGCATATAATGCCTCGATATCGCGAACAATCGCCTGCCAGTTGTATCTGGTCCGGACGAGATCCTTTGCCTGAGCGCCGAACCTGGCCCGCAAGGCATCGTCGGCAAGCAGCTTCCCGATGGCGTCGGCGAGCGCCTCCGGCGTGTATCCGGTATTGAACCCGACGGTCCCCTCGATCCACGCGAGCAGGTCTCCCTGTTCTGTTGTCACGATAGGCGTTCCACAGAGGCATGCCTCAAGGAACGTGATCGGGAACCCGGTGAAACTCGGCGTGACGAAGACATCAGCGTCGGTGAATGCCGCCATCTTGTCCTCCTTGCTCACAAATCCGGTGAAGATCACCCGGCCGTCGAGGTCCAGCGACCTGACCCGCTCCCTGAACTCCTCGTTGTGGCCCATATCCCCGCCGACCAGCATGAGGACAGCGTCGTCAAACTCCCGGGTGACCCCTGCAAACGAGCGGATCAGGAGATCGATCCCCTTCGTCGGGTCGAGCCTTCCCAGGTAGAGCACGACCTTTGTAGCATCGTCAATGCCCCACTTTGCGCGGAACCGGCCGCGGGCCGGAAGGTCGGGGTACTCCGCAACATCGATGCCGTTTGGGATGATCGCGATCTTCCCCTCCTCAACGCCTAACTCACGGTAGCGTTCCGCCTCAGTCTCGTTGAGCGCGATCACTCCTGCAGCGCCGAGGATCACCTTCTTCGTCCAGAGCAGGTCAAACAACCGTTTCATCCGTGCAGAACCTGTATCCTGCGGGAGCGCCCCGTGTGCCTGGAGCACGTAAGGTACGCCATACTTCCTCGCGTAATGCGAGGCAATGACGGTGAGCAGGGTGCGGTGGTCGTGGATGTGGACTACGTCAAACTGCGCAACCTCCCTCCTCGCGACCGCCGGCATGCGGTAGGGCATCACCGGCGGGGTCACACCCGGAACGTACTTCCGCAAATTCTCAAAGTAGTAGACGTTCATGCCGTCGACGCAGGTTGCACGGTTCGTGGGCAGATCGTTTGGATAAATACTCCGGTTCGTTGTATAAACCGTGATATCGTGCCCGTTCTCGTGCAGGTTCCGGGAGACGTCGTATGCGACCCTGGCAACTCCTCCTGACTCCCAGAGCGGCTTGAAGAACGGGGTAACCTGTAAAATCTTCATGCATTCCCCCCACTGTTCTGCTGTTTCAGCCTCTTCCTGATAACACCTGCATAGCAGTTCAGGCAGAACGGCGTCACCAGCCAGACCGCACACTCAACCAGGGGCGCGATCCCGTGTTGTCGTATCCGGTAGCGGTAACTCTCCAGGTTGTAGGCGAGGTACTCCTCTCCGATCTCCTCATACCACCATCGCCGGGTGACCTCCCCGTTCTGGACCCGCTCCGAGCACTCAGTGATCCAGCGCTCCACCGCCTCCCGGGTCCGCCCCTCAGCCACCTCTGGCTGGAAGTCGTCGTTGATGATACAGGGGATAACCGTGTAGTCCCGGATGCCGTGCTGGTCAAAGTCCACCGAGAGGATCATGGTGCTCTTGATCTTCTCCTTGAAGAGTTCGGTATCGAACTGGAAGTTCCCGAGGGAGTAGGCGATCAGGCCGTCGTTATACCGCTCCAGCCCCTGAATGCTGTGCGAGTGGTGCCCGAGGATCAGGCTCGCTCCGCTGTCGATGAACCTGTGGGCGAGCCTGACCTGATTGGGTGAGGGGTAGTAGATGTTCTCGATCCCCCAGTGCAGGGAGACGATGACAATGTCGCACCGGGCCTTCAGTGCCCTGATGTCGTCGATGACGGTCCTCTTCCTCAGTTTGGAGACCGTAACCCCCGGCGGCGACCGGAACATCCCGCTTGTATAGCCGAGGAATCCAAGCCTGATCCCGTTTCGCTCAACAACCAGCCCCTGTGGGGGGTGACCCCCCCGTGCTCCTCCAACGTAGGCGATCCCGTGCGCTTCAAGCACGTCGAGAGTCTTTTCGAACCCTTCCCGCCCCAGGTCGAGCGTATGGTTGTTTGCCACGCTCAGGATGTCGAATCCGGCGTCTTTGAGATATACACCCACCTCCGGAGGGTTCGTGTTGACCCAGCGTTTCCGGCTCGGGTCGCCGCTCTCGGAGAGGACCGTCTCCAGGTTCCCGAAGAGCAGATCTTTCTGCCGGAGTTCGTGCTGTATCAGGTCAAACGGTTTTTTGCCGTTCCTGGTCCAGAGCAGCACATCCCCGACAGCCTGCAGCCGCACCGACACTTACCCCCTCCTCCTGTCGCAACTCCAGTCAGCGAGGGACCTGTTTCCGGGTCCGATGTTGGGCGTCATACCCCGGCCGCCCTGTTCGCTCATCCGAAGGAGGTCCCCTGCCGGGCTGCCGGTTGTAGTTGCTTCCATATATACGTATTCTAGAATACTGGCTTCCCTCCCTTGACGCGTTGAGGTCCAGACTGGACCTCAGTCTATATATAGTTTTTCCCTGGTTGACGGCGCCGTTCCTAAAATGGGAGAGAATGTAGAGAGATCTGGAAGACCCGCCTCGTCAACGGACTTTCTGCCGCGGAGTCTCTTACGGCCGGCGGAGGGGCGGGCCGTGAGCGCCGAACTATTAACATCCTGCACGTCAAGCAATACATAGCGTTATGCGGCAGATGATGAGAGTTAGCTCTGCCGATGGATTAGGCCGAGGCCTACACCACGCTGCTCGCTCCCGAAAAGATGGCCAAGCCCGGAAATGGCAGATATTCAAAGAGAAAAAGCTATTTCTGTCTCGTCATGAGCCTTCCATGAGGCGCAGTTTGGTAGAGGATTTCCCGGTCGGACTGAAGTATTAAAGCAGACTGTTCGGCAATAAGAACGATATAAGCGCTCATGCCTGGGGCTGACCATTAGACATGTGGCATCATGATCGGAGAGTGTCAAGGTGATTTCCCTGAATAAAGATGTTAGCGCCTCCGGATAGTCAGCATGCAAAATGGACAAAAGAGACCTCTTCTTCGCACCCCTTCAATGGTCACTGCGAGGGGCATCTCCGAATTCGTCCCAAAAACGGTGCTTGACGGGAGAAGAGAGACATTCGCAGCCTTGCGGTACTCACGCTCACTGCGTTCACGAGCGTTGAGTAAAACCTGTGTTCATATTCTGGTGTTTTTCATGGTCTGATGCCACCCCATGCGTGCTACTCTAGGTCAAGGTGTACTACGGGTTATAATGAGTTTTGGGGTCTCTCTGTAGTTCACCAATGTTTATATGCTATAGGGGATATGGGTGGAGCGCATAGTGCGTGACAGGGTTGAGATCATCCTGCCAGTCAGCCCCCTCGCCGAACCTGCACGGCTACCCACCGTATTCAGCGATATATTGCTCTGTCTCGCATTGCAACGCGTCGAGGAGCGACCAGCATGTATCGACCAAGTGACGGGATCTCTCTGCACAGCGAGGCGGGACAGAGGATTGGGACAATAGTCCCTATCTACGGATACACCTACTGTTCACATACTCCAAGCATCATCATAGCGGCCCGGATCCCTGGTGTCCAGTGCGTAACCTGTGCCGGCCGGGGTTCTCTGGTCGCACATTTTCTTGACAGGGACAGCGATAGCATCAGAGCGGATAATCCTCTAATGGTAACACCTGCTGACTCACGGCGGGATCGGTGGGGGATTTGTAGAAGTACTGTCGTTTTGACTGCCCCATGGGTGGTATCTGATATCCTCTCATTCTTATACCGTTTTTGGCATTGCAAGGGTGGAGTTGCAGTCCTGACCGGCTCCCGCAGTATGGCAAGAGGGGACCTGCACTCTGAGCGTGCCATGCGTCACCCTCCAGGCAGATACCGAGCGGCCGGGGACGATCGAGGTGGGGTCAAACGTTCTGGCCGGGGAAGAGGCCGACGGGATCCTGGCATCTGCCCGCCAGATGCTCCTCCGGCCCAGAACATGGGAGAATCCCTATGGCGACGGTATGGCAAGCAGGATGATCATCACGATATGCAACGGCCTGTCGTCGCGAAACAATTGTCATTGAGTCGGTGAGATTGTATGGAAACACAAAGAATTCTTGTTACAGGCGGTGCCGGCTTCATCGGCACCAATCTTGTCAACGAACTGCGCAGCCGAGGTCACGAGGTCGTCGCACTCGACCTCCTGAACAACGACCGGGAGAACTACATCCGTGCGGATACGAAGAATTTCCGGCAGCTGGAGCGGGTATTCGACCGCTCAACGTTCGATTACGTATACCACCTCGCCGCAGAGTACGGCCGCTGGAACGGTGAGGACTACTACGAGAACCTCTGGCAGACCAACGTGATCGGGACCAAGCACATGCTCCACCTCCAGGAGAAACTGAAGTTCCGGATGATATTCTTCTCCAGCGCCGAGGTCTATGGGGACTATCACGGCACAATGTCCGAGGACGTGATGGTGAACAATCCCATCAAGGATACCTACCAGATGAACGATTACGCCATCTCCAAATGGGCAGGCGAACTCATGTGCCTGAATTCGGCGGCGATGTTTGGGACTGAGACGGTCCGTGTCCGGCCGGTGAACTGTTATGGGCCTCATGAACACTACAACCCCTACCGCGGATTTATCCCCAAATTCATCTACCACGCGCTCTTCAACAAACCTTATACGGTCTTCAAGGGTCACAAGCGGATCATCGATTTCGTTGAAGATTCCTGCAGGACCTGGGCGAACATCGTGGACAATTTCATTCCCGGAGAAGTCTACAACGTCGGCGGCCGCCCCGAGTGGGAGCGGGAGATCAAGGATTATTCCGACCTTATTCTCAAGGCCGTCGGCAGGGATGACTTGCTCGTCACCTACGAGGAGGCTGAGCCATTTACGACGAAAGTGAAGACCATGGACTTCACGAAGGCTGTTCGCGACCTCAGGCACGCCCCCAAAGTCTCGCCTGACGAGGGCATCAAGCGGACAGTCGAGTGGATGAGGGCATACTATCACCAATCATAATGAGGAGATAATATGCGTGTAAAAAATAAACGGATCTATGAAAGTTTTTTAGAGGTTTCGTCGGCTTTCCCCTTTAAAGACTACATGGAGAACAATTACTCCAAGTACGAAACAATTATCTCAAAAATTATTACAAATTATCCCACAGAATCAAAGATTCTTTCCATTGGTTCAGGCCCATGTGATTTGGAAGCGATTATCTCAAGGTTAAACTATGATGTTACTGCAGTTGACGATCTATCAGATCAATGGCATTTAATTGGGAAAAACCAATCGAGAATTCAAAAGTTCGCTAGAGAGATGGATATCAATTTCAAAATGCAATCTCTTGAAGATGCGCAATTGAATAATAATTACTATGACGTGGTTTTATTAATTGATATCATAGAACATTTGCACGGAAGCCCAAGAGATCTTATTAATAGTGCAGTCTCAGCTTTAAAGCAAGGCGGTCTACTGATAATAGAAACCCCAAACTCTCTAAACCTCAAAAATCGAATTAACGTCCTTCTTGGGAAAAGTAATCAAGTGGATGCAAATTTTATTTTTTGGAATGTCGGGGACTATCGTTCACACTTTAGAGAATACACAAATTCAGAATTATTTAATATCCTCAATAACTATAAATTGGTTGATTTAAATATCGAAACGGTAAATATGCAAACGGAAATCGCGTATTTATCGATAGATAAAATGATGGATAAAATAGTTATTTTGCTCTATATGACCCTGTCTGGAATCTACCCCTCCTTTAAAGACACACTGATTGCGTCCGGAAAAAAACCAAAAGACTGGAAACCTGTAATTACCTCAGTAAAGAAATTTCAGAATTATTACAGACTCGTAAAATTGTATGACCTTGACAAAATACCAGAGGACAATTTGAACCTCCCAAGTATTACGTCAAAAGAGTTGAGTAGCGATGAACGGGTATACGGCAGAATATAAGTACGCAACCATCCGAATCCACACAGATCAAGGTCATGAACTTTACGAAAGCGGTCGCGACCTGAAACACAACCCGCAGGTTCCTCCTGAAGAGGGTATCAAGCGGACGGTTGAGTGGATGAAGTGGTTCTACCGGCTCGAGGAGTGAGCATGATGAAGAACGAAGAAGCATTCTTTGAAGGAAAGACGGTGCTGGTCACCGGCGGCGCCGGCGCCATCGGCGGGAACCTGGTCCGGAGGCTCTCCGACCTTGATGCGGAGATGATTATCATCCTCGATAATCTCTCCTCATCATATGAGTGGAATACTGTCCAGGCGGAGAACGTTCAGTTCATCCACGGCGACATCCTGGACGAGGAAAAACTGAAGTGGGCGTTTAAGTCGAAACCCGATATTGTCTATCACCTCGCCGCCCACTTTGCCAACCAGAACTCGGTCGACAACCCTGAGAAGGACCTGATGGTCAACGGCATGGGGATCCTTAAGGTCCTGCAGTATGCTCACCTCGTGGACGTCGAACGGTTCATCTATGCCTCATCCGGTTGCGGCATCTACGGCCTCGACTCCAAGATGCCGTTTGAGGAGCATGATATCTCCATCAAGCTCTACACTCCCTACCAGGTCACCAAGATGGTCGGTGAGCTCTACACCAACTACTTCTACAACCTCTACGGGCTTCCGATCGTCAACGCCCGGTTCTTCAACTCCTACGGACCGGGGGAGGTCCCCGGCAAGTACCGGAACGTCATCCCGAACTTCTTCTACTGGTCGATGAACGGCCTCGCCCTCCCGATCACTGGCACCGGGGAGGAGACCCGGGACTTCACCTACGTCGGGGACCTGATCAACGGTCTCGTGAAGATGGCCACCCACGAGGAGGCGGTCGGGGAGGCGATCAACCTCGGTGCCGGCAGGGAGATCCGGATCATCGATCTTGCGAACTGGATCAACGAGCTGACCGGGAACGAGGCAGGGATTCTCTACAAAGAGCGGCGGGACTGGGACAAGAAGAACCGGCTGCTCTCCTGCATCGATAAAGCGAGCGATATCCTGGGGTACACTCCCCAGACTGAGTTCCGGAAGGGACTTGAGCAGACGTACCAGTGGTTTGTGGAGAACTGGGAGAATATCCGCGCTACTGCAGAGTTTTAAGGGGGAATTATGAGAATACTGGTAGTTCAGGAGTCGGATTGGATGGAGGTCGGTCCGCACCAGAGCCACCACCTCATGGAGAGGCTCTCTCAGCGGGGCCATGAGATCCATGTCATTGATTTTGAGATCCGGTGGAGGTCCCATAAAAGTGCCTTCTTCTCACGGCGGAAGGTGATTCGGAACTACTATAAGGCTGTGGAAGGCGGGAATGTTACTGTCATCCGCCCGCCCTTCATCCGTGCCCCCATCCTCGACTACGCGTCCCTTGTATTCTCGCACAGGGGCGAGATCGAGAAGCAGGTCAAGGAGTTCCAGCCCGACGCTATTGTGGGGTTTGGCATCCTGAACGCTAATATGGCCATCCGCCTTGCCAAGAAGCATGGTATCCCTTTTTTCTACTACATCATCGACGAACTTCATCGACTCGTCCCAGAGAAGCCTCTCCGGGTGGTTGCTCGGATTGTGGAGTCCTGGAATATGGAGGCGGCCGATGTGGTGATCTCGATCAATGAGGGTCTAAGGGAGTATACCATCCGGATGGGCGCCGACCCTGACAAGACAGAGGTCATCCGTGCTGGTGTGGACCTTGAAGCCTTCAATCTGGATGACCGGAAGGCGATCCGAGCAAAGTATGGCATCCAGGATGACGAGACCGTCCTCTTCTTCATGGGATGGCTCTACGAATTCTCGGGCCTTAAGGAGGTTGCTATGGCTCTCGCAAAGGACGGGAACCCAAAGATAAAACTCCTGATCCTCGGGAGAGGCGATCTCTGGGACGCGCTCCAGGAGATCCGCCGCGATCACGGGCTGAAAGATAAATTGATTATGGAGACCTGGGTGCCCTACCCGGAGGTCCCGAAGTACATCATGGCCGCTGATATCTGTATTCTTCCTGCCTACAAGAACGAGATCATGATGAACATCGTTCCGATAAAGATATATGAGTATATGGCAGCGGGAAAACCGGTCCTTGCTACGAGTCTCCCTGGCCTCGTGAAGGAATTTGGCGAGACAAACGGGGTTCTCTATGCTGGGTCGTCCGAGACAGTTCTCGACAAAGCAATAGAACTCATTGAGATGGGAAATATCGGGTCTGAAGGGGAGAAAGCAAGAAATTTTGTGAAGCCACTGCGCTGGGACAAGTTGACGGATATCTTCCAGCAGACGCTGAGCAGGGGATGCTGAGTGGGTGAACTCAGGGTTGTTCTGGGTGAAAGTACGTTCCAAAAGTATCCGGCAGCGAGGATTCATACGGATCGGAGCGCTCTTACGCAAATTATCGGAGAGTTGAGTCATAATGAACGTTTTACCGCGGTCATCGCCTCCCTCCAGGATTCCTAGAAACGATTGTCCGTAGGGGAAGTTCGAGGAAGTCGGAGATCGTTGCATGCGAGGTTGGGGGTGTGTGACAGGAGGAACTTGAGGAAGACCGAAGATCTTCGAGGGGTGCCCCTCCTGGCAGAGGTATTTGGGAACGACTTCCTTGATGTGAGAGGCTCGTAAGCATTTTGGGAATCTCACAGTAACGGTACGAGTTCCCCGGAGTGCCGCGAACCATTAACGTCCTGCACGCCAAACATAATGTATCAATTACGGCAGATGATGAGAGTTACCCCCACTGATCAGTGATGAAGCAGGGGGCTGATGCCGTATTGTATCATCCGTTTTGGCCTGTATCCCTGCATGGAGGACAGCAACTATTATACCCCTGGGAGATCTGCCCTTTTTCCCGTTCTTCGCCTGAGGGCAGGATGAGGCATACTCGGCTCGACTCGAAACATAGTGATGGAACCTAGTGCATCGTGTCATCTTATTTTAGAAATTTTTGTCGCGTGTTGGGACGGGCACTCCGGTCTCACGCGGGAGTGCGCGAAGGTTGGTATAATCCCCCTGCAACGCCCCTTCGCGCCCTCCCGCGTGCTTCCGCGTGAGGGGTAATCGAGAGTACCGATGTCTCACGCGAAGCCGCGAAGGTCGCGAAGAGGGACGGGAGATCTCTCAATGTAAGATGACAACAAGCACTAGTTATTGTGTTGTTGATTGGGAATCGATGCACAGAGTCCCGGATAAGCGTGAGGAGGGGAGTATCACACGGAGGAGCATGGGTGCAACAGGAGTCGGTTCTGGTTCGCCCAGAACATCACAATTGATGAATTCTACGACGGCTCCAGAGACTTCTACACCTTTGACCCGCACAGCATCCGTTGCGGTGTTATTTATGCCGTACTGATACCCCTGAATGCGTGAATCCTGTACGAGGATCTCCGGCGCATTCAGGACATCGTGTGTTACGGTAATGCCTGCTTTCTCGCCCGATGCATTACCTGATGAGATTGTAAGATTCTCGAGTACCACACCGGCCATATCCCCTCTGCCGAAGAAGATCGGATACAACTCCCCTGTAGCGCTACAGGATGTCAGGCGTATGCCCTCTGGATCAGCCAGATTACTGAGCGCATATCCAAACAGTGAGGCTCGATCGGTGCAATCGACTATTTCAAAACCGCCGCCGCTACAGTAGAAACCAATATAGTTCCCTTCTGACGTACAGTTTATCAGGCGCATATCTCCGTTCACCAGGTATCCTGCACCGAAGAAGGTCTGAGCAACACCGGTTTTCTCTTTCTGCGCATTCTCTCTGCTGATACAGTCTATCATCACAACGTTAGTCTTATTCCGAGGGGACTCAACGTGAAATCCCGACTCCCAGTTCCCCTCCGCACGACACCGGATCACCTGCAGGTTTTCTATGTCGTTCTGCTCGGCAAAGTCAAATCCTGTCACCCAGGGGTCGAACCGACTGTATCGCCCACAGTTGATCGCATCGCAATCGGTGAATGTGACGTTTCGTATCAGTTTGTTCGTCGCATTCTGCGATGCGCTGAGCATGAAGCCGAATGTCCCAGGGTCGAGCGCCCTGCATCCCGAAAACTCAATGTTCTCGATGATCTTGCCGTCATCAGTCGCGTCCATACTCGCCACAAAGAAGACTGCATGCACGGTGTTATCTGCGGTTCCGGTGACGTCACGAATAGAGACATTACTCGCCGTGATAAACACGGGGGCATCCCACTGGTGTTTCCAGTCGTACCGGTATCCTGAGATGCTGAGATCCTGCAGGGATGCATTCTCATGCTGTAGGTATATTATCGCATTCTCGAGTTCGATGGCCGTCTCCCCGGCGCCCTGACCGAGCAGGGCGGCATTTGATGGCATGACGATGGTCTCCGTACACCGAAACATCCCCCTGCTCAGAACGACCTCCCCGCCGGTGGCGGGAAGGGCGTTGAGGGCCGCCTGAATCTCCTGCTGGTCGTTCACCCCGTCGCAGAGGTAGTCGGCCGATGCTCTGGCAGCGGCGCTGCTGTCGCTTGCGGCCACTGTGACCCTCGGCGTCTGCGCGGCACTACCATCAGGTGTAATCTCCGGTGCGGCCTGGTTGCCGAGATGGAAGGCGGTTATGGCAATGATAACCGCCAGTATCATGATTATGGATAGATATACGCGGTTCAGTTCCCTCACCTAGGTGACCCCTGTGAAGATATTTCTGCAGTCTGTCGCAACGTGGTGTTCTCCATGTTTTCTCCACTATATATGTTTGCTCCCGGAGTGTACCAGCGGCTGAGGCGAACCTATTTGCCTCGCCATGAGCGACAACTCTCCCTGAGGAGAGGAGTTAGTGCCCTGCTTCTGCCACCACGAGCAGATCTCCTCTCCGCTCGTTATCCATGCCCCGCGTTCCGAGCAGCACTGTAGAATCTTCTCGTACACTCCGGCAAGCGCCCCATCCAAGGTGGTGTTGTGCCAGAGGATAGTCAGTACACCGTGGCATGTCACTACGGTGTCGATCAGTCGGGATGCAAGTTCATAAGTAGCGCGAGCGTCAAGTTGCAGATACGTGAGGCATGTCCGGTCCATGATCGCGAGGGGCAGCTCCACAATGTCGACAAATCGGCCGGTGTTCAGGTTGAACGGCTGAAACGGATGACACATGCCGTTCCGGAAACCAGCACGACCTGCATGTCCGTAGGTGGTGTCATACCTGAATCCCGCCTTTGCGAGCAGTTCCCAGGTTTCCGGCACCTTGAACCTGAGGTTATGGGCTCTGTAGCCGAGGACCGGTTTTCCGAGGATCTTCTCAAGCCTCTCTTTATCTTTTATGAGCCCTTCGAGGCTGGTCGATGCTAGGTATCCTCCATGCAGTCCGATTCCCCACCCCTTATCTGCGATCTCTCCTAGGTCGCTCTCCAGATCCAAAGCGTCGTAGGTATAATCCTGGTCGCTGGGATCCAGCGCCAAGATGAAGAAACTCGACCTAGCCCCGTAACGCTCCTCGATCTCGGTGATAGTACGGAGGTTGCACCATGGATGGCGTTTGTTGTGAATCTGGCGGATCGTCTGTAGAGCGCTCCGGAATCTCCCGTCCCGGATTGCCGCGGCAGCGGTCAGTCCTTTCCCAAGAATCGGTTGGTATATGTGGTCGATGTCGTGGGTAAGGCAGACTGCAAAGGGTTGCCCGTCAGGATACTCAAACTCACATCCGCGCTCGATGAGATACTGAGAGACGAGAGGTTCAAAGAAGTCCTTTTTTCCGCAGGTGTTGGGTAGTACGCGCCCGAACAGGTCGACGACCTCCGGGTCATACTCGTCTTTTCCAGTAAATAGGTCCCATAATTCGGGATTTTCCTGTGCTATATCGGGGGTGAGTATCTCCTCACTCGCAACCATCCGCATCCCCCCATGTTGCTCTCCCGTGGGGGTAGCGGGGGATATGACCTGTCGCCTCTGCGCCTGCCCGGGTGCCGTGTCCGGTCTTTGGGAGGCGCAGTAGTATTAACAGAGCCATCCTCAATCTCCCAGGTTCCGCAACACATGCGCAATGTAAGCGATCTCAGGGCGCTGCAGGGCAGGGTACATCGGCAGGCTGAGTATTTTCCCGGCGATCTCCTCGGTGACGGGCAGTTCCCCTCCGGTATACCCGAATGTATCTCGGTAGTAGCGTGTCAGGTGGACCGGGGAGAAGTACACCTTTGATGCTATGTTGAAGTCCTGTAACTGTTTAATGACATCCTCCCTAGCCATGCCGGCATCGTCGGTCAGGACCGAGAAAAGTTGATATACGTTGAAATCCCCCGGAGGTGTCTCTAGAACCTTGATCCAACTGATTCCCGATAGTTCCTGCCTGTAGCACTCGGCACAGCGGCGTCTCATCGCAATGATCTTGTCGACATTCTCCAATTGGCCCAACCCGAGACTCGCTAGGATATCCGGCATCCTGAAGTTGAATCCTAAACCGACATAATCCGGACATTCCGGTGAGGAGAAATAGTTGCCGTGCTCTTGCCGCCCGTGAGACCGGATCAGCCTCAACCGTTCATCGAGCTCCTTTGAGTCTGTGACGATGGCACCTCCCTCTCCGGTCGTGATGATCTTATTCTGACAGAAACTGAACATGGCTAGATCCCCAAAGGTTCCGACCTTTGTGTCCTGCACCTCAGCTCCGAATGCCTCTGCCGCATCTTCGAAGAGGAGGAGGTTGTGATCTGCGGCGATCTCGCGTAACGCCTCCACCGAGCATGGGCATCCGCCGTAATGAACCGGGATGATGGCTTTTGTCCTTTTGGTGATCTTCTCCTGCACGTCTTCCGGATCCAACCCCAGATTCTCTCTTTTTATATCGGCGAAGACCGGTTTTGCACCCACCATAAGCGGTGCGTTCGCGGTCGCGATAAAGGTGAACGAGGGGACGATGACTTCGTCCCCTGCATGGATTCCATGGGCCAGGAGCCCGGCGTGAAGTGCGGAAGTGCCGGAATTGAACGTCGTACAGTACCTAGCGCCGATATAATCACAGATCGCTCTCTCGAATCTCTCAACATCAGGGCCGGTCGTCCAGAACATGCCCCGTTTGATCACGTCTCCAATCTTTTCGATATCGCCATCGTTCCAGAATATCTGAAAAAGTGGTACCTGCATGTTATGCCTCTTTATACTATCTTAGAGTTTCTGTCATTACGAGTCCAGACGGACAGGTGTCCTGCCTGGGAGTATAAGATACTTTCGTGAGCATTCAAGACGTCGAGCGTGCCGGATGTTGTGCAAACCGGTTGGAGGCGGTTGCTTTGGCATGACAGGGAGGGCTGATGGGATCCTTGCTAGCGTGGCTTTGTCCATTCTTCAGACCGGTAGTTCCTATACCAGTCGACGAGTTCTTCGAGGCCCCGGCTGATCGAGTACTCGGGTTTCCAGCCTAGCTTCCTTGCCTTCGAGATGTCGGCGATGAGCCGCTGCACTTCTCCGGGTCTCGGATCCACATGGACCGGTTCGATCTCTTTCCCACAGAGATCGATGATCGTATTTGCGAGATCGACGATCTTAATCTCAGTGCCCGTCCCGAAGTTAATAGGCTCCGCCAACATTCCCTCATAGTTGAGGAGGAGGTCGTATGCCCGCACAATGTCGTATATGTAGGTGTAATCTCTGGTCTGGCTACCGTCACCGTAGATAATCGGTGGGTTCCCGTTGAGCACTCTTCGGATGAAAATGGAGATGGCCCCTCCGTACCCGGAGTCTTTCTGGTGCGGACCGTAGATATTGAACGGCCGGACGACGATGATGTTCATCCCATAGGTGTTGATGTACGCGTAGCACATCCGGTCTGCCGCGATTTTGCTTGCGCCATAGGGATGCGGTGCGTTTAGTGGGTGCGCTTCGTCCATCGGGGAGTACTGGGCTGAGCCGTAGACTTCGCTTGTGGAGGCATGGAGCACCTTCCCTACATCATACATCCGGGCAACCTCAAGCACGTTCTGCGTCCCGAGCACGTTTGTTTCGTAGGTTAGTTTTGGTTCAATGATGGAGCGGTCGACATGAATCTGCGCTGCCAGATGAATGACGGCATCCACATCCCGCATCAGTTTCTCCAAGAGATCAAAATTCTTGATATCTCCGTTAATCAGTTTGAAGTTCCGGTACTTGAGTAAGTGCCGGATGTTGGTCAGATTGCCGTTCAGGAAATTGTCCAGGCACAGGACGGTATCCCCTCGTTTTGTGTACGTATCGCAGAGATGCGACCCGACAAAACCTGCGCCGCCGGTGATCAGTAACTTCATTTTCCCCCTCCATTCATCAAATACGAGTATACAACAGCGATTTTTTTCATTTCTCTGTAGTAGTTGTACTCTTCCGATATCTTGAGCCAGTTATTCATCCCGATCTGCTCTCGCTCCAGCGGATGCTTGCAGAGGTAGACGATCTTTTCCGCCAATGCCTGGGGGGAGCGAGCCGGTATGACAAATCCGTTTTTATTCTCCTCTACCCAGTTCGCATTATCACCGAAGTCTGTGATGATCACAGGCAGGCCGCATGCCATTGCCTCTGCGGTGCTGATGGCGAGGCCCGAGTCAGAGAGCGACGTCGAGACGTAGATGTCTGCAGCGTTGAGCAGGTGGGGCAGGTGGCTGTTGGGAACAATACCGGGGAAATCAGTAACCTCATCGATTCCTGTCTTCTTTGCGGTTTCCATGAAGGTTTCCCTCAGGGGGCCACCTCCCACAATGGTAAACCGTGCATCCGGGTAATCCTTGAGAACGAGTGGAATGGCCTCAATAAGCGTACCGACATCAAAAATTGGGCGGTGCATCCTGGTGCTGATGATCCGCTTTACGGGGCCTGCCTCCTCCCCCAACCGTCCTTCATCGGGGGGGTCTGGCCTGAATATTCCCGTATCCACCCCGAAGTAGATGAGTGACACCTTCGGTGGACGGATGCCCTGCTCGATCACCGCTTGGTACGTGTTTCTCCCGTCGCAGTGGACATGGTCTGCGGCCCTGAGGGCTTGAAGGATAAGGGGGCCCATCCGACCTTTGAGGTCGATCAGGATATCCGAACCCCATACCGACAGGACGAATGGGTGCCTCCTCAAGAACAAACCGATGATGCCGTACTCTGTAACGTAATGTGAATGGATGATGTCTGGCTGAATCCTGTTAATCTCTTGCCGGGCTCTGATTGTCCGGTAGAGGATCGAGTTGAGCAGCTTACGATGTATCGGCGATCCTCCGGACCTGTGTAGATCGTGCACCACAACCTCTTCGGGGTCGTAGTCGTATATCGGAGCGTCGAATGTTATAAAGTGGACCTCATTTCCTCTCTTCGCAAAATATTTTGCCATTTTCTCGGTGCTTGCAGTCCACGTAGCGAGATAGCAGATCCTCATCCCGTCCCCTCCCTCCCCCATTATCGTATATATAAGTTGCGGTTGCGCGTCCCGGTGACTCTGGAGCGACAACTTGCTTGTCCAAACGATATCAAAAGAGCACGGGAGCTTTTAGACCGACCGCTCTGAGTACCGGATCGAGGACTAAAAACTTCGGCTTGGGGCGTGGATTCAATGCAAACTCCCACTAGTGGACTATTTTAGCTAACATTTCCCATGAAAACCGCCCCGGTGTGACCCTACGGGCCACAGAAGATCTTCGATTTTCCTAATCAGAGGACGTCTCTGCGTCCTTCATGTGTTCAATGGCATCTGTATGTCCTGACTATCGGGCGCACCTGGAAGACTGTCCCGGCAAAATATAGTACCAAGTCTACGGTATACCGACACTGTCTTGAGTTATGCAAGAAGAGATGGTTACAGGCGATCTTCCTTGACCTCCTCCGCTCCGGTACGGGTCCGAAAGTCGATCTCTCACACTGTGCGACTGATACCAAGGCTATGATGGCTACGAAAAGGGAATGGCAGTAAGCTGAGTACTCCGATCGATCAGAACGGTCTCCCCTCGCTTACACTGTTTCTGCGACAAATACCCACGATCCCCCGCTCTACTTGCTAATCATCGAAGTGTTCAGGATTCTCTGAAGGGAGAGCAGCCGACGATTATCCCAGCAGATGTGGCCTACAATGTCAAGGAGATTCGTCAGTACAACCGGGAATGAGGGATCAAGAGCAATATCCCTGTTAACCGGAGATATGGAGAACCTTTGGATCAAGAAGGACAAAAGCAGTTTGATCTAGAGGTGTATCTGAAGTACAGCGTCATAGAACGATCCATCAGCGGTATTGAGACCTTTAAAAGATCGTTCCATGGTATGAGCGGTACGAGCACTCATTCATGAGACTGATTCAGCTGGCATGCATCGCCACGAACCCAGGAGTATTGGGGGTGACTCCATGTTAGCTAATCCGTCCTGTGGCGTATATTGAAAATATCCGGGCTCGGAGGCATCGAGTTGCAGAACTTCTCTTCGGCCTCAGGGTTTTAGAGCTTGCCCTTTTAGTCATATAGCGATTGGTTTAGCTATCGACTTTTAGGATAATGTTATTAGAATATTAAGCCTAATTTTAATCTATTAATTTATTAGATGCATCTTTTGAGATAATTCCGATTTCGAAATGTATATATATGATTCAGATAAACTAATTTTGTCCAATCCATCCCACGCGTATGGACGATTCCTCGCGGATTGGGCTAAACATTGGGGTTTGCATATGGAAAGCAATATTCTAATGAAACTATTACTGGGAGCTGTGCTCATCGTCAGCTTGGCCCACGTTGCCGGGGCGGCCACCATGACCGTGGCCGCAAGCGACAGCAGCGCCGCTGCCAGAGCATCGGCTGACTACCTCTGCGACGGGGTGAACGACCAGCAGGAGATTCAGGCGGCCCTCAACGCCCTTCCTGCCACCGGCGGGGAGGTTGTTTTGACCGAAGGAACCTTCCGGTGCACGGGGAACCTTGCACCCAAAGCTCATTCGACGCTGCGGGGGCAGGGCGACTCGAAGACATCGCTTGTCTTTACAAACAGTGCCCGTATCCTGGTCGACAAGGAGTATGTAACGCTGGAAGACTTTTCAGTCTCCGGTAAAGACTGCACTGTCAATCCCTGGGGTGGCGTTATCACCGTCAGGGCGAGCCATGCTGCAGTGCGCGATATCACTGGAACCGCTGACGATTCAATTCAGGGTGTGTTCTATGTGGTAAGCGAAGTCGACAGCGGCTATCACCAGCCGATTACTGATCTTGAGTTCACCAGATGCAAAGCGATCGATCCCGGCACATATGGGTGGCTCATGAGCGCCTCAGAATACAAGACGATCAAGGATGTTGTCTTCACTGATTGTGAGGCGATCAATTGTGGTCGGTATAGTCGGAATGACAACTGGATCACCGGGTTTAACTTTGCCGAACTCAATAATCTTGAGAACGTCGAGGTCATCCGATGCCGTGCAGAAGGCAGTTGGTGCTCAGGGTTCCACTTCGAGACCATGCCCAGTAAAGTCAACGTCCGGCTTATCGACTGCGTCAGCAACAACAACGCACAGAAGCAGAAGATCACCGGTGTTGAGCCGTACTTCGGGGCTGGTTACCTAGTAAGCAAGGACATCTCGTGCATTAACTGTACTTCTGAAGACAACTTCATCGGATTCCTCTGTTCTTCGGGTGGAAACACAATTGAGAGGTGTTCAGACAGAGGTTCTGACTTCGGTTTCAGCATTGTATCCACGTCAGGGCTGAAGATCACCTCGACTTCGCTCACTGGAGAGGCACGGCCGGTTCAGATCCGGAGCGGTACCACCAATCTTCTCCTGGACGGCCTGAAGATCACCTCGGGCGGCAGCACCGGGTCCAACCCCGGAATCAACGTCGAGTCGAGCGTTGCACGAGCGGACTCGATCTTGGTGAAGGACTCAAGCATCCAGGGATACCGCTGCGGCGTGTACAACGGTGCACCGGCTAAAGTGCAGGTCCAGAATGTCGCTGTCAGCGGGGCCTCGACCCCATTTGTCAACTGCGCGATTCTCTCCTCACCGACACCCACACCAACGCCAACGCCAACACCAACGCCAACACCAACGCCAACACCAACGCCAACACCAACACCAACACCAACACCA
>Ga0209509_1001221_pt1 | contig 20089 bp, 16 predicted proteins | sample BioC13SIPDNA_FD_185743 | JGI IMG/M metagenome (GOLD analysis project Ga0209509, IMG submission 185743) | Anaerobic biogas reactor microbial communites from Washington, USA - Biogas_R1_A C13 SIP DNA (SPAdes) (version 2) | ecosystem: Engineered > Bioreactor > Anaerobic > Unclassified | place...
GGTGACGTGGCGCACCACCGAGAGGTCGTGGGCGATGAACAGGTAGGAGAGGCCGAACTCGTCCCTCAGGTCCATCATCAGGTTCAGCACCTGGGCCTGGATGGACACGTCGAGGGCCGAGACGGGCTCGTCGGCGACGATGAATGAGGGGTTCGTGGCCAGGGCCCTGGCGATGCCGATGCGCTGCCGCTGCCCCCCGGAGAACTGGTGGGGGTACCTGTCGGCCTGCTCGGGCCGGAAGCCCACGATGTCCAGGAGGCGCAGCATCCGGCTCTCCGCCTCGTCCTTCCCCGAGACCGTCCGGTGGAAGAGCATGGGCTCCATGATGATGTTCTTTATCCTCTGCCTCGGGTTCAGGGAGGCGTAGGGGTCCTGGAAGATCATCTGCATCTTCTTCCGGACGGGCATCATCCGGGAGGGGGAGTAGGCCGTGATGTCCTCGCCGTCGAAGACGATCCGCCCCGCCTTCGGTTCCAGCAGCCGCACCACGGTGCGGGCGGTGGTGGATTTTCCGCAGCCCGACTCGCCCACCAGGCTGAAGACCTCGCCCCGGAGGATGTCGAAGGAGACGCCGTTCACCGCGTGAACGGTTTTCACCGGCCTTCCCGCAAGCCGGTCCAGGATGCCCCGGGGCTGGCTGAAGCTCTGGACGAGGCCGCTGACCTCGAGAAGCGCATTCCGTCCGCTACCGCCCATGGGCTTCCGCCTCCTCTCCGCCCGTCACCGGGTTGTGGCAGCTCACCTTCCGCCCGGGGGCGACGGCACGCATCCGGGGAGCCTCGTGCCTGCAGAGGTCCGTGGCATACCCGCACCGGGGGGCGAAGGAACACCCCGGCGGAAGGTCGAAAAGACTCGGCACCATGCCGGGTATCTGGGGGAGCCTCCTGCTTCTTTCCCCGGACAGCCTGGGGATGGACTCCAGCAGCCCCTTCGTGTAGGGATGGAAAGGATGCCGCACAAGCTCCCTCGTGGGTCCTTCCTCCACCACCCTGCCGCAGTACATGACGGCCACCCTGTCGGTCATCTCGGAGACCACGGCGAGGTCGTGGGTGATGAGGATGAGCGCCGAGCCGAACCGCCTCACGAGATTCTCCATGAGGGCCAGGATCTGGGCCTGCACCGTCACGTCCAGGGCCGTGGTGGGCTCGTCGGCGATGATGAGCTTCGGGTTCGCGGCAAGGGCGATGGCGATGACCACCCGCTGCCGCATGCCGCCGGAAAACTGGTGGGGGTAGTTCTCGAGACGGTCCTCGGGGTTGGGGATGCCCACCTCCCGGAGGAGCTCCAGAGCTCTCTTCCTCCGGTCAGCGGGGGAGAGGGCCGTGTGGAGGGCCAGCATCTCGCCGATCTGCCGCCCGATGGTCTGCAGGGGATTCAGGGACGTCATGGGGTCCTGGAAGATCATGGAGATCTCCTTCCCCCGGATGCGGCGCATCTCCTCCTCCGACTTCTCCAGCAGGTTCTCGCCCCGAAAGATCACTTCTCCGGCGGCGATCCGCCCGGGGGGATCGATGAGGCCGAGGAGGGAGAAGCCGGTGACGGACTTTCCGCCCCCCGATTCCCCCACGATGCCCAGGATCTCCCCTTCCCGGAGGGTGAAGTCCACCCCGTCCACGGCCTTCACCGTGCCCCGGAAGAGTTCGAAGCGGGTCTGCAGATTTCTGACTTCCAGAAGGTATTCAGCCATGGGATACCTCTATTTCAGGCGGGGATTGAACTCGTCGCGGAGAAAATCCCCGAGGAGATTGATTCCGAAGACCAGGAGCATGATGAACATCCCCGGAAAGACCGACGACCACCAGAGGCCGCTGAAGAGAACGTCGTAGCCGTTCTTGACGAGAAGGCCCAGGGAGGGCCTGGTCACGGGAACGCCCACCCCGAGGTAGCTGAGGGTGGCCTCCGTGAGGATCACCGTTCCCACGTGGATCGTGGCGATGACGATGAGGGGCGTCAGGATGTTGGGCAGCACGTGCCGCAGGATGATGGGGAAGGGAGAGAGGCCGATGAGCCTGGCGGCGTCCACGTATTCCTTTTTCTTCTCCACAAGCACGGAGCCCCTGACCGTCCGGGCGTAGAGCACCCAGCCCACGATGGTGAGGGCCGTCACCAGCTTTCCGAGACCGCGGCCGAAGGCGGCCATGATGAAGAGGGCCACCAGCATGGCCGGGAATGAGAGCTGGATGTCCACCACCCGCATGAGGAGACTGTCGAGCCTGCCGCCGAAGTAGCCCGCCACGAGCCCGAGGAAGGTGCCGAGAACGCAGGAGAGGACCACCACCGACAGGCCGATGAACAGGGAGATCCTGCTGCCGTAGACCATGGCGCTCAGCAGGTCCCGTCCCTGGTCGTCCGTGCCGAGGAGGAAGGCCCCGTCGCCGCCTTCCATCCAGACGGGGGGCTTGAAGGCGTCCATGAGGTCCAGGCTGCCGATGTCATAGGGGTTCTGGGGTGTGAACAGGGGCCCGGCGGTCACCAGGACCACGAAGAACGTCACGATGAGAAGCCCTGCCAGGGCGCCGGGGCTCCGGACGAAGTTGTGGAAGAACTCGCTTCGGAAAAAACCGTCTTTTTTTGCGCTCATTCCGTTCACCTCAGGTCGATTCGGGGATCGATCAGGGTATAGACGATGTCCACGATGAAGTTGATCAGGACGAATATGGCCGCCACGATCATGAGATAGGCCACGATGACCGGCCTGTCCGCCGTGTTGATCGAGTCCACCAGGAGCTTCCCCATCCCCGGCCAGGCGAAGATGGTCTCCGTCACGGTGGCGAAGGCGATGAGGCTCCCGATCTGCATGCCGAAGACCGTCACCACGGGAACGAGGGCATTCTTCAGCGCATGGGAGAAGAAGAGACTCCTCCAGGAGACGCCCTTGGCCCGGGCGAACCGGATGAAGTCCTGGCGCATCACCTCCATGATCTGGGCCCGGATGAGCCGTATCAGCATGGCCAGCGTTCCGAGGGCGAGGGTCACCGCCGGGAGGACGATGTGCCGGAAGCCGTCCCAGGTGAGGAAGGCGAAGGGGATGCCGAAGAGGGGAGCCGTGGCCCCCCGGCCGGAAGAGGGCAGGAGCCCCTTCTCCACGGCGAAGTAGAAGATGAGGAGAATGCCCACCCAGAAGGACGGCAGGGAAATGCCCAGCAGGGACCCTCCCATGACCGCCCGGCTGAAGGGGCTGTTCGGCCTCGCCCCGGCGTAGACTCCGCAGGGCAGGGCGACCGCCACGGACAGGAGCACCGAGAAGAAGACCAGCTCGAGGGTGGCGGGCATCCGCTCAACGATGAGGGACAGGGCGGGGCGCTTGAAGATGTAGGACACCCCCAGGTCCCCCCGGAGGAGGTTCTGCAGGAAGACCCCGTACTGCACCCACAGGGGCCGGTCGAGGCCGAGGGCGGTCCGGGCCTCGGCGATCTGGGCATCCGTGGCCGTAGGCGGCACGATCATGAGGACAGGGTCGCCGGTGAAACTCATCACCAGAAAGACGATCACCGAGACGGTGAACAGGACGACAACCATCTGGACAAGGCGCTTCAGCAGGTATTTCAGCATGGTTCATATCCCCGTTTCGTGTGGAATGGAGAGTTCCGGGTTCCCGGCATTCTCATGTCAGGGCAGCAGGGAACGATACCGGGTGCAGGGTCAATTCCGGCAGCCTCTCACTGGCAGGCCTCCGACGCCGGGACGAGCTTCCCCTTCTCGTCCGCGTACCGGACTTCGCAGTCGAGCCAGACGCCGATCCGGTCGTGGACCCTGCGCCGGACCAGGCCGATGAGACCGAGGACATCCCGGGAGGACGCCCCCCCGAGGTTGACGATGAAGTTCGCGTGCATGGAGGAAACCCGGGCCCCTCCCACGGTCTCTCCCTTGAGCCCCGTGTCCTCGATGATCTTCCCCGGGGGGCCCGCGAGCTCGAAGACCGCCGGATCGTTGGTGAACACGGAGCCGCAGTTGGGCTGATCAAGAGGGAACTTGCCCCTGCGCTCCCCGAGGACGCGGATCTGCTCCCTCCTCACCGCGCCCGGCTCCGACCGCCGGAAATCCAGGACGGCGCCGAGGACGATCCACCGCTTTTCCGGCACGTCGGGAGGATCCTGGAAGAGGGACCGCCGGTAGGAGAAGCCGCATTCTTCCTTCAGGAAGGTCCGCCGTTCCCCTGTCATGGAGACGGCGTCCACCGAGCGGATGTTCTCTCCGGCGCTGTGCCTCAGGCTGCCGCCGTTCATGGTGACCAGTCCGCCGAGGGAGCCGGGAATGCCCGCCGCGTGTTCGAAGCCGGAAAGCCCTGCGTCGGCAAGGTTTTTCACCAGTTTCGGCACCCAGATTCCTCCCCTGGCCCTCACCTCAGTACCGGAGATGGAAAAGTCGGAGAAGAGCCTCCCCAGCTTCATCACCACGCCTCGGATGCCGCCGTCGGGAAAAAGCAGATTTGTCCCCTTCCCGATGACAAGGAAAGGGACATTCTCCTCCCTGACGAATTCCAGGAGGCGGATGACCTCCTCCTCCGAACGGGGCTGGACCAGGGCGTCAGCCGGACCCCCGATCTTCCATGAACAATGGTTTTTCAGCGGCTCCAGGGGCGAGACCACACCCACACGGAGTTTCCGCAGCTTGTCCGCAAGGATCATGGGCGTTTTCGTACCGCCTTTCGCGAAAAGAGGACGGGACTGCGCCCATCCCCTGCTAGTGTGCCCCGCCGGTTCTTCCTTCAGAGGACCGGGCGGATGGATCCCCGCTCGATGTAATGGAAGGCCAGAAAATCGGGAGCGGTTCCCCGGGTTTCCACCACGGTCCGGAAAATGTCGAGCGTCTTCCTCTGGCAGGTGAAGAGCAGCACCTGGTTGTCCGCCGCCGCTTCGAGGATGGCCTCGGCGGCCCCCTGCTGGCGGGTTTCGTCGAACCGGACGAGAAGGTCGTCGAGTATCAGGGGCAGGGGCTCTGAATTGCGGCCCCACAGGGTCGCCAGGGAGAGCCGCATGGCAAGGTAGACCTGGTCGGCGAGCCCTGAACTCCACTTGACCTCGTCCTTCCGTTCCCTGGCGGGATCGTTCCCCTCCAGGACCACGGAGAGTCCCCTCTCTCCGCCGCTTGAAAGAAGAGTGTACCGGTTTCCCGTCATGAGCGCAAGGTATTTGCCCGCCCTGCGGATCACCTCGGGCTGGCGCTCCCTCTCGTGCTTTTCCTTGGAGACCTCGAGGAAATGCCGGGCGAGGATCACGGAGAGCCACTCCTTCACTCCCTCGTCGAGCTTCCGGCCCATCTCGCTCCTGGAGAACAGCAGTTCCCCGAGGCGCTCATCGGCGGCGATCTGCTCCAGCCGCAGGGCGAGCCTTCCCCTGGAGTCCGCCGCGGCCTCTATCTCCTTTTCAAGGGCGGCGGCTTCCTCCGCCGCCCGCTCCTTCTCCTTCGCCCCGTATTCCGCCGGAAGGGACAGGAGTTCCACTCCCGCCTTCTCCACTTCCTCCGCAGTGCCGAAGAGGCCAAGAAGAACCTTCCCCTCCCGGGAAGCCTCGTCAAGGAGCCGCTCCCTTTCGGCCCAGCGGGCGGCAAGGTCCCTGTACCGGTCCTCGTTCTCCGAACCGGCGAAGGAGAAGAGCTCCGCCGTTTTTTCCCCGTTGGCCTCCAGGCCTTCCCGGAGTTCCGCGAGGGAGGCGGAAAGGGCCGCCAGGTCCCGTTCAAGAGCGGCGACCTCCGACTTTCTCTCCGTGCCCCGCCGGAGGGCGGCGGAGAGAGACCGGATGGAAGAAGGGTCAGGCTCTTCCGGAACCTCCACCCCTGCCCCCGTGAAGAGATCCGCAAGGGAGAGGATGCGCCCCCTCACCGAGGCGACATACCTGTCGAGTTCCCTCATCTCCGTCTTCCTGGATTCTATGGCGGATTTTTCCGACCGGAGCTGCAGAATACGGGGCACCAGGGCCTCCATGTCCTTCGGTGCGAGGTCCCTGTCGAACCGCCGTCCGTCCAGCCACCGGCGCCATTCGGCCACGAGCCCGTCCAGCTCCCCGGCGGTCCGCTCAAGGGCGCTCTCCATGGCTTCGCTCTCACTGTCCATCCGGGCCAGCACGGCGGCCATCTGCCTGCTCCGCTCGCTCAGCACGGCGAACCGTTCGTTGGCCGAATTATCCCTCTCCCCCTCTTCCAGGAGTTCGTCCATTTCATTGGCGAATCTCGGAGCCCTGATGCCGAGCCGCTCACCGAGTTCCTCCCGCCGGCTCCGGAGCCTTTCGACCCTGGCCTTCTGGCTTTCCAGCAGCAGCAGTGTCTCCTCCATCCGCAGGTCGAGATCGTCCATTCTGCGGGTCCACCAGGAGAGGGCCGTCTCGTACCGCTTCTGCTGGTCCCGGTGGGCTATGAAGGAAAGGAGGGAGGCGCTGAAAAGGGCCACCGCCCCGAAAAACCACAACCGGTCCGAAGTGAGCCAGGCCTGGTAGGTACCTCCCCCGCCGACGGCGAGCAGCGCCCCGGAGATGAGGGCCACCATATTCCCGGGTTCGGGAGGCTCTTCCTCGGCAAGAACCGCTTTTTCGCTGATGATGGTGGTCCTGGCCTCCTCGAGGTTGGCCAGATCTTCTTCCTCGTCGCACAGCTCCCCGAACACGGCCCGCAGGTCGGTGATGAGGCTCCACCGCTCGGTTGCCCGCTTTGCCCTGACCTCAACTCCCGCCGTTTCCCGGTCGAGGGAGGCGGCCTCGCTTCTCCGGTCCTCCCGCAGCCGGTTCCACTGGACAAGAGACTTCTCCTCTTCGCCCTTCCGCCTCTCGAGACGTTCCTTCCGCTCTGCGGTCCTCCGTGCGAACTCGATGGCCTCCGCCGAGACATCGGCTCCGGAAAGATGATCCTCAGTCCACCAGGAACAGAGGTTCTCCAGGTTTCCCCTGAAGGCCTTTTCCGCGTCTTCTATCTCCTTCGCCAGGAGAATCCTCCTGGCGAGAGAAGCCCGGAACTGCTCGCTCTCGTGCTCCAATCCCTCCACTTCCTGCCGCGCTTGAAGACACCCGAGGACGGGGTCCGCCTCCAGGACGGCCTTCTCCCTTGCCTTCGCCGCCTTTTCTTCCTCCAGGCGGGCGACGGCGGCCTCTATCCTTTCCTTCTCCTCTTTCAGCCGTTCCAGCCGGGACAGGCCGTCGTCGGGAAAAGGATGGAGCCCCTCCAATCCGGCGAGCTTCCGTTCAGTCTCGACCAGGGCCTTCCGGGAGGGGCGGGCCTTTTCGAGAAGCTCCAGCCTGGCGATCCGTCCTTTGAGGATCTCCAGCCGCTCCTTCTTCTTTTCAATGGAGTCTTCCATGGCAGACAGGTCGTCCTTCATCCTCCGCCATGCGCCGTTACGCTCCCTGAGATCCCGTATGGCGGCGTCCGTTTCGCCCATGGAGGCGAGAAGCCGGTTCACCGCCGACGCACTCCGGGCGTTCCCCCAGGGACGGTACAGTTCATTCTGCCGGGCCTCAAGGACCGAGAGCAGCCGTGGAAGGGACGCCGACCCCAAGCCCGCCCCGGCGGCGAAGAATCGGGCGGCCACGTCGGAAGAGTTCAGGGGGTCCAGGGACTGCATCTCCCCGAGTCCCATGGCGAACACGCTCTCGTAGACTTCCCTGCTGATGGAGAAGAAGTCCGGGGACAATTCGGCGGCGGGACCTCCGTCGGCGGGAGCGATATAGTTCTTCTGCCCCTCCACGGAAAGAATGTATTCCCTTCCGTCCTCCATGCGGATCCTGGCGGAGCCTCCGTGCTGACCGCCCCGCTGGGGCTCGTAGAGGTTCGTCTTCCCCCTGCCGTTCTTTCCCCTGCTGAAAAGCAGGCGGCGGAAGAAATTCATCAGGGTGGTCTTGCCGCTTTCGTTATCTCCCTGGAAGACCGTGAGACCCCCGGACAGCCTCGCTCCCGATCCTGAAAAGATGCCGAAGCCGCTCACAAAAAAATCGGTTATTTTCATACTCCGTCAATCCCTTCGAGCAGTCCGGACAGGGCCGACCAGGTCCCCCTGTCGAGGAGCAGCTCCGTGTCCTCGTCAGAGAGGGAGTCTATCACTTCCAGCACATCCCTGGACTGGATCCTGTCCAGAATACCCCTTTTCCGGAGGATGTCTTTCAGTCCCTCCCGGAGATCGCCCCTCTGCCGGAAGGCCCGGATCTCCTTCAGAAAATCGCCGGCGAAATGGCTGCCCGCAGCGAGGGAATCAAGATCCAGGGGGGGCAACGTCACCCCGGAAATCTCCTCGGTGAAAACAAAATCGGGCCTGTCCTCCTCCCCTTCGTTCATCGTCTCCAGGAGTCCGCCGGGCCCCCGGAGAAACCCCGGACGCCGGAGAAGCCCGTGGATCTTCCCCCGCCCGGAAACGGAAAGCCGCAGAAGGGCCGGCAGCCCGCCGTTTTCCCGCCGCACCGTCTCTTTCAGGTCCGACACGGCCTGGAAAAACTCCTCGTCCCGTTCCATACCGTCGATGGAAATGTCTTCGCTTCTCCACCGGACCACGTCGCAGGGAATGAATTCGGCGCACCCCGGTTCACCGGGGAACAGGGTGACGGAAAAAACGCCCTTTTCCCCCGTCTCCCGGATGTTCCTCCCCTGGATAGTGCCGGGATAGACCACAAGGGGGTCCCGGCAGAGCACTTCCGCCCCGTGCACGTGCCCCAGGGCCCAATAGTCCATGCCCGCAGCCCTCAGGTCGTCCAGGGAGCAGGGAGCGTAGTTTTCATGGCCCTTCCGGCCGCCCACGTTGCAGTGGAGCAGGGCGATGTTCACGCCCTCTCCCTTCCCGCCGGAAAAACGGAGGGCCATGTTCTCCTCCACCTCCCGGACGGGATAGCTGAAACCGTGAACCGTACCCGCCCTCTCCCCTCCAAGCAGCAGGGGGACTGACTCGACCCCGGGGCCGAACCGGAAGGCCAGGGGCGGAAAATCCCGGTCCGCCTCCCACCCCGACAGGGGATCGTGGTTTCCGGCAGCGATGAAAGAGGGAATCCCCCCGCCGGAAAGGCGCCTGAGCTGTTCAAGAAAGAAGACCTGGGCCCGGACGCTCCTGTTCTCGCTGTCGTAGACATCGCCCGAGACCACGAAAAAATCCGCCCCCTTCTTCAGGGCAAAGGTGACGGCGTTCTCAAAAGCCCGGAATGTCGCTTTTCGCAGGAATGCTCCGAGGGAGGGAGAAATATCGGAAAGCCCGGAAAACGGACTGTCGAGGTGAAGGTCAGCGCAGTGAACGAAAGAAATTTTCCGGCCGCTCACCGGGTCTTCCCCCTCTCCGCCGGGAGAAAAGGCAACTTGTACTGGTACACTCGGCACCACTCCCTTCAAAAATCCCGTCTACTTTATGCCACACCCCTCTTCTTTGCAACACGATCCTGTCCCCCTGAATCCGCAGCTTTTCCCGGCAAAGCGTGGCCCCTCGCACCCTTTCCCTCCCGGGACTTGTCACCAGCCGGTGACAATGGGATAATTCTTCTGTAATTGAATCCGATTGTGGAGGATTGTCGAGAGATGAAAGGATTTGGAGCGGCCATTTCGGCCATTTCGTATTACCTTCCGCCGAAAGTGGTGGACAACAGGGCCCTCGTGGAGGAGTTCGGCACGTGGACCGAAGATAAAATATACCAGAAAACGGGAATCAAGGAACGCCACGTGGTCGACGGGGAGCTGGTGTCGGACCTTGCGGCCAGGGCAGCCGAAAAACTCTTCGAAGAACACGGCGTCGACCGGGAGACCATCGATTTCCTGCTGCTGTGCACCGAAAGCCCGGACTACTATCTTCCCGCCACCGCCTGCGTGGTCCAGGACCGTCTCGGCCTGAAAAAGACCACCGGCGCCCTGGACTACAACCTGGGGTGCTCGGGCTTCATCTACGGCCTTGCCCTCACGAAGGGGCTCATCGCCGCGGGCATAGCGTCAAAGGTTCTGCTCATCACGGCCGACACCCTGACCCGGACCATCCACCCGAAGGACAAGAGCACCCGGACCATTTTCGGCGACGCCGCGGCGGCCATCCTGGTGGAGCCCTCCGACACCGCCCGCATCGGCGATTTCATCCTCGGAACCGACGGTTCGGGCATGGACAAGCTCATCATCCCCGCCGGCGCGTGGGCCGCCCCCCGCTCACCGGAGACCGCCGCCGAACGGACCAACAAGTGGGGAAACACCAGGAGCGCGGAGAACCTCTACATGAACGGCCCCGAGGTACTCAACTTCACCCTGGCCACTGTGCCCGGGGCGGTCAGCCGGGCGCTGGAGGCCCATTCCCTGAAACTCGAGGACGTGGACCTCTTCGTCTTCCACCAGGCCACCCTCCTCATCCTGGAGCACCTGAGAAAGGAAATCGGCATTCCGGAGGAGAAGTTCTTCATGAACATGGAGAACAAGGGCAACACGGTGAGCGCCACCATTCCCATGGCCCTTCGGGACGCCGCCGACCAGGGCAGGCTCCGCCCGGGGGACAGGGTCATGGCCGTCGGCTTCGGAGTCGGGTACTCCTGGGGGGCAACTATAATCAGATGGTAAGAAAAGCACCGCTTTTCTACCAAAAAATATGATAGACTGGGGGCGGAACAGAGATGTTCCGCCCTCTTTTTCCGGCTTCTCCCAAGGAGCGTGAATGCAATGAGCGAAATGGTACTCCGGAAGTTTGTCGCCCCTGAAGTCATCTTCGGCAGAGGAGCCCGCTCGCTCGCCGCCCGGTACGCCAGAAACCTTGGAGGCACCAGGGTTCTCGTGGTCACCGACGACGGCGTGGCGGAGGCCGGGTGGCTCGAGCCCCTCCTTGAAAACCTTGACGGCGAGGGACTGGGCTGGGCCGTCTACCGCGACGTTCAGCCGAACCCCACCGACGTCATGGTCATGCGGGGCGTTGAGGTCTTTGACGGCGAAGGCTGCGACCTCATCCTCACCCTCGGCGGAGGAAGTCCCATGGACTGCGCCAAGGCCATCGGAGCGGTCCATGCCAACGGAGGGAACGTTCTGGATTTCGTGGGGGTCGATAAAATCCCCGTTCCCTGCCCTCCCGTGATCTGCGTACCCACCACCGCCGGAAGCGCCGCGGACATCTCCCAGTTTTCCATTATCAAAAACGAAAAAACAGGGATCAAGCACGCCATCGTCAGCAAATCCATCGTTCCCGACGTGGCCCTGGTGGACCCGGACACGACCCTCACCATGGACGGCTTCCTCACAGCGTCCACGGGAATGGACGCCCTCACCCACGCCTTCGAGGCCTACGTCTCCCGGGCCCATTCGCCCCTTACGGACGTCCACGCCCTCCAGTCCGTGGAGATGGTGCACTCCTTCCTTCTCCGGACCATGGGCGACCTTTCCAGCCCGGAATACCGGACCGGGATGATGCTGGCGTCCCTCCATGCGGGCCTCGCCTTCTCCAATGCGAGCCTCGGCGTGGTCCACGCACTTTCTCACAGCCTCGGCGGACTTCTCGACCTCCCCCACGGGGAATGCAACTCCCTGCTCCTCCGCCACGGCGTGGAGGCCAACTACGGCGCCGTCCCCGAACGGTTCGCCGTCCTCCTCGAACGGTTCGGCGGGTGTGCTGAAACTTCCGATGTCCTCTCCGAACTGCTCGCCCGCCTTGACACCCTGCGGGATCAGGCCGGCCTTCCGGGAAGACTCAGGGATCTCGGACTGAAGGAGGACCTTCTTCCCAGAATAGCGGCGGCGGCATGGGAAGACCCCTGCATGATCACCAACCCCCGGCCTCTCTCCCCGGCCGGCCTTGAGGAAATCCTCAGAAATGCCTACTGACCGGCGGACGACAGAGCAGGACGACCAGCTCCTGGCCCTCATGGGGCTGGGAGCCCGGTCGGGGAAGAAAAGCCACTACCCGGAGCTGAAACGGCGCCTCGCCGAGCTTGAACGGGTCCAGGCCCTGCTGGACAGGGCCCAGGACGCCATTTTCGTGGTTTCCCTCCCCGATGAAACAGTGGAATACAGGAACGAAGCAGCCCTGGCCCTCCGCGGCGGCTTCGGGCGGGGTGAACTCCGCCCCCTGGAGGAATTCCTGAAAGGCCCCGACGGAAGAGGACTCACCATCAGGTCATGTTTTCCCGCTTTTCCGGACGGAGAAGAGCGGATGATCCTCCCCCTGGTGACCGAGAAGGGCGTCCGCCGGTTCGAGGCCTCGTTCCTGGCGGCGGAGACCGATGGCCGCCTCTCCGGGGTGCTCATCCTCAGGGACCAGGAGGACAGGATCCGTGCAGAGACGAGGCTTGCCGAATCCCTTCGGCAGGTGGAACAGGCCCGGATGCGGACCGTCCATCTCACCGCAACCCTGGTGGAGATCAAGGACTCCTACACGGGGAAGAACCAGCGCCAGGCGGCAGGCCTCGCCCACGCCATCGGCACCGGGCTCGGAATGACGGGCGACCCCCTGGAAAACCTGGTGACGGCCACTCTCCTCCACGACGTGGGGATGATGGCCATTCCCGCCGAAATACTCTGCATTCCGGGACCTCTCCGGCCGGTGGACCGCCGCCTCATGGAGGAACACGCCTCCATCGGCTGCGATATCCTGAAGAAACAGGGGTTCCCGCCGGAAATTTACCTGACGGTGCTCCACCACCATGAACGCCTGGACGGCAGCGGCTACCCGGAGGGCCTGAAGGGAGAGGACATCCCTTTCGGGGCCCGGATCGCCGGCATCGCCGACGTAACTGAGGCCATGCTGAGCCATCGCCCCTACCGGCCCGCGTGGCCCCTGGAAAAGGTGCTGGAGGAACTCTCGGAAAAAAAGGGGATTCTTTACGATCACGATGGGGCTGAAATCTGCATAAGGCTGCTTGAGGAAGGGTATACCCTCGACGACCAGTGGTTTTACAAATAGCGGGGAAAAAACCGGGGGCCCTGAAGGGCCCCCGGAACGCGTTACTGGCGGGACACGTTGAACACGAGATCCAGCCGGGTAAGCTTGAACAACTCCTCCACCATGCCGCGAAGGCCGGTGATGACCATTTTTCCGCCCTTTTGGAGACATCTCTTGTGAATGGAGATCAGGACTCCAAGTCCGGAACTGTCCACGTAGTCAAGATCCGAAAGGTCAACGGTCAGATGCACCATTCCATCCTCAATGAGCCCGATAAGCTGCTCCCGGACCGACGCGGAATCCTCGACGTACATGCTGCCGCCCAGGCGCACCTGCGCCCCGGAGCCGTTTTTGCAGATATCAACTTTCATGCCCCATCCTCCTTCTCCGCGGAGAAATCCCGGGAAGCCGGCAACTCACCGCGGTCACTTCACCGTGACCGGATCTCCCTTCCTCACCTCTCCGCCCCGGACCACCCGGAGAAAGTACCCCGCCACGGGCAGAAGGCACCAGCCCCGGTAATCGTAGGAGTGGGGTTCCCCGGGCTTCTTTCCCTTCTCCACGACCTCCAGGAGGACCGAATTCCCCAGCGCAAGGAGCGCACCTTCGGCCAGCCCGTCAGGAAGCCCCTCCACCACCAGGTTTTCGGCGAGGGATCCCGGCGGAAAGGAAAAACCGGCCTCTTTTTCAGCCTTCCGGATATCCTCGGCCCGAAGAAGGCTCACTTCCCGCTCCGTCACGCCCCTGTGGGAATCTCCCTCGATTCCGCCGGGAAGGAACCGCGCCTCCCCCACTTCCGTCTTAGGCTCCTGCCGCTTCGCACTCACGCACACCGCCGTCACTTCCGCCATGACTTTCGCCTCCCTGAAGAATAACCGCCCAGTATGATACGGTAAAACGGCCGGAAAAACAAAAATGAAGAAAGGACGCGCCTGCCGGGCACGCCCTCCTCTCATCAACACCCTGCCTGAAGAGAAACCGTCAGGCCATCCGCGGCAGAAGAACGGGCAGTATTCTTTCCTCTCCGGCCTCCCCGCGGGCGGCGGAGAAATCAATATGCCGCTTCCTCCCGCCCAGGGAGAGAGTCCGCCGGGCAGGCACCGTCTCGGCGATGACGGAGCCGTTCCGCACCGACCACAGGCATTCGCTCTGGAGCCTGATCGCCTCGAACTGGTCCGGAGCGTCGAGGACCAGGAGATTCGCCGGTTTTCCCGGTTCGATGCCGTATCGCTTTTCCAGGTTCATGGTCCGGGCGGAATTGACGGTGATCATGTCGAAGAGGCGGAAAATCTGGTCGTATCCGCTCATGTGCGCCGTGTGGAGCAGCAGGTTGGCTGCGGCGAGCATGGATCCCTTTCCCAGAGGATACCAGGGGTCCATGATGGAATCATGACCGATGCAGACATTCACACCCGCCGCATCCAGCTCGTCCACCCGGGTGTGCCCCCTGCGGCGGGGATATCCGTCCGTGCGGTTCTGGAGCACCGAATTGTCGAAAGGAAGGGTGATGAAGTTCATCTGTGCCCTCCGGAAAATCCCCATAAGCTTCAGAGCGTAGTCGTTGCTGTAATTGTGCATGGCCGTGGTGTGGCTCGCTGTCGTGCGGGAGCCCATGCCTGAGGCGATGGCGCACTTGGCCATGACCTCGGCAAACCGGGACTGGTCATCGCCGGTCTCGTCGCAGTGGATGTCCACGAGCCGGCCGAACCTCTCCGCCAGGTAGAAGGCCAGTTCCACGGACCGGACGCCGTCCTCACGGGTCAGCTCGTTGTGGGGGATGGCGCCGACGCAGTCGCACCCCATCTCCACCGCCCTGCGAAGATTCCTTTCACCGCCGGGGATGGTGTAGATTCCGTCCTGGGGAAAGGCCACCACCTGGATCTCCGCGATGTCCCGCATCTCGTCCTTCAGTTCCAGCAGGGCTTCCACGGTGACAAGGGAGGGGTCGGTGGTGTCGGCGTGGGTCCGTATGAACTGGACGCCGTTGGCCGCCTCCCAGAGAACCGCTTCCCTCGCGTTCCGGAGAATCTCCTCCTTCGTGACACCCGGCCGGCGCTCGCCCCAGATCGCGATGCCCTCAAGGAGGGTGCCCGAGGCGTTGTACCGGGGGGACCCCACGGTGAGGACCGCGTCGAGGTGCAGGTGGGGATCTGCGAAGGGCGGTGTCGCCAGCTTGCCGCCCGCGTCGATCTCCCGGTCCGCACGGCAGTCAAGCCGCTGTTCCACCGCGGCGAAGATCCCGCCTCTGATGCCGATGTCCGCTGTCTTTCCATCTCCAAGCCGTGCCCGGCGAATAATCAGGTCCATGGCCATGTCTCCCCTCTCGTTTTATGCTACCGGTTGCACATTTTAGCATAGCCAGCGCCGGTTGTCCACGGCTGACAAAATTCCGGAGAATTCTCGTTACACCTCGCCATTGACACGGAGTGAAGGCAACAGTTTAATGAAGCGAACAAGCATATCGTCGGTACATTTCTGATAAAATATGATACAACCCTTGTCCTGCGCCGGAACATGCGGGGGGGTGAGCAGGGGAAGCCTATCCACGGGAAAAGGGTGCGTCCGAACGGCAGTTAGGGGATGCGGCTGCGGCATTCGCGGCCGCAGGTACCGAGACCAGGGAGGTGTATCTTTTGAGGAAAAGCGTATTGGCGTTGTTGTTGGTTTGCGTTCTGCTCCTCGCCGGAACCGCGTCGGCGGAGGTGAAGGACTACAAGGATTTCAAGCTGGCCGCCGTCTTCCAGACGGCCATCGAGGAACCCTGGGACGGGGCGATCCACCAGGCCTGCATCATTCTTCAGAAAGAACTCGGCTTCACCTATGAATTCACCGAAAAAGTGGGAGCGGCCGACTTTGAGCGTGTTCTCAGGGAATACGCCGAGAGAGGATTCGACCTCATCGTGGGCGACGCCTTCCTCGCCGGGGAGGAACCTTCCCGCCGGGTCGCGAAGGATTACCCGGAAGTCGCCTTCGCCTTCGGCTCCGAATTCACGCTCCAGGAACCCAACTACTCCGTGTTCGACAACTGGATCCATGAACCCTCCTACCTCTGCGGCATCATCGCCGGCCGCATGACCAAGACCAACACCCTCGGCATCGTCGCAGCCCTTCCCATCGCGGAAGTCAACCGCCTTGTCCACGCCTTCAAGGAAGGCGCCCTTTCGGTCAACCCGAAGGTCAAGGTGAAGGTCGCCTACATCGGAAGCTGGTTCGATCCCCCCAAGGCCAAGGAAGCGACCCTCGCCCAGATCGAGGCCGGAGCCGACCTCATTTTCGCCGAACGGTTCGGCGTCTTCGAGGCGGCCAAGGAAAAGGGCATCCTCGCCTTCGGCAACATGATGGACCAGCACGACCTCGCTCCTGAAGTCGTCATCACCGGACCGGTGTGGAACATGGGCCCCACCGTCCGCCACTGCATCGACGAAGTGCGAAGCAAGGAGTGGAAAGCCGGGGACCTGAGAGAGTGGTCCATGATGGCCCGGGGCGGCGCATATCTCGCTCCCTTCCACGAGTTCCAGCAGAAGCTTCCGCCCGAAGTGCTCAAGGAAATACGGGAAATGGAAGCCAAGATCATGAACGGCCAGTTCACCGTGCCCATCATCGAGACCGAGCTGAAGACGGACTGACAGCTGCTCCCGGGGCGGGCCCCTATGCCCGCCCCTATCGTCTTTATCCTTCATTCTCAATGTATCCGCAGCAACCCGAAAGAGGTGGAAACCATGCCCGCTGACAGGCCCGCCATGAGCGCCGGAACGGAAGAAGCACCGGCCTCCGGGCACACAGCCCCTGCCTGCGTCGTGGAAATGCGCTCCATCACCAAAACGTTCCTCGACGTCACGGCAAACAACAATGTGACCTTTTCCCTCAGGGAAGGGGAAATCTGCGCTCTTCTCGGAGAAAACGGCGCCGGGAAGACCACGCTCATGAACATTCTCTTCGGCTATTACGCTGCCGACAGCGGAGAAATCCGCATCGGGGGCGAGAAGGTCTCCTTTTCGTCCCCCAAGGACGCCATCGCGTGCCGCATCGGCATGGTCCACCAGCACTTCACCCTTGTGCCGTCCCAGACCGTGCTTGAAAACGTGGTGGTGGGAAGCGGCGGGGGAAAATTCTTCCTCGATCTCTCAGGGGCCCGGAAAAAGCTCCTCGACCTCCAGGAGCGCTTCGGGCTCTCCGTGGACCCCGACGCCCCTGTGTGGACCCTCCCCATCGGAGGCCAGCAGAAGGTGGAAATACTGAAGGCCCTCTACAGGGACGCCCGCATCCTGATCCTGGACGAGCCCACGGCGGTCCTCGCCCCCCTGGAGACCAGGGAGCTGTTCGCGACCCTCCGCACCCTCGCCTCCGAGGGCTGCTCCATCATCTTCATCTCCCACAAGCTCTACGAAGTCATGGAAATAGCCGACCGTGTGGTGGTCCTCACAAAGGGGGTCCTCACCGCCGAGAGAAAGGTCTCCGAGACAAGCGAGCGGGAGCTGGCCAACCTCATGGTGGGCCGGGATCTCGCGGAGAAAAAGCGTCCCCCCAGGGGAAGTCCGGGAAAGCCCCTCCTGGAAATTCGGGGACTGAGGGTGAAAAACGACAGGAACCTCGAAGCCGTGAAAGATCTCTCCCTGGACATCCGTTCCGGGGAGATCATGGGCATGGCCGGAGTGTCCGGCAACGGACAGAGAGAGCTCGCGGAGGCCCTGTTCGGCCTGCGCAGGCCCTTGTCGGGATGCATCTCCGTGGACGGCAGGCCCCTTCCTCCCGCGCGGCCGAAAGCGTCGGTGGAGAGCGGCATGGGAAGGATACCGGAAGACAGGATGACCACCGGCCTCCTCCTGGAGCTCTCCGTGGAGGAAAACCTCGTGCTGGAAAACCACGCCGATTTCCGGACCCTGGGCATGCTGGACCACGTCGCGATCGGCCGGCACGCCGAACGGCTCATCTCCGATTTCAGCATAAAGACCGACGGACGGACGGCAAAGGCCCAGACCCTTTCAGGGGGGAACCTCCAGAAGATCATCCTGGCCCGGGAACTTTCCGCGTCGCCGAAGGTGGTGGTGGCGGCCCAGCCCACCAGGGGCCTCGACGTGGGCGCCATTGAATACGTCCACTGGCGGATCCTGGATGCCCGGGCAAGCGGCGCCGCCATTCTTCTCATCTCCGAGGATCTCGACGAAATATTCCAGCTCAGCGACCGGATCGCCGTCATGTACGAAGGCCGCATCATGGGCATCGCCGACGGCGGCTCAGCGTCCAGGGAGCAGATCGGACTCTGGATGAGCGGGGTGAACGAACCATGCGCATGATCATCACGAAGCGGGCCCCCCTTCCGGGATGGGTCCAGGTGCTAGTCCCCGTGGGAGCCATCCTGGTGACCCTTTTGCTTTCCGCCGTCCCGATACTGTTCGCCGGAGGGGACCTCTGGCTCTCCTACACGTCCCTCTTCAAGGGAGCCCTGGGCACCCGGTACAACTTCCTCGAAACCTGCGTGAAGGCCGCTCCCCTCACATTCACCGGGCTGGCCGTGGCCTTCGCCTTCCGGGCTAAGTTCTGGAACATCGGCGCGGAAGGGCAGCTCCTGGCCGGGGCCATCGCCGCCACCTGGGTGGGCATCAGCGCCCCCGCCCTTCCCAAGGTTGCCGTGCTCATCCTCGTCTGCGCCGCGGGCTTCCTCGCCGGAGGACTCTGGGCCACCGTCCCCGCCCTGCTGAAGACAAAATACAGGGTGGACGACGTGGTCACCACCCTCCTCCTGAACTACGTCATGTGGCACATTATGGGCTACCTGCTCTTCGGCCCCCTCCAGATGCCCAACTCGAGCTGGCCAAGGTCTCCCGCGATACTTGAGATCGCCCGTTTCCCCGTGCTGCTGGCCAGGTCACGGTTCCACCTGGGCATCGTACTCGCCGTCGCTGCCGTCCTCATCGTCTGGTTCATCAACTCGAAGACCGTCTTCGGGTACCAGGCGAGGGCCGTGGGAGTCAATCCCCGGGCGGCGGCCTTCGGCGGCATCAACGTCGACTCCGTGATCATCCGGACCGCCCTCCTCTCCGGCGGGCTCGCCGGAATGGCGGGCGTCGGCGAGGTGGCGGCCATCCACTTCCATCTCCTCATGGACATCTCCCCCGGCTTCGGGTATTCGGGAATCGTCATCGCCATGCTGGGCAGGCTCCATCCCCTGGGGACGGCCCTGGCCGCCTTCTTCTTCAGCGTCATCATCGTGGGGGCCCAGTCCATGAGCCGCCTCACCGGGGTCCCGACCTACATCGCCGAGGTGATCCAGGGCATGGCCCTCATCGTGATGCTCATCGCCCTCCTCCTCACCGAATACCGCATAAAGGCGGTGAAAGACTGATGGAACAGGTATTCACCATTACATTCATCACCGGGCTCCTCGCCGCCATGATGCGCATGGCCACCCCCATCATCTTCGGCACCCTGGGGGAAATCCTCAGCGAGCGGGCCGGCGTCCTCAACCTCGGCATCGAGGGGATCATGCTCATGGGAGCCATGACCGGGTTCCTCACCACCCTCACCACCGGCTCCCTCTGGCTCGGCGTGGCGGCGGCCGCACTGGTCGGCGCCCTCCTCGCCCTGTTCATGGCCTTCCTGGCGGTCTACCTGGGACTCTCACAGCACGTGTCAGGCCTCGGCATCACCCTGTTCTCCACCGGGCTCGCCATGTTCATCTACCGGCTCAGCGTGGGATCCCCCGTGAACCCGCCCACGGTGCGCCCCTTCACCCAGGCGGCCATTCCGTTCCTGTCGGAGATCCCGGTCATCGGCCCGGCGTTCTTCACCCAGTACACCCTGGTCTATTGGGCGTTCCTTCTTATCCCGGCGCTCTGGGTCCTCCTGTACCGGACGACCTGGGGCCTGGCCATCCGCACGGTGGGTGAAAACCCCCTGGCGGCGGATACGGTGGGCATCAACGTCAACCTCGTACGGACCCTCTGCCTGGCCGGCGGAGGAGCCCTCATGGGCATCGGAGGCGCCTTCCTCACCCTCGCCCACCAGAACATGTTCCTCATCGACGTGGTGGGAGGCAGGGGATGGATCAGCATCGCCATGGTCATCTTCGGCAACTGGGACCCTGCCCGGGGAGCGGCGGGAGCCCTCATCTTCGGCTTCCTCGACGCCCTCCAGCTCCGTCTCCAGGGACTGGGCTTCGACATTCCCTTCCACCTGTTCCTTCTCATCCCCTACCTGATGACCGTTGTCGCCCTTGTCAGCGTGTCGCGGAGGGCCGCTGCCCCGGCGGGGCTCCTGAAACCCTACCGGCGGGAGGAAAAAGGCTAGAGACTTTCT
>Ga0209509_1001234_pt1 | contig 19934 bp, 17 predicted proteins | sample BioC13SIPDNA_FD_185743 | JGI IMG/M metagenome (GOLD analysis project Ga0209509, IMG submission 185743) | Anaerobic biogas reactor microbial communites from Washington, USA - Biogas_R1_A C13 SIP DNA (SPAdes) (version 2) | ecosystem: Engineered > Bioreactor > Anaerobic > Unclassified | place...
TCTTGATATACTTTCATTGTGACAGCTCCTTTTTCTCATTCTGATTGTTTATTGTCTTGTCAACTTTATTCTATCAGAATTACTTGGAGCTGTCGCTTTCAATTTCTACGGAGTTTGGGGCAGTTTCCTTTATCGTATCCTCAAACTTAGACGGTACAAATCCTAGTCTAAAAAATGACTATAGATTAGTAAGCATTTGTTAATAAAAATAGTTTTGAATACGGGTTAGGTAACCTTCGTGTTTTTCAAGTGAATATTCGCGGTGCCTAGATAATGGTATGAGCGTACGTTTTAGTTCGCTGTTTTCAGGCGTTATAAATTTACTTGCTCCTAAATAGTAATCTGTCATATTGCAAGAACAACTCGAGTCAGGCTTTATAAGTGCACGTAAAAGACACGATGCAGTTAAAAATACCGGGATGTTTTCTGAAAATTTCTGATCCAATTTTTCGCGTAATTCAGAAATATAGCCTTGATCTCGGACAAATTTTACCCATGCCTCCTCTTCATAATCGCTTGTTGGATATTCAAGGTTGTACCTGCGGTCAATCAAGTCAAAGAACATCCTTGTACTTTCCTTGTCGAAAGCACAATGGCCAATCTCGTCAATTATTAGGCAGGATGGACGCACAAGTCCGTTCAGGCAGGAATCAGTCTTGCCAGCGCGTCTGGCGGCCGTAAAACGGTCCCGCAGCTCAGATGCTTTAATGAAATAGGTCTTCATTCCATGACTACAGCAAGCGTATAGCCACTCAGCTTTGTGGTTTTATGCTTTCCGCTTTTTGTACTTCGGGGCAAATCTCGGAATCCGTTCTTCTTGAGTCGCCGTACAAGTGATTACTGCTATACTAACACAGAGGTCTATACAAAAGTCCGTACAGGTGGCGACAATTATTTTGCTGTGGTAAAGTTTAGCCGTAATAATCTAAAATAGCCATTTATCATCTTTCTGTTTATAAAATTCCTGTAACTTTGAAGATTACGAAACCCCAGATATTGTTTTAAGCCGCCTGTAGAATTCTTAACCACAGACGGCTTATGGAGAAGGAGATAAAAAATCACGAGACATTGCTTGCATTTTTACGTTATCATGAATATATGTCTTGTACAAGCCCCGTAGGGGGTTATTATTTGTCGAATTAAGAATGCTCGTAATTTCAGGAGCCTCTGAGGCTATGTCAATAGGCATTGTGAAATTTCATAGCTGGTATGATGTTCCTGGATAGAATTAGTTTCTACCTCTTAACCTTAAACCAGAATGTATATGTATATATCGTATCAAAATAAAGGTTCTCTTCCCATTCGAGAGCCAAATATTGAGCTAAAATAAGATATTTACCAGGATCTTTAATAGAATAAGTTATTCTGCCTTCACTGTCTGTTATCAACTCTTCATGCGTAGTTTCACCATCTCCCGGATTATAGGCTAAGTCTATATCATATAACGGCAACGACCTCTCATTAAAGTATAGCGTGAAAACTAAGTTTTCTCCCGTTTTAAATGTATTCCAACTTTCGGGAACAATCCTTAGAGGAAGTAGCGGCACTTCTGTATATTCATTTGGCATAAGGTCATGCCCTACTGGAAGCACCGTATGAGCATACTGCAAATATCGCGTAGCCATGACCGCATCCGGATTATCCTTAAGTGTCCCATTCAAACGCTTCCCTTCGGCATCTTTACAATAGCACCCGGTTTTCTGGCTTACAAAGTGATATAGTCCTTTTTTCTCGACTTTGATACGGTATATATAATGTTCCTCTGTGTTTCCAATAAGCTCAAGACCCTGCTTTTTACCTTCCGGATCGATTGCATATACGAACAGTTCCTCGTTACGCATTAGCCTGTCTGGATTCATGTTATGCCCCGAAAAAAGGAAAATATCTAAATTATCGCCTTCGTGAACATGTGTAACACGGGGAGCAAGCCATCCTTCATATCCTTGTACCATGCGGTCGGTTGTATCCAAAAAATCATGTGTATACATAACTGCGCTCCTTATCCGGCTTTAATGCCCTTTTTATATTTTCAAATTACCATTAAAAAATATCTCGTACAAGCCCCGTAAGGGGTTACTATTTGTCGAATTAAAAAAGTTCGCAAGAAAGTGTCCCAACCGTCGTAGAAATTGGAGTAACGCAGAAATGCTCCAAATAACATCTGAAAGCGCTGGGGACTGGTTAAAGCCCATATACAATCGTCTGCATGAATTACTTTTTTAATACTTTCATTGCCGGTGTCGTTGTTTTCTTGATATACTTTCATTGTGACAGCTCCTTTTTCTCATTCTGATTGTTTATTGTCTTGTCAACTTTATTCTATCAGAATTACTTGGAGCTGTTGCTTTCAATTTCTACGGAGTTTGGGGCAGTTCTCTAAAAACTGAATGATTAGAATACAATACTACACAAAACAACAAATACAAATTGCAGTTATGTCTCTATGCCGATATAATAGTTTTATAGAAAAGTAAAGTTGGGACGAGGTACTTTCTATGGTAGACAACATAATAAAAAATAAATGGATTTTCTTACAGGAGGTTAGTGGCTATCTTTGCGTAAATCGCCATACAATTATGCGCTGGATTGAACAACGTAATATGTCTGGATCTAAGGTCGGCAAGCTTTGGTGTTTTAAGACTTCTTATGTCGATGAATGGGTCAAGAGCGGAGGAACTGCCGATGAACGGGGGGTGCCACAGTGAACAGAATACTAAGAAATACCCGCGTATTGTCGGTTGCCGCCTTCGCATTCCTGTTCGCTTACCTGCTGTCCTTCCTGTTTGAAGGGCAGGTGCTTTACAGCATCATCGGCGCCTTCGACGCGAAGACACATACCTACATACTTTCTGCAATAATTGCACATTTTGTCGGGTTGTTTTCCTGCGGCTATTTCGTCAAATCACAGCGGATGGCGAAACTCGCCATGATGGGCGGGATGGGGGTATGCCTGATTTCAACTATACCGTTTTTCTTCCCGTCGTCCGTGCTCTGGCTGGCAGGATTGATCGTTGCCGGCTTTTCAGGAGGTTGCGCGGTTGCCGCGTGGGGATATTTCCTCAAGGCATTTACGCCGAAAAACGAGAGAATTAAATCATGCGCCGATGTGCTGATATCTTCCAATTTGATTATGATTACCATCAATATGGTGGCATTAAATGCGTCTCACCGTGTTGGACTGCTACTCTCCATGCTCTGCCTCGTCATAGGCGGTGCGCTCACTTGGTTTCTACCTGCCGATACAACGCAAGCACCGCCGCAGGAAGGTCAGAGCAAGTCTCTCAGCGATATAAAAAGGCCGATGCTGGTCCTGTTCCTGTTTGTTGCAATCATCACAATCAACTCTGGTCTTATGTATCAGGTCATCAATCCGGCATTTGACCACCTAAGGGGTTTGGTTAGCTGGTATTGGGCTGTTCCGTATATTGTCGCCCTTTCTTTCATGCGAAATCTCCCCCTCTATTCCAAAGTCCAGCGACCCTTGTTCCTGTATGTGGGTATGGGCATGATTATGGCGGCCTTCATTACCTTCATGCTGCTTGGGCGCGGCCCTACAGATTATCTTGTGGTGGATACGCTGATGCTGGGGGCTTGCGGCATTTTCGACCTGTTTTGGTGGAGCATCATCGGTGAAATGCTGGATTATACGAACAATCCCATTAAGGTATTCGGAATCGGTCTTTCTGCCAATGTGCTTGGAGTACTGTGCGGCGATGTGCTGGGTGTCAGCATCACTTCCATCCAACTTCCCGAAGCGGAGGTGGCGGTAATTGCGCTGACGGTGGTATGTATCACCCTTGTGATTTTGCCACCACTGAACCGGCAGCTTCTCCTGTTGCTGAAAAGCCACGCCTACTTGGGTGCGTATGACCGCATGGATAAGAATCGGCAAAAGGAAATCATTTGTCAAACGAAGATGATAGACCCTCTTACCGAGCGCGAGCAAGAAGTACTACAGCTAATTCTTTTAGGAAAATCCAATAAGGAAATTGCCACATCTCTATTCATTACCGAAAGCACCGTTAAGACGCATGTACGCAACATATTCTCTAAGTACGGAGTTTGCAGCCGCGCCGAGCTTATCAGCGACCTCCTAAAAAATCAAGCCAATAGATAGTAGAAAAGCGCGTTTATACTCTATTAATCGGCCTCTCATACTAAAGTATGAGAGGCTATTTTGCGTAAAATCCGTCTTTAGGACGATGACCGGCACCCTCTCTTTTCTTATTATGGTATCAAGAATAGGAGGTGAAGCAAGCGGTGAAAGCCATAAAAAAGGGACGGAACGTATATTCTATGTTTTCTGCGGTCGGTATCTTTCTGACGGTGCTGTTGATTGCCATTCAAAAAACGGAGGCGGCAATTGCCTGCGGCGCTGCTGGTGTTGTGGCGCTGATCTTTCTGTACCGGCTAAGCCGTCTGCTCTATGTGGCAAGGCTAATTTGTGACAATCAAATTCTTGCCGTCCCGTCGTCTATCGTAACAACAGAAAATCGCTCGGGCGAAAAGATGATGGAAGAAACCGTGGTGTCTACCTTCGGCCTGTTGCTGGGAAATAAGGTCTATAAATGGGGCTGTAACGGGATCCACGGAAGTCGTTTGCGAAAAGTACAGATGGACAGAGAACATATCTGGCTCACCTTCGGGTCCTATGGCGAGCAACTGCGCGTTGAACTACTGCACGGCATGACCGACGAGCAGAGCGTCATGGAGATCACGCAAAAGATATGGTACGAAACCGGGATATTAGTAGAAGTCAATGATTGGTAAGAACAAGGAGGAGTATCAATGAGAGATGGCATAACCCCTGCGGCAAAGAAAAGAAAGGTTTTGACTGTGGTTCTTATTGCAGCCAACTTATTCATGTTGGTGGTGGGCATTATTACAATACCACCCAATTTGCGTGGAGGGGCAGAAAAGGCAGATACTCCGACTGCTGTTGGGTCTGCCCCGCCTGTTGTGGCGCAGGAGACAGAGCCGATAGATACGCCTGATGCAAGCAGCGAAAGCCAAACACCGGAAGCACCAATCGTCGATTTATCCACCGAGGAACGTCCCAATTTGGAGGATTTCCTGTGGTACACGGAGGATGTGCTTTATAACGGCGTTCCGGCTGACGCGAATACCATTGACAAAATCAGCCCATTGACCGGTGGCTGGAAAGCACTTATCATCTATGATCCAAACAATGAGGTCGCTTCCAACGCTATGGAGTTTCTCAATATCATCCTTGCGGGTACTGAGGATGATTTGAGCCTTACCCTTGACTGGTATCTTATTTTTTGGTCGAACGAGGGAGAGAGCTTCGACGAAGCGGATATGGAGGATACCGTGTTCAGCGGCAAGTGGGAGAGCGGAGGCCTGTGGGCTTCGGGCGCGGGAACCATACGCCTGGCGCAGTTCTATGAGCAGAATCAAAAGCAATACGCTGTCGGCACAATGGATACGCCCGACGGGGTACCGGCGCTCATTGCGCTGGTACGGCCATAAGGAGAGGTGAACATGGGAAAATACTGTATAAATTGTGGTAAGGAGCTACACAGCGGTGCTCGCTTCTGCGCCAAATGCGGCGCGTCTGTCGTCGCTGCGCCCACAGCGCAGAAACAAACCTCCACCGCCGCCCGGCCGACCAGACCGGCTCCACAGCCGCAGCGACCCGCACCCACGCCCCAACCACAGTCGGTCAATACGGTTCCTACCGCCGAGACGCGACAGTGCCCGGTCAAAGCAATAAAAAAGAAAAAAGGCGCCAATGTACTTTGTATCGTGCTTGCCGTTTTACTCGTAGTGCAAACCGTAGTCGTAGCTCTATACGGCTGGCCGGGTCTGGCTGTGGGCAGCAGAATAAAGCCTCCTGCCGTACTGGAAAGCAGCAGCTTCATCTTGCGTGAGGGGCAAACTACCGTAGTGACTGACAGCGGCATTGTGGTGGACTTTGGCCCCTACAACGCGATGGACGGCGAAAAGGTTGCCATCAAAGAAATGTCAGCCGATACCGGTAGCGTGGAGGGCGGCATCCGCACTGCCTATGAGGTTACTGCTGGAGAACGCACCGAGTTTGACGGCCTGCTCACCATCACCCTGCCCTATAACGAGAGTGAAACCGACGCGGCTGACGAGGAAGGCTCCGTACTTGCTGAGTACTATAACGAGCAAAATGGCGACTGGGAGCTGGTGGACTATACCGTGAACACCGCAGATAACGCCGTCACCATCACTACCGACCATCTTTCCCGCTTTTGTACCGTCACAGTGAGGGATGTGGGCTCTCCCTACGCGCTGCTGTCAAAGTTCAGCGGCCGCGCTCTGGAGGACGAAACCGCCCTTGCCATCTTGCAGGAGTTTGAGCAGTCCGGCCAGCCGGGAGAGGTGGGAGATTCTCTGCTACGGGATTTTTACACGCAGTTCTTGCCGGAGGAATATGTAGGCAACGAGGAAGCAGAGCTTGTAAATGACGTGCTGGGCTGGCTGACCGACGTAAGTGAACTGGCGGCGGCGGGCAGCGGATACGGAAAGGCTGCCGAGGTGCTGCAAAACAGTGGCTATATGCTGCTGGGTCTTGCCGCTGTGTCGCTGGGCGGTACCATGTATAACGCTTATAAAGGCGACGAATCCGCTGAAACCGTGGCGGCACAAGCCTATAAGCTGGCTTATAACGCAGCACTGGCTTGGGTGGACTTCAAGCAGCTCACCGCCGGCGCTTTGCAGGTTTCTATGCTTGGGGTGATCTCCATCGACTATTCGCTCAACAAATTCATGGCCGCCGCCAATCAGACATATAAAGATGCGCTTTTTAAGACGGTTATCGCCTATAACGAGGAAGTACACCCCCGAACAGACGCGGAATGGTACGCTATGATACTCAGGCTGTACCAAAATCACTCAGACAATCCCGAAAGATTCAATCAAGGACTTAAGGGACTTCTCTACAATTTTAGCGAGCGTTATTTTAGAGATAACCCGGAGGAACAGCGTGTAGCCAGAAACGAGGCGGGTATCCACGCTTATACCACAGACATCCTGCCTGAAACGGAGGATGCTAAGCAATATTGCATTGAGCAGTATGTTGCTCGTCTCGGCCAAAAGCTCCAGCCGGTGCTAGAGGACGTTTTCAAGAAAGTCCGCTATGATGCAGCTAGCTCCTTCAGAGGCACCACAAACGAGCTGAGGCAGGCGCTCAACGCGCCGCTGACCATCGAGATACTGGAGGAGATCCCAGACGGCGAAAAGAGCAAGTACGCCGGAGCCATCGTCGTCATCTCCCGGCCGGACGGCAAAATCAACGACAACTGGACTATGGTTTTGGACAACGAGGGCCGCGCCAACATTGATGCGACGATTTTGGGCTATATACAGTCGGGCGTACCCACCCAGCTTCGGCTGTGGAGCAAGGGCAACGACCATTACGAGGATGCCCCCGCGCTGACGCAGGAGTTTGCGGTGACGGAACAGGTCACGACCATCGTGCTGGGCAATGCAGGAATCAATGCGAAATGGTTTGAGGGTAGCTGGCGCTATGGAGATCATTTCAGCTTTAGCCTTGAAATAATTGATAATGAGAATTGCCGGCATATTGGCACAGCCGATGGAGAAAAAATCATACACAACAGCACATATGTCTTTGACCCGGAAACATCATCTATCACTATCGCATACAGCCCCGGACTGGTTTCACTACTTGAAACGACCTATTACGGATATGTAGATGAGGGAGTTGATTATATTAAATCTGGCAATAACAACACAATTTATGAGCGGGTCAAATGAGCGGTAAGGGCAAAACGGAAGTACCAGCTATCTGACTGTCCTGTATCTGCTCGGCGTAGGCTGGCGCGAAAAGCGAGCAGCGAACAACTATAAAGGGAGCGCATCGTTATGGTAAAGAAAAAAACTAACAAAATTCCCCCCGTCATCCTCGTGCTAATATGCGCCTGTCTGCTATTCGCCATGTATATCAGCTTGAGTACAATTGCGCTGGAGCTTTGGGGTCAGACCGTAATGGGTACGGTGGACAGCTATTATGCCCGCCTTGACAATGCTGATGCAGGCGTGAACCGCTCCCGCACGATTTCCAAGGGTTACTATTTTGCGGTAAACGGCAAGGAATACCGGGGCTATGTAATGTATTCAAGCGACGAGGCATGGCCCCGTCTGGAGGAAGGCGAAACACGCTCTGAGCGTATCAGCTACTTCTCCTTCTGCCCTTACATCAATAAGCCATCCGCGCTCACCGATTTTAACCAGATGGGTGTTGTGGGTCTGCTTTACCATTTTCTTTCCCCTCTTGTCTGCGCACCCCTGCTACTTCTCGTCACCGGCACATTGAAGCGAAAGAATAAGACGAAAAAAGCGGCGAAGAAAATCGCCGTACCTCAAAATAACCACACAAGGAGTGATACAAATATGTTCTGCCATAACTGCGGAAATAAGCTAACGGAGGGCGCGACCTTCTGCTCAAGCTGTGGTACGAAAACACAAAAAGACGCCCCTGTCATCTGCGCGGCCTGCGGTGCGGCTATACCGGATGACGCCGAGTTCTGCATTAACTGCGGTACGGCTGTGACCGCCGTAGGAGCGCCGACAGCGACGGAGCCAACAATGCCACCACGGCCTACCTGTTTTGCACCCCCGCAAGGCGGCGATACAAGAAGCACGGGCTTAGTCGGCTTCTCAGAGCGGTGTAAGTCACCGGAGATATTGGTCGCCGCGCAGAAAAGCAAAAAATCCTCCATCGGATGTATGTGGATACTGGTGTTTGTGCCGCTCATCGGTTTTCCCATCGCCGGTCTGCTGATGGATGATTTTCCCTTCGGAGAATCGCTTGTCATCGGCATCGGGATCGCCCTTATCATGCTGATCGTCAATCTGCTCGCCCTGCGAAAGACCAAGCAACCCATATGGGAGGGCACGGTAGTCAATAAATACAGTAAGGAGCGAAGCGAGCATAGAGGCGGGGACGACGACAATTACAGAACCTACACGGAATACACCACGGTCATCAACACCTACTCGGGTAAGAAAAAGACTATTGTGGAAAAGGACAGCGGGCGGCATATGTACGACTACCTGTCCGTTGGCGACAGGGTGCGCTTCCACCCCATGTTCGGTACATACGAGAAATACGACAAGTCCAAGGACCGCGTTATTTACTGTAATGTGTGTTCTATGATGAACCCCATACAGAATGACCGCTGCAAGCGGTGCAACAATTTACTGTTTAAATGAGAAGGAGGCTTTATTTTGAAACAATATAGCACATTGTACGAAGCCGCTGAGTCTGCGGCGACACTCTGCACGGGTTGGAGCTTCGCCACATCAAATGAAAAGTACGACAGAAACGGTCTGCTGTGTATCTCTGAAGTCCACGATAATGAAACCCCCATCGACGAAGACAGCTTTATTGCCGAGCAAATCAAAAAGCTCTATGACGTGGAAATATCGGCCGAGCTTGTAAGCAAAATCAGCGATAAAATCATACCCCAACTCAACGAATGGCAGAATAGACCGCTAGAATCGGTGTATCCCTTCGTCTTCATGGATGCCATCCATTACAAGATAAGAGAGAATCACCAGATTGTAACAAAGGCTGCCTACGTTGTACTCGGCGTTACCCTAGAAGGGTACAAGGAGATACTCGGCATATGGGTTGGAGGGAACGAAAGCTCGAAATTCTGGCTTTCGGTGCTCAACGAGCTGAAAAGCAGAGGAATCAAGGATGTTTACCTGTTTTGCGTGGATGGACTGAGCGGCTTTCGCGAGGCAATAGCTGCCGTATACCCTCAGGCGGGGATTCAACGCTGCATTATTCATCAGATACGCTCGTGCATGAAGTACGTCAATTACAAGCATATGAAACAATTTGCTGCCGACCTAAAGCTTGTCTACACGTCCGTTACGGAGGAATCGGCGCTAAACGCCCTTATGAGCTTCAAGGATAAATGGGGTGCGAAATATCCCGCGGCAGTGAAGAGTTGGGAGGATAACTGGGATATCTTGTCCACGTTTTTCGCATATCCGCCGGCTATTCGGAAAATCATATATACGACTAATATCATCGAGGGGCTGCATCGGCAGTTCCGCAAGGTAACAAAGACGAAGGCCGTGTTTCCGACCGACGACAGCCTGCGCAAAATGTTGTATCTCGCGTCGAATAATATCGTAAAAAAGTGGACTCAACGTTACCGCGAATGGGACATGGTTTTAAACCACCTAGCCTTACTATTTGAAGGCCGCCAGGCAGTCTGATGCTCGTTAAAATAGGTAGTGCGTAAAAATTTGTGTAAAGTCCGAAGTCTTGGTATTTAAGTTAAAGGGTGACAGGCACCCTATCACCAAAGAAGATCATGAGGTGGTCGAGAATAGTGCCCCAGTTGCGGATGGGCATCGTCCATTTTTCCGTAATATTAATCGTTGCCAAATAGAGAATTTTCATGAGAGCGTCGTCGGAAACGAAGGCGCTCTTGGTCTTTGTCACCTTGCGCAGTTGGCGGTTAAAATTCTCAATGGCGTTGGTAGTGTAGATGAGCGTGCGGATCTCGGCCGGATACTTGAACATGGTGGAGAGCTCCGGCCAGTTGACCCTCCAGCTCTTGACGCCAAGGGCATATTTGCCGCCCCATTTGGCTTCCAGCTCGTCCAGCGCCGCCAAGGCCAACTCCTCGGTCGCGGCCTTGTAAATGGGCTTTAAATCAGCCGAAAACGCCTTGACGTCCTTGTAGCTGACATAACGGGTGGATGCACGGATCTGGTGTATCACGCAGCGCTGAACCTCAGTCTGAGGGAAGGCGGCATGGATGGCCTCAACGAATCCGGAAAGCCCATCCACCGAGGCGATCAAAATATCCCGGACGCCCCGATTCTTCAGGCCCGTCAGCACATTCAGCCAGTATTTCGCCGATTCAGTCGCGCCGAGCCAGATGCCCAAAACGTCCTTTTTGCCCTCCAAGTCCGTGCCAATCGCTACATATGCGGCCTTTTTTGTGACAATGCCATTCTCCCGGACGCTGTAATGCACCGCATCCAGTATAACCATCGCGTACACGCTCTGCAAGGGCCGTTCCTGCCACTCCCGGATGACCGGCAGCAGTTTATCCGTTATTTTGCTGACCCGGCTGTCATCCACTTCTATCCCATACATCTCCCGCATCGTTTTCTGGATATCACGGGTGGATACTCCTTGGGAATACAGGAAAATCACCTTGTCCTCGATGGCCGATACGTCCGTCTGGTGCTTCTTGACCAGCTGAGGTTCATATTCGCCCTTCCGGTCGCGGGGGACATTAATTTTAAGCTCGCCCAGGCTACCCTGCACTGTCTTCTGGGTATATCCGTTGCGGCTGTTGTCCGTGTCCTTGTTCTTGTAATCGTATTTTGAATAGCCCAGCTCGCTTTCCAGCTCCGCATCCAGGGCTGTCTGGATTGTCTCCGCCGTCAGCATCTTGACGAAGTTGTGCACATCCTCCATCGTCCTGACACCGTATTCTTCCATGAGTTCCCGAAGCTTGCTGTTATCGCGCCGTTCTTTTCTTGACATAATGTAACCTCCAAAGTCGTAGTCTTATTTTACCTGACTTCGGAGGTTTACACAATATTTTCTGCACTGCCTTAAAATATGATTTCCCAGACGGCCTCAGGCATTCACGGCCATGCCGCGCATACCTTCAGCCGTCTGGGAAGAACGGTCACCAACGAGCATTGGACAGCCCTGCTTTTCAAGCAAAGCCCCTGATATTTCTTGCCACGAGGAATGAAATTACACAAAATTTTACTCTGACCCTTTGTAAATCTTCTTCTTGACATATCTCATGGGTATAATCTATCTCACATTTGCTTATTTCATTAAAAAATAAGCGAATACATGAGTTGCCTCCAAGTTTTTCAGTAAAAGTATTAGAAGTAGCATCCTCAGTTTTATGGGTTCTCATTTTATGAGAGACGCAACTTGTTTATGTAAACATCCACAAGATTTGGTATGCCCATATACAATTCGCACATATTTTTTTAACAGAAGCGCAATTCTCCTTCATATCTATCTCCTTAATAATTATTTAAGAATTTATAGCCCATTTCTCGTTTTCGGCATTGGGGTATAGTTATATACCCTTGCCCAATCTCGTCAAAATCTCTTGTTAATCCCCAATTATTTACTTGCGTATCGAAAGCATAGGATTCCACTTTTGCTCTCTCTGTTCTTCGGTTAATTGGCTTTTCTTTCTCGGTCTTATAGGCATCCGTTCGAAAGGCATATTAGCCAGTATGCTTCCATCTCCGTTTATCTTAACTATCGTTACCTCTTTGGGATGCTTCTTTTGAGCCTCAGAACCATGTTCTTGCTCCATCTATCGGTAGCCGTCACCGTAGAAGGAGGAAACCAGATACGTGCTCGTAAACACTATTTTGTTGTGCTAACTGACACGCCATATATACCTGATGAGGCGCATCTCAATATATCGGTGTAGCTTGGTATATATTCTCTCAAAATAAAACCATAACGAAAAATGACGCAAAACAGCATAGGAGATTACAAGATACTATAAACTATTGCAAATTATTACAGACTATGATAGTATTTTACATGGGTCAAAGTGGGAATCGAAACTATAACAAAAGGAGAGATAATATGTCTAGCAAAAGAAAGCTATTATCAGCACTTATAGTCTTAGCATTGCTTATCTCCGTGATGCCAGTTTCGGCATTTGCATCAAATGGATCCCTAGTGAACTCGCAATTCCCGGATATGCCGGATGATTGGTCTACCCCCGCGCTTGAAAGCGCAATATACAACGGCCTCCTAAATGGAATCGACGGAAAAATCGTACCAGATGAAAATTTGACAAGGGCACAAATGGCGACTATTGTTGTCCGCGCTTTTGGCGCAATTGTCAAGGGTGACATTACGGCCTTCCCGGATGTAAAGCCCTCCGATTGGTTCTCGGATTATTTAGCGAAAGCCTACCAAATGGGAATCATAAAGGGCGCTGACGGTAAAATGAAGCCGGATGATGCCATTACCAGAGAGGAAGTATTCGTAATCCTCGCAAGAGCGTTGAAGCTTGCCCCTTCAGACACGGTCAACAAGAATTTCCTGGACTTGGGAGACCTCTCGACCTGGGCAAAGGGCGAAACTTACAGTCTAATCAATAGCGGTTACATAAACGGCTCTAATGGCTATCTGTTCCCCAAGCAAAACATTACCAGAGCAGAGACTGCCCAGATGTTTTTCAATATCATAAAGCAGTATTTCAGCCTGGAGGGCACCTACACGGCAGTCGACAGCGGGAATATAATGGTTAACGCTCCGGACATTACTCTTAAGGATGTCACTGTTTCCGGCGATTTGATTGTCGGCGACGGTGTCGGAGACGGCGATCTAATACTCGATAATGTGAAAATTGACGGTAGACTGGTCGTACGTGGCGGCGGCGAGAACTCCATCATTATAAGAGGCGGTTCTTCCGTTGCCAGCATAATCGTTTCCAGAGTTGATGGCGCTGTCAGTGTCAAGGTACAGGGCGACGCTAATGTAGAAGTGATTTATATAGATGACGGTTCCGACGACGTGCGAATCGAGGGAAGCGTCGGCACTGTTGAGGTTGCAGCCTCGGGCATTGCGGTCACTACCGAGGGCGCGACAATTGAGAACATGAGAGTTACTGCGGCTGATTCAACCGTAGTTGTCGGCGAGGGCAGCACGGTCAAGACGCTTGAGGTGGCGCCCACGGCTTCCAACGCAGCTGTGCAGGTAACAGGAACTGTTACCACCATCAATACAAGCGCTGCCGGCACACATGTCACCGGATCCGGCAAGGTCGCCGAGGTTAAGGCCCAGGTGGGTGCAACAGGTTCAAAGATTGAAACCCCTAGCACCAAAATCGTTGTTGACCCGGGTGTAACTGGCGTCACCGGCGGCGGCGGCACGGAAATAACTCCTGGCTCCACCTCCTCAAACAATGCATCAGGCACCGGAACAACACCGCCACCTAGCGATGACGGCGGATACTATGATCCCACTGTAGCAGTAAGTGCTATTAGTGTGGATAAAGTAACCACAACATTGCAGAAAGATAAAACAGAAAAATTAACAGTAACATTTAGCCCATCAAATGCTACAAATAAAAATATTACTTGGTCAACAAGTGATGCAAGAGTAGCAACAGTGGCTGGTGGTGTTGTAACAGGTATAAAAACTGGAACAGCAACAGTTACAGCAACATCAAACAATGGGAAGACAGCGACATGTGTTGTTACTGTTGTAGAAGAAGATGTTATAGCAGCAACAGTAGATTATGCTGCAGTATGGAACGAGGCAAGAGGAACTTGGTACATTAAAGTAACAGTTCCTGAAAATGATTTAGATGAAAGTAGCGTTGAATCAATAACCGTAATCAAAGAAGCCGGTGTAGGGCTAGCAGAGCCCAGATCACTTACACCTGACACTGACAAAGTAATGTGGTTCGGCGTAGCGAAGGCAGATGCAGACCTTACCTTCAAAGCCGCTGGTGAATATGCTTACAAGGTAGTTCGTCAAGATGATGATAGCGAGTACATCTTCAACTTTAACTATAAGCCAGACTCAGTAACAGGCGTAACGACGCCAAATGTATTAAACACTACTCAAAACAAAGGCTACGACACTATTCAGGCAGCTATTACTGCAGCAACGGCTGAAGACACAATTCAAATTGGAGCAGGCACTTTTGATGAAACGCTTAGTATTGACAAATCAATCACCATACTTGGCGTAAACGCCGCTAATGATGCAAGGACAGAAGCCTTCTTGGATGCGGGATCGATAGTGACCAAAGGAATTGATATTACTGCTGGAGATGTGACAATTAAAGGCCTTACTATTCAAACAAAAGGCATACTGGCTTCCAACATCACAGAACTGACTTTGGAAAACAATCGCATAGAAAATATTAGTGAGGCGATGGTAGGATCTCCGGCAGGATCTATAATAGGTTTAGATGTCAAGACAGAGGCCACGGGTCCAATACTAGTTAATCAAAACAGTTTTTCAGGCATAGGTATTCAAGATGGAACCGGTACAGGTGTTAGGATAGTGAAAGCATCAAATAGTATTACTATAACCAATAACATTATAGAAGATGTAGTTAAGAATGGGATTAACATTTACAACTTGATAGGTAGTGGGGTTTCCATTGATATTAGTAATAACACAATTGAGAATTGGGACTCTGACCAAGATAGCAACGATATAGGTGGTCGCGCGATTAGAGTTGACTTAGCGGCAGGAGCTACTATCACAGTAACTGGCAACACAATCACACCAAACGATGATAAAGATCGCGTTGATGATGAATATGTAAAGATTACTGGTGTTCATACTGATGAAGTAGGAAACCTTATCACTCAGCTTATAGGTAGCAATACCTGGACAGATAATCCTGATTTTTCAGTTGTAATACTGGTTAATAGTACGAACTGGGGTCCAGCATCAATTACAAAAGACGAGGTTACGACATATTACGATAGCATCGGTGCAGCTATTACTGCAGCAACGGCTGGAGACACAATTCAAATTGGAGCAGGCACTTTTGATGAAACGCTTAGTATTGACAAATCACTTACAATACTTGGTGTAAATGCCAATAATGATGCAACGACAGAAAACTTCTTGGATGACGGATCAATAGTGACCGGCGGGATTGATATTACTGCTGGGAATGTGACAATTAAAGGCCTTACTATTCAAACAAAAGGTATCTTGGCTTCCAACATCACCGGATTGACTGTAGTCAATAACAGGATTGAAGAAATTGGCGAAGCGATGGAAGGTTCTCCGGCCGGGTCTATAATCGGCTTAGATGTCAAGACAGAGGCCACTGGCCCGATCGTAATCGAACAAAATAGATTTTCAGGCATTGGGGAAGAGAATGGCACAGGTACAGCTATAAGGATAGTAAGGGCTAAAGACAGCATTACTATCACCGACAACATTATAGAAGATGTAACCAAGAATGGAATTAACATTTACAACCTGATAGGTAGTGGGGTTTCCATTGATATTAGTAATAACACAATTGAGAATTGGGACTCTGATCAAGATAGCAACAATATAGGTGGTCGCGCGATTAGAGTTGACTTAGTGGAAGGAGCTACTATCACAGTAACTGAAAACACATTCACACCAAACGATGACACTGATCGCGTTGATGATGAATATGTAAAGATTACTGGATACACCGGGGACGAAGGCAGCCTTATTACTCAGCTTATAGGTGGGAATACCTGGACAGATAATCCTGATTTTTCAGTTGTAATACTGGTTAATGATACGACTGGTGGTCCTGCAGATTAATCTGAAAGATGAGGAAAGCAAAAAAGTTTGTATGAAGCTTATTTGTGCAAAACCATTTCAGAACAAAAAGCGCACTAATGCGCAAATCGGCTTCACAACATGAAAAAAGGGACTCGCTTGGTGAACTTGTCAACACAAAGTAGACGGTTCTAAAAGAGGGTCACGTTAGAAAGAAACCCCGTGGGAAAGCAGCTAATAAAGCTCTCTCACGGGGTTCCTCTCTACCCCCAGCAAGCCTTGGGAGCAATCAAGCTCTTAAGAGGCTGGGGGTTACTTATTTTGTGGATTTGCACCCTATCTTTTACCTAGCTGGAACCGGTAGTCGGATTGAGGCTACAATAAAATGTAAATCAACAGCGATCCAGAGACGCAAGCTAGATCTATAAAGACGCTGTCTTTGATACAAACAGAAAAAGCCTTCTCCGGCACATAAGTGCTGAAAAAGGCTTGAAATAAAGGGCTTTCGAGGTTCCGCTGTGTTTATCAGCAGAGCTTCGGAAGCCCTTTTCTGTTTATTCGATTGTTGCTGGCCGGTTCTGTGGCCTTTGAAACTTACCCCTCAAAAACGGCTGCCGGAGGAATAATTAAAAAGTGTGGAATAATTAAAAGGTTCAGTCGGCTGCAAGTCTCTCGATAACTTCCTCAACTTCTTTCCAGTTTTGAACACGAATCATGCCGTGCGCTTCTGCGTCAAAACGAATATTGTGTGGTGCTGTCATCAAGACCTTTTTGTACTGCCCACCTTCAAGGTTATGAATTCCATCATCAATGAGGACATCGCCTCTTATCAGCTGCTTTCGGCTTGTTACAATAACTTGATCCCAAGACAGAAATGGAAAGTACTTGAATAATACCTCACTCATCTTTTCAAAGATTGATTCGTATGGTGTGGCTGTAACGATATACACCTCGTTGCCGGAGGCAATTAAGCGACTCAATACTTCTGGAGCATCTTCAATAGGCTCGACAGTTTTCCAGAAACCGGGCTTCATCGGAATCTCATATACCTGTTCATGCGTTAAGCCCGGAAAGGCCGCAGATACATCCCAAGAAACAATCTCATCGCAGGACACGCAACGACCATATTTCTCATTAACACCATTTACCCACGCTTTAAGAAGATGTTCAATTGTATCGTCCATATCGACAAGAATAATCATTTCCAACCCTCAAATCTATGAATTACGGAACGACTTACTTGCTCATCTTTTCAAGTTCGCCAAGACTGACCCCGTTTTCATCTTTCCATTTAAAATTTCCGCTTAAAGATGCGCCACCAACAAAACTGGCTGCAGCCGAAGGACTTGAAAGAAGAACGTCCGCTGTGAGCGTATACGTCTCGTCTATTAACTCCGCATATTTGTTGCGGTCCTTTATTGCCCTCTTCGGACACGCCTTTGTAATCTGCGGATTGAGAGTACTTCCTTTCAGAACAACAAAACCATCGCTTGTTCTTTTTCCGGTGGCTTTTGAACCGCTGTATTCAAGATACAGCAGCGGTTCAGCTTCGCTCTCTGGACTGGAAGAAATAAACGGCTCAAAAACCTTATGTCCAAGAGCACCCATAACTATTTTTGCATAGTCAATGAACTCTTCAAGTTCGCTTTCGGTTTCCTCTGTGATATTGCCCGGATTGGGGTCATTACCATTCTTAACATTATAGCGGTTTGCCTGAATAGCCAAATTACAAAAGCGATTCTCAAGATAACTTATTTCCGTTGGGCCAAAGGAATTATTAGAGGTAGTGAACATTATCGCAGCCGGTGCCCTCGCCATTGCCTTCGGTGATTTCCAGAACTACTGGATCGCAGACCGCGCTGGCAGAACGGTCCAGAGGCTCAATGAGCTCTATGCTACCAACGGTCAAGTCGGCTACGTTGCCACGGAGCGCGTCGACGGTAAGGTAATCCTTGCAGAAGGCATCCAGCTTCTGAAGATGAAGGCATCCTGATGAAGGGAGGCGGCAGTAATGGACACTCTGCTTGAAAAGGTTAAAGCAAATCTGATACTGGAGCATTCCGAGGATGATGCGCTGCTGGAGATGTACATCACTGCCGCCAAAGCCTATGCGGAAAGCTATCAGCACATTGAAGAAGGCTACTACTCAGAGCACGATATGCCCGCCACCACCGAGCAAGCTGTGATTATGCTCGTGAGCCATCTCTATGAATCAAGGGATGGCTCCACGGGCGGCTTCTTTGCCGATAACGTGCAGGCAAGCCAGCAGGTATGGAATACGGTCAATCTGCTTCTTAGGCTGGACCGGGATTGGAAGGTGTGAGTATGAGCTTTGGAAAAATGAATTCTTTTATACAGCTTAAAATTGAGGACGAGGTTGAAGACGAGGATGGCTACTCAACGATTGAAGAAGTAACGGTGGCTTCTGTAAGAGCGTACAGGGAATATCGCAGCGGCACGAAGAGGTGGGCGAACAGAGCCTTGTTCTCGGAGGCTACAAATCTCTTCCGCTTTCGCTGTATTCCGGGGGTGACTGTTACAACCGCAATGACCATAGTTTGCGATGGCTGTAGATTTGCAATAACCTCGGTTGAGGATGTCGGGGGGCGCGGTATGTACATCGAGGTGTTGGCAAAAGAAATAAAGCAAACCGGTTGAGTTATATATAAGGGGGGCAACATGAAAGAAATCTGGAACTGGGTTCAGATGGCGCTTTCCGCCATTGGCGGCTTTCTGGGCTACTTTCTCGGGGGTATGGACGGTTTTCTGTACGCGCTGATTGCCTTTGTAGTCATCGACTACATCACAGGCTTAATGGTGGCAGCGATCCAGAAGAAAGTTTCCAGCGAGGTCGGTTTTAAGGGCATCTGCAAAAAGATGCTCATTTTTATTCTCGTGGGAGTGGCGAATATCGTCGACAAGCAGATCATCGGAAACGGCAGTGCCATCCGCACTGCGGTCATTTTCTTCTATCTGTCCAACGAGGGAATCAGCATTCTGGAGAATACGGCTCTGATTGGGCTTCCGGTGCCGCAGAAGCTCCGGGATGTTCTGGAGCAATTGAAAGGCCCCGAAGACAAGGAGGACAACGGCAAATGAATATGCACAAACAAATCTTAACGCAAAACGCCTGCTATAAAGCAGGCAAAACGATCACGCCCAAGGGAATCATGGTGCACAGCACCGGTGCGAACAACCCGTGGCTGAAGCGGTACGTCGGTCCCGACGATGGATTTCTGGGCATCAACACCGCAGGGACCCACTGGAACACGCCACTTCCGGGCGGACAGCAGGTGTGTGTCCACGCTTTCATCGGCAAGCTGAAAGATGGCTCCATTGCGACCTATCAGACTCTGCCGTGGAACATGCGGGGCTGGCACTGCGGCGGTCAGGCAAACAACACTCATATAGGCTTTGAAATCTGCGAGGATGGACTTACCGACCCCGCTTATTTTTCTGCCGTTTATAAAGAAGCAGTGGAGTTGTGCGTGTATCTCTGTAAGCTCTACGGCCTTACGGAGAAAGACATCATCTGTCACTCTGAGGGCGCAGCTATGGGCATCGCCAGCAATCACGCGGATGTGATGCACTGGTTTCCGAGGCACGGGAAGAGCATGGATATGTTCAGAGCCGACGTGAAAGCTGGGCTGACTGC
>Ga0209509_1001236_pt1 | contig 19923 bp, 16 predicted proteins | sample BioC13SIPDNA_FD_185743 | JGI IMG/M metagenome (GOLD analysis project Ga0209509, IMG submission 185743) | Anaerobic biogas reactor microbial communites from Washington, USA - Biogas_R1_A C13 SIP DNA (SPAdes) (version 2) | ecosystem: Engineered > Bioreactor > Anaerobic > Unclassified | place...
TCGGGCGAATCCGCCGCGACAGCCGCAGGGCGGTCGTGACGGCACTCGTCCTGAACGCTGTACCGCCGGCGTTTTTCGCCACCTTCTTCCTGTGGCTCTTTTTCGGCTTCAAGATGTGAAGCGATGCGAACATCGGGACCACACAGCCTGTGACATCGGACCAACGGGTGTAACGTTGTCCCTTTCTGCGCAATGGTCGATGCAAATGGGGTCGTGATCCGGCTGAACCGGCAGACCAGACGCAGGAGACGGAGAATGGACGAGACAGCAAAGTCACAGATCGGGCGGATCAGGATTCTGCTGGGGCTGTTCGTTGTCGGGTTGCTGCTCAGCGGGTTGACGGCCTTTCCCATCAAGACCGAAGTGGACTTTCTGCAGCGCGTCTTCGGCGAAGGATCGCCGACGCAGACGTGGTGGCCCTGGCTGGCCCGGTGGATCTCGCACGTGCATCGCGGCGTGACCGAGGCGAGCGAGGACTATCCGTTTCTCTTCTATGGCACGGACTGGCTGGCCTTCGCCCACATCGTGATTGCGGTCGCGTTCCTCGGCCCGCTGCGCGATCCGGTGCGGAACGTCTGGATCGTCGAGTTCGGCATGATCGCCTGCGTCCTGGTTGTCCCGACGGCGCTGATCTGCGGCCCGATTCGAGGCATTCCGCTCTTCTGGCGCCTGATCGACTGCTCCTTCGGCGTCGTCGGCATCATCCCGCTGTACCTCGCCCGCCGCGCGATCCGCAATCTCGGTGTCCGCGCAGGTCCTATCGCAACGACATCTCCCGGTACAGAGAACTGAGGTTAGCAGCGTAGAGGCAACGCATGCGTCGCCCTCACCACCTCTGATGACGAAGTGCATCCGCACTCCCGCAATCGGCGGTTGCCTGAATCGGGGTGGGGCGGTATCGTAGTGCGGTTGTCCAACGGTCACGAGCTTTGGAGATGGGCATGGCTGAGGTGGTGGCAGGGCGCAGGGGCACGTGGGCCGTCTGGTTGCGGGCGGTGCGCGTATTCTCGTTTCCGGCGTCGATCGTGCCGGTCGTCGTCGGGGCGGCGATGGCGGCGCATTCGGACGGCCCGGTGGCGTGGTGGCTGCTTCCGTTTGTGGCGGTCGCGTCGGTGCTGATGCACGCCGGGACGAACCTCGTCAACGACTTCTTCGACTACCTCAAGGGTGTGGACACCGACTACTCTTACGGCGGCAGCCGGGTCCTCGTCGAAGGGTTGCTGTCGCCCCGGCAGGCCTTTGTTGGCGCCTTGGCGATGTTCGCCGGCTCGTGCGCCATCGGGCTGCTGTTCATCGCCGTACGCAGCTGGCCCATCTTCGCGCTGGGCGTCGTCGGCCTGCTCGCCGGGTTCTTTTACACGGCCAGGCCCGTCGGGTACAAGTACTTCGCGCTGGGCGACGCCCTCGTGTTCATCCTGATGGGCCCGCTGATGGTCATCGGCTCGCACTTCGTCCTGACCGGCTCGTACGATCACTCGGTCCTGATCGCCAGTCTGCCCGTCGGCTGTCTCGTCGCCGCTATCCTCGCCGCCAACAACATGCGTGACATCCAGCATGATCGCAACGCCCGGGTGCGCACCGTCGCCAGCCTGCTGGGCCACGACCGCGCGCGACTCGAGTATTACGCTTTGGTTGGCGGGGCCTACGTCTCCGTGCTGGGGATGATCGCCGGCGGGCTGGTCGGGGCGTGGGGTCTGCTGGTCCTCGTCACCGTGCCGCTGGCGGTCCGCAACGTTCGGCGGGTGGCCCGCAGTCAGCCGCTACAGCCGCAGACCATCGCGACGCTCGACGTGCAGACGGCGCAGTTGCACCTGGCGTTCGGGCTGCTGTTTGCCCTGACGATATTGCTCGGGGCGGTGCTGTGATGAGGACGGTCTGGACACTCAGTGCGGTTGCCGCCGGCCTGTGGTTCGTGATGTTCTCGCCCTGGACGCGGGACGTGGTGCCGTTCTGGCCTGCGATGGCGTTCTCTTCCGGCGTGCTGGCGCTGGCGGGCCTGTGGCTCAGCCGCGACGCGTTGGGCGAGGTCTTTGCCTTTCGCTGCTGGCACGTCCCCGTCGGCGCGGTCTCGGCGCTGGTTCTGTACGCAATGTTCTTCGTAGGTCACAAGATCGCCGCCGCGATTCTGCCCTTCGCTTCGGACCAGGTCGCTCTGGTCTATCGCACGCGGAGTCAGGCGGAGCTGTGGCTGATCGCGGTGCTGCTGTTCGCGTGGGTCGGCCCGGCCGAGGAGATCTTCTGGCGCGGCTACGTCCAGCGCCGCTGCGGCCGGCGTTTCGGCCCGCTCGCCGGGCTCGTCGTCACCGCCGCGATCTACACGCTCGTGCACATCTGGTCGTTCAACCTCATGCTGCTGGCGGCGGCGGCCCTGTGCGGCCTGTTCTGGGGCGCGATGTTCGCCCTGTCCCGCTCCGTCTGGCCCGCCCTCATCAGCCATGCCCTCTGGGACGTCCTGATCTTCGTCCTCCTGCCGGTCGCCTGACTGCCGCCCTGCCGCCTCTATCGAGTGAATTGCCTTGCCTCGTTTGCCCATCGCGACCACAATGGTTCGCAATGGATATTTGTGTACCAACCGTAGTTTCTGCGGCCTCTGAGCCGATTCGTGGGGTATGGATGAGCGATAGAGCAGGGATTGTCTATTCGACGGCGCAGGGACGGATGTGTCCGGCGTGCGGCGAGCCGGTGGCGGGGTGCGTCTGTCGCCAGCGGCAGGCGGCGGCGATCCCGGCTGGCGACGGAATCGTGCGGGTCAGCCGCGAGACGAAGGGCCGCAAGGGCAAGGGCGTGACGCTGATCGTCGGCGTGCCCGTCGATGAGAACAGGCTGCGCAGTCTGGCCAAGGACCTCAAACGCAAATGCGGCGCCGGCGGGACCGTTAAGGACCGCGTCATCGAGATCCAGGGCGACCACCGCGACCTGCTCGTCGATGAACTGACCAGGCAGGGCTACACGGTCAAGCGGGTGGGTGGATGAACAGAGTGTGCCCGCTGATCGGTGTCATGCTGTTGGCGGCTTGCGGCGGTGTGCGAGCGGCGTCGTGGCGGGCAGGCTCGGCGCTGTTGTCGCCGGGGCTGGCGAAGTCGTTCGACGAGACGGCGGTGAAGGACCCGTCCGTGGTGTTCTTCGAAGGTCGTTGGCACCTGTTCTATACCGCGCGGGGCCGGGGAGAATACACGACGGGCTATACTTCGGCGTCCACGCTGGACGAACTGAATGCGGCGCCGCGCCATGAGCTGACGCAGATTCGCGGGCGAACCGAGCGGTATGCATGTGCACCGCAGGTGTTCTTCTTCGAGCCGCAAGGACTTTGGTATCTGGTCTATCAGACCCGCGATGCGAACTACCAGCCGGTGTATTCGACGACGAAGACCATCGATCGGCCGCTGTCGTGGAGCGAGCCTCGCGTTCTCGTGGAGAAGGACGAGGACGCCAAGTGGATCGACTTCTGGGTGATCTGTGACGAGACGATGGCGTATTTGTTCTATACGCGCAACCATCACGACGTGGTCGTGCAGACGACGTCGCTCGACGTTTTTCCGCAGGGCTGGGGCAAAGGGCGTGTCGTCTTTCGTGGCGTGCATGAGGCGGTCCACGTTTACAGGGTCCACGGCCGCGACGAGTATCACATGATCTACGAGCTGAACGAGCAGGGCGTGCGGTCCTTCGGCCTGGCGAGGGCGAGGCATCTGGCGGGACCCTGGGAGAAGGTCACGGACACCTACGCGACCGGCGGGCAACTGGTCTTCGAACGAGATGCGGCACGCTGGACTGACATGGTCTCGCATGGCGAGATGATCCGCCGCGGATACGATCAGAGGATCGCGTATGACGACACCGCTTCGGCGATGTTGATCCAGGGACGCCTCGATGACGCCGGCGATACACCGTATCCGAGTCTGCCTTGGCGTCTCGGGCTCATCAAGCGATCCAGGCAATGAAGAGAGGGACCCAGTGGGAATACTGAGTGATATTTCGTTTGAGTTGGATGTTGTATCGATATCGAAGACGGTTCACGTCGAGCCGGATTCGCCCGATGGCCGGACGCTGGCCGAGTTGATCGAACAAGCCCGGCGAATGGCCCGGCCGAAGGCGATGTACGCCGAGGCGTTCATCGACGCCAAGGGCGCCGAGACCGTGACGGTCGATGGGATCACGTTTACCAGCCGGATGCTCCGGGCGAACCTCGAACCCGTCGAGCGGGTATTCCCCTTCATCGCTACCTGCGGGCATGAGATGGACACGGCCGACCTGCCGGCGGGCGATTTCCTCGTCGAGTTCTGGTGGGACGCGATCAAGGCCGTCCTGCTCGCCTGTGCGATCCGGCACGTCAACGAGCACCTGAAACAGCGATTTGCACTGGGCAAGACCGCCTCGATGAGTCCCGGCTCGGGCGACGTCGACGTCTGGCCCATCGAGCAGCAGCGCGAGCTGTTCGCGCTGCTCGGCGACGTGAAAGGGCAGATCGGCGTCGAGTTGACCGAATCGTTCCTGATGAAGCCCAACAAGACGGTCTCGGGCATCTGCTTCGCGACGGAGGTGGACTTCCGCACCTGCCAAGTCTGCCGCAGACAAGGGTGTCCCGGACGCAGCGCCGCCTTCGAACCGGCCCTCTGGGACCTGCATCAGCACGGCGGCGCCGACGGACAGATATCGTGACATGCCATCCCACGTGAGAGTGAAACGATGAAGACACTGCGAGAACTCTATCGCGTCGGACGGGGGCCGTCCAGCAGCCACACGATGGCGCCGAGTCGGGCGGCCGCCTGCTTCGGGCAAGAGCATCCCGAGGCGGCGACCTTTCGCGTCACCCTCTACGGCTCACTGGCCGCATCCGGCCGCGGCCACCTCACGGACAGGGCGATGGCCGAGTCGCTGGCCCCGCGACCGGTCGAGTTCCTCTGGCGGCCGGACGCCCAACTGCCGAGCCACCCAAACGGCTTTCGCCTCGAGGCCCTGGACGCCGGCGGCGTCGTCGTCGCGACGAGAGAAGACTACAGCGTCGGCGGCGGGGCGCTGCTCAGCGATGCCGGTGTGGCGGACGTCTATCCGCTGGTCTCGCTCTCGGCCGTCCTCGCCCGATGTCGCGGGAACGGACAGATGCTCTGGGAGTACGTCGCCCAGTGCGAAGGGCCCGATATATGGGCGTTCCTTGAGGAGATCTGGGCCCGGATGACGGAGTGCATCGAGACGGGTCTGCACACGGCCGGCGTGATTCCCGGGGGACTGGGGCTCTGCCGCAAGGCCCGTGCCTTTCGCCGCAAGAGCGCGGTCCTCAAGTCGGACTTTCGCAACGAGGCGCTCCTGGCGGCCTATGCCTATGCGGTGGCCGAGCAGAACGCCTGCGCCGAATGGGTCGTGACGGCGCCGACGTGCGGATCGAGCGGGGTGCTGCCGGCGGTGCTGTATCTGCTCAAAGACGAGGTCGGTTGTAATCTGCAGGAGTTGCTGCATGCGCTGGCGACGGCCGGTTTGATGGGCAACCTCGTCAAGGCCAACGGCTCGATCTCCGGGGCGGCGGTCGGCTGCCAGGGGGAGATCGGGACGGCCTGTGCGATGGCCGCGGCGGCGGCCGCCCAGTTGCTCGGCGGCTCGCCTCAGCAGGTGGAATATGCCGCCGAGATGGGACTGGAGCATCACCTCGGCCTGACCTGCGATCCGGTCAAGGGACTGGTGCAGATTCCCTGCATCGAGCGCAACGCCCACGCGGCCGCCCGCGCCCTGAGCTGCGCCCGGTTCGCGCTGCTCAGCGACGGCCTGCACCACATCTCGTTCGACGACGTCGTGACCGTTCTGCTCGAAACCGGCCAGGCCCTGCCGACGCTCTACCGCGAAACCGCCACCGGCGGCCTCGCACGCATCTACGAAAAACGCCTCTCCGAATCGGCGTGAGAGCGGCACAACGGAGTTGGTCGTTGTGGACTCATGGGGGCGAATCATGATTCGCTCCCGCCGGCAGCTACGATACGATCTCTCGGTGGACCTGCCGGATGGCGTCGATGATATGGTCGTCGATTCGCTGGGTGTATTTCGGTCCGATGCGGACCTGGACGAAACGGTCGAACACCTCCAGCGTCTGGCGGCAGCAATCGGGGCCGTACTGGATCGCCTTGCCCTCGGGGCTGTTGAACGACGGCCAGTTGGGATGCCGGGCGCGCTTGTTGATGACGGACTCGGCGACCGGCAGCAGCACGGAACCCGAAAGCGTCGAGGTCGGGACATGATGCTGTCGCAACTGCTCGATGCAGCGGTCGCGGGCTTCTTTATTCGGCATCTCGAAGAAGACGCTGTAGCCGATGTCGCCTTCCGGGTCGGGGCGGTGACGCAGACGGATGCCGTCGATTCCTTTGATGCCGTCATAGACCGCTTCTGCGTGGCTCCGCAACGCGGCGACCATGGTGTCGAGCTTGGGTAGTTGGGCGCCGAGCACCGCTCCGGTCATCTCGTTCATGCGGAAGTTCTCGCCGGCAAAGGTGGGCACTCGGCTGGCTCCCGTGCGCTGGGCAAAGAGCCCGTTCAGGCCGCCCATGTCGTGGAAGCGCGCCGCCCGCTCGTAGAGGACCGGATCGCTCGTGACGACGGCACCGCCTTCGCCCGAGGTCATTGTCTTGTTGATCTGGAAGCTGTAGATGCCGACCTTGCCGATCGAGCCGAGCTTGCGTCCGCGATAGGAGCCGCCGACGCACTGGGCGCAGTCCTCCAGGACCGCGACGCCATGTTTGCGGGCGATGTCCATGATCGGCTCCATGTCGGCCGGCCCACCGAGCAGATGGACCGCGATGACCGCCTTCGTTCGCGGCGTGATCTTCCGCTGGAAGTCCTTCGGATCGATGTTCAGCGTGCGGTCGATATCCGCGAAGACGGGCAGGGCCCCCGCGTGGACGACGCAGGTGTAGTCGGACCACCACGTGTACGCCGGAACGATCACCTCGTCGCCCGGCCCGATGTCCAGGCCGGCCACGGCGCAGTCCAGGGCGGCGGTGCCGCTCGTCACACCCAATGCGAACTGCGTGCCCATGTGCTTGGCGAATCCCTCCTCGAACCGCAGCACCTTCGTCGGCGTCCCCGGTCCCCAGTAGCGAAAGGGCGAGCCGGTATCGACCACGTCCATCAGGGCTTGTCTCTCGTGCTCGTCAAAGAACTGCGGCCCGATGTAGCCCGGATCGATCCGGTCGATAGTCGGGGAGGCCGATGTGCCCTGGCTCCACAGCGACCCGGTGGGCAGCCCGACCCCCAGAGCCGATGCGGCCAAGCAACTGGAACGGAGGAACCGCCGCCGGGTCAGCGTCCCGTCCTGTGTCTCGTGTCTCTCTTGTCGCGTCGCCATCTTCGTACCTCCCAAACCCAGGACCTTCGCGTCCACCTACCCCGCGTATTCTACGCGCATGCCACTTCCACAGCAAGTCCCCAGCGGACAATCATTGTGCCCACAACAGCATACATAGGATCAGAGTAGCCCGCCAGGGCGAGGCATGCCTCGCCCCTACCGAGAGAGGTCTGTGTGGACGCCGCGGGGCGCCGTCCCGACGTACATGGCCAATGGGCATTGGCGTCAGCCGTAGGGGCGAATCATGATTCGCCCTTGCCACCAGCAGTCCCCGGCCTCCAGGAATTCGTCCATCTGGCCCCGACCGTCCTGATCGACCCTCAGCCATGCCACGGCCACAACGGCGGATCGCGTTTACGAACGGCTTGTTCGCGGCGCAACGGGGAGTTACAATAGGATCTGTCGAAGCAGGCCGGACGCCTGCCCGCCGGCGAGAAAATCATGTGGGAGAACCGAGACGTGAAGATGCCGCAGAACCGTTATTTGGGATGCCTGATCGTTGCCGGCCTCGTTCTGTTCTTTGTTCTGTATCTTGCCGTGCCGTTGATGATCTGGAGGGCTACGGGGACGCCCTCCGGCCGGGTGGTAGGTCGCCTGATCACGGGGCCATTCGCACTGCTGTTCTGGCTGTGGGCGTGCTGCCTGTGGTGGCGCTGGTTGGACCGACGGGCCAGGCGAATGAATATGAGTAGGGGTGTGCTTGGCGCCCTGATGCTCCTGCCCGTCATCTTGATCGGCGGGCGGGCCATCTACTGCGCCCAGCCTTCCGTCCGGGCGGCGAGCATCCTGGCCGACGCCGAACTGGCGGCGCTGCCGCCATCGGCCCGCGAGATCAAGGTCTACACGTGGTCGACGCCGTTCTCGGGAGAATGGCGGCTCAGATTTCGAGCCGAGCGCGCGGACATCGAGCGGTTCCTGGAAGCATCTCCGATCCTCAGGCAGGCAGAATGTCGGCAGTACTCAAGAGAGAGAATGCGACTGATCGACCCTGAGCCTTACAGAAATCGTTCCGGCGACGATCCGAATGGGCCGGACTACTTCCGACCGGATTTCAATATGCCTGCGTGGTACATCCAGGAGATCAAGACGCCGGGCAAGCGATACGAGACCAAGCCTCCCGGATTCAGTGATCCAGGGGAAGTGATTGTGCACACCGAAGAAAACCAGGTGCTTGTGGGGTTATCGCACGGATGACCGAGAGAGAACAGAATCGTGCGGGGAAGACTGTCTTCACTGTGGGCGGCGAGATGTCCGGAATCATATGCGAGAGGACAAACGATGATCTATGACAATGCATTGAGACCTGCGACGCTGTTGGGTCTCGTTCTGCTCGTACTGGCGTTGACAGCGGCTGTCACCTGGCTTGGAGCACTCCTTGACCCGGATACGCCGTCGTTCGAAGCGCCGGGTCTGATCGTCCTGGGATTGGCTCTGGGGTGTGCGGTTCTCTCGTTGCTGGTCGTTCTCCACATCCGCTGGGTTCGCGTCACAATGTCCGCGCTCCTGCACCTGTCGATTGTCGCGCTGGCCCTCGCGCTCTATGGCGTCGCATCGGAAGAGGAGGCGCTCGGATTGAAAGTGTTCGGCGTAGCCTTGTTTGTCGGCGGGGCCGGCCTGTGCGCCGTCGGCATCTTGGTCTTGCACAGCAGGGTGATGAAAGCCGACTTCGCGGGAGAGGGGTTATCTCCGGCCGAAGCCGCGCAACGACGGCCCCACACCCGACGGGGGGTGATCGCCATTCTCGCCGTTCTGCTACTGGCCCTGGCCTACGGCGCCTGGCGCGTTGTCCCGCTGCTGATGGCAAAGCCAACGATCATTGTGGACTATCTGGCCGAGGCCAACCGTCTCAGCAAGCCGTCCAATTACGATCCAAATCTCAATGCGGCTCCGCACTATGAGAAGCTGTTCGCTGAATTTGTCCCACTGCCGGAGGGGCTCGACGACCAGTGCAAAGCATGGCCCGGTGATCTGTCTGCCCAACAACTCGAAGTACTGAGGGTTTGGGCGCCGGGGAATGAAGCGGCGCTGGGTTTGCTGAGAAAGGCGGCAGAGTGTCCCTACTGGTGGCGGGTGTATGAATCAAGTGACGGGGCACTGTCGGGCATCGAGATACCGGAACTGGATCAGGTCAGGCATTGCGCCTGGGGGGTGATGCTCTGGGCCAAGTACCGGGCATATCAGGGCGATCCGGAGGAGGCCCTGTCCCACTTGGCCTGCCTGCATTGCCTTGGAGTGCATTGGACTGAGGGAGGAACGCTGGTCGAACAACTGGTGGGGTTGGCGCTCTGTGATCTGAGCTACGATGCGGTTCTTGCCGTGCTGGATTATTGTCAGGTGGACGCCAACACGTTGAAGTTGACGTTGACCTCTTTTCAGGGGCGGCTCAACAGGATCGAGGTGCCACATTTCTCGGGTGGGGAGGAACTCTACGGATACGATTCGATCCAAAGAAGCTTCACGGACGACGGCAACGGCGATGGGCGACTCATACCCGGCCGCCTGTACGAGACCAAGAAGGGGCGTGCATCCCTCTACACGCAGCCCATCTCCTACCTGGACGCTCTGTGGGTTTCGCTCAACCATCCGGGCCGATCCGAGACACAAAGCCTCTTTGCAGAGTACTTCGACTGTGTTGCCGATCTTGCGAGGCAAAGCCCCTGGCAGCTCCACGCCGCGACCACCAGCTATGAAGAAGAACTGCAGGAAATGCTTGAGGGCAACTACTACCTCAGGGACGGGTTCACCGCGATTGCCCAGTGCATTCGTCTGGGCTGGCGCGGCAAGGCGGATGCGCACGCCACAGTAACCATGCTGGCCGTCTTGACATATGAGGCGCAGAAAGAACGTTTGCCGCAATCGCTGGAGGAATTGGTGGAGGAAGGGCTACTGGATTGTGTACCGATGGACCCATACAGCGATGGTCCGCTGGTCTACCGTGTGACAGGCGAGGGGTTCACGCTCTACAGCGTAGGGGAGGACTTTCTCGATGATGGCGGCGAGCCGGGCGAGTGGGATCAGTTCGGCGCCGATCGTGTCTTCTGGCCGGTTGTGCCATGAAAACAGGTCGGCGGATCCTCTCTGGTGAGAGGACTCTTGCGTTTGTCGGGGAATGTGACCACAATAGGGCCGGTGTGTCCGGCTTTGCGCGGACGATGATGATCTCTGTGTGGATCGGCGCGGGGTGAAGTTCGATGCGACGATGGTGGAATTGGTGCATACGACGGGCAAAGGGAGGCGGCCGATGCCCTATCGCAGCCTGACCGTCAAGGAACTGGCGCAGATGATCGGCGCCGACGCCCGACGCTTGGAGCGTATGGCTCAGCGGGGAGAGATTCCCTGCCAGAAGGTGGGCGGGGAACTGCGCTTCAACCGGGCTGAGATCACCGAATGGCTCCAGCAGAACATGGGCACGATGACGGGCGACCATCTGGCGGAGGTCGACGCGGGCATGACGGCCCAGCGACAGAAGCCGCAGAATGAGGCGATCGTTCGTCCGCTGCTGCGGCCGGAGGCGGTGACCGTTCAACTGAACTCCCGTGGCAAGAACAGCCTTCTGCGCGAGCTGGTGGGTCTGGCGGTGCAAACCGGCTTGGTCTACGACGAGCATGCCCTGCTCGAAGCCGTGATGGCACGTGAGGAGATGCACAGCACGGCGATGGGCGGCGGCATCGCGATCCCGCATCCGCGCCGGCCGTTGCCGTACGAGATCGCCGATTCAGTGCTGGTGGTGGCGAAGGTCAGCCGGGGCATTGTCTTCGGGGCGCCCGACGGCAAGCTGACCGACCTGTTCTTCCTGACGGCCTCGCAGGACGACGTGCACCACCTGCACATCCTGGCCCGGCTGTGCCGCATGCTCCACGACGACGACTGGGTCGAGCGACTGCACGGGTGCGAAACGAACGGCGAGATGATCGATCTGCTGACGGAGCGGGAAGAGCAGGTGATCGTGGAATCGGCGTGACTTCGTCCGAGAAAATGCCGTGCGAAGGGCGGGGACCATTGCCACGGAGCCATTGCGAGGGGGGCGATGGACAAAGTGCCGTCACGATGCCGATAGCAGGATTGCAGACTTTGGCATCGGGCCATAGAATGATCGGTGCGGAAACCGGGTTGACCGGGGTTCGTTGGACAGGATTGCGACTGCTGTATTCGTTATGTTGGGGAAGACCATGAGGAACCGTCGCGCACGCCACCATCTCGTTGCGGCACTGGGCGCTCTGATTCTGCTCGGCATGGTTGCCGGGTGCATGATCGATCTGACCAAGGGCCGGGATTTCGGCGAACCTCCGGTCTGTGAAGTCCACGGCCGCGTGATGCGCAAGGAGAAGGTCCCGCTGATCTCCGGATACGACCTCTATGGCTCGGACTGGGCCCAGGCCGAGCGGGAGCAATTCCCCCATTCCGACAGTCCGCGTCGGTGGGACGGCGACCTGGCGGTTCACGGAGAGCACGCCATCGCATATGTCTGCCCGGGATGCAACGAAGCGCGCAACCGCTGGCTCATCCAGAACCGCCCCGGCATCGCCCGCGCCAAGGGCCTGATCGATTAGATTCCGCATGGGCCAACGCCCATCCTGCCGCTTCGGCTTCGTCCTGCAAGACGCAATGGAATCGGGACTGTGTCGTCCTATATCGGATATTGAATGTCCCATGTGGTGCGGGTATACTGGTATACTGGGTTTGGAGCGGTGCCCACGGAGGAGGGCGGGTTGAGATCGATTTGGGATGGGCAAGGGGATGTTGGTGGACCGGTGCGTGGTTATGCTGTTGTGCGTGCTGGCGGTTTCGGCGGCTGTCTTTGCCGGTCAGAACGATCCGGAGTCGGCCTGGAAAAACCAGATCGAGTTTCCGGACGATCCGTTCCAGAGCTGGACCTCTCCAGCCTACATCAAGTTCACCATCGTTACGAGCGAAGGCTTCGACCCGAATGTGGTTTACTACCAGGATTCGAGTCGATACGAATACCACTATGACTTCGCCGTCGGGCATCTCGATCCGTTCGCGCGGATGACGATTGAGCAGTTCGACGCCGTGACGCTGCGCGCCGGCGGCCAGAAGGCGGTCCTCGGAGCGATCATCCTTCCGCCGTGGGCCGACCCACCGATCAATGAGTATGGGATTCAGCTCGTGCGCCTCGATGCGTATTCCCGTGAGGAGGTCGTCCGATTGTTCGGCGTGGTTCGGGCGTCGGTGATCGCCGATCCGAACGTTACGGCGTACTACTTTCCGACCTACGAGCAGTATCCCATTGCCCAGCAGCATCGTTCGTGGCTCGAAGAGCGGGGTGTCCCCGTCGGCTCGACGGCGCGATGGACCCAGGGCAACGCAAGCTACTCCCAGGGCTGGGCACTGGGGACGCTGCGGTTCGTCGAGGGTTCAGATATCCAGGCGGCGTACACGCGCGGAGAATTGAGACCCGACGACATTCTTCTGACTGATGGGGTCCCGGCTGAGGTGCCATCGGTGGCCGGGATCGTTACGCTGATGCCTGCGACCCCCAATTCGCACGTGGCGATCCTGGCGCGTTCGCAGGGTGTGCCGTTCGTCCATCTGGCTTTGGCACCTGATGTTGCCTCGGCGCAGGGTCTTGTGGGTCGCGCCGTATACCTGAGCGCCACGCAGGACGGCTTCGGCGCCGACTGCCGGCTCAGACTGCTCGATGCCGCCGCGCTGAGCGCAGAGGACCGGGCGACGCTGCTGGCCCTGAAACAGTTGCCTCCGGTCGTGATCCGTCCGATGGTCCGTCAGGGTCGGTTCTGGGCGGATACGAACGACCTGCAGCCGGATGATATCGCCGGCTTTGGAGGCAAGGCCGCCAACTTCGGCGTCCTGCGCGATGCCATTCCCGACGACTGTCCTCGTGCGATGGCCTTCTCGTTCGATCTGTGGAACGCCTTTCTCGATCGATCCATGTTCGGGACGACGCTCCGGGACGAGATCGCCCAGCGTCTGTCGAAGCACACGATGTATCCTCTCTCGGATATGCAGGCTCTTTCGGCGGACCTGGCAACAATTCGCGATTGGTTTACCGATTCGCATGTCGCTTCATTCGGCGCTGAGTTGGAGTCGGTCGTGCTCGACGCCCTCAGCGAGTTCGGATTCGACCCGATGCAGAAGATTCGCTTTCGCAGTTCGACGAACGTCGAGGACCGCGACCGGTTCACCGGCGCAGGGCTGTACGACAGTCTCAGCGGGTGCCTGGCCGACGACCTCGACGGCGATACGGACGGCCCATGCGCGTGCGACCCGACGGAGGGCAAGGAACGCGGCGTCTTCCGGGCCATTCGCAAGGTCTTCGCCAGCTTCTACAACGACAACGCCTTTCTCGAACGGCTCAAGCACGGGATCGACGAATCGCAGGCCGGCATGGCGCTGCTCGCGCATCACTCGTTTCCCGACGAGATCGAGCTGGCCAACGGGGTCGTGACGATGGAACGCCGTTGGGGCGAGAGTTGGAGCATCGAGGTTGTTTCTCAGAAGGGGGCGGTTTCCGTGACGAATCCGCCCGCCGACGCGGTGCCGGAGATCGTGCAGGTCAGTGGCACGTCGTGGGGACCGGCGCCCTGGGTGGTGCAGCGGTCGAGTCTGGTCTCGCTTCGCGACGACACCGTGCTCGAGTGGGAAGGCGACTACGTCCGGCTGTACGAATTGGTCGTCGCGGCGGCCGAACGATACTGTCAGGTCAAGCCGACCGACAGTCCCGTGCTCGACCTGGAGTTCAAAAAGCTCGCGCCCGCCGGCCGGCTTATTGTCAAACAGATTCGTGAGATTCCTCAGGCCGGCGAAGGCGAATACACAACGCCGTTTCTGCTCGGCCAACCCAGACCGTATCGCACGTTGCAGGGCCGGGGCAGCAACGTCTTCACCAACCACCGCCTCAAGTCGCGATGGACGCTGACGCCCGCAAGCACATGGCTTGACGAAGGCGCGCTGCAAAGGTGCCTGTACGATGACGTGAGAATTGAGTACGTCGCCGATGGACGGGTGCAGGAAATCACGGGGCCGATGTCGTTGCTACCTGGCGCCCGGCACGAGTACGAGGCGCCTCTGACGGATTGGGACCGGTATACCCTGATCGATGGTTGGCGCCTCGATGACCCGTGCAATCCCCGGACGGTTCGCCTTCGCACCACACCGGCGTTCCAGGTGACGGTGCCGGACCCCGTCGTTACGATGGACGACCTGCGGCTGACGGTCGAGGTCGAGTACGACCGGCCCGTTCCGACGGGCGAGACCGATGCGACGATTGTGGAAGAGACCACGCTCTACCGGCCGTGGGAGCCGGGTGAGCAGGACTGGCTCGATACGTGCGAGTTCGACGACCCCAATACCGGCGTCTCGATTCGGGTCCGGTTCTACATGCGATGGAGCTGGGACCCGTCGTCTCCCACCTCAATCCAGATCGAGCGGACGCAAATCGAGGGCCTCACCAGCGAGCCCATCGTCCTGACGGGGTTCTTCTCACAGAGTGTCGGCGGCGGGGCGCATCTGTGCCCGAAGAATTTTCTCTTCGAGCCCCGATTGGAGTCCGGGATCTCGCAGGGGATTCTGGACGAGCTGAAAGCCAGGGACATCCGCTTGATCTACTTCACCACCGGCGCCCGCGAATGCCGACCCACGGAGTGGGAGGACACACCGCCGGCAATTCGCTTCTACGGTTTCGACGACCCCGTCGAGGTTCCTGATGGCACGTCATTGTAGGGGCGACGCATGCCTCGCCCCTTGTATGTTGGTCTTGTCCTGCTATGATGACCTGGTACGGGCGAATGATAATTCGTCCCTACTGACGAAATGCTCCCGCAGAAGGAGATGCCGATGAACGCACGAGTTTGCCTCCCAACCAGGTCGATCTGCGCGATGGTCGTGTTGTGGACCTGTTGCGTGGGGCGGGCCCAGCAGGCGGTTCCGGGGCCGGTCATCGAGCCGTGGCGATTCCAGGTGGGCGCCTGCACGCATTTCAGCCAGGGCAAGGGCATTCTCGAATTGAACCTCGACAGTCTCAAGAGCGCCGGCATCAGCGCGATTCGCGACGAAGTCCCGTGGGGAGCGGTCGAGCAGGAGAAAGACCGGTTTCAGATGCCCGAAGCGTTCGAGACGTATGTCCGTAGGGCGGCGGCGCGGCGGGTCAACGTCATGCTCATTCTTGACTATGGCAATCGCCTCTATGACGACGCCGACCGGCCGCAGTCGCCCGAGGCCATCGAGGGCTTCTGCCGGTATAGTGAGTTTGTCGTTCGCCACTTCGGCAAAGACGTGCGGCTGTATGAAATCTGGAACGAATGGGATATCCCCATCGGATTGCCCGAACGCCACCGCAAACCCGGCACGCCTCAGAGCTATTTCGAGCTGCTCAAGGCGGTCTATCCGAGGCTCAAGGCGGTCGATCCGAACGTCACGGTGATCGCCGGGGCCTCGACCAGCGGGGCCGTCAAGAGGGGCTGGCTCGAAGAGATCGTCAAGCTCGGCGCCCTGAAGTACTGCGACGCCATCTCGATCCACAGTTACAATTACAATGAGCCGTTCCCGCAGCGCGGGCCCGAGGCCTGCTCGGCCTGGATGACGAGCGTGCAGCAGATGCTCGGCCGCTACAACGGCGATAAGGATGTGCCGTTCTACGTTACGGAGATGGGCTGGCCGACGCACGTGACCAAAGGGGGCACCGATCCGGAGCTTTCCGCGTCGTATCTGGCGAGGCTCTATCTGTTGGCGCGCACGTCGGATTCTTTCGAGGGGTTGTGGTGGTACGACTTCCAGGACGACGGCTGGGACCCGAAGCACAACGAGGACAACTTTGGCCTGGTGCGGCCTGACCTGACGCCCAAGCCGGCTTACTATGTGATGGCGGATATCTCGCAGCTCGTCGGCAAGGGCCGGTTTGCCGGCTCTATCGAGACGCCCGACGAGCACGTGCAGGGATTGCGCTTCACGCGAGAGGGCCGCGACTATTGGACCATATGGTCGGACGACGACCAGGACCGCCAGATCGTCCTGCAAACCGAGCACCCTGAGACGCCCGTGCTGGTTCGGCAGTTGGGCCATGACGCCAACCTCGTGCAGTGGGGTCTTCGCGACTGGGCACAGCGACGCAACAGCGAACTGGTTCCGAATCGGATGTCGATCGTGGTCGGGCATCGGCCCTTCATGCTCAGCGGCGACCTGTCGGGCATCTCCATCGTCGAGGCGATCCCGCGCTTTCGCCAGGTCGATCGGGCCGAGCAGGAGTAGTGGACACAGGATCGGGAGGCAAACATGGACACAAGACGCACAGCTATGACCCTATCCGGAGCCGCAGCGGGTACGCTGCTGCTGGTGATGTTCACGGGACTGACAACTGCCGGAGAGGGACGCTTCAAACTCCGCGAACTGTATCCACAGGAACAGATCGAGCAGGTGCTTCTCTCGCAAGATCAGTGGCGCCCTTGGCCCAAGTGGAGCGAGCGGCAGGCGTGGGAGGGGCTGCCCGCAGAGGTTCGCAAGGACCTGATCGCCGGCGGCGAGGCGTATCTCGGCTATGACTGGCCCGCACTGCCGGCGACGCTGTTCCTGGAGTTTGCCCGCGACGGCAACCGCAGCCGGTACGAACGAGAGCATTTCGCCCGGCGCAGTGCGCTGACCGCCCTGGCGATCGCCGAGTGCGTCGAAGGCAAGGGACGCTTCCTTGACGACGTCGCCAACGGCGTCTGGGCCCTTTGTGAGGAGTCCTTCTGGGGCGTGCCCGCGCACATCGGGGCGCAGAAAGCCGGCTCGGGTCTGCCGGATTATGCCGAACCGATCGTCGATCTGTTCGCGGCTGAAACATCCGAGAGCCTTGCCTGGACCAGCTATCTGCTGGGCGAACGGCTCGACGAGGTTTCGCCCCTGATTCGCAAGCGGATTGCTCTGGAGATCGACCGGCGCGTTCTGACGCCGTGCCTGGAGCGCGACTTCGGCTGGATGGGCTTTCGCGGCGGGCGCGTCAACAACTGGAACCCCTGGTGCAACTCCAACTGGCTGGTCTCGGCACTGTTGATCGAGCCCGACGAGAGTCGGCGCGTCGCGGCGGTGGCGAAGATCGCCCGCAGCCTGGACCATTTCCTCGACGCCTACGAGGACGATGGCGGCTGCGACGAGGGGCCGGGCTACTGGGGCCGGGCCGGCGCATCGCTGTACGATTGTCTTGACCTGCTGCACAGCGCCAGCGACGGCGCCATCGACGTCTACGACAAGCCGCTGGTCCAGGAGATCGGGCGGTACATCTATCGCGTCCATATCGCCGACCGCTACTTCGTCAACTTCGCCGACGCCTCGGCGCGCGTCGGCATCGCCGCTTCGCTCGTCTATCGGTACGGTAAGAGCATCGGCGACGACAAACTCATGGCGTTCGGCGCCCATGCCTTCGCCGAATCGGGCGGTATGGCCGAGGCGTTCGAGGGCAAGCCGGGTTATGGAATCGGGCGGTACCTGGCGGAGATCTTCGGCGCCGCCGAGATCGAGCGGGCCAAGGCGTATGCGCCTCTCGTGCGGGACGTCTGGATGGACGGGATTCAGGTGATGACCGCCCGCAACCGCGAAGGCAGCACGAAGGGGCTCTACGTTGCGGCCAAGGGTGGGCACAACGCCGAGAGCCACAACCACAACGACGTCGGCAATTTCATCATCTACATCGATGGCAAACCGGTCATCATCGACATCGGCGTCGAGACGTACAGCCGCAAGACGTTCAGCTCGCAGCGGTACGAGATATGGACGATGCAGTCGGCGTATCACAGTCTGCCGACCATCGATGGCGTCATGCAGGCGCCGGGCGGGCAGTTTGCCGCACGCGACGTTCGCTACAAGAGCGACGATCGGATGGCGCAGCTTACGCTCGACATCGCTGGGGCGTATCCCGAACAGGCCCGTTTGAAATCATGGGTTCGCGCGATCACGTTGAATCGGGGTCGCGATGTCACGGTCGTCGAGGACTACACGCTGACGGAAGCGGCCGGGCAGATTACGCTCAGCCTGATGACGCCGTGCAGTGCGGTGGTTGGTGAGGCGGGGCAGATCCTGCTTTCGGCCTCCGACCGTGATGACGCCTTGGCGCGGGTGATTTATGACGCCAGCAAGCTGACCGCGACCATCGAGGTGATCGACGTGGAAGATGGACGGCTCCGTTCGGTCTGGCCCGAGAAGACCACGAGGATTCTGCTGACCGCGAAGAAGCCTGCGCTCAAAGACACGTGGACGCTCAAGGTCGAGCCGACGAAACCATAGAGAAGACCGATGCCGCCATTCACGCTTCTGATCAAACCGTCCGGCTCCGACTGCAACGTCGATTGCGAGTACTGCTTTTATAAGTGCCGCGCGCCGGAAATGGGGCAGGGCCGCCAGCGGATGAGCGACGAGGTGCTCCACACGCTCGTCAAGGACTACATGGAACTGCGGTTTCCCATGTCGGGTTTTGCGTGGCAAGGGGGCGAGCCGACGCTGATGGGGTTGGATTTCTATCGCAAGGCGGTCGAGTGGCAGGCCAAGTACGGCGTCTCCGGCCAGGAGGTGGGCAACTCGCTCCAGACCAACGCGATCCTCCTGGACGACGACGAGTGGGGCCGGTTTCTGCACGAGGCGAAGTTTCTTGTCGGCATCAGCATCGACGGACCCCGGGAGTTGCACGACCGCTATCGGCTCGACCTCGGCGGGCACGGCACGTGCGACCGCGTCATGCGGGCTATCGACTGCTGCAAGAGGCACGACGTGGAGTTCAACACGCTGACGCTGGTCAACGACCTGACCGCCGAGTACCCTGACGAGGTCTTCGATTTCTTGCTTGACTTGGGCGTTCGCTACATGCAGTTCATTCCATGCGTCGAGGTCGATCCGCAAACCGGGCAGATCGCGGCGTTCTCGGTCTCGCCGAAGCAGTATGGCGAGTTTCTGTGCCGCATCTTCGACCGCTGGCTGGCCGTCGGGCCGGAGAAGCTCAGCATCCGCGATTTTGACTCGCTGCTGAGCTATTGCATGGCGGGCCGGCACACGATCTGCACCTTCGACCGCCAATGCAGCCAGTACATCGTCATCGAGCACACGGGCGACGTCTTCCCGTGCGACTTCTTCGTCGAGCCGCAATGGAAGTTGGGCAACATCTGCGAAACGCCCATCCAGGAACTCGCCGCGTCGGCGAAGAAGAAGGCGTTCGCCCGCAAGAAGCAGAACCTCTGCAATAAGTGCCTGGTCTGCCGACACCTGGCGGTTTGTCGCGGCGGCTGCATGAAGGACCGTGCTCCTTGTGGCGAGGGCGGGATGCTCTCGCTACAGGACAACCACGGGCGCCCGAGCTATTTCTGCGAGAGCTATCAGCGATTCTTCGACTACGCGCTGCCCCGGCTCATGCAGGTGGCGGCGAAAATCCGGTCCGGGGCACTTGTCCGACCACAACAATTGACGTAAAATAGCACGTTTGAAGTGATGAGTTTGAAGTTTGAAGGGAAGAGGCAGGGCGTTCACCTTTGTGTGTTCCCTTCACACTCCAAACGTGAAACTCCGGCTCCAGCCGGTGAGAAAGGACGAGCGCGATGAAGGCAGTGAATCGAAGGGTGTTTCTGGCGGGCACCGGGGCGGCGCTGGCCGGTGTGGCCGTG
>Ga0209509_1001237_pt1 | contig 19918 bp, 9 predicted proteins | sample BioC13SIPDNA_FD_185743 | JGI IMG/M metagenome (GOLD analysis project Ga0209509, IMG submission 185743) | Anaerobic biogas reactor microbial communites from Washington, USA - Biogas_R1_A C13 SIP DNA (SPAdes) (version 2) | ecosystem: Engineered > Bioreactor > Anaerobic > Unclassified | place...
TGACAAACGCCTGCTCGTCTGCGGCGGGGACAACGATACCGGGAAGACGATAGTGTTCTTCGTCGGCGGGATGAAGGCCGCCGGGACGGTGAACTATGAGTCCGGCACCTCAACGCGCCTCGATCTTGCAGCCACGTCCGGGGTGGATTTCTCTGCAAACGTGACAGCCGGGCCGGCGCCGCTCACGGTTTGGTTCACCGACACCTCGACCGGGAACCCGACCGCATGGTCGTGGGACTTCGGCGACGGCAACACCTCTACGAACCAGGATCCGGTGCATATCTATAGAACCCCCGGCACCTACACCGTCTCCCTGACCATCAACACCCCGGCCGGCCCCGCAACGCTCTCCCAGACCGGCTACATCACCGTCACTGCTCCGAAGGGCGACGTCACGGGCGACGGCATCATTGATATCAGCGACGTCTCGAAAGTAGCGTATATGGTCGTCGGGAAGGTGGCGGCCGATCCCGCCGCTGACTTCAATGAGAACGGGAAGGTCGATATCGGCGATGCCGCAAAGATCGCCTACTTCCTCGTCGGGAAGATAGATGCGTTGTAAGGGGAAGTAGATCCTCAGAAATCTTCCCCTTGCGGTGACAGTTCAGGCCGGCCCCCCGGTCTTCTCTCTCCGACCCATGCGGAATCCCTGCCCCGCAAAAACCTTTTTCCAGAGTAACCAACCGCTATAACTCACCGTTCCGGCCCACAACGAAATACGCAACCTTTGCCGCGTCCCCGATATCGACGATGCCGTTCTGGTTAAAGTCTGCAAGGAGATCTTCCGGCACTTTCCCGACAACCATGTACGCGGCGAGGGCCGCGTCCCCGATATCCACACGATCGTTGTTGTTGAGGTCTCCCTTCACCCGGACGGTGAAGGCACCGGGAAGTAACGCCGTCTTACCGTCGATATTCCGGACGGCGACATCCCATGCCCCGGCCCGGGTCGCCGTGAGATCGAAGGTTGCGGATAAGGTGCTCGTATCGTTACCGTGGACTCCTGTCGCGACGATCTCATGGCATCCCTCCTTCTTCAACAGCACCGTCGCGCCGTCGAGAAACCCGCTGCCGGCGATCAGGATGGTTGCAGAGGTGTTGCCTGCGAACACCATGTCCGGCGATATCCCGGCGATCTCGGGGGCGGGCCATCGGGAGTTGACCAGTTCAAGGGAGACCGTTGCAGATGCAACCCCCTCGAGGTCATCCACCGCCTTCGGCCCCGAAACCGCATACAGGGTGTAGGTCCCGTTCTCGAGCACTCCCTCGAGGGCCCCGGTATCCCATACGTACGACCAGTCTTTGTCACCGGTAACCGGAACCTGCACCATGCCGGTCGCACCCTCCCCGGGACCGGTCAGGCCGGTTCCGCCCGCGTCAAGGCCGGGGCCGGTCATGGAGAGCCATGTGGACTCGTTATCGGTGTTTATGCCGCTGAGCGTAACCTCTTCCCCGAAGAAGAAGCGCTCCCGGCCCCCGACCGTTATGGTGATCGCTCCCGGGATCACGGATACCGTGATCGCATCATGCAGCGACGCATCCTTCGGATCGGTAACCGTGATGGTGAACGGCCGTGCGGCGGTCGAGAAGTCCGTTTCATACCGGACCCGGGCCGTCCCCGATTCGGGCACGATCACCCTGCACGTCGTCTCGTTACGACCGGCACTCTCGTTTATCCAAAGGGTGCCCTGTCGATCGGGGATGACCGCAGGGTACATACCGGCATCATCGATGGAGAGCCGGTACTCGCGGTATCCCTCGCCGGTGAGGGTGAGGGTGATGTTTTCTCCGCGGACGACCGTTCCGGCGTCGGCCTCTATGGTGGGCGGGATAACCTCTCCGCCGCCCAGGGCGGCGAAAGCGTTGACCCGCCCGTAACCGTACCGGGCATCCCTTCCCGGCGCCCCGAGGTCGTCGGCGGTCCCGGTCAGTCGCTCCCGCACATCAAGGTTCGACATACCCGGATAGCGGGAGAGGAGGAGGGCGGCAACACCCGAGACGTGCGGGCAGGCCATCGACGTCCCGCTCTTGAAAGTGTAGGTGTTCCCCGGCGTTGTCGAGAGGATCGACTCGCCCGGGGCGACCAGGTCGAGATCCGTCCCGTAGTTGCTGAACGAGCTCCAGAGACCGGTTCTCCCGACCGAGCCGACGGCGATAACGGTGTTATATGCCGCCGGATAATTGATCGGGCTCGACCCGTTGTTTCCCGAGGCTGCAACGAGGATACACCCCTTCTCCCATGCGTACCGACATGCCTCCTCCATAATGAGAGACGGTTCGTCGGCACCGAGGCTCATGCTGATGATGTCCGCCCCGTTGTCCGCGGCATGGCGGATCGCCGCTGCGGCTAGAGAACTGGTGCCGCTCCCCCGGAAGTTCAGGACTTTCTCCGCCATGATGCCGGCCTGCGCTATTCCCGCGATCCCCCGCGTGTTGTCGCTCACCGCGGCAACGATGCCTGCACAGTGCGTCCCGTGGCCGTGGTCGTCCATCGGGTCGCCGTCGTTGTTGATCCAGTCGTACCCGCCGGCGACGTAGTTGCCCATATCCGGGTGGGTGTAGTCGACCCCGGTATCGATGACGGCGATGATGACGCGGTTCTCTCCTCGCTCGATATTCCAGGCGTACTCCGCCCCGATCGCCCCCGGCCCCCACTGCTCGGCGTATCGCTGATCGTCGGGTATATGGGCCGGCATGCCGAGGGCATAGATGGGGATGTCGCGTTCGACGAACCTCACGCCCGGGCACTGCGAGACTTCTTCCATGAATCGTTCCGGGTTTGAGGCCGATACTACCACCGCATCGAGTTCGGTCAGTTCGTCGACGATCTGGATATCCATGGAGGAGAGATCGGCGTCGCCCAGGGCCTGCATCGAGCCCTCCCGAAAGCCGATGACGATGCGCTCGTGCTGTCCCGCGTCCGCCGATGCCGAAGCGATGCAGAAGGCCGTCAGTATCAAAACCGCTATGAATCGGAGTAAGAAGTGGTCTCGTCCAGAATATCGCATGGTTCTTCCCCCGGGGAAGAGGGAAACTGATCACCTGGTATATCTGCCGGTCATCGTATATAGTTTTAGCATACGGGATCGCGCCGTACTGCCGGTACGGGGAAAAATGGGGCCGGGCAGGGTGGGTAAAGGTTCCCCGTTCCCGTTCTCTCCCGACTATTGCCTTCGACTGTGACGGCTACATCGGGTGGGTTTCCCGGGAGACCGTCCGGGTTCTCTTCTCGGGGCTGATGAGATCCGTTCGACCGGGGGGAACCATCCGCCGGCAGCCTCGATAGCGTGGTTTTCATGGCGGGGTGTATAAACAGTGGGTTCACCATCAGTGTTGCGCTCACCAATCCCTCCATCGGCGAATTCACCTGGATTACCTTCCCTGCGTGGGCGATGATGCCGAAGAATAGCTCGCTCCCGGCAGACTCGGTCTATGCTCAGGCAGTCGATCTTGAACAGTTGGTCGGGGTCGGCGCGACCAACGTCACGCTCTGCACCCTGACCTTCCGCGGCGATGCTACCGGAACGACGAACCTGACGATCACCCTGATAAAGGTCGACGATGACCTCGCCGGCCGGTACACACCCGGCACTACGGATGCGATGCTTGTCGTGGAGAGTTCGCCGGCACCGGTCGCAAACTTCACCGCGAACGTGACCGCCGGCACCGCCCCGCTCGCGGTTCGGTTCACCGACACATCGACCGGGAACCCGACCGCCTGGCTCTGGTCCTTTGGGGACGGCGCGACCTCGACCGAGCAGAACCCGAGCCACATCTATACCGCCGCCGGTGTTTACACCGTCCGGCTGAACGCAAGCAACGCCCACGGATACAGTATCAGTGCCCCGACCACGATCACCGTTCTGGAACCCCCGGCAGCAGCCTTCACCGCGAACGTCACCCGGGGCAACGCGCCTCTGGCCGTTCAGTTCGCTGACAAGAGTGCCGGCAACGTGACCGCCTGGTCCTGGGTCTTCGGTGACGGTGCAACCTCCGCGGAGCGGAGCCCGATCCACACCCATGCAACCGCCGGTGTTTACACCGTCCGGTTGAACGCGAGCAATGCTTACGGATACAGCATAAGTGCCCCGACGACGATCACCGTTCTGGAACCCCTGGTAGCGAACTTCACCGCGAACACCACCACCGGACCGGCGCCGCTTGCCGTCCAGTTCAACGACACCTCGACCGGCAACCCGACTGCATGGCTCTGGGACTTCGGTGACGGCGCGACCTCCACGGAGCAGAACCCGGTTCACACCTACACCGCGCCGGGGAACTACACCGTGGGCCTCACGGTCAGCAACGAGACCGACTCCGCCGCGCTCTCCCGGCCGGGGTACATCGCCGTCACGGTCGGGGGCGATCTCAACAGAAACGGCGAGGTCGACATCGGCGACGTTGCAAAAGTGGCCTACATGGTCATCGGGAAGACGGCGGCCGACCCTGCCGCCGACTTCAACCGGAACGGGAAGGTCGATATCGGGGATGCGGCGAAGATCGCCTACTTCTTCGTCGGGAAGATCCCGGCACTGTGAGAGGAGGGTATCCCCGACCTCCTTCTTCCTGTGCAGCAGTCCCGGTTTCACCGCGTTGTCGAATATCTGGAACTGTAGAACTTCTGCCTGGAGTTTTTTTTCGCTCCCTGATGCAGATTCCGGGAAGGAGCCTTCCCATATTTCCGGGCAACAGAACACAAGTATAATAGCCCATAAAACCGAAAACAAACATCAACGAGGTGGATAGATGAGATTTCCCATCCTTATCGCATGCTGCCTGGCGGCATGCATGCTGATTTGCCATGCAAGCGCGGAGACCCGGATTGCAATCCCGGAAGGCTCCTTTGAGGGCACCGCCGACCTTCCCGTCGTCATATCCGGGATAACGGCGGCGACGGGCGTGTCGTTTGAACTTTCCTACGACAGAGACATCGTCCGTATCGAGAGTATCACCGCAAGCAGCGAGATCCCGGGTTCTACCGTTACTGCAAACATAAATAACGACGCGGGGCATGCGAAGGTGGCCATCCCCAATACAGAGGGGATCTCCGCCATGGAATCGGCATCTCTTGCCGTCATCCGGTTCACCCGCGTCGGATCCGGCGGGAGCACCGTGGCCATCCAGAACCCCCGGTGGAGCGATACGCAATTTACAACACACACCTTTGATACCATCCTCAACGGGAACATCGTCTCCCCTGAGGTCGTGACGCCGGCGGAAACCGTCACATCGTCTTCCGGTTCAGAGGGATCTTCCTCATCATCCAGCGCTTCGGTGGCGACCCCGACCTCCGGGAGTACTGCAACCCCTGTGGCTACTGCCCCGGGAAGTACTTCCACCCCTGCCGTCACCACAGGTGTCCCCGGGGCAACGACCCTGCAACCGGTATCTCCGGACGGCACCATCCAATCACCCCCTGCCGCATCGTGGGGCGCAACCCCGGAGAGTGCGCAGCCGCCGGCCACGCCGAAAGCAGCTCCGGGCTTTTGTACGGGGATAGTTCTCGTTGCAGGGCTCTTAAGTGCCGCGCTTTTGCTGTATCACCGCTCCTGATAGGACAATGGGTGTATAGTTCCCTCGCTCACTTTTCTCCATCGGAAATTTCTCGCTCTGCGGGGCAGAACGAGAGGGCTCTCTCCGCAAGGGGGAGGTGAAAGCGGCGCCCTTTCTTCGCTTTCGCCCCGCACGATTCACCTTAATGCTGGAGAGGATCTAACATGATTCTATCGTATGCTGCGGAGGTACCGACTGTGTCCGACCGAGGATCAGAAGAACCTGTTGAAGATCGGGGTATTCAAACCGTCCCAAAAGACCTGCCCGGTCTGCGGCTACCAAAAGGCCGATCTGACGTTGAAAGACCGGGAATGGATGTGCCCGGACTGCGGGGCGACCCACGATCGGGATCTAAACACTGCAACCAATATCAAACAATTCGCGCTTGCAAGGCGACGGGTCAGCGCCGAAGAGCCCGTGGATCCGCTCCCGGTGAGGAGGGGGGATGATAGCCAGGAAGCCCCCTGCGCAAGCGGGGGGTAGTTCACCAACCATGTGGCATGTATCCTCAGGAGCAGAGAAACGCCACATTCATCCACGGTGATATGTTAAGCACTCTTTGCAACAGATTGTTTTTCAAGGGGCGAACGGTACAGCCTGAAATGAATTGAATAGGTTTAAGTAATCAGAATAGAACAATTCCTGCATAGCCTGTTCGAGCAAGGCTGGCGCAGAAGGGCGATAAGCCGGGTTCGAGCAACGTCGCATCCCGGATGGCTGCAATCGCCGGTTAGCGAGCAATATGGCCTCACAGATCTTTCCGAAAGATACGAGGCCCGTGAGTGAAGCACACATGGAGATGCGCGCAAATGGTTCTCGTAGAAAGAGGCTGATACCTTATGAAGAAGCATTTACTGTTGGTATTATTTTTTGCACTCTGCATGCTGGTTACGGCCGCGGGTGCTGCAACGATCGTCGCCCCGGGATACCCCGAGGAGGGGCTCCTGCCCCCGGGTTCGACCGGGGTCTTCCCCGTCTCCGTCGGCAATCTGACGGATGCCCAGGGGGTTCACTTTAACCTGACGTTTGACAGAACCGTGTTGTCGATTGAGAACGTCTCGGCCAATACCACGATTCCAGGCTCCACTGCCTTTGCAAACATCAACAACGAGGCCGGATGGGTGCAGGTGGCCGTCACGAACACGGAGGGCATAACCGTCAATGAGACGCGGCCGTTAACCCCGCTTGTCGATATAACGTTCCGTCCCATCGGGAGCGAAGGGGAATCGGCAATGAAGTTTGCGGGCACCCCGACGTACAGCCAGGGTGAGGAGTTCGTGCCGGTGGATTTTGACGAGGTGTATTCAGGATCGATAGCGATCAGGAAACCCTCATCGATCCAGGCACCCTCCGGTACGCTCTCGTTCAGGCAGCCCGGGGTCTTCCCCGTCTCCGTCGGCGATCTGACGGATGCCCAGGGGGTTCACTTTAACCTGACGTTTGACAGAACCGTGTTGTCGGTCGAGAACGTCTCGGCCAATACCACGATTCCAGGCTCCACTGTCTTTGCAAACATCAACAACGAGGCCGGATGGGTGCAGGTGGCCGTCACGAACACGGACGGCATAACCGTCAACGAGACGCAGTTGCTAACCCCGCTTGTCGATATAACGTTCCGTCCCATCGGGAGCGAAGGGAGATCGGCAATAGAGTTTGCGGGCACCCCGACGTACAGCCAGGGTGAGGGGTTCGTGCCGATGAATTTTGACGAGGTGCGTTCGGGATCGATAGCGATCAGGAAACCCTCAACGATCCAGGCACCCTCCGGTACGCTCTCTGTCGGGCAGCCCGGTACCTTTGCTGTCGGCGTGAACAACATCACCGGTGCAACGCAGATCTGGTTTGAGCTGATGTATGATGGGTCATATCTCATCGTCGACGACGTCGCGCCGGCACTGCCAGGTGCGGTGATCATCGATGCCCACGCATATAACGGCGCTTACGATGATGAAGAGTTTGGGCCGGCCCTCCTTGTGTCTGTTCCCGAAGAGATGCACCTGAATCTGCAGCAACCTCCCCACATGAACATGATGTGGGTGGAACTTGAGATCCCGGATGGCCTTACCACCACGGAGTATACCGATATCATCGATATCACATTCCGGCCGACCAACCGTACCGGCACGAGCGATCTCGAGTTCTACTGGGGTTGTACGTACCTGGATGAGAGCGGGTCGACACATGACTTCAATCTCCAGATCCCCGGCCAGATCGTAACCAGCGGTGGCGGCAGTTACCCGGCCTTCGGCGAGTTCAAGGCCCCGTCGGGCACCATCGACGTCGGGTCGCAGAAGGTGCTTCCCATCATGGTCCGATCCCTGAACAACGCAAAGGAAGCGGATGTCTGGACCCGGTGGAACCCGGCTATCATAAATGTCACATCGGTATCCCTGAATGCAACCGCACGGGACGCGGGCGTGACACTGGATTGGAGTTCTCTCGGTTCCTCCGTGTATGACAACATCTCGACCGGGTATCTGTATGCCTATCTCGGGAACATGACGAACCTGAACACGGCGTCGTGGACCCCTCTTCTCGACCTCACGGTACGGGCAAACGCCACGTCGGGTCAGACCCTGGTGAACATCTCCGGGAGCTCGTATACAGTCCCGCGTGAGAACGTCTCAATCGATTTCCCGCCCACATTGCTTGAGAACGGGCAGATCTCCATCAACGTCATGCCGCCTCCGCCGATCGCCGCCTTTGTCGTGAACGTCACCTCAGGCCCCGCCCCACTTGCAGTGCAGTTCACCGATACCTCAACCGGTGAGATCACCGCCTGGCTCTGGTCTTTTGGTGACGGTGTCGGAGCATCAACCCGGAATGCCACCCATGTCTATAATGAGGCCGGCACTTACACTGCCCGCCTCACCGTAACCGGCCGTGGGGGGAGCAATATCACAGAAAAGGCCATCACCGTCGGAGAATCAGTGACAGGCGCCGCGTTCACCGCTGATCTCACCGCCGGTGCTATCCCGCTCACGGTGCGGTTCACCGATACGTCTCCGGGCAATCCATCATCCTGGTACTGGACCTTCGGCGATGGGAACACCTCTACGGTACAGAACCCGACACACACCTATACCCTCCCCGGCAACCATACCGTCACGCTCTCGGTGGATGGTGGCCCCGCGACCACGAAACACGGTTACATCAAGGCCACTCCGGTTCTCTTCGGGGATGCCAACGGGGATGGGCGGGTTAACCAGGCCGATACTCTTCTCGTACTCCAGCAGGTCGTGGGGCTGAAGAAGGAGCCAGACCGCGGGAGCGAACAATTTCAGAGGACCGACGTTAACCATAACGGAGTCATTGAGGTCAGTGATGCGATGTTCATCGCCCAGTACAACGTTGGCCTGCGGAACATCTGGTTTGAATTGTGGGGGTAACCCCAACTTTTTGGTATCCATCTCGTGGTCTGCCCATGGTTCTTCCTCCGTTCCCCTGCTGCCGCGGCCTCTCCCGAAATCGACCGCCGGTCGGATCTCAGCAGTTCATACGTGAAGAAAAGACGACCGAACAGGAGTTCCATACCCAAACAGGTGCCTGCATTCTCGCGCATGGGGAATAATCTACAGATATATCCAGAAATCGGCCGAAAAACCTCTCTTTCGGTATATCGTCATAAATATAGGGTCTCGCGAGATTTAAGTTATTTTTACGTCATTTTATGAGAAAATAACAGGTATAATTAAACATACCATCCAAATTATAAGTTATAGCAATATTTATCATAGTAAATACAGGATATATCCTCTCTGATTTTTTAAATTTAGTACATTTTCTTTTGCGATCGGGAGAGTCAATCGGAACACATATATAACACCTTACATCTTTAACCTATTATCGCCTGATTTCTGGTGATCAACATGAAACCGTCGAAATTCCGAGCAGGCTTTATACTCCTGCTCTTTGTACTGCTTCTGGCGGGCACATCAAGCGCCCTGCCCGATGATGACCGGATTATCATATACGATCCCCCGCCCCAGCCTGCGGGAGAGCGCATCCCGATCTTCCTGGTCTTAAATGAACAGCCAAAGCAGTTTGTGTCGTTCAACCAGCTCAAAACCGATGCTCTGAGCCGGCAGGCACAGGTGCTCCAGACCGTCAGAGCGGTCGATTCGACAGCTGCGAAGACTGCCCGATCCTACTGGATAGCAAACACCATCTGGCTTGAGGCCGATCCGGCGACCCTGGATCGGCTTGCCGCTATCCCTGGCGTCGATCACATCGAGCCGGATCTGATCGTCACGTTGGGCGATCCGGTCACAGAGGTTGCATCAACGGTCAGTCCTGATTCCATTAGCCGTACGGAGATGGGGTATGTCACCGTCTGGAGCGTGGACTACATCGAGGCCCCGTCCGTCTGGAAGAACGGAACTACCGGTGAAGGCGTGACGATAGCCATCATCGATACCGGCATCGACGGCAACCACCCCGCGTTCGGTGACCGTGTCGTTAAATTCGCTGACTTCGTCAGCGGCGACAACTCTTCGGCCTATGACGACCACGGTCACGGCACCCACTGCGCCGGCACAGCAGCAGGCGGCACCGTCACGATCGAGACGAGTTACTCTGGTACCTTTGATGTGGCCCTGGGCGTCGCGCCCGGAGCAAATCTGATCGGGGCGAAAGTCCTCAACAGCGAAGGTTCCGGTCCGTTCAGCACCGTTCTCGGCGGTGCCCAGTGGGCGATCGATAACGGGGCTGATGTCGTCTCCATGAGCCTTGGAGGTTACGTCTCCCGAGATCAATCCGAAAGTGACTTCCCCCTCCCCAGAGGCGAGAACCGGATCGTTTCGCTCGAAGTCTCATCGGAGATGCTTGGAGACCCCGATTGCCTGTACGAACCCCAGTTCGTGATCGGATCGGTTCGGGTCGAGGATTGGTACTACGCCACTGCGGACGACTACGGTTCACTGGATCTCCTGGAGAACCTCACGATCACTCTGACCGATGCCCGGGGCAAGACCGCCAGCGGCGCTGAGATTGACTGGCTCGGTTTTGATCAGATGGATAACCTCTACTACTTCAAGGCCCCTTACAGCTCGAACGCCGCCGGATGGAACGGCATCTGGAATCTCAGCGTCACCAACACCGGAGCGACTGAGATCTGGATCGATGAGATCAAGCTCTCCGAGTGCTACCAATCCGACGGGGAGACCGTCCTTGACACCGCCATCAACAATATGGTCAAAGGCGGCACCGTCGTCGCTCTCGCCGCCGGAAACGATGGCTGGTACGGCACCGCCACCATCGGTACGCCGGGAACTGCAAAAGATGCCATCACCGTCGGCGCGACCGACTACCTGATGGATTACCGCGCATCTTTCAGCAGCATGGGGCCGGTGAACCGGGCCGCCCCCTATATCAAGCCTGACGTCATGGCGCCCGGTGTCGGTATCATATCGGCATACTATTATGGGCAGTACGCCTCCATGGCAGGTACCTCCATGGCCTGTCCGGCCGTTGCCGGAACCGCAGCGCTGATGCTCTCGGGCAACAGCTCGCTTACGCCCGCCGACGTGAAAGCTGCCCTGATGAAGACGGCGGTCCACATTGGCGAAGACGGAACCATCCTGCCGACGATGCAACCGAACAACGCCTACGGCGCGGGCAGGATCAACGCTTATGAAGCCGTGAACGCCACTGGCGGCCTTGGCGGGGCCAATCCATCGGACGGCATCCTGCGCGAGCTCATCGGTGGCGCCCCCACAGCGATCTACCTGACCGGCAACACCCTCCCGATCATGGCAGTTCTCTGGAACACGACCGCGGGGAAGCCCATGGCGGGAGAAGATGTTGATATCAGCGTATGGTATGAAGAGTATTCCAGCGGCGCGTATCGCCGCATCTACATCGATAACCAGACACTCACGACCGATGAGTTCGGATATGCCAGTACCATCGTGAACATATCCGCTATCTCCTACTACAAACAAATATACTTCCGCATAAACCATGGCGACCTCCGGGTGGAAGACTATGTGTACCGATACCCGGTCACACCGGCCCCGACACCGACACCGAACCCGGTCGTTCCCATCTTTGACAGCGAGTACTACTCCGTGCCGTATAACGCGACCGTTCCGATCAGGTACCCGCTCCTCGCCGCTGACGGCTCGCCCTACACGGAGAGCGTCACCTTCAAGGTCAGGAACAGCAGTGCGCTCATCGTCGAAGAGGTGCTTGTCCCGGTAGATGGTGTCATATCCTACTCGCTCAACCTTGCCGGGAGGCCCCTCCGTGAGACCAATCTGAATCTCCAGATCAACGACAGAGGCGCAGGGAGCATCTCCGTGGGCCAGACGCAACCCTCCTACCAGGAGGTCATCCCCCTCCCCTGGCGTGCCATCTGTCCGCCGGGAAAGAGCGTCAACCTCGGGCTCATGGCCCGGGCGCACCATGGGGGGAAGACTGTAAGTCAGAATTTTGACGTCTACGTCACCACGCTGACCGAGACCGAGATCCTCTCTCTCTCGCCGGCAGGCGCCCGGACTCTCTCGGCCCCCGAAGAAGGCGATATGCAGGCGTTCCTCGCAGAGATCGCCGGGATGAAACCGGAGACCCGCATGGGCAGCGTCAGCCTGACGAACGGTCTTGGGCTCATCAACTTCACGATGCCGGAGAACGGTTACATCGCGATCGTCCGATTCGTCTCCCCGTATGATTCCATGCCGACGGCCCTCTACCCGGGCGATACGATCACGACCCTCGTCTACGGGACGCTCGAGCCCTGGCTCATGCACCGGAGCACCCCGCCGGTGTATGGGGATCCCTACAGCGAAAACCTGACGTACATCGGCAGCACCTCCAACTGGCCGGCAACCTGGAACCAGGATGCCTACGCGTCGGTGCCTGCCGGTGAGGCCACCATCACTGCGTACGTCATCACCTATGACCGGGACAGGGGAACAGACAGCTTTGTGCCCGGGCAGACCGTCTACCTCTACACAGAGAACGGTGCCCAAACCGGCGTAACCAATGCAGACGGGAGGTGTAACTTCACTGTCGATACGACCGGCAAAACGCAGATGAACTATCTCCTTACCACCGCAGGAATCTCCAGATACTTAAATACATATATCGGGTATATCCCGTTCGAACTGGAAAATCATGACTTCATCAACCCCGGGATTGTAGCAGACTGGCCCGCCACACCGGCGTACATAGGAAGCCTCTACCCGAGCACTGCGTCATGCTTTGCCTTTGTTGTCCCGGACGGCGATGCATACAACGTGATCGCCAGAAGCTACGGACCCAGCGGCGAACCCATCGACGAGAAGGGCTTCTTCACATTAAACAGGCAATCAGCGACGTCGATGTGGGACTCCGAGGCGACTGAAGCTGCCGCCGTCGTGGAGTTCGCGGGAACGGAGACCCGGCGGGTGACTCCCGCGGCGGAAGGGGGCTATGAGGTCAGATACGGTCTCCTGAACCCAAACAGCAAGAGCTTCGGTCAGTACCTCTATACCACGTTCCGCAACCCGGAGAGAACCGTCTCCTACAGGATGCCGGATTCCATTCTGGTCGGATCGACGGTGCCGGTCACCTTTACTGCATCGACCAGGGATGGAGCACCCATCGCCGGCGCACGCATCGTGCTTGCGGCTGGCGCGGCGGGGGATGAGGGTTGGATCTCACTCAATGATGATCCAAGAGAAGCAAACATCCTCCTTGCTACATGGTACCCCGACCCCTACACGGCGATCGCAACCGGCTACACGGACGCCAGCGGTAATGTGACCCTGACGCTCACCGCGCCGACCGCCGGTCAGCAGGCGCTCAGGAAGAGCCTTGCTCATGTATCGGAGATTCCCTGCCTGATGGCCTGCTACCACAATGGCGAGCTCGTGCAGGAAAGCCACGGCTACGTGAGGGTGACCGAAAAGTCCCTTCCCGACTTCGTGCCGGGTGTATCCGCACCACACATCGTGAAACTCGAGCGGGATGACAGCATCACAATCACCAATGTCACCCTCTCCATCAGGAACATAGGGACGGCGGACTACATATACACCGGAACCCAGGTGGACTGCACGGCCGAGGTTGGATCCCACAGCGAGGGTACAACCTTTGAGGATAGCCTTGCTATGGGTGAGGCAAAGGAAGTCCTCGCCACGACGATTATACGCAAAGCGCACCAGTTCGGGATCAACACGAGCGACTACCGGCTGCCCCTCGACGTTAACGTCGGGATCGAGGTCAACTCAAATAGGGTGGTCGAAGAACTGAACTACGACAACAACCGGCTCATGCATCCAGTTCGGATTACCGCACCGGATCTCGCCGTCGAGATCATCGCTCCGAGGTACACCACACCGACGAAGACCACCATGATTGGCATCCAGGTGACGAACCGTGGTGAGGTCGGGAGCAACGCGGCGACCCTCAAGTACAGCATCACCGGTAAACCGGACGCGACAAGCACAATCCCGGCGCTTATGCCAGGAAAATCGACGTATGTCTGGCTCAACCAGACGCTCGTTATCGGCGAGTACACGGTAAACGCTGAGGTCAACCCCGGGGGAGTGACCGATTACGAGACGACGTTTGCAAACAACCGCGCCAACGCCACAATCGGGTCGTACATGAGCCCGGTGACCAAAATCGACCTTCCAAAAGACATCGTGCTGGTGCCCGGCACGATCTATGATCTTCCGATAACCGTCATGCAGGCCTCCGGTCTTGCGGCCTACCAGATGGATCTCACCTTCAACGGATCCGTCCTTACGGTGGAGGAGGTTATTCCGGGAGCGATTCCCCTGACGGGGGAGAACGTCACCTCGGGGAGTGCCATATTCAACGGAGCCAACGGTACCGATACCTCCGGCGTCAGCGGCAACGTCACCGTCGCGACCATCCGGTTCAGTGCCACCGGTGTGACTGATGATAGAACCACCCTGAATCTGGCCGCAGAACTCTTTGATGTGAACGGCCTTGTCGTCCCCGTTGATGTCACAAACGGCGATGCGTATCTCCTGCTCTACGGCGATGCAAACGGGGACGGGAAAGTCAACCAGGCAGACACTCTGGAGGTTCTCAGGGAAGTCGTCGGCCTTGGACCGAAGCCCAACAGGGAGAAGGAGAAGACAAAGTTCCTCATGACCGATGTCACCAGGAACAATGTCATTGATGTCGGGGATGCTATGTTCATCGCCCAGCACAATGTCGGCCTGAGGGACGCATACTTCCAGATCAAATGAGGAAGATAGGAGGAAGAAGAAATGAGACATATGGTATGGAGCATCCTGCTCCTCACCCTCCTCTGCGGTATCTGCTCTGCTGCCACCCTGTCAATAGAGCCGGCAGAGAGTACCTGTATGAACGGGGAGACTGTGGACCTGACCGTCAGGGTGCAGGATGTCAGCAATCTGGGCGGGTTCGATATCGACGTGACCTGGAAACCTTCGGTGGTTATCCTTGGCCCTGAGCCCGGAAACGTCACGTTCAGCCCGCTTTTCTCAGGCAATGTGAACCACAGCGCTGTTTACACCCAGAACGGGCGTATCCGCGTCGCAGCGGTGAACGCCAGCCTTGCAGGTGTCTCAGGCAATGCTGACCTCTTCACGGTGCGCCTGAAGGCGGTCGACGATACGGGCGTTTCGACGCCAGTATCGATAAGGGTGAACAACTATGGATTCCTGAACTCTACGTCAGGCGGGAACATCACGGTATCGAGGGTGACCAACGCCACGATCAAGACGGTCGTATCGAACGTCATCGATGCCAGGATCACTACGTCTTCGAGCCAGATGCTCGTCAACCAGAAAAACCTGATCATCGCCTCCGTCGTGAACCGCAGGGGCATCGATACATCCCCCCTTACCGTCAACGTTAGCATTATCGACGGCACAAAAACTGTTGTGTTCCAAAACATCACCTCAGATGTAATCATTCCCGGGTGGGGCAAATTCCAGCGGGATATTGAATGGGCTCCGACCAAGGAGGGAACCTACACCGCCATCGTCAACGTGACGAGCGATAAACCCCTGACCGGAACGAATACCGATGCTAAAGTCATCACCGCGAAAGAGTACACCCTCGAGTTCAACGGCCCTATCTACGGCCCATGGGATGAGAGGGCAAGCACCGGTTCATGGTTCTCTATGTATGCTTACGTGAAGGCAAGCCAGTCGGGTAATGTCTGGTTCAACATCACAACCCCGGACCACGTGAATGTCAACGGTGCGAAGAACCGGACCCAGTATCTGTCTGCTTCTGATTGGAACTACGTGGGCGCCTGGATGTGGTCGGATACACCCGGTCGGATTAATGCGGGTGATATACGGTTCGATATCGCTGCGAACGACAAGGCCAAATCCCAGGGCGGTCCGGGAGTGCTCATCTGGGTTCCCTCGATTCGTGTCTCGTCTGCCAACGCCACGATCGCCAACAACGGTCAGGACGGTGAGCTGACCTTCAACACCCTCCACACCAACTACACCTACGATAATGTAACAAAGATTGTCATCCAGTCCGGCGCCCAGGGGCGCACCCTCTCGGGCCTTGAGTATCTTGTTGGTTACCCCTACGGGTGCGTCGAGCAGACGACGAGCAGGATGCTCGCGTCGCTGAACGTGAAGAACTACTACATCAACCGTGACCGGCCCGCCGACTGGGACGGCATCCGGAAGAACGTGAACGATTCGGTTGAGGCCGGTGTCAAGAAACTCCTTGTGGGCGGCGAGGTAGGCCAGAGCCCCAACGATGGGGGATGGAGCCTCTGGGGACCGTACTACCGATCGGAGTCCTCGTCGAGTTCCTACGCAAGCTACACCCTTGCCCGGATCAACGATAAAGACGAGGACTTAAACCGGCTCCTTGCAGGGAAGATCGCGAACGGCACCAATTCCACGAAAGAAACGGTGAACTTCGAGAGGGTGATCAAGTGGTTCCACGATAATCCGGACGACCGACGTAGCGGCACCTGGTCATGGAGCGCTCCCGTCTGCCACGCGTGGGTTCCTGAGTCGAACACAGCGTTCGTCATGCTCATCCACGACATGATCAACCGGACGGTGGAACTGGACGAGGAGCACCGCGGCTACATGGAAGACAACATGAAGAACGCCACGCGCTACCTCGTCGGGAAAGAGAAGGATCAGAAATGGCCAACAGGCGAAGATACGGCGATGGCAAGGGCGCTCGCCCTCTGGGGGCTTGAGGCCTTCGCGATGCCGTCCGATGATGTCAGCAGCGAGGACATTAACGCTACCAAAGCAGCTCTGGCGGAGTGGCTGATCACGAATCAGAAGGATGACGGTTCCTGGCCTGCGGATAGTTACTATGGTTGGTATTATGGCGGCAGGCAGACCGAGGCGACCGCGTACGGAGTCCTCGCGCTGAACGCGACCGGGATCCCTGCCGATAACATGACGATCCTGAACGGGGTCAACTGGCTCACCAGGCAATATTCGGCCGGCGGCGGGTGGGGATACACATGGGCCTCTCAGGTGGCCATCGATGCGCTGATCCAGTGCCAACCGGTGGTGGTTACGGAGACTGATGTAACCATCGAGATCGATGATAACCTGATTGGTATCTTCCCGGTGAATAGAACACACCCGCGGGTCGAGTACACGCTGACAGAAGAACAGATGAACACCCTGATGAGGGGTGGAAACTTCGTTCGTCACATCGAAGGGTCGGGTGGCCATGGTGAAGTGAAGAAGCACACGCTCACCGCAACCTGTGACGCCGGCCCGATCCTTGTCAGCGTCGATCACTCGCAGTCGGCCCCGATCAGGGAGATCGATGGGAAGATCATGAACAGCCGGCTGATCCAGTCGTTTGGCTACGAGGAAGAGGACGGACCTCTGCATGTCTCGACCGATATCGGGATACTGAGCGACGCCCCGCTGGTGCAGGAGATCGGGAACACCTACGACGTTGACATCACCGCAGCTCAGATGGTTGCCGGTGTAGAGGCGGATGTGACGATCACGGTCAAATCGCTGGAGGCGAACGTCACCGGCCCGATGATCGAGATCCCGATTGCCGGGTTTGCTTTCGACAACACTACCGGGATCACTGAGAACGGTGAGGAAGGTGCATTTGAGTATCTCAACGGCACCACGGGCAACGAGCACCCCTCGCTCTTCATCCAGTCTGTTGGGTGGGTGAAGAATACACTGATGACCTACAAGTTCAAGATAACCCCCGAAGACCATGGAGCACTGGATCTGGATCTCCGTATCCGGCCGCTCTACGATGACACCAACGTCTACCAGGTCAACAAGACCTTCACGGTCATGGGCAGGGGGAACGTCTCCGTCAATGTCGTCGATGAGGGCGGCGCGCCCGTTGAGGCCGAAAGCATTGCTCTCGGGACAAGCACGGTTAATAGTAAATCGAGCCATACCTTCACCAGTGTCCTCGAGGGGAACTACACACTCTTTGTGAACGGAACCGGAGGCTATCCCTCGATCCGCACCGCGGCCCGGGTCACACCGGATGCGACGGCGCTCTGCAACGTGACGCTCCCATCGTCTCTGCTCTCCCCGACAATGATCTTCTCGGAGGGAGGGGCCGGCAGCATCGCCAGCATAGCGCAGGTGCCGCCCGAAGAACTCAACGCGCTCCGGAATGAGAACACCACCTACACTGTGACAGTTCTCGGGGATGGCGGTAAGATCGGGATTGCGCTTGAGTTCCCGATGAGGTACCTGATGAACGAACCGGTGGTGAAGGTGAACGGGGATCCGACAAGTGATTATGAGATCATCAATGGGACGTTTGTATATGACATCGTCACGAAGGGTTACTCGACCACGAATGCTACCCTGATCATCTACAACACGACGGCAGGCAGCAACACGATTGAGATAGAGTTTGAGGGCGGGCTCCTTGGCGATGCATACCCGGACGGGATGATTGATCCTACCGATGCGCTCATGATCCTGCACTTCTATGTCGGAAATATCGATAGGTTCGAGAATTTCGACTATCCGTTCGTATTCAACCGCAAGGAGCAAAAGATCGACCCTGTCGATGCACTCATGACACTCCACCGTTATGTCGGAAACGTAAACGAATATTACCAGTAACCGGTGAAAAAAACACATGAACCCATTTTTTATTCGCATGCTCGTCCTCATCACCACGGTATGTATAGCCGTTACAACCGTACAGGCAGCAGAAGTTCATCTTGAAGGCGATACGCTCATTGTTGCAGGCATTGATGATAGCCTCGGACTTGGGGCTTTTGATGTCGTATTGACCTACGGTAATGATGTAGACATCACTTCGATTGACGGACTATCCGGGTTCCTGGTAGCAGCGAATATCAGGGATGACGAGGGAGTTGCAGTCATCGCGGGTGTCTCGACTGAAGGGTTGACAGGGACAATCCCCGTTGCAACAGTCAAACGAAGTGGAACCGGGACGATTGATGTCAGCGTCAGGATGCTCGCGAACACTCGAGGCGACCATATAACGTTTACAAACCCCGTATTTTCAAGCAATCCACCGACCCCGCAACCCACCGTAAGCAGCGGTCCGAGCGGGACAACTTCATCAGTCCAACCGGCGACCACGGTCGCGCCGACCCAGACGGTGGAGCGCGTGCAGGAACAAGGCACACTCGGAGTGCCTGCTGCCACGCAGACTATGATTGTGCCGGATACTCCGGCGACTCCTTGCGTGACCGATGTAGCAGTGGTTGCGGAATTAACTTCACCAGACACCCCCAAAACCGGGTTGCCCCCACTTGTTGCGGCGCTCTCGTTATTGGCGGTTCTGATACTAAAAAGGAAGTCTTATTAGATTTCTGTTAAATAATTGATTTGTTCAGAATCTGAGGAGAGTTAAGAGATGACAAGACTAACAACAGGGCTTAATAAAGCTCTACTACTACTCTTAACCCTGGCTCTTCTATCATGTGCAGCAAGTGCGGCGGGAACCGGCACACTGCATGTGATAAATGCTACCGGGGTGGCAAAGGATGATACTGCAACGGTATCACTTGTTTTGACCAACGACTATAACCCTAAGCTTGCCTCCTTAGGGCTTAAAATCTACTACGATAGTGCAGTGGCAACCGCTGTAGGCGCAAAATCTCCAACGGGCTTCACACTTCCGTTAAACCTCTCCAGCCCGATTACTGTTGGGGGGGCAACCACTGACGGGGTGGAGAATGGAGATCCGATCATCGTTAATGTAACCTTCCAATCGATGAAGAATGATGGAAGTGCAACGGATATCGGTCTGTACGTCCAATCTGCACGTGATCTTAGCCTCCCCCCAGCCCCGTTAACCGTCTCCGTTATCAACGGCACCTTCAAGACCAAAGATGAGGTGGCCCCGGTGATCACTCTCACCACGCCGGTGACCGTCTCGTCAACGTTCAACATTGCAGGAACGA